>Ga0307441_1000463_pt1 | contig 14934 bp, 8 predicted proteins | sample SalMarWE160420MG_FD_202149 | JGI IMG/M metagenome (GOLD analysis project Ga0307441, IMG submission 202149) | Salt marsh sediment microbial communities from the Plum Island Ecosystem LTER, Massachusetts, United States - WE1604-20 | ecosystem: Environmental > Aquatic > Marine > Intertidal zone >... | reverse complement strand
AGAGGCAGGGCCGAACCGGGCGCCATCCGGGACATCGATTTTCAGCGCGGTCCCGGGCGGGAGGGACGGGTGAAGATCACCCTGCCGAGCCGGAACACAGCCGTATCCGTCACCGAAAAGGGCACCCGCGTAATCGCCGATATCAAGGATGCCTCGATCCCCCCGCGCCTTGTGAGGCGACTCGATGTGACGGATTTCGGGACCCCTGTCATCTCCGTGGAGTCGGTCCCCAAGGGCAAAGACACGCAGGTGGACATCCAGACCACGAGCGAGTACGACTACCTTGCCTATCAAGCGGATGACCAGTTTGTCCTCGAGTTCCGCCCGGTGAGCAAAGCGAAGAAGCGGGAACGAGACCGCAGGAACAAGGTTTATACCGGTGATCGCCTGTCGCTGAATTTCCAGAACATCGAGGTCCGCGCCGTTCTGCAGCTGTTAGCGGACTTCACCGGACTGAACCTGGTCGCCAGCGACACGGTGCGTGGCAATATCACCCTGCGCTTGAAGAACGTCCCCTGGGACCAGGCGCTCGACATCATCCTGAAGTCGAAGGGTCTGTCCATGCGGCGGAACGGCAACGTCATCATGGTCGCTCCCACCCAGGAGATCGCCGCCCAAGAGAAGCTGGAGCTGCAGGCGGACAACGACATCCGGGAGCTTGCCCCCCTTCACTCCGAGTTCATCCAGATCAACTACGCAAAGGCGAGCGAGCTTGCAAAGATTCTAAAGGCAAAAGACAACAAGCTGTTGTCCGAGCGGGGCCATGTCACCGTGGACCCCCGCACAAACACGCTGCTGGTCGAGGACACAGGGGCCAAGCTGGAGGACATTCGGCGGATGATCACCAAGCTGGACGTCCCGGTCCGCCAGGTCATGATCGAATCCCGCGTCGTGATCGCCAACAACGATTTCGCCCGGGATATCGGGGTTCAATTCGGCGTCAATGGGTCCGTTGGGCGCGAAGGACACACCGAGGCCCTCGTGAGCGGCGGTAGCAATGCAGGGCTGGCAGGAAACATACCGGGCACCGCCGACATCAACACCGGCCCCTTCATGCAGAGCGCCGTCACTGGATTGCCCTACAACTCCTCGATCGAGAACCCCAGCGGCTCGGGCTCTCAGGCGCTGATGGTCAACCTTCCCGCTGTTGGCGCCACCAGTGGTATGGCCATGCTCCTCGGCAAGGTGGGCTCCTATCTGGTTCAGCTGGAGCTTACGGCCATGCAGCAGGAAGGGCGCGGGGAGATTATCTCCAGCCCAAGGGTGATCACCTCTGATCAACACCAGGCCGTTATCAAAATGGGGCAGCAGATTCCGTATCAAACGGTCTCCCAGAACGGAACCAACGTGCAATTCAAGGATGCGGTTCTGGAGCTGGATGTCACACCCCACATCACCCCTGACTCCCGCATCATCATGGATCTGTTAGTCAAGAAAGACGAGGCAGACTACTCGCGATCCATCAACGGCGAGCCGCCACTGAACACCAACGCTGTGACCACCTCCGTCCTGGTGGACAACGGCGAGACGGTCGTGCTCGGGGGCGTGTACGAGCGCACCAAGACGTTCAGCAAGAAGCAGGTGCCATGGCTCGGAGACCTTCCGGTCGTCGGCAACCTGTTCAAGGAAAAGGCGAACAAGGACAACAACAGCGAGCTGCTGATCTTCGTGACCCCGAAGATCCTGAAACAAGAGCTCGTGAATCGCTAGGTGCCGGCCCTGCCGCGGAAGACGTACGTCGCTCGGCGTGTGCCGCACGGGACAATCCTGGCACTGATCGTGGGCCGAGCCGTCCCCCGCCCGAGCTTGCTCGGGCGGGGGAAATCTGGCATATGTCTATGCCATGATGCGGTTTCAGAATATCTTTCTCATCGGCCCCATGGGTGCCGGTAAGAGTACCGTCGGCCGCCAGCTCGCCGGAGCCCTGTCCTTCGAGTTCCGTGACTCCGACCAGGAGGTCCAGCGTCGCACGGGCGTCGACATCCCCACCATCTTCGAGTTCGAGGGCGAGGAAGGTTTCCGTGCCCGGGAGCGGCAGGTCATTGAAGAGCTGATCCAGGGGGAAGGCATCGTCCTGGCCACGGGAGGGGGCGCCGTGCTGCGCGCGGACAATCGGCAAGGCCTGGCCGCCCGCGGAGTGGTGATCTACCTCCACTGCAGCCCAGAGCAGCAGTACGCGCGCACCTCGCGCGACCGGAAACGGCCGTTGCTTGCTACGGAGGACCCCCTGGAACGTCTGCGGGACCTCATGACGGAGCGCGACCCCATCTACCGTCAGGTCGCCGACATGGTCGTTTCCACTGAGAAGCGGGGAACCGCGTCCGTTGTCAAAGAGATCCGTCGGCGCCTTGAAGCCGATACGCCCTGAGGCTTCATGAGCGGGACTCTGGTCGTCGAGCTCGGGGCGCGCAGCTACCCCATTGACATCGGGCGCGGGCTAATCGGGGACGCGGAACGCTACCGGCCCCACCTCGCCGGCCGTCAGGTCATGGTCGTGACCAACGAGACCGTGGCTCCACTCTACCTCGGGACTGTTGAAGCCGCCTTGCGCTCCTACCGGCTGGAGAAGGTGATCCTGCCAGACGGCGAGCAGTACAAATGCCTCGATGTCTGGAACCGGATCTTCGACCGTCTCCTCGCGTATCGGTTCGGGCGCGACTGCACCGTAATCGCCCTTGGCGGGGGCGTGATCGGCGACATGGCCGGCTTCGCCGCCGCCTGCTACCAGCGCGGCGTGGCCTTTATCCAGGTGCCGACCACGCTCCTCGCCCAAGTGGACTCCTCCGTAGGCGGCAAGACAGGGGTGAATCATCGCCTCGGCAAGAATATGATCGGGGCGTTCTACCAGCCCCGGGCGGTGCTTGCCGACACGGCTACCCTTGATACCCTTCCCGATCGGGAGCTGTCCGCCGGACTGGCAGAGGTCATAAAGTACGGCCTCGTTCGCGACCCCGCCCTCTTCGACTGGCTGGAAGCCAACATGGGGGCGCTGCTGGCCCGCGAGGACGAGGCACTCGCTCATGCCATCGAGCGCTCCTGCCAGAACAAGGCGGAGGTGGTGGCGGCGGACGAGCTCGAAGGAGGCCAGAGGGCGCTGCTTAACCTCGGGCACACCTTCGGGCACGCCATTGAGATCGGAGTCGGCTATGGCGAATGGTTGCACGGAGAGGCGGTCGCCGCCGGAATCTGCATGGCTGCGGATCTCTCGCAGCGACTCGGTTGGCTGGACGACACGTCCGTCGCCCGCGTCCGTGGCGCGGTCGAGAGTGCACGGCTGCCGACCAGCCCGCCGACCGGCCTGAGCCGGCAACGGTTGCTGGATCTGATGGCAGTGGACAAGAAGGTCCAGGCCGGTCGCCTGCGGCTGGTGCTGCTCCAGGGAATCGGACAGGCGGTGGTGACGGACGATTTCCCGCCGGAATCCCTCGGGGACGTGCTGCAGGCAGCCCCAACGGCGCCCCACTAGCTCGGACAGACGTCCGAAGGGAGACCTTGCCCGCCGACGGAGCGCCCTCGCCCGCCGCTGCACCGGAATCGTGCAGAGCCGCGTCTCCTTCATCGCAAGGAGCCGCTTGGCGAGCAACCGCTCGGCCCACATACTTCCCCTTGGCCAAATGGCATAGGACCTGCCTATCCTGTAAATTTGCAGGTTCCGTGCTTGATGGAGCGTTTCCGCCCGACCAGACGCGCAAGTCGCACTGGTGCCCGGAGCGAGGAGAGACGATTGGGTGACTGACCTCCATGCACCGGAATGCACTGTTGAGGCTGCCTTTTAACCGGTCTTGACCGCCCACATTTGCCGCGTCTGTCGGGTTGCCTACCAAGCCGGGTTCGTGCCAGGGGTGGACGGGCTTCGATGCAGAGCATAGCCTGCCGACGCGAGACCAGAGACCAGCGAGACCTGCGATGAGCCTTCGTGCCTTGCCCCCAGCCCAGGGACTCTACGATCCTGCCAACGAGCATGACGCTTGCGGCGTCGGCTTCATCTGCAACATCAAGAACCACAGGAGCCACCGGGTCATCGAGCAGGGACTCGAGCTTCTGGACCGCCTCACCCATCGCGGCGCGGTGGGGGCCGACGCGAAGGCCGGCGACGGCGCAGGCATCCTCGTCCAGATCCCGGACGCCTTCTTCCGCGGCGCGGTCGGCTTCGAGCTCCCGCCCCCCGGTCACTACGGGGTCGGCATGGTGTTCCTCTCCAAGGACCAGAACGCCAGGGAGGAGATGCTCGCAATCGTCAATCGGCACATCGCGGAGGCGGGCCAGCTGGTTCTCGGCTGGCGCGATGTCCCGGTGGACAGCAGCGACCTGGGGGAGAGTGTTCGGCCCACGGAGCCGGTTATCCGTCAGGTCTTTGTGGGCCGGGGCGAGGATTGCCCTGATCAGGACAGCTTCGAGCGGAAGCTCTTCGTGATCCGCAAGCGTATGGACAACGCAATCCGCGAGGCAGGATACGGCAAGACGTCCTACTACGTCGCCTCCATGTCCTCGCGCACCATGGTTTACAAGGGGATGCTGCTCGCCTATCAGGTCGGCCAGTACTACCTGGACCTGCAGAGCCCGCGCTTCGAGTCGGCGCTGGCCTTGGTGCACCAGCGTTTCTCCACCAACACCTTCCCGACCTGGGACCTGGCACACCCGTTCCGCATGATCTGCCACAACGGCGAGATCAACACCCTGCGCGGCAACGTGAACTGGATGGCGGCGCGCCGCCATACGATGCACTCCGAGATTCTCAGGGAGGATCTGAGCACGATCTGGCCTCTGATCCCGGAGGGGCAGTCGGATTCCGCCTGCTTCGACAACGCCTTGGAGCTCTTGATCATGGGCGGCTACAGCCTGGCCCACGCCATGATGCTGCTTATCCCCGAGGCTTGGTCCGGCAACCGGCTGATGGACGAGAAGCGCCGCGCCTTCTACGAATATCATGCCGCCCTGATGGAGCCCTGGGACGGCCCCGCGGCAGTGGCCTTCACCGACGGCCGGCAGATCGGGGCGACCCTGGACCGCAACGGTCTGCGTCCCGCCCGCTATCTGGTCACCGGCGACGACATGGTGATCATGGCCTCCGAGATGGGCGTACTCGACGTGCCGGAGGAGCGCATTGTAAGGAAGTGGCGTCTGCAGCCGGGCAAGATGTTTCTGATCGACCTGGAGCAGGGGCGCATCATCGACGATGCCGAACTGAAGGCGGCCCTCGCCGACGCCAACCCCTATCAGGAGTGGCTGACCCGCACCCAGATCCACCTGGACGAGCTGCCCACCAATGTGGCCCCCATGGCCCCGGACGAAGAGACGCTGCTGGACGCCCAGCAGGCCTTCGGGTATACGCAGGAGGACCTCAAGTTCCTGCTCACCCCCATGGTTGTCACCGGCCAGGAGGCAGTGGGCTCCATGGGCGCCGACAATCCGCCCTCGGTCCTGTCCGCCCGGTCGAAGCATCTGTCGACCTATTTCAAGCAGAACTTCGCCCAGGTGACCAACCCCCCGATCGATCCGATCCGGGAGGAGCTGGTCATGTCCTTGGTGTCCTTGATCGGGCCACGCCCCAACCTGCTCGGCCTCAACGAAGCGGGCAAGCACTGGCGCCTGGAGGTCAACCAGCCGGTGCTGACCAACGAGGATCTGGAGCGGGTGCGCCACATCGAGGAAACCTCTGGGAGCACCTTCCGCACCAAGACCCTCAACGGGGTCTATCCGGCGCGAGAGGGTGCGGAAGGCATGGCGCCGGCACTGGAGCGCCTGTGCCAAGATGCGGAGCAGGCCGTGCTGGCCGGCTACAACATCCTGATCCTTTCCGACCGCAACACAAACCGGGACTACATCCCGATCCCCGCCCTGCTGACCACCTCGGCGGTGCATCATCACCTGATCCGGCAGGGGCTGCGGACCAGCTCCGGGCTGGTGCTGGAGACGGGTGCAGCCCTGGAGGTCCATCACTACGCGACCCTCGCCGGCTACGGCGCCGAGGCCGTCAACCCCTATCTGGCCTTCGACACCATCCAATCACTGCTCCCGCACCTGCCGGAGCAGCTGACCTTCGAGGAGGCGCAGAAGCGCTACATCAAGGGGGTCGGCAAGGGCCTGCTGAAGGTGATGTCCAAGATGGGCATCTCCACCTTCCAGTCTTACTGCGGGGCCCAGATCTTTGACGCGGTGGGCTTGAACGGCGGCTTCGTCGCCAAGTACTTCACCGGGACGCAAACGATGGTAGAAGGCATCGGGCTCGCCGAGATCGCGCAGGAGGCGGTCCGCTGGCACCAGCAGGGATACGGCGAGGAGCTCATCTACCGCAAGCACCTGGATGCGGGCGGCGACTACGCCTTCCGGCTGCGGGGCGAGGATCACGCCTGGACCCCGGACAGCATCGCCAAGCTCCAGCACGCAAGCCGGGCCAACCGCTGGGAGACCTACGAAGACTATGCCCGGATGATCAATGAGCAGAACGAGCGGCTGCTCACCCTGCGCGGGCTGATGGGCTTCAAGTGGGCCGCCGAGCCCGTCCCTGTGGATGAGGTCGAGCCCGCCAGCGAGATCGTCAAGCGCTTTGCAACCGGCGCCATGTCCTTCGGCTCGATTTCCTATGAGGCCCATTCGACCCTTGCGCGGGCGATGAATGCCATCGGGGGCAAGTCGAACACCGGGGAAGGCGGCGAGGAGCCGGAGCGTTTCATGCCGCTGCCGGACGGCTCCCGTAATCCGGAGCGCTCGGCCATCAAACAGGTGGCCTCCGGGCGCTTCGGCGTGACCACCGAGTACCTGGTCAACTCCGACGACATCCAGATCAAGATCGCCCAGGGGGCCAAGCCCGGTGAAGGCGGTCAGCTGCCCGGGCACAAGGTCAATGCCCAGATCGCCCGGGTACGGCACTCCACCCCCGGCGTAGGGCTGATCTCGCCGCCGCCCCATCACGACATCTACTCGATCGAGGACCTGGCGCAGCTCATTCACGATCTCAAGAACGTCAACCCGAAGGCGCGGATCTCGGTGAAGCTGGTGTCCGAGGTGGGGGTCGGCACGGTGGCGGCAGGCGTCTCCAAGGCCCATGCCGACCACGTGACCATCGCCGGCTACGACGGCGGTACCGGAGCATCGCCCCTGACCTCCATCAAGCATGCGGGGTCCCCCTGGGAGATCGGGCTCGCGGAGACGCACCAGACGTTGGTCCTGAACCGGCTGCGTGGGCGCATCGCAGTGCAGGTGGACGGGGGGTTGCGCACCGGCCGGGACGTCGTGGTCGGCGCCCTTCTCGGGGCTGACGAGTTCGGCTTTGCCACGGCGCCCCTGATCGTCGCCGGCTGCATCATGATGCGCAAGTGTCACCTCAATACCTGCCCCGTTGGCGTGGCGACTCAGGACCCGGAGCTGCGCAAGCGCTTTACCGGAAAGCCGGAGCACGTGATCAACTACTTCTTCTTCGTGGCGGAGGAGGTCCGCCGGCTCATGTCCCGCCTCGGCTTCCATACCATGAACGAGATGATCGGCCAGATGGACCGGCTGGAGATGCGCCGCGCCATCGACCACTGGAAGGCGGGAGGACTCGACTACTCCCGGCTGCTCACGAAGCCGGCCGTCAGCCCGGAGGTGGCGCTTTACAACTGCGAGCAGCAGGATCACGGCCTCGACAAGGCCCTGGATCTGGAGATCATCCGCCAGGCGGAGCCTGCCCTGGAGCATGGCGAGCCGGTGAAGATCGGGCTGGCGGTCAAGAACTACAACCGGACCGTTGGCGCCATGCTCTCAGGGCGGGTGGCCGAGCGGTACGGGCACGCCGGACTCCCGGACGACACCATTCACATCAAGGCCAAAGGGACCGGCGGACAGTCCTGGGGCGCCTGGGTTGCCAAGGGGGTGACCATCGAGCTGGAAGGTGAGGCGAACGATTACGTGGGCAAAGGTCTTTCCGGTGGGCGTCTCATGATCTATCCGCCAAAGGAATCCGGGCTGGAGCGGGCCGAGGACAACATCATCGTCGGCAATACGGTCCTATACGGAGCCATCAGCGGTGAATGCTTCTTCCGCGGCGTGGCGGGGGAACGGTTCTGCGTGCGCAATTCCGGCGCGACCGCGGTAGTGGAGGGGGTCGGCGATCACGGGTGCGAGTATATGACTGGCGGCATCATGGTCTGCCTGGGGCCGACGGGCCGGAACTTTGCCGCAGGCATGTCCGGCGGCATCGCCTACGTCCTGGACGGCAACGGGGATTTCGCCAGCCGCTGCAACGTCGCCATGGTGGAGCTTGAGCCCATCGCCGAGGAGGACGCAGCGCTGGAGGCACTGGATCATCAGGGCGGCGATCTCGAGACCCACGGGATGGTGGAAGTCAGCCCGGACATGACGCGCTATGACGCCCTGCGTCTTAAGCAGCTGATCCGTAAGCACCTGCACTACACGAACTCGGCGGTCGCGCGGGGCATCCTCGATGACTGGTCCCGCTATTTGCCGAAATTCGTCAAGGTCATGCCTGTCGATTACCGGCACGCCCTGAAGGAGATGCAGGCCCACCGCAGCCGCCCGCCGCAGCCCACCAAGCACCTCAAGGGGGTAGTCGAGCATGGGTAAGCCCACCGGCTTCATGGAATACGACCGTCACGACCGGCGCTACGAGCCGGCCGCCGACAGGGTCGTCCACTACGACGAGTTCGTCGTGCCTCTGCCGGAGGCGGAGGTGAGCAACCAAGGGGCCCGCTGCATGGACTGCGGAATTCCCTTCTGTCACCAGGGCTGCCCGGTCAACAACATCATCCCGGACTGGAACGATCTGGTGTATCGGGGCGATTGGCAGTCCGCCATCGAGGTGCTGCACTCCACCAACAACTTCCCGGAGCTCACCGGCCGCATCTGTCCCGCTCCGTGCGAGGCCGCCTGCACCCTGAACATCGATGACATACCGGTGACCATCAAGACGATCGAGTGTGCCATCGTCGACAAGGCCTGGGGCGAAGGCTGGATCAAGCCCCAGGTGCCCAAGCACCGCACCGGCAAACGTATTGCCGTAGTGGGGTCCGGCCCCTCGGGCTTGGCCTGCGCCCAGCAGCTCGCACGGGCAGGTCATAACGTCGTCCTGTTCGAGAAGGAGGACCGCATCGGCGGACTCCTCCGGTATGGCATTCCCGACTTCAAGCTCAGCAAGCGGCTGATCGACCGCCGCATGAGCCAGATGCGGGCCGAAGGGGTGGAGTTCCGCACCCACACCCACGTGGGCGTTCAGGTGCCGGCGAAGCAGCTCAGGGAGGAATACGACGCCCTGGTGCTGACCGGCGGGGCCGAAAAGCCTCGGGACCTGCCGGTGCCTGGCAGGGAGCTGCGGGGCGTCCGCTTCGCCATGGACTTCCTGCGGGCGAACAGCAAGCGGGTGCAGGGGGTCTACGTGCCGGACGAGCAGTTCGTCAGCGCCATGGACAAGCACGTCGTGGTCATCGGCGGCGGCGACACCGGCTCCGACTGTATCGGGACGTCCAACCGCCATGGCGCCCGGTCGGTAACCCAGATCGAGATCCTGGACAAACCCCCGGTCAAGGAGGACAAGGCGGTCACCTGGCCCCTGTGGCCCAACAAGCTGCGCACATCCAGCTCGCAGGAGGAGGGCTGTGAGCGCATGTGGAACGTGACCACCAAGGCCCTCGTGGGAGACGAGGGGGGCAACATCAAGGCCCTCAAATATGCTCTCGTTCGTTGGGACAAGGACGCCTTGGGCCGCTGGCAGATGTCCGAGGTACCGGGCTCCGAGGGCGAGCTCAAGGCGGATCTCGTCCTGCTCGCGATGGGTTTCGTACACCCGGTGCACGAGGGCATGCTCACCGAGCTGGGCGTCGAGCTCGACCCCCGCGGCAACGTCAAGGGCGCGACGGACGGCGAACATGCCTACCACGCCTCCATCGAGGGCGTGTTCAGTGCCGGCGACATGCGTCGGGGCCAGTCGCTGGTGGTCTGGGCGATCCGGGAAGGTCGTCAGTGCGCCCGCGCTGTGGACGAATGGCTCATGGGAAGGTCGGATTTGCCCCGGTAGATGGGCAGCTTTCGCCAGAGGGCGGCGCGTGGGGTCCGCATCCTTCGGTCGGAGAATCACCCGCGATACGCCACGCGTGCCCCGGGGGGTGCCCATCAGTGGCCATCGAGACCTCAAGCGCCAAGATCAGGACGGCCAACGGCGGCCCTTATTCCCCCAGGATATGCACCTGGTCCCCCAGCATGTCCTCCACATAGAGCGTTTGCACGAGGATCGCCCCGACCAGCGCGACCGGTGTGGCGATGAGGACACCGAACATACCGCCCAGCAGGGCCCCGAATACCTGCGCCGTGATGAGCCATCCGGGGGGCAGGCGGACCGCCTCCTCTATCACCAAGGGGGTCAGGATGTAGCCCTCGAAGAAGTGGGCGAAGGCAAAGAGCAATGTCACATAGACCGCCGTCATGGGGCTGGTCAGAAGCGCGCTGAGCACGGCCGGGATAAGCGAGATGATGGTGCCGAGGTAGGGCACAAAGGTCAGGACGCCGGCGATAAAGCCCAACACCACGGCCAATCTCACGTTCAGCAGCCACATCCCGATCCCTGTAATCAGGCCGACGGCCAGCATGGCCGCGAAGCGCCCGACCATCCACCGCCGCAACGCCTTGCCCACACTGTCGAGCACTTGCCGGATGCGCGGCCTTCGGTGCTTTGGGACGAGCTTCACCACGGTGGTGATGTAGAGGGTTGGGCTGGCGGCAAAATAGATGCCGGTAACCAGGACCACGAAGAGCTCCACCGCCGACTGGGCCAAGTCGGCGATCGAAGAACGGGAACGAAGGATGTAATGAGCCCCCCGCGCAATGAGATCTTGGGTGCTCGACCCAGGCGTCGCCCGGCTGGGAATCAGGTGGAGCCTGGTCAGCTGACCCTGGATCTGCCTAACTGCCTGCTGGAGATTCTGCCGTAGCTCCGGCGCCTGCCTCGCCACCCCCGCCCCCCCAACCCAAGAGACCGCCGCCAGCGGCAGGGCGAGGGTGAACAGGGAAAACGCGAGTGCCAGGCGGTGCGGCAACCGGGTGAAGCGGGAGACCCGGCGGGTTATACCATCGAGCACCACCGCAAAGACGATGGCGGTGAATAGCACCATGAGTCCCTGGCCGACCGACCGGAGGAAGAGAAGGAGCAGAAACGCCAGCGCGCCGATGCCCACCGCCACGCCGGCCCGCTTGGCAGACTCCGCAAGGGACAGTCCGGTCTCTGGGCTCATGATGGCGCCCAAGAGCTGCGCGCGACTCTTACCGTACGCACTGAGTGGATTCGCCTTCGGAAAATTCCTGGAGCCTCCCCTGATCCACCGCGGCGGACAGAGGTCGGGTTGGCTGGGAGGTGGCGCATCTTTCTGCTCCGTCCGTGAGCCATCGATCGAGTGAACCGACCCGCCCCGAGCCGGCAGGTCCATACTTGTCCAGGCCTGCCGGGGCGGCCCCTAGATCGGCGCACGCGAGCACCCGGAACCTGGTCATAACCCGGACGCGCTTACCGCAGGCCGCAGTGCCCCGCGCGCTCTCCGGCTCTAGACTCGTTAGGGCGAGCCACCGATTGGCCAGTTCCCTCCGCATCCGTTGGTCCCCAAACGGCCGCCAACTGACGATCCGTTCATAAGCTCTCGGGACAGGCTTCTTCTACGTCTCCTCTTCCATCCTATTATAGAGACATATGGATGAGGGCCCAGATTGGGAAATCCGGGATAGGGACGGAGCAACGGAAGTCCGGCTGCGCGGGAGCTGGAACCTGCTTGCCGTGACGGCCCGCAACGGATCCTTGCCGGGACCGCTGCAGCGCCTTGCCGAACGCCCGTCCGTGACCTGGGACTTGCAGGAGGTCCGGGCGATGGACAGCGCGGGAGCTCGGCTCCTGTGGCGCGCCTGGGGGAACCGGTACCCCGAAAGCCTGCGTTGCCGGGAGGACCAGCGGGAGTGGTTCCGGCGCCTGGCCGATCTGCCGGGGGCCAGCCCTTCGCCGGGGCGCGGTCTTCTCGACCCGCTAGCGGATCTTGGGAAGTCGCTCACGCGCAGCGCAGGAGATGTGGCCGGCATAGCGCTGCTGCTGGGCCTGCTCGCCCTCGACTTTCTCTACTGCCTCCGGAATCCCCGGGTAATCCCCTGGCGGAGCCTATCCGCCACCATCTACGAGGCGGGCGTCCGTTCCCTGCCCCTGCTGGCCTTTATCGGTATCCTCACCGGCATGGTGCTGGCGTATGAGATGTCGGGCCAGCTGAAGCAGTTTGGTGTCAACCGCGCCATTATCGGCATCGTCGGGCTCGCGTTTCTGCGCGAGCTCGGCCCTTTCCTCGCCGCGATCATCCTGGTCGGACGCTCGGGATCGACCTTCACTGCAAGCATCGGGGCCATGCAGGTCACCGAAGAGATGGAGGCGTTGCGGACCTTCGGGGCCTCCCCCACACTCCGGATCGCCCTCCCCAAGGTGCTGGGATTGAGCATCGTCATGCCGCTCCTGGTCACCTGGACCGATTTCACCGGGGTACTTGGCGCCATGTACACGTCCAAACACGCACTCGGGGTCCCCTGGGGCATGTGGGTACACCAGTTCCCTGAGACCGTGTCCTGGCTGCAGTTCGCCGTGGGCTTTGGCAAGGGCATCTTGTTCGGGGCACTGATCGGCCTGGTCTCTACCTATTACGGGCTCAAGATAGAGCCCAACACCCAGAGCCTCAGCGAGTACACTACGCGGTCGGTGGTCGTTGGGCTTACCCTGACCATTGCCCTGGATGTCATCCTCGGCTTTGTGCTCACCGCCTTCGGCCTAGGCTTCAGGGTCAAGCCCACGTAATGGCGAGGACTGCCCAAAGCCGGAATGTGGTCGAGGTGACCGGGCTCAGCGTCCGCTTCGGCGGGAGCTGGGTGTTTCGCGGGGTGGACCTGGAGGTCCGCCGCGGGGAGATCCTCGCCCTGGCGGGCGAGAGTGGCGGCGGCAAGACGACCCTCATGCGCAGCATCCTCGGTCTCATCGCACCCGCGGCCGGCACGGTGAAGGTGCTCGACCAGGATGTTCACGGCGAGGATCGGAGGGCGGCGCATGCCCTCCGCGTCCATTGGGGAGTCATGTTCCAACAGGGCGCGCTCTTCAGCGCACTGCCCGTCTTCGACAACATCGCCTTCCCTTTGCGTGAGCTGCGGATCCTCGGACGCGTGATCGACGAGGACACCGTGCGCGACCTCGTCATGCTCAAGCTCACCATGGTTGGTCTGAAGACCGAGGACGCATGGAAGATACCAGCCGAGCTGTCCGGCGGCATGATCAAACGCGCCGCCCTTGCCCGTGCCCTGGCACTGGAGCCGGACATCCTTTTCCTGGACGAGCCGACCAGCGGGCTGGATCCGGCATCAGCCCGAGACCTGGACCAGTTGCTCACCAACCTGCACCGAGAGCTGAAGCTTAGCGCCCTGATGATCACGCATAATCTCGAAACCATCTCCTCGGTGCCGGACCGCATCGCCTTCCTGTCCGGCGGGCAGATCCTCGCAACGGGCACCCTCGACGAGGTCTCCGAAGGCGGAAACAGCTTCGTTCGGCGGTTCTTCCGCGAGCCACGGCGGGAGACGTCAGCCGGTTGGGCTAGGGCGGACGGCGCCGGGGCCTCGCAGGACCCGCGGAGCGGCTAGAGGCATGGAGCGTCACGGTCACGCGATTGTCGCAGCTGCCTTCCTGCTGCTTCTGGGCTGCGGGGCGGTCTTTGTCGCCTGGTGGATGCAGTCGGGCACCCCGCAGACAAAGACGTACGAGATCCTCTCCGACTCCAGCGTCGCCGGACTCTCCGTAGACGCCCGGGTCAAATACAAAGGCGTCGATGTGGGAAGCGTCCGGGAGATCAAGCTGAACCCAAAGGATCCCCGCCTAATCCTGATACGCATCACCTTGGTTGCGGAGGCCCCGGTAACGCACACGACCTACGTCGAGATCGCGAAGGCGGGTCTGACCGGAGCGAGCTACCTCGCCCTGCGGGAGGGGAAAGGCGGCGCGGAGCCCCTACAAACGTCCGACAAGAACCCCGCGCGCATCCCCTTTCACCGGTCTTTGATGTCGAAGCTGGAGACCTCCGGCGAGCAGCTGATCAGCGAGGGGAAGGACATCGGCAAGCGGCTGAACGAGCTGCTGGACTCAGAAAATCGCCATCATGTGTCGGCCATGCTCGCGCACCTGGACAAGGCGTCCAAGCGCTTTGCGGCCATGGAGCAGGCAGCAATGCCCGCAATCCGGCGACTGCCCGCGCTCACGACTCAAGCAAACCAAGCCCTGGCGGAGAGCCGGACGGTCTTGAAACGGGCCGCGCAGGATGCGGAGTCCCTGCGGGGCTTGAGCCAGGAGATCAGGAACGCCACCGACCAAATCCAGCACCATACCCTGCCCCGACTGGACCAGCTGCTGCGGGGCCTGGACCGCACCGCGACCAATCTGGACAAACTGGCCAGGGAGCTGCGGAGAAATCCACAAAGCGTGCTGTTCGGAAGCCCGAGCCCCCCACCGGGACCGGGAGAGCCTGGATTCCAGACCCCAACCAACAGCTACCGATGATCCGACGACGCTTCGCCCTGCTGACGGCCAGCCTCCTATGTGTGGGCTGTGCCACGGAGACGCCCGCACCCGCACCGACCCGCACCTATACCCTGACGGGGGTCACCGCGCGATGGCCGTCAACCGCCATGCGCCGCTCCGACCGAGTCATCCGGGTCGACTCGGTCACCGCCCCGGCCTGGCTCCAGGGCCGAACGATCTGCTACCGCCTCGACTATTCCAACCGGGGTGAGATGGCCTCCTACAGCCGCTCCCAGTGGGCCGCGCCGGTGCCGTCCATGATCGGCCAGGTTGTCCAGGATGTCCTCGCCCGGAGCAGGGCCTGGAAGGCCGTCATCGGCCCCGGGGACGACACAAAGGCGACCGTCGACCTGCAGCTTCATTTGCTC
>Ga0307441_1000462_pt1 | contig 14938 bp, 11 predicted proteins | sample SalMarWE160420MG_FD_202149 | JGI IMG/M metagenome (GOLD analysis project Ga0307441, IMG submission 202149) | Salt marsh sediment microbial communities from the Plum Island Ecosystem LTER, Massachusetts, United States - WE1604-20 | ecosystem: Environmental > Aquatic > Marine > Intertidal zone >... | reverse complement strand
CGGGGCAGCCGGACACCGACGGGCCGCCCAGCACCGTCACGGTGTCGTGGCGATGGGCGGCCCGGTTGATGGCGTTGATGTCGGCGCGCTGCACATGCATGCCGCTGATCAGCACGGCATCTGCCCACTGGTAATCGCCGTCCGTGGCCTGACGTATGTTTTCGTCCACGAACCGGACTTCCCATTCGGCAGGCAGGTAGGCGGCCGTCACCAGCAAACCCTGGGGCGGCATGAAAGCCTGCACGCCGGGCATCAACGGATAGGCATGCTGAAAGGTGCCGAACGACGGGGCGTAGCGCGGAAAGACACAGAGAATTCTGCGCACCGTTCGCGGCCGGTAGGGCGAGTGCCGAGTTGCGTTCCAAAGACGCAGATCCACGTTATGCTTCGCCGTCCCTTGGCTCACAGAACAAACGCCTCTACTGACCGGCCGATGTGCGGTTCCTGCTGGGAGGTGAGTATAGACCAGGCCTAACGGGTGATCGGGCAGGAGGAACAGCAGACAATGCGCGGGATTGTCGCGCTACCGGCGCGCAGGTTTGCGACCGGATGGTGAAGGCGCCGCGAAGTGAACGTCTTTCACGTTCGTTGCGTCGGTTCTTGGTGTTGGAAAGGTGTCAGGGGTCTCGTGGGCGGTGGGATGGCTCAACAGAAAGGGCCGGCCCATAGGTCCCAGAGAATAGCGATCGGTTACCGACGTCGTGGGCCCTTGAATCAGTGAATGCGTCCGCCGGATTCAGGAACCCGGCTCGTTGGACCGTGGATAGTGTGTTTCGTCGCGGTCTCGCCTCGGTCCCGCATGTTCTTCCCGGTGACCGTGGTGGTACCGCCTGTCGCGAATGTCGTGCCTGTCCTGCCCGTCGTACCTGTCGCCCGTGGCGTGTCTGTCCTGTCGGTCGCCTTCGTCTTGCCTGTCATGGACATCGTATCTTCCGTGGTGCTCGTCGCTCTCACGCTCATCGTGCCGCTCGTACCTTTCGGACCGCTCATGCTGTTCGAAATGCTCGCGATTGTGCATTTCGCGCTCTTCATGCTCACGGTGTTCCGGATACGGCATGAGGATGCCGGGCTGCTCGTAGAGACCATAGGGATAACCGTACCCCGGTCCCGGGCCGTAATAACCCGGCGGACCGGTCGGCCGCCTGACGCAACCTCCGAGCACCAGACACAACGCGCATAGCGCGACACCGAGCAACGCTGGCGCGCGATACTTTCTTTCACGAGTACGCATAGGCCGTTGCACCTCTCACCTCTTTAAGGTCTAGCCCATCCCCGCAAACGCCGTCCCCGCCGGAACCTTGCAGAAAAAGCGAAAAAGGGGTCGGTGACAAATGAGAATCATTTGTCACCGACCCCTTTTTCTTGCGACGGCGGTTTGGCGCCGTGGACTTTCAGCCCGACTCGGGGCACCTCACGGTCCGGCTGCCTGAAGACGAACGGTGAAACGCCAGCGTTCCCGGTAAATATAGAGTCATGGAGAACCATCAACGTCACCCTACCCGCCCCGAGGGGCGCCGAGCGCCTGCTTCGTGCGGTAGATCAGTGGACTATGAACAATGAAACGTTCGAGAAGGGCCAGTGTCAGAAGCGAATGATTATCAGTTGTCACCGACCCCTTTTTTGGGGGTGGGGGTCAAGGGGGCGTTAAAGAGATGGTGGCTGCCGGGTGCTGGAAGCGAATACTTCGGTAAATTGTCCCGCAGTGTCCCTGTTGGCGGAACCTTCTCATCAACACCGGGACAAATGATCCAAAGGGTGGTCCGGGCCCGATGGGTTGTGAAGGTTTCGTCACCGGGCGCCAAGTTTATGCCGGACACTCTTTGCGATGTATGCAGTCACTGTGGTCCACAGAACCATCATAAATTGCGCGTTAATCCGCACAGCAGCGTAATGAGTCCATATGCACAGACAACAGCGGGCGCAGCGGGTCGTCTTCGATCCGTCCGCTCCGGCTGTGCGCCGCCACCGACGAGGCGGAACCGACGACCCAGCGTTGACTGAGGAGATACGCGGTGCGGGTTCACGAATGCGCGGCGGCTCGTCCGCAACGCGAACGCAAGAGCACGTTACGTCAACCTCGAGGAGGATACGATGCGGCAATCTGCAAGCATCATCACCACCGCCGCTTCAGTGGCGGCCCTGCTGGGCAGCCTGGCGGTAGCCCCCGTGGGAACGGCATCGGCCGCCGGTTCGGCAACGGCGTCGGATGTGCAACAAGGCAAGGAGATCGCCTTCAACCGCAAGCTCGGCAACTGTCTGGCCTGCCATAAGATCGATGACGGGCAGATGCCCGGCAACATCGGCCCGCCGCTGAACAACATGAAACAGCGCTTTCCCGATCGGTCGCGGTTGTATGCGCAGATCTACGACGCGCACAAGTTCAACCCCAATTCGATCATGCCACCTTTCGGCAAGAACCACATCCTGACTGTCGCGCAGATCAACAAGGTCGTCGACTACCTGTACACGCAATGACCGACCAATCAGCACGGCAAGAGGATTGATGAATCGTGACTCATATAACACATAAAGCTTTGTTGGAGGGTACCGTGACTTTGGGTGCCACAACGCTCGCCAAAGACCCGAAGGAGGTGATTCGATGAAAAAGCTCCTGACCGTTGTCGCCGCATTGGGGCTCCTCGGCGCCGCGCCCTTTGCCAGCGCCAGTCCGGACCTGGCGGCGCCGGGCACACCGCACCAGGACCTGCAGCGCTTCCAGGCCTATTTCAAGCACCGCTTCCCGAAGGTTCCCTTCGCGGACTTCGCCAACGGCACCTACGCCATCGGTCCCAAGTCGGATCGCCAGCAGTGGGATAGCATCATGCAGTTTCCGCCCTATGAGCCGGGACTGTCGAAGGGCAAGCATCTCTTTCACACGGCTTTCAAGGACGGCAAGACCTACGGAAGCTGCTTCGCCCACAACGGCATAGGCATTCGCCAGAACTACCCCTACTTCGATACCAAGAAGGGTGAGGTAGTGACCCTGGAGATGGCCATCAATCAGTGCCGGGAGAAGAACGGCGCCAAGCCCTACAAGTGGGGCAAGGGCCCACTGGCGGAGATCTCCGCCTACATGGGCTACACCTCCCGCGGCAAGAAGTTCGACATCAAGGTGCCGAACAACCCCAAGGCCCTGGCAGCCTATGAGCGTGGCAAGGAGTTCTTCTACTCCAAGCGCGGTCAGCTGGACATGTCCTGTGCGGACTGTCATGTCTACTACTCGGGCGACAAGATTCGCGGCAACTACCTGAGCACCAGTCTTGGCCAGCCCACGGGCTTCCCGACCTACCGGGCCAAGTGGGGCTACATGGGAACGCTGGAAAAGCGCTTCAAGGGCTGCAACAAGAAGGTCCGTGCCAAGCCGTTCAAGTTGCAGAGTGTCCAGTATCGAGATCTGGAGTACTTCCTGACCTATATGAGCAATGGCCAGCCGGTGAACGCGCCGGCCTACCGCCCGTAGTCAGGGCCCGAGGCCTACCACGAACCCGGCCGGGGCCACCCGGTCGGGTCGTTTTCCCGAATTGGACGATCAATCCCACCACGGTCGGCTTCCACACAACCCTCGCGACGGAATCGCAGTGCCTCCGCAAGTAATCCAGCCCGCTTAAGCACTCAAGCACCGTTGCCAACCCATCCGGGCGACGTCGGACCGGAACGCATCCGAGGAGGCGCCGTCCCGCCGCCGACCGGCTTACCCAAGCCCAGGAGAGAGTCGATGAGCATTTCCCGCCGAGAATTTCTGCAAGTGCTGGCAACGGCCAGCGCCATGGGCGTGTACCTGCCGGGCCTGCGGGCCGGCGCGGCCGAACAGAACCCACACGCCGGCATCAAGCCCTTCAAGGCACCGGGCAACCTCTACGAGGTGCCGACCTTCGGCAATGTGTCTGTCATGCATATCACCGACACCCACGCCCTGCTGGAACCGGTCTATTTCCGGGAACCGAACATCAACATCGGTGTGGGCACCATGAAGGGACGCCCGCCCCATCTGGTGGGCGAGCATTTTCTCAAGTACTACGGCGTGGCGCCCCACACGGCGAAAGCATACGCCTACACCTATCTCGATTTCGTGGAGGCGGCGCAACAGCTGGGGGCTCTTGGCGGGTTCGCCCATCTGGCCACGCTTATCAAACATATCCGGGCCCAGCGCCCCGACAGCGTGCTGGTGGACGGCGGCGACACCTGGCAGGGCTCGGCCACCGCGCTGTGGACCAAGGGACAGGACATGGTGGACGCGCAGCTGCTGCTGGGCGTGGACGCCATGACCGCCCATTGGGAGTTCACCTATGGCGCCAAGCGCGTCATGGAGATCATCAACAACGACTTCAAGGGCAAGGTCGACTTCATCGCCCAGAACGTGTTCGACAAGGACTGGGGCGACCCGATCTTCAAGCCCTACATTGTCAAGGAGATCAACGGCGTTCCCACCGCCATCATCGGGCAGGCCTTCCCCTACACGCCCATCGCCAACCCGGGCTACATGATCCCGAAATGGACCTTCGGCATCCATGACACGCACATGCAGAAGATGGTGGACAAGGCCCGCGACGAAGGGGCCCATGTGGTGCTGGTGCTTTCCCACAACGGCATGGACGTGGACCTGAAGCTGGCCAGCCGCGTGCGCGGCATCGACATCATTCTGGGCGGCCATACCCACGATGTGGTGCCGGAACCGGTGCTGGTGAAGAACGCCGGCGGCAAGACCGTGGTGACCAATGCCGGCTGCAGCGGCAACTTCCTGGGTGTGCTGGACATGGACGTCAAGCACGGCAAGATGCGCGACTACCGCTACCGGCTGGTGCCGGTATTCTCGAACCTGCTGGAGCCGGACCCGACCATGGCCGCCCATATCAAGAAGGTGCGCGAGCCGTTCAAGGACAAGCTGGACGAGAAGCTCGCCTTCGCCGACGATCTGCTGTACCGGCGCGGCAACTTCAACGGCACCTTCGATCAGGTGATCTGCGACGGCCTGATGGAGGTGATGGGCACACAGATATCGTTCTCTCCGGGCTTTCGCTGGGGACCCAGCGTGCTGCCCGGCCAGCCCGTGACCATGGACGACCTGATGACCCAGACGGCCATCACCTATCCGACGGTGACGGTAAACAACATGTCGGGCAAGCAGATCAAGGACACCCTGGAGGATGTGGCGGACAACCTGTTCAACAAAGATCCCTACTACCAGCAGGGCGGTGACATGGTACGGGTGGGCGGCCTGAAGTACACCATGGACCCCACCAAGAACATCGGGCACCGGATCAGCGACATGGAACTGGACGGCAAGCCGGTGGATGCCAGCAAGAAATATTCGGTGGCCGGTTGGGCCAACGTCCACCAGCCCCTGCACGGCCGTCCGGTATGGGACGTGGTTGCCGAGTACCTGCGCTCGGAAAAGACCGTCCGCATCAAGGAGCTCAACCAGCCCAAGCTGCGCAACGTGGCCAACAACCCCGGCTACGAAGCCATCTGACAAAAAAGGGGTCGGTGACAAATGATTCTCATTTGTCACCGACCCCTTTTTTGGGGGGGTCAGCCGCCGCCGCGCTGGTAGCTGCGTTCGAAGCGGGTCATGAACGCCTCCACCTGGGGTACTGTGAAGCCGGTGAAGCGCAGTCGCACGGACAATACCGGCAGGCGCAGGGAGCCCAGGGTGCGGTCGGGCTGTTCGGTCAGTGCGATTTCCAAGCGCTGATCCCGATCCAGGACTACGACGGTCTCTCCATCGTTTTGCCAGGACCGGCCTTCGAGCGCCGTCGGCAGGGTGCGCAGGAATTCCGCCCGGGTCAGGCCCATGTCCCGATTGAGCTCGATGGGGACAGTCACAGGATCGGCAGTCGTTAGCTGTACTCAGCCACCGGCGATGGGCGGCCAGATGGCGATCACGTCGCCGTCCTTGAGCATCGGCAGGTCGCGCCGTTCCGGCTCGACGAACATGCCGTTGCACAGCACCAGGTGGGCCATCTTGCGGGGCACTCGGAACTGGTCCACCACCGCGTTGGGCGTTGCGTCCTCCCCCACTTCCACCTCCACGGCGTTGGCCCGGGTGCCGGGCGGAAGCAGGTCACTGAGGCTGGCGAACAGCTTGACCGTGATCTTCATACCACGCGCGCGTTGTAGCCCACCGGCTGGGTGGCGGCGATGTAGGCTTCCATGAAGCGGGTCGGGTCCTTCAGCAAGCGAGGCTTCCAATCGCCCAGGGGGGTGCGGGACTGGATGAGTCCGCGGATGGCGCCCACATGCTCGGTGACGCCCAGGCTGCTGGCACCCACCAGCCGGTCATCGGCGAACTGCAGGTTGAGATACCGGAACCCCGCGGGATCGGACAGCTCCGCCGAGTCGCCGCCGTCCACGCCATCCCACAACCCGAAAGAGCTGGAGATCAGGCCCATGGTGGCCAGCACGTTCATGTTCACGCTGCCCCGGTGCTTGCGGACTGTGCCGGCCATGTTGGCGGCGGCGATCTGGCCGTGGTCGGCGGCGGTCGGCTGGATGGCCTGCACCGAATAGCCGCCGGTGGAGAAATCCAATCCCTGGGCCACATCGCCGGCGGCATAGATGCCGGCCGCACTGCTTTGCAGATGCTCGTTCACCAGGATTCCCTGATCGGTATCCACCCCGGCGCCTTCCAGAAATCCGATGTTGGGCTGCACGCCGGTGGCGGAGATCACCAGTTTTGCCGGCAGCGCGGTGCCGTCGCTCAACTGCACCTGCAGCGGGTCGCCACCGGAGGATGGCTCGATGCTCTGCACCTGGGTGGAGGTCAGGATGCGCACGCCCTTGGCTTCGCACCATTGCTTGATCAGGTTGCCGGGCGTGTGGCCCAGCATGCGGGGCACCATGCGATCCTGGGCTTCGATCACCGTGAGGTCCGTGCCACGGGCGGCCAGCGATTCCAGAATGATGCAGCCGATGAAGCCGGCGCCCATGAGCACCACCTTGGCGCCCGGCGTGGCCAGCGCGGCGATGTGACGCGCATCCTCCAGGGTCCAGCAATGGTGCACGCCGGGGCTGTCCATGCCGGCGATGGGCGGCGACACCGGGTGCGAGCCGGTGGCCACCAGCACGCGGTCGTAGCGCAGGGCGTCACCACTTTGCAGACTGAGGGAGCGTTCGCCGGGGTTCACGGCGGTGACCCGATCCTGTCGCACTTCGATGCGACGGTCTTCGAAATAGCCGGAGCCCCGACGCAGGTGCGTGCCCCGCTCGTCGATCTGGTCGATCAGGTAGTAGGGAATCGCCATGCGCGAGTACGGCGGTTCGGGTTCGTCGCCGATCAGGGTGACAGCGGCGTCCGGGTCCAGCTTGCGCAGGGTCTCGGCGGCCACCACGCCGGCCGGGCCGGTACCGATAATGATGTGATGCATCCCGTGTCCTCCACCACGGCCGCGGGCCTTAGCCGCGCGGCGGGCCTGGGTTTGTGTGCGATGCGTCGGCTGCCGGATCTACAAGCCGAGACGCCGGCGGGTGTCGTCGGTGAGCTCGCCCTGGGGCGTCCAGCCGCGGATCTCGTAGTAGTGGGGCAGCATCTTGTCCAGCTCGTTGACCATGCCCTTGGCGGGCCCGGTCTTGGCGGCATCCTTGCGCAGGCGCTTGGGCAAGGTGTCGTCCTTGCCAGTGAGGCCCGCCCGGAGATTGAAGTCCCGCTCCAGGTTCCAGATGCGCTCACCCACCTCCAGCAGCTTGTCCGCGGTCCAGTCCCCTTCGCAGGCGGCGTCCAGCTGAGGCGCGATGTCGTCCAGGGTCCACGCGAAGGTGGTGAACACGCACAGGCCTGAAGAATCCACCGCCGCGGTGGCGTCCTGGAAAGCCTTCACCAACTCCGGCTTGCCGTCGGTGACCAGCGGGTCGGTCTTCTCGGGGATGCCCAGGACCTCGGAGGCGACCGTGTAGCCGCGCAGGTGGCACGCTCCCCGGTTGGAAGTGGCGTAGGCGAGTCCCATGCCCTGGATGCCCCGCGGGTCGTAGGCGGGGAACTCCTGGCCCTTGACGGTCATCGACAGCTCCGGGTGGCCGTACTTTTCGCACAGGCGTTTGGAGCCAAGGCCCAGGATCTTGCCGAAACCCTCGCCCTTCGCGGTGAGCTCGGCGCATTGGGCCAGGGCCCGGGCAGAACCGAATTTCAGCTCGATACCACCAGTGTCCTTGTCGGTGATGACGCCGGTTTCGTAGAGCTCCATGGCCGCGGCCACGGTGGAACCGAAGGTGATGGGATCGAAGCCGTCCTCGTTGCACAGGTAATTGGCGTAGGTCAGGGCTTCCAGATCGTCCACGCCGGTGTCGGTACCCAGAGCCCAGGCCGCTTCATATTCCAGTCCGCCGGAGGCACCCCAGTACTTGGGCTTGTTCTCGATGGTGAAGTGGCCCTTGTCCATGGTGGAGATGCGGCCGCAGGCGATGGTGCAGCCGAAACAGGCGGCATTGGTGGTGAGGTTGGGCTGATGGTCGGTGGGCCGCGGCTCGTGCATGGCTTCGCCGGAAATCTTGTTCGCCCCCTCGAACTGCACTTCCTGCATATTGTGGGTAGGCAGTGCGCCGATTTCGTTGATCACGTTCATCAGCACCTGGGTGCCGTACTGGGGCAGACCCTGGCCGGTGACGGCGTTGTCCGCCAGCACCTTCTTCGCCTGCTCGGTCGCCTGCAGGAATCGCATGGGATCCTTGAGATTGCCCACGCCCTTGGTGCCGCGACAGGCCACCGCCTTCAGATGCTTGGAGGCCATCACCGTGCCGACGCCGGAACGCCCGGCCGCCCGGTGCAGGTCGTTGATGACACCGGCGTACAGGTTGCCCTGCTCGGCGGAGCGGCCGACGCAGGAAATACGCAGCAACGGGTCCTGGTATCTTCTGTGCAGCTCCTCGTCGGTATCCCATACCGACTTGCCCCACAGATCGTCGGCGGGCAGCAGCTCGGCCCGTTCGTTTTCGATGTGCAGATATACCGGTGTGGGCGAACGGCCTTCGAAGATGATCATGTCCCAGCCGGCCATCTTCAGCTCCGCGCCAATGAAACCGCCGGAATTGGAGCAGGCGACCGCGCCCGTCAGAGGGCTCTTGGTGACCACCGAGTAGCGCCCGCCGGTGGATGCCATGGTGCCGGTCAGCGGGCCGGTGACCATGATGAGTTTGTTCTCCGGCGACAGGGCATCGATCTTGGGGTCGATTTCCTCGTAGAGATACTTGGTCGCCAGCCCGCGCTGTCCCAGGTACTCCTGGGCCCATTGTTTGTTGAGTGCCTCTGTGCTGATCTCACCGGTGGTGAGATTCACCCGCATTACGTTTCCGGTCCAAGCCATGTTCGCGATCCTCCTGCGAAGAAATCAGTTTGCGCGTGTAAAAGTGGCGACGTCCTTGGGTCGGGGCGCGTTGTAGGTCGCCGGCCCTTGAGGGCTCTGCTGCGCCCAGGCGCGCATGCGCTCGAACCCGGCGTTGTCCATGTCGACGTAGGTGATCGCGCCGGTGGGACAGGCCTTGGCGCACCAGGGGTCGCCGCCGCACAGATCGCATTTCATGACCTTGCCGGTGTCGTGATTGTAATTGACCGTTCCGAACGGGCAGGCGATGGTGCACACTTTGCAGCCCACGCAGTCCGCTTCACTCACTTCCTTGGCGCCGGTAGCGGCATTCAGCGTAATGGCCTCCACGGGACAGGCATGCATGCACCAGGCCTCGTCGCACTGGGTGCACGTATACGGCGCGAAACGCCCTTCGTGGTGGAATGTGAAGACCTTGATGCGGGATTTGGAGGGGTTGAACACCCCTTCGTTTTCGTAGGAACAGGCCAGCTCGCATTGCTGGCAGCCGGTGCACTTGGCCGGCTCAAGCTGAAGCGCTCGTAGCATGGTGATCGTCTCCTGCCTTCGTGGTGGCGTCCCTGGAAGAATCTGCAGACAGCGTGCGGCAACTCGACCCGCGAATGCGGCCTTGGCGTGTCGCAAGGATTATCGTCCCTGCCTGTCTCCCGCGTCTAACCTTCGATTATAGGCAGCAAAATGGCCATTTCTATTGTTCCTTTTGTCGCGCTGTTGCACCGATGACGAATTTGACGAAAGACCGGAAAATAGCGGAAAAAATGGACCTCTCAGGGCAAACTGACAGAAGAAAACCGTTAAAACCAACAAGGGGTCGGTGACAAATGATTCTCATTTGTCACCGACCCCTTTTTGCCCGGGCTTGAGGTTCTACAAGGTTTGCCGGGAAGATGACTGGAGGTTGGGAATCGCCGACAACAGGCAACTTCACGGCTAGAGCGGCGGATAGGCGGGGCCATAAGGTTGGTACCCCATAACGCTCACTGGCGCTGCACCCTTGCCCACCAAAAAAAACGGCGGCCCGGAGGGCCGCCGTTTTCTGTCCGCCGTGGTTTGATTCAGTTGGCGCGCCGGCGACGCCGGTTTATACCAACCCCTGCCACCGCCGCTGCACCCATCAGCAGGAGAGTTGCCGGTTCCGGAATCTGCTGAGTCTCGCGCAGGATCTTGCGCTCCAGGGTCGCCTGGAAGTCAGCGAAGCTGGAAACCGTCACTGAGAAGGCGCCTGTGCCGCGCACGAAGTTGCAGTTCGCGCCACCGCCCACGCCGAGGCAATTCACCTGATCCACGCCCGCCGCAATGGCGGCGTCCGCGGCGGTGGTCTGGCTTATGCCGGTGTTACCGAATCCATCGGTAGAGACGTCAATGACCTGCCGACTGCCGGCGACGATATAGTTGACCAACGAATTGGTCGCGGTCTGGATAGCCGGCCCCAATGCGGTGGCACCGGAGCTGACCTGAGTCATGCCGTTGATGGCGGCGATCAAGCTGGCAATATTGGTGCTATCGATCTGGGCCATGGCAAAGTGCTCGATGACCGTCTGCCCAAAGCTCCACACACCGATGGCGACGCTGCCATCCTGAGGGAGGATGTTGGGATCGTTGAGCACAGCGGCATAAGCATTACGCTGAAGCGCAAAATCAGATGAACTGATGCTTCCGGAACGGTCGATGGCAAGAGCGAGTTCCGTGGTGACGGGCACTGCCTGAACCTGCATTGCCAACATAAGCAACCCGCACGCGGACACGAAGCGGATCAGTTGGCGACGAATGAGTGACGACATGACTTTTTACCTCCGTTCTTCGTTCATTGAGAGGCGGCGCCAACCGAAATAAAGCGTTCCACCTCGAACGCAGGCGGCTTTCTCCGACCCCTGCATGTGTCAGTAAAGGCATCATCCATGCCAACATTTACATAATATTTACAAACAATCACTTAACCATACCGTCCCGGCTGGCTGCGGATTTACTGTAAAGTTTATTAACAGAAGAGGTAGGGCAAGACCCGCCTTCGAGCCACACCTCAGCGGAACCGCGCTCAGCATGGAAAACAGTTTTTTATCGATATTGCAGACAGTTATCCTATTACAGACCGGCCAGCAGTCGGTGTAAGAACCATTGACACCAGAACACTCACCACCCGCCCATTCACCATTGGGTAGCGTCTCCGCAGTGCGCCGCCGGGCGATCTGGCCCGCCGATGGCCACCTACCTCAAGTCGGCCGAGGCGATACCGTCAAGCACGCGGGAGAATGCCGTGATCGCGATGGCGGTCGCCGGGGCCCGAGGCACAGCAAGAAAGGGCGATCCAAGACGGAAGATCGGGTGCAAATGCTTCTCATTTGTCACCGACCCCCTTTTTTTGGGGGGGGTGGTCAGGAGGCGGTGCAGAGGTCCTGGTCGTCGCAGCGGCCGCAGCCGGGCGCGACGCCGCGGAACTCGATGAGCGCAGGGACCTGCTCGGCGGGCACCGGACGGCTGTAGTAGAAACCCTGGGCGAAATCGCAGCCGCGGGTGCGCAGGCTCTCGGCCTGCGCGGCGGTTTCCACGCCTTCGGCCACCACGTCCAGATCCAGGGTGTGGGCGACCGCGATTATCGCCTCGACGATGGCGGTGTCGTTGGGGTCGGTGGTGACATCGCGGACGAAGGCGCGATCGATCTTCAAGGTGGCAATGGCGAGCCGTTTCAGATAGGCCAGCGAGGAGTGTCCCTTGCCGAAGTCGTCAATGGCCACCGGCACGCCCATCTCCCGCAGACGGCGGAGTTGGTGATTCATGACATCGTCGTCTTTCACCAGCACATGCTCGGTGATTTCCAGCCCTATGCACTGACCCTGCAGGGCGTTGGCCTGCAGCAGCGCTTTGATCTCGCCGCTGAGATCGCCTTCGCTGAATTGACGGGGGGAGAGATTGACCATCACCCGCAGTGGAGGCACGCCCGCATCGCGCCACGCCCGGCTCTGCTCGCAGGCCGAACGCAGCACGTAGCGACCGATGTCCACACAAAGCCCCGTTTCCTCGGCCAGGGGAATGAACTCGCCGGGCGCCAACAGCCCGCGCTCGGGGTGGTACCAGCGCACCAGTGCCTCGAAGCCGGCGATGCGGCCGCTGGCCAACTCCACGATGGGTTGGTAGTGCAGACACAGCTCGCTGCGATCCAGCCCGCGACGCAGCGCCATCTCCATGGCCAGATGCTCATGGGCGCGCTCACCCAGATCCCGGGAGAAGAACTGGTCACCGCCGCGACCCAGTTCCTTGGCCCGATACATGGCCGCATCGGCATGCTTCATGAGCGTATCCACGTCGTCACCGTCGCCGGGGTACAGACTGATACCCACGCTGCCTGCCACGAAGATCTCGTGACCGTCGATGTGGAACGATTCGGACAACGCCTGGTGCAGCTTGCGAGCCACGGCCGCGGCCTGGTCGGTGTCGACCAAATCTTCCAGCAACACCGTGAATTCGTCGCCGCCCAGCCGCGCCAGGGTGTCCTCGGTACGCATATGGGCGGCCAGCCGTTCGGCCACCTGCACCAGCAGTCGATCGCCGGTCCCGTGGCCCAGGCTGTCGTTGACGTTCTTGAATCGGTCCAGGTCCAGGAACAGCAGCGCCATCAGCCGTCCGGTGCGCCGGCTGCGGGCGATGGCCTGGGCAAGACGGTCCCGCAGCAATGCCCGGTTGGGCAGACCGGTGAGGGAGTCGTGATAGGCCATGTGCTCGAGCTGGCGCTCGATGGCCTTGGCCTCGGTGATGTCATGCACGGTGCCGGTCATGCGCAGCGGGTTGCCCTCTGCGTCGTAGTGCACCCGCGCTTCCTCGTGGACGATGCGCAGGGTTCCGTCGGGGAGCAGGATGCGATGGTCCACCGAGTACGGCTCGATGCGTTGCAGGGCGACTTTGACCGCGTTTTCCACGGCATCGCGGTCATCGGGGTGGACCCGGGAGAGAAACGCCCCGTAGCTGGCCGCGACCTCTCCGGGACGATATCCCAGGATGCGGTACACCTCATCGGACCAGGTGATGGCGCTGGTGGGCACATCCCACAACCAGCTGCCCATGCGCGCGATCTGCTGAGCTTCGGCCAGCTGCGCCTCACGCTCGCGCAGCACCTGGTTGGCGGCGGTCAGCTCGGCGGTGCGCTCGGCCACCTTGGCCTCCAGTTCCTGCTGGGCCCGTCGCAGGGCGCCGGTGGCGCGCTGCACTTCGCGCCACAGATGATCCGGGTAGCGCGCCCACAGCCAGGCAAGCATGGCACCCAACAGCACCAGCAATGTGCCGGCCAGGCGCCACCACCAACTGTCCGGCGCCAGGGCCTGCCAGCCGTCCCGCGGCACCGCCGCCAGCTGCCAGCTGCCGTTGGGGAAATCCACGGACATCAGAGCCGGCTGCTGATGGAAGACGGCCCCATTACCGAAGAACACCTCGCCGGCGGCACCCAGCCCGTCCTTGCCCCGCAGGGCGAATCGCAGCGCCCCGTCGGACGGCTCGGCCAGACCGGCTTTGCGCAGCAGAGCGTGGGCATCGATGATGATGGTGGCCAACCCCCAGTAGGGCCCGCTGCCCGGGCGCCCGCCGACCGGGGTTAGATAGATGGGGGTACGGGCGACGAACGCCAGTCCGCCTTGAACGAGATGCAGGGGTCCCGCCACCACCGTGCCACGGGTGTCCAGGGCCCGTTGTACCGCCGCGCGCTGGCCGGGCAAGTCCAGCAGCCGCAGACCCAGCACCGCGCGATTGCCCTTCAACGGGTAGACATCGCTCACCACAGTGTTGCGGGCCAGTTGGATGCTGTCGATGCCGCTGTGGCCGGCGATCAGCCCCCGGGCGAGGGCGTTGAACTCGGCGTGGCTAACTTCGGGATGGGTGGCCACGTAACTGACCAGGCCCTGGGTCAGAAACAGGCGGGAGTTGAGCTCGCCTTCCAGGCGGGCGCGCACGGCGCTCAGGCGGTGCACCACATCGGCGCGTTCCTGGGCCTGGAAGCGGGCCTGCATGGTCCAGTCGAACAGTGCGACCAGTACTCCGATAACGACGGCGATCAGCAGTGGAGGGACATACTGGGGGACAGGCCTGCGCATAGGGTCTACAACCACTCCTCCGACTGCTCCCCAGGGAGGCCGGCAAAAAGATTATTCCACGCCACAACTAAGGTTTCCACTCCATGGGATGGCGGCGGACCACCATCGCCCCCAGGGTCGGTCGGGGGGGAACCCCGCACTGCCGACGGCAAATGCGCAACGCTGCCCAACAGCTGCGGCGGTTCACCAACAGGGTTTCGGCCGCAGGGCGACTAAATTGAAAGATGTGGGGTGGTGAGTACGCCGGCGGCGCGGGCGCCCGAAGGGATTCCAGCGCCGACCGTGAGGCACACCAAGACGGCTACGCTTGAGGTGGCCCGGCAGCGGGCAGGAGAGCGCTCATGAAACCGAAAGCTTTGGGCCGGCTGTGGCCGGCGCTGTTACTGATGGCCCCTGCCCTTGGCATGGCGGGGGACCTGCAGCCGGTACCACTGCCGGCACCCCAACGACACGGCGGCATTCCGCTTATGGAAGCATTGAGCGCGCGCCATTCGAGCCGCGAGTTCAGTCCCCGACCGCTGCCGCCCCAGGTGCTGTCCAACCTGTTATGGG
>Ga0307441_1000461_pt1 | contig 14983 bp, 14 predicted proteins | sample SalMarWE160420MG_FD_202149 | JGI IMG/M metagenome (GOLD analysis project Ga0307441, IMG submission 202149) | Salt marsh sediment microbial communities from the Plum Island Ecosystem LTER, Massachusetts, United States - WE1604-20 | ecosystem: Environmental > Aquatic > Marine > Intertidal zone >... | reverse complement strand
CACTCGCATGCGCCGTGAGAGCACCGAACTCTACGTCGGGGTGGGCGGAAAAGACGCGGAGAACCTCGCCTCCGACATAGCCGGAGGCGCCCGCGACGGCAACGGAGATGCTCACGCGCATAACTATACATAGAGACGCATGTTCCCGCAACGCGACGCGCCGATTCCGTTTCGCCCCTCCACTCCCACCCTTCCCCGACTTGCGGCCCACCGTCGCATGCGGGAGAGTGACCGCATGAAACTCCGACTCGCCTCCCCCTTCATCGTGGTTGCCGTCGCCCTCACCGCATGCTCCTCCGGTGGCGGCGTACCCACAAACCCGACCGGGACGCAGTCGCCGGAGCCCTCGTCACTCCTCGCCCCCGCGAATCCCTCGGACGAGGCCTTCTGCGCGGCATTCATGGACTGGTTCGGGGCAATCGACACCATCGATACGGGCTATTCGGTACTCGGATTGGTCACCGGAAGCAATGGATATCCGCAAGAAGCCCCCTCCCCCGAACTTGTACACGAGACGTCTCTGGCGCTCCTCGCCGCTGTCGATGATGCCAATGCGGCGATGACGACGATGCTGGCAAACATCAGCGACCCTGACGTGGCCGACACTCTCGACAGCCTGAACCAGACCTACCTCGACTTTGCCGGGTGGATCGGCGCACTGGGGCGCGACTCCGCCGATGTGGCCGAGTTGAAGACGCGAAGCCTTGAGGAGCAGGACCGTTTCGATGCATACGGCGCATACTTCGATGCGCTCGACATGGCCCCAGTCGACGCCTACCTCTCGTCGACGTGTGGAGACCTCTTCGCCGAGGATTCGTCGCCGAAGGCTCTCGACACGTCCGCAAAGGCGGATGTCTCGACGCTCGGTAATGAGATTGCAACCTACTACGTCGACTGGCAGACGGGCGACCCCGCCCCCGTCATCGAGATCGTGGGCGACACCTACGAACTCAACGGGGAATACATCGCCGACCACTCACCGGGAGTGGAGATCACGGATCAATGGGCAAATAGCTACGAGGATTGGTGCATCGAGGTGACGATTGCAGACGGCCTCGTGAAGACCTTCCACTACTCGGCCATGAGCGGCCTTGACCCAGGAACGTGCCGGTAGCCCACGAGGGGCAATTACCCTCGCCATCTCCCATCTAGGACCTTTCACGTTGCGCGCCGAGCGAGGGTGGGCGAGGATGGGGACATGAAAACTAAAACCCTGACCGCAATTGCGGCAACGCTCCTCGCCCTGACCGCCTGCTCCTCCGGTGGCGCGTCGAACGACACCCCGGGAGACAACAACCCCCCCGGAGCCAACCCCCCCGGCGCCAACAACAACCCCGCCGCCCCCGGCGACTTCTGCGGGGCGCTCGAAGCGTGGGGCACCTCCCAGAACACCACTAGCGACGCACAAAGCGCGATGGACGATGCCCTCGAAGGCGTAACCGACCCGACCGACCCCGCCGCAGTCGCGGCAATACAGGCCTGGGGCGTAGAAATGAAAGCCAACTCCGAGGAGGCTGTGGCGGACCTTCAGGCCGCCAAGGCTTCGGTTAACGACCCGGAGGTCAAGGCTGCCATCGACACGATGATCTCGATGTACACGGACTACACCATTCCGATGGCGGAAGCGGCGATCAGCACGAACGACATCTACTCCTGGGCGATGGCGGCATCGATGTCCTTCGACGCGGATGCGTTGGAGACCCTCATGACCGACGCTTCTAACGCCGCAACCGTCTTGTCCCAATACACCTACGAGCACTGCTCCGGATCGTAATCGTCCATCGATCGGTACTCCACCGTGGGACGTCCCCCCTTTCGCCTCGCGCGGACGGAGGGGGCGTCCCCTTTTTCCCCGCTTGAGCGCGGCACCCTAGCGAACCTCGTCTCCAACGAGTAGCGTTTTCGCTCAGGAGGGACTATGTCTATCGCTCGCCCCATTTCGGCCATTGCCGCGTTGCTTCTCCTTTCGCTCACCGCGTGCTCTCCCACACCCGAAACGACTCCCACCCCATCGCCCTCTCCTTCCCCCTCACCGTCGGCGTCGCCGTCCACGATCGTGACCCCTTCTCCGAGCACGTCCGTGAGCCCCTCTCCGTCGCCCAGCGTGATGGCGAGTTGCCCGGAGTGGTCGGAGGGGATGCCCGCGATCGACTTCAACCGCTACTACGGTGTCTGCGTCGGAATGCCCTTCGTCGCTATCGACATCTCGGGAAGCGCGTCGTGTCCGTGGTATGCGGCGGTCGACGGCGACGACACGCTCGGCTGGTATGTTTCCGCGCTCTCCTCACCTGACGACCCTGGAACCGAAATCTGGTTCTTCCGGATGCAATGGATCCTCCTTCCCCCGTCGGCCGCCGTCGCCTACGACCTACCCGCGACGCCCGAGGGGATCACGATTGGAAGCACGGAAGAAGCTCTCATGGACGCCTACCCCACCGCCGTGACGATGCTCATCGATGACATCTCTCGTGGCCCTCGAGATGAACGCGTGGTAGCCGGACCGGACGGTAACTCCTATGTCTTCGATATCACCGACGGTCGCGTCTCGGAGATCACGTGGGGCCAGCGCCTCTCCCAGGGCCAGAACGGCGAACTCTGCGCCCTCTAGTCCGCGCCCTCTAGCCCGACCCCCCGGCCGGTCTCGCCGCTGGAGACCCCGGCGGACTACGCTGGACACATGAGGCTCCTGTTCATCGGTGGGACCGGGCTCATCTCATCGGCGTGTGTGACGCTTGCGCGCTCGCGTGGTCACGACCTGACCCTCGTCACGCGGGGGAAGACCTCCCCATTCCCCGGCCCACCACGGAGCCGCCTTATCGTGGTCGACGCCACCAACCCCGACGCGCTTCGGGCCGCCCTCGAACGGAACGCCTTGGGGGAGAGGTTCGACGCCGTCGTGCAGTTTGTCGCGTTCGAGCCGGGGCACGTGGCAGACGACGTGGTGACGTTTGCCCCCCGAACCGACCAATACGTCCTGGTGTCGACAGCGGCAACGTATCGGCCGTTGGAAAGGTTCTTCCTGCAGGCGGAGACAGCGGAACAACAGAACGACACCTGGGAGTACGCCCAGAAGAAGATCGAGGCGGAGCACGAGTTGCGGTACTACGCCGAGGCTGCGGGGTTACCGTTCACGATCGTGCGACCCGCGTACACGTACGGTCCATCGAAGATTCCCGGCTACGTGTGGAACTCGGAACATCCGTGGACGCTCGTCGACCGGATGCGCAGTGGAGCGGACATCATCGTTCCCGGCGATGGAACCACGGCGTGGACGCTCACGCACGTGCGCGACGTGGCGGAAGGCCTGCTCGGCCTCTTGGGGAACGAGAAGGCGCTCGGGCGCTCCATCAACATCACCTCGGATGAAGCCCTCACGTGGGAGGGCATCCATCGCACCATCGCTAGGGCCGCGGGGCTCACCGACGAGCAATACGAATCGCAGGTGGTTCACGTCCCCACGGACGCCATCGTGGCTGCCGACCCCTCGTGTCAAGGCTCTCTCCGGGGCGACAAGATGCATAACAAAGTGGTGGACACGACGATTCTGCGCTTGCTCGTCCCAAGTTTCCGGGCGAGAATCCCGTTCTCCAAGGGGATCCTGGAGTGCCTCGAGTGGTTCGAAGCCGATCCCGCCCGGCAGACCGTGGACGCCCAAGCGAACAAGCGTCTGGACCACCTGGGTCGCACGTATCGGACGGCGCTCCGCGACGCCGCGTCAGCGCCGGGACGCCAACCCCGGCGACGCAAGACCGACCGCAGCTCCACGGAAGACGACACCAAAGGCGCAGGGAATGTGGGGGAGACCACCCGAGCGGACACGGTGAAGGTCGTCCCCACCTCGAAGGACTAGGCCCCTGCCGATCCTTCGCCCGATGGCACCGATGAACTCGGTGACGGAGCGTTGCCCCCCGCGTTCTGTTCGCCGCTCGTCGCTGTGATCGCCGCCCACGTGAGCGCCGCCGCCGCGAGAACCGTCCCGGCGATCGTCCCCACCGCTCGCCACCCGGGTCGCTCGAACAGCGATTCCATGCCCACTCCCTCGCTCCCTCGACCATCCTACGGCGCGACGAGCGAAACCCCACGTCGCTCACGGGAGGTACCGTAGGCCGAAACGATTCGAGGGACGGAGTTACCGCCCCAAGGGAGCCCACCATGCGCGTGCTGTTTATCGGAGGCACCGGTCTCATCTCGTCGGCCGTCTCCCCCCTCGTCATCGAACGCGGCCACGACCTCACCCTCGTCAATCGCGGCACGTCGCCCAAGGCCACCGCCCCCGCCGAGGCGAGCGTCATTCACGCCGACGCCCGGGATCCCGCCGCATTCCGCGCCGCCCTCACCGCCGACGTTGCGAAGAACGGCCCGTACGACGCCGTTGTCCAATGGGTGTGCTTCTCACCCGAGCACATGAAGGAGGACATCGCGACGTTCCGCAACCTCACGAACCAGTACGTGTTCATCTCCTCCGCGTCCGCCTACCAGACGCCACCCGCGCGCTACCGGATCACGGAGGATACGCCGCTGCACAACCCGCACTGGCAATACAGCCGGGACAAGGCCGCGTGCGAGCAGGTGCTCCGCGACGCGGGCGCCGCGACGGGCTTCCCCTTCACGATCGTCCGCCCGTCCCACACGTACGGCTACTCCGACATCGTGTGGGGCATTTCATCGTGGACCCAACCGTGGACGATCGTCGACCGCATCCTAGCCAGGAAGATGTTCATCACCCACGGCGACGGCACGAGCCTGTGGACCCTAACCGACCACCGCGACTTCGCGGTCGGGATCGTCGGACTGCTCGGTAACCCCGCCGCGATCGGGGAAGCCTTTCACATCACGTCGGACGACATCCTCACGTGGAATCAGATCCACACGATCGTGGCGGGGGCGGTCGGAATCTCGGCGGGTGAGATCGCAGCCCAAACGGTCTTCATCCCATCCGACGTGCTCGTTCGCTTCGATCGTGAGGCGTTCGAAGGGCCGCTTCTGGGCGACAAGACCAACGCCGGCATCTTTGACAATTCCAAGATCAAGGCGCTCGTACCGGACTTCGCCACGCGGCACCACTTCGCGGATGCAATCCACGAATCGATCGCGTGGTTTAGGGCTGACGCCTCACGCCGGGGTATCGACGACGAGGCCAACGCACGGTGGGACCGAATCATCGACTCGTACACCACGGCGATCGACTCGATCGTCGAGTAACCTCTGCTCGTCAACCGTCATCCTTTCCCCTGAGGTGTCAGTATGGCCCCGTTCGCCTGGCATGATCGAGGGATGCCACGAATCGAGGACTACGCCCTCCTGGGCGACTTGCGAACCACAGCTCTGGTAAGCACGGCGGGTTCCATCGACTGGCTCTGCCTACCGCGATTCGATTCACCCGCATGCTTCGCAGCGCTCCTCGACACTCCGGAGGCGGGGCACTGGACGCTGGCCCCGGCCTCAGGCGGGACATGCACGCGTCGACGGTACGTGGGTAACACCCTCGTCCTTGAAACCGAGTGGGTTACACCGGACGGTACCGCGCGCGTCATCGACTTCATGCCCCCACGCGATCAAGCGAGGGACCTCGTTCGGATTGTCGTGGGTGTCAGCGGAGCGGTGACGGTGAAAAGCGAGTTGCGCTTGCGATTCGACTACGGACGGGTGGTGCCGTGGGTACGACGCGAGGGCCACCATACGATCGCCGTCGCGGGACCGGACACGGTTCGGCTCCATACGCCCGTCGACATCGAGGGCGGATATCGCTCCACGATCTCCACCTTCACGGTTCGCCCAGGGGATCGTGTTCCCTTCGTCTTGACCTGGAACCCCAGCCACGAACGCGGCCCCGATCCGGTGGATGCCGAGGCTTCCCTCCAGGAGACCCTCGCCTTCTGGACGACGTGGTCGAGCCATAGCACGGCTACTACGGGTCCCTTCCGCAACGCGATCTCCCGCTCGCTTGTCACCCTCAAAGCCCTCACCTATGAACCCACGGGTGGAATCGTCGCCGCCGCAACGACCTCTCTTCCCGAACGCTTCGGAGGAACCCGAAACTGGGACTACCGCTACTGCTGGCTGCGCGACTCCACCTTCACGTTGCAGGCGCTCCTAGCGGCGGGATACATCGACGAAGCCCGGGCGTGGCGCGAGTGGCTTCTCCGCGCCATCGCGGGCGATCCGAGCGAGCTTCAGATCATGTACTCCGTCGATGGAACGCGCCGCCTGCCCGAGATGGAGCTCCCCTGGCTCACGGGCTACGAAGGCTCCGCGCCGGTCCGCACAGGAAACGCCGCGACCGAGCAGCTCCAACTCGATGTGTGGGGCGAAACCCTGGACGCCCTTGCGCTCGCCCGCGAGGCGGGGCTTTCGATGAGCGAGGACTCGTGGGACGTTCAAGTGGCCCTCATGAACCACCTCGAAGGGGCATGGGATCAACCGGATAACAGCCTGTGGGAGATGCGCGGTCCGCGGCGCCATTTCACGCACTCGAAGGTCATGTCATGGGTGGCGGCCGATCGCATGTCCCGCACCGTCCGCACTCATGCCAACCATCCGGGACCGGTCGAACGGTGGGAAGCGCTTCGGGACACCATTCACTCCGAGGTGCTAAGCCGAGGGTACGACCCGGAACGGCAGACGTTCGTCCAGTCGTACGACTCCTCCGCCCTCGATGCCGGCCTCTTACTCATCCCCCGCGTCGGGTTTCTCCCTCCCGACGATCCCCGCGTGAAGGGGACGGTGGAGGCTATTCGGCGAGAACTGACGGTGGACGGCTTGGTGCTGCGCTACGAGACCGAGGGTTCGGGGGATGGGCTTGCCTCCGGTGAGGGGCTGTTCTTGGCGTGCTCGTTCTGGCTTGTGGATGCCCTCCACCTGGGGGGTGAACACGACGACGCGCTGGCCCTCTTCGAACGCCTTCTCTCGTTGCGTAACGACGTGGGGTTGCTGAGCGAGGAATGGGATCCCCATTCCGGGCGATTCCTCGGGAACTTCCCGCAAGCCTTTAGCCACTTCGCGCTCGTCACGAGCGCCCTTCAGTTCCACACGGGACAACCTCACCATAGCGATGAGCCCATCGATTGGGACGAGCCCCTGGGGGATTCGAACTGACGGTGCCTCGCGCTACAACCACTTCATGTGCTTGAACGTGAAATAGAGGCTGACGCCGAGAGCCACCATGAGTCCGATGGCGAATGGGTATCCGTACGTCCATTCGAGTTCGGGCATGTGGCGGAAGTTCATCCCGTAGAGGGTTCCGATGAGCGAGGGAGCGAAGAGGATCGCCGCCCACGCCGAGAGCCGCTTGATCTGCTCGTTCTGAGCGAAACTCGCCTCGGTCTGCCTTTGCGCGACGATGGTCCCGTGGGCGCGCAGGGCGTTGTTCAGCAGCGTGCGGAATCCCTCGACGCGCTCGTTGATACGAATGGCGTGGTCGTGGACGTCCCGAAACCGACGTCGCAACTCGACGTTGACGTCGTCCTCCTCCGCGTCTCCCCTGACGTCCTTGAGTATTCCGGACAGCGGCTGAACCGCGCGCTGAAAGGCGATGACTTCGCGCTGCAGTTCGTAGATGCGCTGGGAGATCCCGTCGGGACCGCCGCCGAAAATCTGATCCTCGATCTCGTCGATGTCGTTCTCCAAGCCGTTGACAACAGGTAGGTAGCCGTCGACCACCTCATCGAGGATGCCGTAGAGCACGGCGAGGGGTCCGAGGGCGAGAAGCTCGGGATTCGCTTCGAGTCGCTTGCGAACCCCGCCGAGGTGGGGGGTACCCTCGCGACGGACCGTAACGACGTAGTTCTCACCGACGAAGACGTGGATATCGCCGAACTGCACCGTCTCGTCCTCGTCGATGTACCGAGCGGATCGGACGACGAGGGACAACGTGTCCCCGTAGGTCTCGAGCTTGGATCGTTGGTGGCCCTTGAGGGCGTCCTCGACGGCGAGTTCGTGGAGTCCAAGCTCAAGGGCAGCGGCACCGAGTTCTGCGGTCGAGGGGCGGACGAGGGCGATCCACCCCATGCCACCGTGCTTCTCCATGAGGTCGAAGGTCTCGTCGAGGCTCGCGGGTTCGGCGACGCGAACCCCGGCGACGTAGACGGCGTTGTCTGACACGGTCATCGCGGCACCTCCTCCGACGCGTGCGCCTCGGGGCGCCCCCACAATCGTAGAACCGTAAGCAACCGGGAGTGACGCAACGCCGCTCAGGGAGCGATGAGAGCGCCGATTCGTTCCCGGTGGGCGGGATCCACGCCCGCGGCATCGGCGAACTCGCGCCACTGGGCGACGACGGCCGCAACCTCCTCGAGCGCCTCACCAATTCCGGGCACACTCCACCGGTCCCCGAGGCGCCGAAGGTCGGCGGACGTGGGGTCCGCGAACACCCCGTCGACGGCCATGAGATGCCGCGCGACCCAGTGCGACTCCGGGTTGAACGCGAACGTCAGGTCGAAGGCGGGGGCAAGGCGCCACGCGCCCGATCGATCCATCAGAAAAGCGACATTCTTGGTGTGGTCGTCGCGGTTGTAGGCGAGGACGTTGAACACCGCGCGGCGAAAACCCTGGGCAAGCGCGTCTTGACCCAAGCCAAGGTCGACGATCGTGGAAAGGTACGACCCGTAGTCGTGCGTCCCGACGAGCCGAAAATCGAGTCCCCGCATGGCGCACAGCGATTGGAGATGGACGCGCTCCGGGGTTCCACCGCTACCACACGCCACCCGGTCGAAGCGTTTCGTCAGGAAGTGCGCACGCCCGCCCTCCTCCAGGAGCCGCGCCTCGGGAACATCGAGCCCCGCCGCCTGCCCCATGAGGTGGTACGCGTATTCAATGCGGGTGAAACCATCCGTGACGTGGGCGTCGTTCCCCGTGCCGTCGAACTTGAGGAGGTAATCGGTCCAGCCCTTCTCTGGGGGAAGCGAACCCGAGCGAACCTTCCCCTTGGCGTCGATTGCGATGACGGCCTTGGCTCGTGCTCCCCCGGCCGACGTGCCAACACCGAAGAGCTCGCGAATGGCCGAGGTGGCGTCCTGGTCGAGGTCTCCCGTGATGGCGCGGCGCGCCTCGGTGACGAGATGGCCGAGGTCGAGGGCGCTGGGGTCGACGGTGCGGGGCGCCGGTGGATGGAATTCCAGGGCCCCGAGCGCGCGACCCCCGGAGTAGACGAGCCGGTCGAGGGCGGTGAAAGTGTCCTGGGCGATCCCCTCCCGAGTGAGGTAGGCATCGACGATCGCGTTGCCGAAGTCGTCGGGCAGACTATCCGCGAGAAAGGGCGGCAGGCCGAGGAACGTCTCCCGCGATCGGGACTCCCCCATAACGCGACCGGCGGAAAGCGGGGCGAGGATCGGCGAGAGTTCGCGGCCCGATGCGACCCACCGTGGTTCGTACTCGACAACCCCAAGACCGGTCCGGGGGTCGAGGGCGACGGCTCCGACCGTCTCTCCCCACGCATCGACGCGGACGACCGTGGCGGGTCGGTAGGTCACGACGGGCCGCCCGGGATGGGGGTATCGGAGGTATTGGTCGAGGAACGGCGTGGGGCGCGACGCCGAGGTGTCGTGCGGCCGCGATCACGGAGCATGGCGAGAGGCGAAATCTCGCTCAGGGGGGCGAGTTCCTCAAGCCACGACTCGCGCCCCAGCGCGCGGGCGACTTTGATGAGCGTCGAGAGCCGTGACCCCGCGCCGTTCTCGAGCGCGGAGAGGCTCGCGGTCGAGACGTTTGCCTCTCGCGCGAGTGACGCCTGGTCAATCCCTCGCCGAAGCCGCTCGGCGCGCACCTGCTCGCCGAGGTGCGCCTCCCACTCATCCGTCGTCCGGGCCATGATCGCCTCATATTTTCTAGATATCGCAATATTATCTAGAAATCAGCGCGTAATCAAGCCCTTTTCACTCGATACCGAGCACTCCTGCGACCAGGCCCAGCAAGTGGTTCCACGCGGTAACGAACTTCTCGACCCCTTCGATCTCCAACACGTCGGTCACGTCATGCAGGTCGATACCTGCCGCGGCAAGGGCGGCAAGATCGGCCCGTGCGGCGTCGTACGTGCCCGTGATGGTGTCGGCGGCGGGGCCTCCTCCCGGGGGAACCTTGCCGTGATCGGCGTACGCGTCGATCGTCGCTTGGGGCAGGGTGTTGACGACCCCGCTGGTCACGAGCTCCTCGACGTAGAGCGTGTCGCGGAACGCGGGGTCCTTGACCCCCGTCGACGCCCATAGTGGACGCTGGGGACGGGCCCCCGCCTCGGCGAGGGCGAGCCACCGCTCGGACGCGAGCACGCGCTCGTAGTACTCGAACGCCAGCCGAGCGCTCGCGATAGCGGCCGTACCGCGCAGGGGGGATTTCTTCCCCATCGCATCGAGACGCTTGTCGACCTCGGTGTCGATGCGGCTGACGAAGAACGACGCAACCGACCCAATCGTGTTGAGGTCGTGCCCGTGGGAGAGGGCATCCTCAAGACCGGAAAGGAACGCCTCGACCACCTGGGCGTAACGCTCGAGCGAGAAGATCAGCGTGACATTGACCGACACTCCCCCACCGATGACGGCGCGGACCGCCGACAATCCCTCGCTCGTCGCCGGAATCTTGATCATGACGTTGGGACGACCGACGAGGCTGTTGAGGTGCCCCGCCTCCGAGATCGATGAGACGGTGTCGTGCGCGAGCCGGGGATCCACCTCGATCGATACCCGCCCGTCGACTCCACCCGTGGCGTCGAACACCGGACGGAGCACGTCGCAGGCACCCCGAACGTCCGCCGCGGTGATCGACCGAACGACATCGTTAAGACGCACGTCGGGCACGCGTTGTTCGGCGAGGGCCTCCGTGTAGTCGTCGGACTCCGAGACGGACTTGGCGAAAATCGACGGGTTGGTGGTCACACCGACGATGTGTCGGGTGGCGACATCATGGGCGAGGGAGCCGGAGGTCAACCGACTGCGGCTCAGGTCATCGAGCCAGATCGACACCCCTGCTTCAGAGAGTGCAGCGAGCCTATCCATGGTGAGCCTTCCTTCCCGATCGGTCCCTCCCCCTACGGTAGTCCCCAGGACCGCCCTAGTTGAGGATCTGGAAGCTCTCGACGAGATCGTCGAGCACCCTCTGGAAGTCCTCCCCACCGGCCGGACCGGAGATGAGGAACGACGTGATCGGAACGCCATCGTTTTCGAAAACGCCCGTGTTCTCGGGAATGAAGTAGAACGCGAGCATCAGCCCGTACGAATTGAACGCGTATGCCCGACCCGCGGGAACGCCCGACACGGTAATCGTCTCCGGTGCCGGTAGAGCCCCGTCGTCCTCGGTTGCGTATCCCCGAATGCCGTCGAAGAAGTAGTCGATGCTGTTGTCCCCCTTCTGCGGCAAGATGTCGATTTCGGTCAGAAAGTCCCCACCGGCCAAGCGGATTGCCACGTAGCACCCGGCGGAATCGGGGTACATCTCGTACTCCATGAGCGTGGGCATGTCGAAGGTGAAGCACGTGGACACCACGACTCCGTCGACAACATCGACCGCCGTCCCCGCGATGTTCGTTGGCTCCTGCGGTGCCGGCACCACTGATCCGTCGTCGGATGTGCAACCCGCAAGCGCGATCCCTCCCGCGATGGTAGCCACCACAGCACCGCCGATCTGAAGGTTTCGACGACCGGTCCCGTGCCACGAGCGTGCGGCACCCTTCGATTGGGTTGTCTTTCCCATGAGTGCTCCCCTAGCTTCCTGTCGATGATGTCGGCACACGCGATAGGGCGCCCACGGCGAGCGCCCCGTTGCGTGTCACCCTACCGGCTGGCGAGACCTTTCGCAGATGATCCGCAAGGCCCCTCGGAACCCCACCGGACGAAGCTCCTCCGGATCGTCGTCCGAGCGATGGGAGCACGATGCTCACGCTAGAAGAGGGTAGCCACCGATTCGGTGGACGTGCTAGCCACCGAGACCTCCGCACCGCACCTTTCCTTAACCCCGGAATCCCCCCGCTCGAGCCCGTGTGCGCGGAGGAGTGGCTGAATGCGTTCGGCGAGTTCGGCCCGATACCCGCGGGGCGCGTTACTACCACTCCCATAAAGGGTGCGGTAGCGCGGGATGAGGTCGGGGCGGAACCGCGTCAGGAACGCCGCGTACGACTCCTTCACGCCCGGACGGAGGTGGAGCACCTCGTACGACGCTGAGACGGCACCCGCCTCGGCGATCCGGCGGAGGGCGTCATCGAGTTGGGCCTCAGAGTCGGTGAGGAAGGGCAGGATCGGCGCCATGTAAACGGAGGGCTCGAGTCCGGCCTCCCGCGCGGCTGTGACCGTGGACAGTCGCGCGGCCGTCGTCGGGGTGCCCGGCTCGACGGATCGCTGGAGGGCGTCGTCGAACATCGCAATCGAGAGGGAGACGCCGACGGCGACGTCGCGGGCCACCTCAGTGAGGAGGGGAAGGTCCCGACGGAGCACGCTCCCCTTGGTGAGGATCCCGAACGGAGTGCCCGACCGCGCGAAAGCCGTGATGATTCCGGGCATAAGGCGGTACTTGCCCTCCGCGCGCTGGTAAGCGTCGGTGTTGGCGCCGATCGCTACGGGCTCGCGGCGCCAGCTGGGGCGGGCGAGTTCTGCCGTGAGGACGTCGGCAATGTTGACCTTGACGACGATCTGGGACTCGAAGTCGCGGCCGGAATCGAGGCCAAGGTACGTGTGGCTGGGCCGCGCGAAGCAATACGCGCACGCATGGCTACAGCCACGGAACGGGTTGATGGTCCAGTCGAATGGCATTGCGCTCGCGTCGGAGACACGATTGAGCGCGCTCTTGGCGAGAACCTCGTGAAAGGTGATGCCCTCGAATTCGGGGGTGTGGACGGAGCGGATGAGGTTCGAGACCCTCGCTAGCCCCGGCAACGTGCCCGTCGCCTCGCGAGTGATCTCCTGCGTTGCCCACCGCATATCCCCAGTCTACTCGAACATGTGTTCGACTGGGGCTCATCCCTACCTTTTCGAGAAACTCAATTCCACGATCACAACTGGGTCCTGACCGGAGACGGAACACTTCTTCGAGAAGGCCTTCTCCGCGTCGAACGACTTCAGGGGAACCGCAATCTCGTCGGCCATCGGCTCGAAGGTCGGGATGTCGGCGTTCTCCCAGTCATTCTTGATGGTCAACATGGGGGCGAACTCGAGGGCTAGCTTCCCGTCCTTGACCGCGAGAGGGATGTTCGCCTCGGGCGAGAGCTTGACCTTTGACGCGGCATCCCCGGGCGCACCGGCGATCGAGCACTCCTTGACATCGATCTTTTTCACGACCGCGATGCTCCGCCCCTGGCCGAGCTGCTCCATGATCTGGGCCATCGTCGCGTCGTCGACGTCCCCAGCCGCCCCCTTGACGGCTTCCGCGAAATCCCCGCCCTGAGTGCTCTTCTGTGCCTGAACGATCTTGGCGAGATCGAACTCCGCGGTCACGATCGCGTGCAGCACCTTCCCCACCTGGATATCGGCATTAACCGTCCAGTCGGGATCCCCCGCGAGCGAGGCGACATTCTCCTCGTGCTGTTCGCCGAAAGCCTCCATCGCCTCATTCATCTGCGACACGAGGTCGCCCATGTCCGGCATCTCGAATTTCACCGTGATCATCCTCTCTGGTCACCCTCAGGTAGTCGATATCGCGACCCGCACTTCGTTGTGCCCGTTGCGTTTGACCGAAGCCTCTCACGAACCCAATATTGGCGACAACCCATTTGTGGGCGCCTTGACAACCCGGTGGCACCGCGATCAAGGGCATCCGATATTGGCTACGATCCGGCCTCAGACTCAATCTCGACCGCTATCACGGCTCTCAGCGCGGCATCGTGCCCGAGCCCCCGACCAACCTGCCGACACCGTCGCCTCCAGGCTCAAGGCTAGCGATGGCGCCCCTCGCAAAGTAAGGTTAGCCTTACCATATCGCAGAGTCAGCACCCCTTAGGAGGAAACATGAATTCGTCCCGCAGGTTCGGCCTCAGCCTCGGCATCGTCGTTACGGCCCTGACGCTCGCCGCGTGCGATCCCGGCACCGGCTCACCCTCAGGTTCGCCAAGCGCGGTCCCGACCGTCACCGTTACCGTCACCGCGAGCCCTAGTCCAACAACCGCGCCGGTCCGACCCGACTTCGGCTTCACCTTCTTCGAGGAAGCCCAGCTGGGATCCACATTCGATCAGATCAGTTCTCAACTTCACATGCCCGTTGCCGGCCTCCCGGAGTGCCCGTGGTTCGCGACGGTGTGGGCAACTGACCTCTCCTACACCTGGGCCTTCTCGGACCCCTCGAACCCGAGCGGTCCTATCACGATGTTCATCGCGGACAAGTCCTCCGCACCCGACGGCGCGAGCTTCCCGCGTACGGCTGAGGGAGTTGGCCTCGGAAGCACGCAGGCCCAGGTCGTCGCGGCATATCCGACGGCGGTCGTCTCCGCGTGGGCAGACGAAGCCGCAGGCGACATGACCCTCATCACCGTCGACGATCCCGAGAGCGATGCCAAAATCGTCTTCTCCATCGCCAGCGGATCAGCGGTCGTCACCATGATCGAGTGGGGAAACGCGCACGCGATTGGGGGCCAATGGGGCCACCTCTGCTCGGGGTTATAGCGGAGGAACCGACGTCAGCTGGGTGCCTTCTCACCGCAGGCCCTAGCGCAGTTGGGCGTCGCGGGTCTTTCTTGCCGCCGCGATAACCGCGTTGTGCACCGCGAGGATCTCCTCGGCCGTCAGGGTGTGGTCGGGGGCACGCAACGTCACCGTCAGAGCGATCGACTTCTTGCCCGGGTCGACCGGCTCGCCCCGGTAGACGTCGAAGACCCGCACATCCTCCACGAAGTCTCCCGCAACCTTGCGCGCTGCCTTACGCACGGTGGACACCAGCTTCCCCGCGGGTAGTGCCTCGTCGACGATGAACGCGAAGTCCTCCTTCGCGAGCGGCGTGGTCGGCACGGGAACGGCGTGCACCAGCACATCCTTCGACGCCTCGATGACCGGGTCGAGGGAGACCGCAAACCCACACG
>Ga0307441_1000458_pt1 | contig 15035 bp, 14 predicted proteins | sample SalMarWE160420MG_FD_202149 | JGI IMG/M metagenome (GOLD analysis project Ga0307441, IMG submission 202149) | Salt marsh sediment microbial communities from the Plum Island Ecosystem LTER, Massachusetts, United States - WE1604-20 | ecosystem: Environmental > Aquatic > Marine > Intertidal zone >... | reverse complement strand
ACGACGGCTTGAAGTTGGGCCCCGTGAAGAAGGTGGCCACACCCTTGACGTCGCCCTCGCTACCGGCCTTGGCCACTGTGTGCGCAGGTGCGAACGCCCAGTCCTGAGGCTCGACGCCCGGCCCTTCGCTCTTGAGCGGGACGCTCTGCCCGTTGGCGACAGAGGACACCTCCGGTACTGCGTAACCCGACGCCGACATGGTGATCGGCTTCGCCTGCAGCACCAACCCGGCAGCAAGCGCCGTCCCGGTGACCACAGCTCCCAACACCACCCATCTACGGAACCTCATCCTTACCTCCTAAACGATTGCGACGACTCGATCGATTCCGGGGCCAACGATAGCCCCGCCCCCATTACGCGTCAAGGACGAACGCCCTCGCCAAGGACGATTGTCCCGGCGGCGCGCCGGCGCGCCGCCGTCCGCGCAGCCCCGGAAGGGAAGGTCGTCACAACGCCGCGCCGCGCTGGACCATAGCCTCGGAGAAGGCAGGCACCCATGCGTCGACTCTCCCTCGCTCTCACACTCACCATGCTCGCCCTCGCGCTCCCCGGGATGGCCGACGCTCTGGACGCCCACGGCATCGCTCCCGCCCTGGAACAGGCGTTCCCGCCGAGCGTCGCCTATCTGGATTGTCCGTTCAAGAGCAGCGCTCGTACCTGCGTGCTCCTCCCGGACGCCACCAGCGTGAAAGGCGGCAGCCGCATCGCGCTCGCCTTCCTGCGCCGGCAGCCGGGCGTGAGCGGCATCGAGCAGCAGGGCTCGGCCGCCAGCTACCGCTTCCGCGCCGGCGACACCGCATACCGCCTCGTCGTCGCAGCCAGCCGGGCACGACGAGGCATGATCGCCGCCACCCTGAGCTTCGACTTCCCCTCCGGCACCGCCGCGCACCCGGTGTGCCTGCATCCGAACGCCTTGTTCGACCTCGCCAGGTTGCCGACGCTCAACGCAGCCGAGTACACCTCCATGGCCACGGCGATCACCTGTCACGGTCCCGACCCCGTCGACGCCCAGGGGCGCACGCCCCTCTCCTACGCGGTAGCGAGCGGAAACCTCGCGGCCGTCCGCACGATCCTGCGTGGCGGCGCGGACCCGAACCACATCGACAACGCCGGTTGGACGCCGATGCTGGTCGCCGCCCGCAGCGGCACGCGCTCGATCCTCGACGCCCTCTTGCAGGCCGGCGGCGACCCCACCTACATCGCTCCCGACGGGGCGACGGCCGCCGCGCTCGAGCCGTTCAACAGCCATCTCGACGCCTCGTCCAGGCAACGTCCCGGAGCCGCCATCCTGCCCGACGGCGTCGGCGTGGTGAATGCGCCCTATCGTGCCGGCCTGCCCATTCCCGCCCCGGACGGCGCGAACCTCGCCGTGCCCGCCGCCACGGCAGCCGCGACGGGAGCTGCGAGCACGTCCGCGTCGGACGGCCTCGCCGCGGCGCGCGGGGCGACATCGGCCGCACGGCCAACGGCCACCGAGGCCGCCCACAAGGCCATGGCCAAGGCGGCCGCCACCACCCCGGCCACCACCACCGCGGATACCGCGACGCCGGCTCGGGGCGCGCCAGCTCACGGCGCGCCGGCCAACGAGGCGTCACCGGTCGCGGCCACGCCCGCTGCGCCCGCGCGCACGCCGGCCGGGACCGGCAATCGCGCCATCGGGCCGGCCGGCCGGCGGCCGTCGAGGACGTTCGCCATGCTCGCGCTTGCCGTGGTGCTGGTGGTGGGCCTGGCCTTGACCATCGTGCGGCTGCGCCGTCGGGCTCCGGTGCGGCACCCCCGCTTCCTCACCGACGCCTCCACCAACCTGCAGGCCATGCCTCAGCCCCGGCCGCTGCACCGCGGAACCCGCCACCACAGCCTCGAGCCCGTGCCTCGCTGGAACGACCCCCCGGCCTGAACGGGGTCGCGCGTCGAAAGCGGCGTCCAAGCGGGCGCGTCGCGTGCAGGCGCGGAGCCGGAGCGGCGCTGCGGTCCTAGACCGTTCGGTGCTCGCGCCTCAACGGATGCGCGGGTCGAGAACGTCTCGCAGGCCGTCGCCGAGGAGATTGAAGCCGAGGACCGCCAGGCTGATGGCCACGCCGGGGGCGATCGCCATCAGCGGATCGATCGCGAGGTAGAGCTGCGCCTCGCTGAGCATCGCGCCCCACTCCGGCGTGGGCGGCTGCACGCCGAGGCCGAGGAACGACAGCGCCGCCGCGATGAGGATCACCGTTCCGATGCGCAGCGTGATGTACACGAGGATCGGCGCGAGGATGTTCGGGAGCACGTGGAAGAACATGATGCGGACCCGGCTGGCCGCCAGAGCCTCGCTTGCCTCGATGTACACCCGCTCCTTCAAGGCGATGGCCGACCCCCTCACCAGCCGTGCGAAGATCGGGATCCCGAAGATGGTGGTGGCGAGGATCACGTTGCGGAAGCCGGGGCCCGCGATGGCGATGATGCCGATGGCGAGCAGCAGGCCCGGGAACGCCAGCATGATGTCGATGAGCCGGCCCGACAGGGTGTCGAACCAGCCGCCCAGGTACCCCGTCAGCAGGCCCCAGACGCTCCCGATCAGGGAGCTGAAGGCCGTCGCCAGCACGCCGATGCTCAACGAGTAGCGGGCGCCGACCAGGGTGCGGCTCAAGATGTCACGGCCGTAGTTGTCCGTGCCCAGCCAGTGCGCCGCTGAGATGCCGGCGTTGACGTGCAGGTAGTCGGCCTCGGCGGGGTTGTACGGACTGACGTAGGGCCCGAGCACGGCCATGGCGACGAAGACGGCGGTGACCACCAGGCCCGCCATGCCGCTGCGGTGACGCCGGAAGCGGCGCCACAGGTCCCGGCCCCGGCCCTGCCGGGCAGCGGCCACCGCCACGCTAGCCATAGCGGATCCTCGGGTCGAGCGCGCCGTAGGTGAGGTCGACCAGCAGGTTCACGAGCATGAACTCCAATGCGAAAAGCAGCAGCAGCACCTGCAGCACGGGGTAGTCGCGAAAGCCGATCGACTGGATGAGCAGCCACCCCAAGCCGGTGTAGTTGAACACCGTCTCGATGACGACGGCCCCGCCCAGCAGGAAGCCGAACTGCAGACCGGTCATGGTGATGACCGGGATGAGCGCGTTGCGCAGCGTGTGCTTGTAGGTGACCGCCGCGTAGCCCAGCCCTTTCGACGTGGCGGTCCGCACGAAGTCCTCGCCGGCCACCTCCAGGAAGCTCGAGCGCACGAAGCGCGCGATGGTCGCCAGCGGCGCCAGCGCCAGGCTGACGGTGGGAAGCACCAGCCCCCTGAGCGAGGTGCTGCCCGTCACCGGGAACCAGTGCAGGTCGACTGCGAACAGATAGATCAGCAGGATGCCGAGGAAGAACGACGGCACGCTGATGCCGGTGGCGGACAGCGCCGTGATCCCCAGGTCGAACCAGGAGTTGCGGCGCGTCGCGGCCAGCACGCCGAACAGCAAGCCGAACAGGAACGCCAATGCGATGGCCGAGGTCGACAGCACCAGTGTAGGGACGAAGTGCTGGCGCACCACCTGCAAGACGGGCACCTGCTGCCGGAACGACAGGCCGAACTCGCCGTGGACGGCGTTCTTGAGAAAATACAGGTACTGCAGCGGCAGGCTGTGATTGAGCCCCAGGCGGATGCGCACCGCCTCGATGTCGGTCTGTGTGGCGTCCTGACCGGCAACGAGCCGGGCGGGGTCGCCCGGGATGGCGTGGATGAACAGGAACACCGCGAGCGAGAGCCCGACCAACGTCGGGATCAACTCGAGCACTCGGCGGATGACGAAGCGCCACATGGTGAGCAGCGGCGCCACAGGGGAGCCGGCCCGCGTGCGGGCCGGCTCCCTCGGGACGCGAAGGGGCTACTGCAAGGCAGCGGCCCGGGCGTCGACCGTGCCGTCGGGCATGTAGTACACGCCGGACAAGTTGGCTGCTTCGCCGGAGATGTTGTAGGGGCTGTAGAGGAAGACCCAGGGCGCGGTGTCCCAGATGGTCTTCTCGGCGGCCGCGTAGGCCTTGTCGCGGATGGACTGATTGGCCGTGGAGATGCCGTCGGCCAGCAGCTTGTTCACGTCCGCGTTGTCGTAGAAGGCGATGTTGAACAGGGCGGGCGGCCACGAGGCCTTGGCGAACAGCGGCCGCAGGCCCCAGTCGGCGTCGCCGGTCGACGGCGACCAGCCGATCACCACGGCTTGTAGCGTCGTCTTGTCGAAGGGCGCGAAGGCCGTGCTGTTGAACGTGCCGCTCTCCATGGGGTTGAGCTTGACGGTCACGCCGACCTTGGCGAACATCTGCTGCAGCACCTGGTCGATCTGCTGGTAGGCCGTGTTGTTGAGCGAGTCGAGGGTGAAGGTGAAGCCGTTCGGGTAGCCCGCCTCGGCCAGGAGCTGCTTGGCCTTCTCGGGGTCGTAGGCGTACGGCTGCTGCGCCGAGTAGCCGATGACCTGCTTCGCGATGGGGGCGGTCAGCTCGGTGCCGTAACCCTTGGCGACGACGTTGACGAAGGTCTGCTTGTCGACGGCGTAGTTGAGCGCCTGCCGCACGAGCTGGTTGTTGAACGGCTTGGCCTGCGTGTTCATCGCCATGAAGCGGACGTAGATGCTCGGCGTGGCCGAGACCCTGAGCTTGGCGTTCGACTTGATGGGGTTCACCAGCTCCGGAGGCAGGTCTTCGATGAACTGCGCTTCACCGCTCTGCAGCATGGCCACGCGCGTGGCGGCGTTGGGCACAAACAGGAAGTCGAGGTTCTCGATCTTGGGCGCGCCGCCCCAGTAGTTCGGGTTGGCCTTCAGCACGATCTTCTGACCGGGCGTCCAGCTCACGAACTCGTACGGTCCGGTGCCGACGGGGTGCTTGTCCACGTCAGCGCCGTACTTCTGGATGGCGGCGGGGCTCACGATGCGGCCCGCCGGGTGGGCGAAGTTGTAGAGCATCGCGCCGAACGGCTCGCTCAGCGTGAACCTGACCTGGTACTCCGAGACCACGTCGATGCTCTTGATGATGTTGTAGAGGCTCTCGCGCACGAAGTGGTTGGCCGGATCCTTGACCCAGTCGAAGTACGTCTTCACAGCCTGGGCGTTGAAGGGGGCGCCGTCCTGAAAGGTCACGCCCTTGCGCAGATCAAACGTGAACACGGTGGCGGCGGCATTCGCCGTCCACGAGGTCGCGAGCTCTGGAACGAGCTTGCCTTCCTTGTTGAAGCCGACCAGCCCTTCGTAAATCGGGCGCTGAATGCTGAAATCGAGGTTTCCGTTCGTGTTGCCGGGGTTCATGGTGATGGCGTTGCCCGACATTGCGATGCTCACCGTGCCGCTCGCCGCGAACGCGACGCCGAGCGACAACACCACCCCGACTGCAACCAACAAGAGCGACTTTCTCATGTCACCTCCGAAATGGGGCTCTTTGCCCGCCACATGCGGGCCGACGGGCGAGGCTTCGCCTGACCGGTAGTCTATCCCCTTTGGGGCGGCGACGGCCGGGCAACCGTGAGCGCTCGTCGTGGACGGCGGTCGTGGTGCCGTACCCTGCTCAGGCCTGGGCGGGCCCGGCCCGGAAAGGCTCGACCTCGCCACCGGACCGCCGCAGGCGTGCGCGAGCCAGCGCGCGCCGTGGGTCGCCTGGCGGCAGGGCGTCGACGGCGGCGCTCCACAGCTCGGGATCGTCGCCCAGGCGGTCGGCGAGATCGAACAGGGCATCGGGGTCGGCAGCCGCCAGCGCGGCCTGGCGCAGCTCCTCCTCGAGGATCCAGCGTTGCTCCTCGACGCCGTACGCCTCGCTGTCCGGCAGCAGGGGCCCCCGCAGCAAGGTGATCGCGTCACGCACGTGACTCTCGAGCAGGTGTCGGCGCGCCTCGATGATGTCGGCGGTGTAGCCGACGGTGAAGCGGTAGGGCGCGTCGCTGACCGGCAACAAGGAGCGCAGCCGCGTCAGCGTGGCGCGCATCCCGCTGGCCGACAGGCCGCTGCCCTCGTCGGGCGCCACGAAGGCGGTTATCTGCTCGCGCGTCATGCCGCCCGGGTTGAGTGCCAGCGCCAGTGCGATCTCGGCCAGACGCGGCGCCAGGCTGACCTCGTTGCCGTCCAGCCGGCACGACACGCGTCCCAGGAACTCCAGCCTCAGCTCCGCCTGGACCGGCACTATCCTGTCCCACACGCGCTGGAACCGCCCGGCGGGGCCGCTCAACACGCGCAGCGCCACCGGGTGCAGGCCCTTGAGGACCTCCGTAACGTCGATCGGCAGACGGTGCCAGCCGTCGGGCTCCACCAGCAGGTAGTGCAGCGCTGCGCTGAGACGTTGTTCGGCGACGAGCTCGCGCGCCATCACCACGTCGAAGAGGTCCTCGCCGGCGTGCGCGTCGCCGGCCACCGCCCGCGCCATGCCTTGCGCGAGCAGTCCGGGAAGCCTGACATCGGAGGACGCCGTGCCGCTCAGCTCGATCGCGGCCTCCGCGACGCGTGCGGCTTCGGCCGTGCTCCCGAACTCGTTCAGACAGCGGACGAGCTGGTAGGCGAAGCGCGTCTTCGTGACCCGTGGGCTGCCCTCGTAGGTCGCCCGCATGAGCTCGAGAGCCGCTTCCGGCCGGCCACTGGCCTGCTCGAACCAGGCGAGCGTGCTCCGGTAGCTCGCCGCCATGTCCGGCAGGCTGCCCTCGATGGACGCCTGGGAGTCCTCGAGCGCGCGCCGCATCCCGGCCAGGTCGCCGGCCAGGATGCGCGCCGCCGCCATCTCGTTGAACAGTCGCAAGCGCCTGGCACCATCCCGAAGGCCGTTCTGATCGAACACCTGGAGCGCGTACTGCGCCCACGACGAGGCCCTCCGATACTCGCCAGCGTGTGCCAGGCGCGCCGCCAACCCGCCCGCGTTGCGTGCGACGTCGTAGGGCGTGCCCGTTTGCTCGGCAAGGTGCACGCTCTCCTTGAGGATCTCGATGGCCCGCCGAGGATCGGGATGCAGGCGGCCGTACTGCCACAGCGTGAGCGGCGTGCGCCTCGATCGTGCGGCCGCCTCCGCCAGCGGAAAGCCCTCGGCCTCCGGCAGCACACCGGCCCTTCGGGCGCGCAGCTCGGGGGCGTCGAAGCCCTCCAGATAGGCATCGACCTCGTCCGCCAGCGTCTGCCAGTCGTTGGCCGCCACCGATGCCAACAGCCGCCATTCCAAGGTGCGCTCCCGGGACCGATACGGCTGCGGCAGGCTCGACAGCAACAGGTACAGTCGCGGCAAAGCACCTTCGTCCTGATAGGCGGGGCCGGCGACGCGCAGCAACTCCTCGACCATGTCGGCCGCCCCGCGCACGGCCAGCTCCAACGCCTCCAGCTGCCTGCCCCCCCGCTGCAGCGCCAGTACCGCCAGCGGCACGTCCACCGGCTCGGCCTCGGTCCTGGGCAACATCGGGCCGACAGGTGACGGGATGGACAGCAGCGGAAGGTGCGCCGCCGCACTGGCCATGCCCGACAGCACCGTGAAGCGCCCACCGGACTCTGCGTAGATTCGATCGGCTTGCTCGCGCGGCAACCCGGCGGCGAGCACCAGGTCCGCCTCGCTGCGCGTCACGCGCAGCACCTCCGGATCCATCACCTGACAGCTCTCGAGGCCCTCGAGCGCGGGCGGGAACACGGACTCGAAGGCCAGGGCCACGCGGTAGCCGTACTCCTGCAGGGACAGCAGCTCGCCCGCGAAGGCCGGCGCCACGTCGGCGTTCGACACGACGAGCCAGAGCGGCTGCAGATCGTGCCGGTACTGCCGCAGGAGCTGCAGGTGGGCCCGGTAGTGAAGAGCGTGCGGCAACAGCGACTCGCCGGTCAGTTGGTTCAGGGCACTCGCCAGGGCGTTGCCCTGTCCCACCGGATCGTCGCGGACGCGCTCAGGCAGCGCCAGCCACGCCACCCGCTCGCTATCGCGAAGGGCGTCGATCAGGAACGGCACGCCATAGGACTCCCCGCCGAGCAGCACCAGAGGTCGCTGGCTGCCGACGATGCCCTCGAGCAGGCGTGTCAACCACACGTCATGAGCATACCGGGGCGAGTGCGGACTCCCGCTCGCCCCGGCCTGCACCTCGCGCGCTGCGCCCCTATTCGCTCAGATACGCGGCTTCGGCCGCGCCATCTCCTCTGAGTCCGCCGTTGAACGCGCGAGCGTGCCCGCTCGGTCAGTCGCCCGAAGCGGCCGCGCTCTGCAGCGGCCCCGTGGCGACGTGTGAACGCTCCCCTCCAGCCGGCTCACGGCGCACGGCCGCGACGGCGGAGAGCAGATCGAGCTCTCGCAACATGACCTGATCTCCGAGCATGTCGAAGGACCAGGTTCCCTCAAGACGCTTGAGGGCCTCTTCTCGCGTCATGGCAACCTCCTCATATCGCCGACGAGTCTAGACCTGCGTGCGCTCCAAACCCGCTTCAACGTCGCCCATCGAGGCTGAAGCGGGTTTGAAGCGCCACCCTGCGTACGCTCCCTCATAGGCAGAAGAGGAAGAAAGACCCCGAATAGGGAGGGCACAATGCTCAAGCTCAACAAGATCGTCCGCTCGGCCATCCTCGCGCTCGCGCTCCTCGGCTTCGCCGGAGGCGCTATCGCCATCGTGCACGCCCCGACCTTCACGCTCGCCGACTCCGGCGGCGGCCATATCGACGCTGGCTGAATCTCTCCCGCGGGGGCCCTACCCCGCGCCGCCCACCCCGGCGCCCCGGGAAACACGCCCCCGGGGCGCACGCCTCTTACAGGAAGCGGTCTGACCCGTCATGAAGTACGATGCCCCCGCGCTCCGCTACCCGAGGCTGCAGGATCTCACCTACCAGTTCCAGCCGATCACCTCGGCTGCGGACGGCGTCGCCGAGTGGCACGAGGCGCTGGTGCGCTGGCGCCTGCCCGATGGCACCGTCCGTGGCCCCCTCGACGTGCTGCCCTACTGGCTCAGCCCCACGCGCGCCGACACCTTCACCCGGTTCACGGTGACGCGAGCGGCATCCGTGCTGCTCGAGACACCGGGCTCGCGTCTGAGCATCAACCTCAGCCCGGGCCAGGTCATGCAGCCCTCCGCCATACAGGCGCTGCGCGCCCTCAAGCCGGACCTCCAGAGGCGCCTCGTCGTCGAGCTGACCGAGCAGCGGATCCACAACCTCGACGCCTACTGGCACGGGCTCGAGGCGCTGCGCAACGACTGCTCGCTGGTCCTGCTGGATGACGTCACCTTCGACGATCTGGATGTGCGCTTCCGACACGGCGCGCCGATCGACGGCATCAAGCTCGACCGCAGCCTGCTGCCCGCGCTGCTGGGCGGGGTGTACCACGAGCGAGCCGCGCGGCTGGTCGCCAATGCCCGCGAGCGATTCGACATCGTGGTGGCCGAGGGTGTCGAGGATCCCACGCTGCGGGCGCGACTTCTCAGGCTCGGGGTGACGCACCTCCAGGGCTTCGGCATCGGCAGGCCTGCGCCTGCCATCCCCCTGCCACAGGCACCGTGGCTCCGTCGGCCCGATCACGGGCGCGATCCGATCGAGGCCGGGGCGAACCAGCCGCGCCAGCCCAGCGACGCACGCAACGACTGATCCCTCCCCGACCGAGGCGGCACCGCGATCGAGCCCGCACCGGCCGCACGTCCGGCTTCCGGCAAGGGAGCCGTCGGTGAGGGGCGCGGGTGGGCCCGGTGAACGTTCGGGGAGCCCCGCCGGCGTCTTGGACGCCACATGAACGGCCGCCGAGCAGGGCGTGAGGGCATCCTCGTGCTCATGTCATCGCCCGTTCACGGCGACTCCCTATGCTCGCCATCGAGGAGGCACGCCATGGCACGCGTAGCTCGGCCTGACACCGACACACGCCTGGAACAGCGGCTCCTGCGTCACCTGGAATGCGCGACGGAGGTCCGCGAGAGCGCCCATCTCGCACCCGCCGTCGTTCACCGTTTGACCGAGGTCTTCGGACACGACGAGTCCAGGATCCGAACGTTCCTCGACACGCCCGATTCCACCCTCGCCGGCAGCTCGCCGGCCGACATCGCGCGCGTGCACGGTTTCGACGCGCTCGACAGCCTGGTCGACCAGGTCGAGTACGCGACCCGCATCTGACGTCCGGCAGCCGTTGCGCGCTTGCCGCTACCCGCCCGTTGGGGCGGCAACGACGGCCCATGTGACAACCGGCACGTGCCGGGTTAACCTTGGCGGCGATGGAGCAGGCGCTCACGCTCGCTCAGGTCGTTTTCGCGGCCGGCCTCATCGTCGTCGGCGGCATCGTTGAAGGCTACGGCTACGGCCTCTCGCTCGGCACCAACTGGCCGTACACGGGAAACATCGCCGTCCTCGCCGGTCGCGGCGACCCGGAAGCGTGGCACCGCATCATCGCCACCTTGCTCGGCCTGAACGCGCTGGTGCTGGTCGCGCTTCACCGGGGCGGGCTGCAGTGGACGGGCCTCGGCCTGATCGTGTTCACCGCGCTGCTGGGAATGGCAACGCTGTTCGTCCTCGCCGGCAAGGCGCCGTCCTGGCTACAGGGGCTTCACGGGCTGCTCGCCTACTCCACGCTCTTCACTTACCTGCTGGCGCTCTCGCACGGGACCTCACTCGGTACCTACCTCAAGACCGCGATCCCGCTGCATTCGTTCCTGCTCGTGATCTTCATGGGCGGCGTGGTCACGGGCCAGCGCGGCTTCGCGCGTGCCATAGGCAGCTTCACCGTGCCGCGAACGCTCGCTCAGTGGGTGTGGGTGGTGCACGGCCTGGCCGTGCTGCTCTTCCTGCTCACGCTCGCCTACGAGACCCCGGCCAACAACGTGGCGCTGCTGTTCCTGCTGGCGCAGGTGGGTCTCGGCTTCCTGACATTCCAGGCCGTGAACGCGCGCGCCCGACGCCCCGGCGTGCTCGTGCCCTTCCATCAGCTGCTGTCGGTCGGCATCGCCCTGGCGCTGTTCTATCACCTGCAGGTGCGCGTCCCGTGGCTCGGTTAGTGCCGGCGCGTCGCGGCTGCGGCGAGCGCGACGCCGGTGCCGGGAGGACCCGAGCGATCCCCACCTAGCCGCGGAGGTTACCACCTGAACGCCGCCGTTCGCCTACACTCGGACCAGTACGTGTCCGGTTGCCATCGGACTCCGAGCGAAGGGGGGGAACATGAAGCTTCGCGAAGACGCACTCCAAGTGCTCGAAGCGACCAGCCGCACGTTCTTCATCCCGATCAGCCGGCTCCCGCCGACCCTGCAAGAGGCGGTGAGCGCGGCTTACCTTTGCATGCGCGCCATCGACGAGATCGAGGATCACGCCACGCTCCCCAACGAGACGAAGGCGGCCCTGTTGCGCTCGATCGCCCGGACCTACGAGTCGGCGACGCCCGGAACGGGCGCCGGCGCATTCTGCTCGCTCTTCGAGACCGCGGCGCCCGACCTGCCGGAGGTCACCGTGCGCCTCGGCGAGTGGGGCGCGCTCGCCCCGGAGGGCATCGCCCCCCGCGTCTACGACGCCACCGCAGCCATGGCCACGCGCATGGCCCAGTGGGCGGACAGCGCCTGGTTCGTGCGCACGGAGGCGGACCTCGACCGCTACACCTACGGAGTGGCGGGCGCCGTCGGGCTGCTGCTCTCCGACATCTGGGCCTGGTTCGACGGGACGCGCACCGATCGCTCCCGCGCCGTGGGTTTCGGGCGCGGCCTCCAGGCCGTGAACATCCTTCGCAACCGCGCCGACGACCTGCGTCGCGGCGTGGACTTCTTCCCCGAAGACTGGACGGAGGCGCGCATGTTCGAGTACGCCGGGTACAACCTGCAGCTCGCCGCGGACTACATCCGCGACCTGCCGAGCGGGCCGGTGCGCGAGTTCTGTACACTGCCGCATGCCCTCGCCGAAGCCACCCTGGATGCCCTGGCGAACGGGCAACCGAAGCTGAGCCGGGAACAGGTTCGGCAGCTCGCGAGCCGCAGATGATCACACCGAGCCGCCCACCCCGGAACCACGCGACGACCGTGAGGAGCCAACCATGAGCAAGACACCCATCGAGCTCGGTCTCCGAATGGCCTGGCACATCTGGTCCAATCGCCTCAAGGGCCGCAAGCGCTTCCCTATCGTGACCATGCTGGAGCCCCTGGAGGTCTGCAACCTGGCGTGCAAGGGCTGCGGGCGCATCCACGAGTATCACGACAGCGTCATCAAGAAGAAGCTGATGCTCTCGCCCGACAAGTGCATGGAGGTCGTGGAGGAGGCCGGCGCCCCCGTGGTGTCGATCGCCGGCGGCGAGCCGCTCATTCACCCGCAGATCGACGAGATCGTCAATCGCATCACGGACAGCGGGAAGTTCGTGTTCCTGTGCACGAACGGCCTTCTCATGGAGCGCGGCATGGAGAAGATCAAGCCGTCGAAGCGCTTCGCATGGGTGGTGCATCTCGACGGAATGCGCAATACGCACGACTTCTGGGTCGACCGTCAGGGCACCTGGGAGAAGGCCATGGACGCCGTCAAGCTGGCCTTGCAGCGCGGCTATCGGGTCTGCACCAACACCACCCTGTTCAAAGACAGCAACGTCGAGGATCTCCAGAACCTGTTCCAGACCCTCACCGACATGGACATCGAGGGCATGATGCTGTCGGCCGGTTACCCCTACGCCGCCGCCCCTGATCACAGCATCTTCATGGAGCGCGAGGCGTCCCACCGCACCTTCCGACAGGTGCTCGACCCGCGGCGACGCTTCAACTTCTACAACAACCCGTTGTATCTGTCGTTCCTGCGCGGCGAACGCGACGCTCCCTGCGAGGCGTGGACGAACCCGACCTACACGCCGCTGGGCTGGCGCAAGCCGTGCTACCTGATCGCCGACGAGCACACGCAGTCGATGGACGAGCTGCTGGATCCCGAGCTGTGGGAGAGCTACGGCGTCGGCCGCGACGACCGCTGCGCCACGTGCATGATGCACAGCGGTTTCGAGAGCGGCATGGTGCAGCGCGCCTTCACCGATCCCCGCGAGTTCATCGCGCTGGCAAAGGCCTACCTCGGCCTGGAGCCCGTCAAGGAACCTTCGCCCCGTCCGCAGGTCGCGCACGACTGACCGACCAGGCAAGGTGGCGACGACCGCGCCCCCTCAGCTGCCCGCAGCCTTCGACCGCTATCGCGCGGAGATCGAGGCGGGGCTCAGGCATGCCCTCGACGGCCGGCCGTCGCCGCTCTACGACATGCTCCGCTACCATCTCGGCTGGCGGGACCGCGCGGGCGGGCCGGGGCCGGGCCGCAGCGGCAAGGGTCTGCGTCCGACCGTCTGCCTGGTGGTGAGCGACGCCGTCGCGAGTGCGCACCGCCGCGCCCTGCCGGCGGCCGCCGCCGTCGAGCTCGTGCACAACTTCTCGCTCGTGCACGACGACATCCAGGACGGCGACGCCGAGCGACATCACCGACCCACCGTATGGCGGGTCTTCGGCACGGCGCAGGCCATCAACGCCGGCACGGCCATGTACGCGCTGGCGGGCCTGGCGCTGGGCCGGCTGGATGAGGAGGGCGTGCCACCAAGCCGGCAGCTGACGGCGCTCCGCTTGATCCACGCGTCTTGCCTGCGGTTGCTGGAAGGGCAGTACGCCGATCTCGACTTCGAGAACAGGTCCGACGTCACCGTCGACGACTACCTGAGCATGATCCGCGGCAAGACCGGGGCGCTGCTCGGCTGTTCGGCCGCGCTCGGCGCGCTGCTGGGGCGGTCGCCGCCCGATGCCGACGGCACCGGCGAGGATGACGTCGTTCGCGCCTTCCTGGAGCTGGGAGAGGGGTTGGGGATGGCGTTCCAGATCCGCGACGACATGCTCGGCATCTGGGGCGACCCGCGCCGCACCGGCAAGCCCGTCGGCGCGGACATCGCCGCACGCAAGAAGTCGTTCCCGGTGGTGGACGCGCTGGAGCGGGCCCCGGAAGCGGCACGGCGCGAGCTGCTCGAGCTCTACCGTGCACCGGAGATCGATGCCGCCGGGCGCGCTCGCGTCCTCGACATCCTCACCGAGGTCGGCTCGCAGGCGCGTGCCGGCGTGCTCGCTGCCGAGTACCGCGGGCGCGCGCTCGCTGCCGTTGCGGCGCTGGACCTGGACGCTGCGGCGCTCGCGGACCTGGAAGCCATCGCCACGTTCCTCACGGAGCGGGACCACTGAGGCCGGCGACCTCGCGGAGGGGCCGCCTCGGGGCGCCGGCACGGGGCGCTCACGCCGGGCCGGGGCCGCATGCGTGTACCGCAGACGAGCAGCGCCGCGGCCACGGCGGCCGGCCGTGATCGGTCTGATCGCGGCCCTGCCCCGTGAGGTGACCGGCCTGCTGGCTCACATGCGCGTCGAGGAGCGCCGCGTCGACGGCGCGTGTCGGCTGATCGGCGGCTCGATCGCCGGTCACGCCTTGGCGCTGGCGATCACCGGCATGGGCGCCGACCGCGCTCGCCGCGGCGTGCGGGCTCTGACGAGCTGGCGGTCGCTCGACGGGCTGGTCTCGCTGGGCTTCGGCGGCGCACTGGTGGAAGGCCTGCCGGCGGGTGCGGTGGTGCTGGCCACTCGCCTGCAACTGGAGGATGAAGCCGGGACCCCGCTCGATGCCGACGAGGGCCTGCTCGCCCGCCTCGCGGCGGCAGCCGGCGCGGACGCGCGGGCCCGGCACGGGACCAGCGTCACGGCGGCGCGCCTGGTCACCGCGCCCGCGGAACGTCTGCACCTGGGCCGACGCTTCGACGCCCACGTGGTGGACATGGAAGGCTACTGGCTGGCTCGCGAGGCCGCCGCGACCGGGGTCCCGTTCGTGAGCGTGCGCGCCGTCAGCGACACCGTGCACGACCACCACCCGGTTCTGGAAGAGGCCCTCGGCAACGGCACGCTGAGCCTCGGCCGGTTGGCGCGCGGCTACGCCGGACGGCCGCTCCAACTCGCCCGCTTGCCCCGGCTGCTGGGCAACACTCGGATGGCGGCCGACGCCCTCGCGCGCTTCGGCGCCGCCGCGACGCGGGCGTTGCCGCCCGAGGTCGCCGTGTGAGGGCACTCGTCACCGGGGCCACCGGCTTCATCGGCGGCAACGTGGTGCGCGCGCTGCTCCGCCACGGCTACCGGGTCCGCGCGCTCGTTCGCGACGGCCGCG
>Ga0307441_1000457_pt1 | contig 15040 bp, 16 predicted proteins | sample SalMarWE160420MG_FD_202149 | JGI IMG/M metagenome (GOLD analysis project Ga0307441, IMG submission 202149) | Salt marsh sediment microbial communities from the Plum Island Ecosystem LTER, Massachusetts, United States - WE1604-20 | ecosystem: Environmental > Aquatic > Marine > Intertidal zone >... | reverse complement strand
GGTGATCAGGAACGCCGACCCGGCCGGATTCTCGGAATTGGCGCGCACCGCGGCGGAGATGAAAGCCGTCAGCCGCGCCGTGAGGGTGGCCTCGCGCTTCGCCTGTCGAATGCCGGCGCCGATGACGAGGTCGTTGGTCTGCTCCAGTACCTCCCGGTACAACACCCGCTTGCTGGTGAAGTAGTGGTTGATCGCCGGTCTGGTCAGGTCGGCGCGGGCGGCTACCGCCTGGAAAGTCGCTCCGTCATAACCACGTTCGCTGAATACCAGGCGAGCGGCTTGGATAATGCGCCGGCGCGTATCGTCCGCCTTCGCGGCCGGAGGCCGTCCCGGCCTGCGGCTCGCCGTTGTCGACACCACTAAAGTGTGCCATCGCGCTGATGCGGCATCAGCCCATTTGGCGGAACGCTGCCGAACCCGCCGGTTTGGTAGTCGTGCAGCGCCTCGATCAATTCGGCCCGGGAGTTCAGGACGAAAGGTCCGTAGTGGAATACCGGCTCGCGAATCGGTCGGCCGCCCAGGAGCAGTACATCGATGGCCCGCATGCTTCGCGAATCCTGGGTCGATGGGGCTCCCACGGTGATCCGGTCCCCGGGTCCGAAGACGGCCAACTGTCCTTGCCGAATCGGGTGCCCAACCGGACCCACATATCCGATCCCGGACAGCACGTAGACCAGCGCATTGAATTCGCGCCGCCACGGCATGTTTAGCCGGGCGCCGCTTTCGATCGTCGCGTGCGCGAGCGTGATCGGCGTGTGCGTGACACCGGGTCCCCGGTGACCCTCGATCTCACCGGCGATGATTCGGACCAACGCCCCACCGTCGCCGGATGCGAGCAGCGCGGCGTCCTCACCTTCGATGGCCTGGTACCGCGGCGGCGCAAACTTGTCTTTCTTCGGCAGATTCACCCACAGTTGGATGCCGTGGAAAACACCACCGCTGTCGACCAGTTCGGCGGGTGGGGTTTCGATGTGCAGGATGCCCGAACCGGCCGTCATCCACTGGGTCGCCCCGTCGGCGATCAGGCCGCCACCGCCGTGGGAATCCTGATGCACCAACTTTCCGTCGATCATGTAGGTAACCGTTTCGAAGCCGCGGTGCGGGTGCCAATCGGTTCCCCTCGCCGCTCCCGGCTGGTACTCCACTTCGCCCATCTGGTCCATGTGTACGAAGGGATCCAAGGCAGCGGTGCTGACCCCCGCGAAGGCCCGGATGACCGGGAAGCCCTCCCCCTCGTATCCTCGCGGGCCCGTGGTGATCGATCGGACTGGGCGTTCGGTGTCGGCGGGAGCAGCGGCGCTCATGCGCGCAAGCGTCTGCGTGTTTGCCGTGACAGCAGGCATATTCACCTCACAAATTCGGTACCGGGTATAACCGGACTCAAGTCCACTTATTCCCTCGTGCTCGCGGGCCGCGGTCGACAAGCGCGCCACCCGTCACCCCCCACGTCGCGACGCTCGACCGGCTAGCGATAGTTTTATCGGGCAACATTTGCTGGGGTGGACGGTCGCCGCAGCATGCCCGATCCGCAGTTGGTCGATGGCGCAACGCGAGAATGTCGACGGGGGAAGGGTGACGCGGATGGGGCAGGACATGGCGGCCGCCAATCCGGTGCTACGCCCGCGGCCGGTGTCCGACGCGATAGGGCGAGCCGCCGGCTGGCTGCGCGCAGCCCGCCTCGGATTGTTTTGCGTGGCAATCGTCGTGGGAGTTGGCGCCGGCCTTGGCGCGGTGGCGTTCCGCTACCTGATCTATGGCTTCACCTGGCTGGCGACCGGACACGACGAGTTCGGCCAGCAGGGTTGGGCGGGCAGCGACCACTTGCCCTGGTTGGGAGTCGGGTTCTTTGTCGTCATCCCCATCATCGGCGGGTTGCTGTACGGGCCCTTGATTTCTCGGTTTGCCCGCGAGGCTCGGGGCCACGGCGTGCCGGAAGTGATGATCGCGGTCGCCGAGAACGGTGGCCGCATCCGCCCCCAGGTGACGGTGGTGAAAGCGCTGGCCTCGGCACTATGCATCGGCACCGGCGGCTCGGTTGGTCGCGAAGGACCGATCGTGCAGATCGGCGCCGCGCTGGCATCCAGCCTCGGGCAGTGGGTACGGATGCCGGAAAACCGGCTGCGGGTGCTGGTTGCCTGTGGTGCCGCGGGCGGTATTTCGGCCACCTTCAATGCCCCCATCACCGGGGTGTTCTTTGCCGTCGAGCTGATTCTGCGCGAACTCTCCGTCGAGGCGATCTTCACCATCATGCTTGCGTCGATGCTTGCCGATGTGATCGCCCGCGTCTTCTTCGGCTCAGCGCCCTTCCTCACGCAGCTGCCCCACGGCATCCAGCTCGATCACATCGCCAACTACCTTTTGGTGGCCCTCCTCGCGGTGATCGCCGGGCTGCTCGGGATCCTTTTCAAGAACGTGCTCTACAAGACCGAGGATCTGTGTGATCGGGTGTGGGGTCAGCGTCCGGATTGGGTACGTCCGGCAGTCGGCGGAATAGTGCTGGGCCTGCTACTGCTCGCGGTGCCCCAGCTGTACGGAGTGGGCTATCCGGTCATGTACAACGCCTTTGCCGGCCACTACGCGCTGTGGTTCCTGGTGATCCTCGCCGCAGGCAAGATGCTGGCATGCAGCCTGACCATTGGGATCGGCGGATCGGGTGGAGTATTCGCCCCCTCGCTGTTCGTCGGCGCCACCTCGGGCATGGCCTTCGGAATGGTTGTCAACCATTTGATCGGCCCGGAGGTCGGCGAGCCCGCGCTCTACGCCATCGTCGGCATGGGTGCGGTATTTGCGTCCGCCGCGCGCGCCCCGCTCACAGCGCTGGCCAGCACGGTCGAGATGACCGGGGATTTCACCTTGACCCTGCCCGTCATGCTGGCCGTGGCCATCGGCACCACCGTGTCCCGCGGAATTTCCTACGGCAGCATCTACACCACCAAACTGCTGCGGCGCGGCATCGACATCGATCGCCCCACTCCCACCCATGTATTTGCCAACCTCACCGCCGCCGACGCCATGCACCCCTTCACGGAGCCGCTCGATCTGACCTACCCTCCTGGCGACGCCGAGCGCGACTGGACCCCATTGCTGGGCCCCGTCACCCGCGTTCGCGAACCCCAGGCGCTGTTCGCCAACGACAGTCTTGCTCAGGCTCTGCGCCAGCTCGTCGTCTACGGCCGTGACGGCCTACCAGTCATCGACACCGAAGCCCGGCATGTTCAAGGCTGGTTGACCAACCAGAATGTGCTGCGCGCGGTGGGCACCTACTTCGCCGACGTCCAAACCGATGTCGCTGCCAGCCACCAAGCCGCCGAGTGGGCCGATCCGCAAGCCGCCACCGCCGAACACGATCCGCGTAGCCAACTCAACGGGTACTGCATCGTCGAACACACCCTGACACCCGATTCGGTAGCCGTCGGCCGAATGCTCGGCGACCTCGACTGGCCGGCCGGCCACTTCCCGGTGTCCGTGGTGCACCGGAGACAGCTCATCGACGCAGACGCCACTGTAAAACTCGCGCCAGGCGACCGGATCAACATCCTCGTGCCCAAAAACGTAGCGGCGGTGACGGATTCGGAGTCTCGATCATGACGGGGCACCATCGGAGCGCACCCCTTGACGGGATGGCCCGGTAGGCACGCGGATCAAGAACTGGAGCGCGCTCTGCTTGCGGCATCCCGTTCGGTGGCTGATCCCTCGTGACTCAACTTCCCGCCCGCGTTCTCCAGATGGGCCCTGACGAACCACTGGAATTTCTCCAAGGTTCCGGCGTGACCGATCAGCAGGTCCTGCGTGATCTGATCGAGCTCTTCCGTCTCTTCGATCGCTTCGCGGATGTCTTCGATCACGCCGGTGTAGACCAGGTCCAACGCCGCCAGATGCGCCTGCACGCAGTCGCGGCCGACCGAGTAGTCGTCCCAGCTGCGATCCTTGATGATCGCGCCGGGGGTGCCTTGCGGCGACGCGCCGAGCGCCGCGATCCGTTCGGCCACCTCGTCGGCGTAGCCGCGTACCGCCTCCACCTGCGGATCGATCATCTCGTGTACGCCAATGAAGTTGGGGCCCACCACATTCCAGTGCACATGCTTGAGGGTCAGATGAAGGTCGTTATACGTGCTCAGTTGCTTTTGCAGCAGTTCAGCCAGCCGTGCTCCGTGCTTATCGGTCAATCCCGGAATAGTGAACTGCGTCATCAAACACTCCTGCTGTTCGCACATGATCTGTCCCGCGCCGAATACCCGGGGGCGGCGGCGGATAATCGCACGCCCCGATTGCATGGTCGAGCTCACATCGAACCGATGTGCTGTACCGGTAGCCGGGCCCCACGGCGCGGTTCGCGGCCCAGTCCGCTGGCTTCCAGCAGCCTGACCACCCGGTGCCGGTGCGGTCGCATCGGCTCGAGTAGTTCGAGCATGCCCGCGTCGTCAACCGGGCGCCCCAGCAGAGTCCAGCCGATCATCTTCGGGATGTGGTAGTCGCCCACCGACACGGCGTCGGCGTCGCCGAACGCTCGTTGCGCGGTTTCGGCGGCGGTCCACTGCCCCACTCCGGGCAATGATGTCAACGCCGCGCGCGCCTGCGCCGTCGACTTTGCGGCCAGTCGCTCCAGCGCAGCGGCCCGTCGCGCACAGGTCACAACCGTCTGCGCCCGCCTTGGGTCGACGTTGGCGCGATGAAACTCCCAGGACGGAATGTTTCGCCATACCTCGGCCGAAGGCGGCACTCGCATCCGGGCCGGCGCCGGTCCCGGCGCCGGGGTCCCGTACTTGGACACCAGCAGGCGCCACGACCGGAACGCGTCGGCGCCGGGTACCCGCTGCTCGATGACCGCCGGGATCAGGGCTTCCAGCACCAGTCCGGTGCGGCCCAGGCGCAGGTGCGGGACCCGTCGGTGCGCGGCAGCAACGGTCGGGTCGCGTGGCACGAAGTCCGAGACGTCATCCTCGCGACCGAGCAGCGCGGGCAGCATCTCGACGAACTCCTGCGCGCCGCTGCCCCATGCCACGCAATGGGCGGCGCAGGCGCTTACCCGGCTGATCCGGGCTGTGACGGGTCCGGTGGGCAGCAGGCTGGTCCGCCAGATCATGCCCTCATCGGAGACCTGAAAACACGGGTCCCCCGACCCCCGGCGCAGCGGCGCCAACGTGTACCCGAAGCTCGCCGCCCCGGGGAACGTGACCGTGCGTGCGCTCTTCACCCAATCATTCTCCGGGGTGCCCCAGATTGACCGCCAACTATGTCCCGAGACAATATTGCGATGTGACGACGCCGTTCGATGACCCGCAGGGCGAACTGGCCTGGATGTTCCTGCAGACCGCGAGCGACGGTGGCGATCTGGACGAGGGCTTCGCGTTGCTCAGCGACGACTTCACGTACTGGAGCCTCTATACCCGTACAACCTGCGACAAAGACACGTTGCGACGCGCGATCGAGCGACGCAGACAAGCCCTCGAAGTGACCATCGACTTGGTGCGCTGTGTCAACGAGGGAGAAACGGTGGTCGTTGAGGCGCAGGCCACCGGTACCACCGCCGGCGGCGTCGGCTACGACAGTCCCTTCGTGTGCATCTTCGAAACCCGCGAAGGGCTGATCGTGTCGATGCGCCTTTACAGCGACACTCGGGCGTTGGCCGCCGCGCTCCCCGGGTGGCTGCCCTATTGAGATGACACGCTGATCTCGGCCTTGTCGGGGTAGAAGGCGACGTGCCCGGCGATCGCCGCGACCGCCGGATACGGCTGCTCGTAGGTCCAGATCGCGTCGTCGACGGTGTCACCGGCGGAGGTGGTCACGCTGTAGTAGCTGGCCTCCCCCTTGAAGGGGCAGTAGGTGCCGGTGTCCGTGCGAGTAAGCAGATCCTGCACCACATCGCCGATCGGAATATATTGCACCGCGGGCAAAGTGGCTTCCCGCAATTCCAATGCCGCGGTCGAGTCCGCGACGAGCTCGCCGTTGATGCGGACCCGCACCCTTCCCTCGGTCGGCGCGATGGTGATCGGATGCCCGGCACCGGGTTCTTTGATTTCCGGGTGGCTCATGGTCGATACCTCCTCAAGGCAAGCAATCGGTGCAACACCGGATGACCATCGACTCTTCCCGGTAGTGGAGCCGAATGCGCTGCACGCGGCCGAGCTTATTCGGGCCGCGCGGTGGTGTTCTGATTCTTGGGTGTGCGCATCCCGGCCCAGAACCTGGCCGCCTCCCGAATCGATTCCTCGACCGGGCGCGGCTGCCAGCCCAATTCCCGCTTCGCCTTGCTGCTGTCCACATCGGCTTCGGCGCGCATCATGCGCACCGAGGCGAGGCTGAGTTCGGCATCTTTTCCGGTGAGCCGGGCCTTCAGGCTGCCCAGCGCCGCCAGCGCGTACAGCATCGGCACCGAAATGGAACGTTGCGGCGCCGGCACGCCGGCCTCGTCGGCCGCGATCCGTACGACATCGTTCAGCGCGATCATCCGTTCGGAGACGAGGTAACGCTCGCCGATGTGCCCGCGTTCGGCGGCGAGGATCATCGCCCGGGCGGCATCGTCGACGCCGACGACTTCGAGCTGAATACCGTTCATCAGGAAGGGCAGCTTGCCGAAGACCGCACCGGCGATGAATGCACCGTGCGGTGTGCCTCCCCAGTCCCCGCTGCCGTAAGTGGTGGAGACGCACATCGCAATGGCCGGCAGCCCGGCCTCGGACACGTACCGCATCACCAGGTTTTCGGCCTGCACCCGGGATTGCACGTAGGGAGTCAGCCGCGTCAGATCTTCGGGCCTGATCACGTCGTCTTCGGTCGCCACGTGCCCGTGCCGTCGGCCCACTGTCGCGTAGGTGCTGGTGAAGATGAACCTGCGCAGCTCGGCTTTGACGGCGACATCGAGAACGTTGCGCAGCCCTTCGACGTTGGTGCGAAAGAGCGGTGACGGATCGCGTAACCACGCGCGAGTGTCGACGACGCAGTAATAGACGTCGTCGACACCGTCCATCGCCTCCTGCAGCGTGGCGGTGTCGAAAACGTCGCCATGAAACCGGGTGAGCGTCAGGTCGTCGATGGCGCGAGTGTTGGCGGTGGGCCGCACCATAGCCCGGACTTCATACTTTCCCGATGCAGCTTGCGTGACGAGCTGGCGGGTGACGTGCGAACCCAGAAAGCCGTTGGCGCCGATGACCAGCTTCGGTTTCGGACTCACGGATCCCCCTTCGCTCACTGTTGTCCGCCGCCGTTCTCGTGCATCCAACGCGCCGCATCTTCGTCGAGCGTGCCCAGGGCCTGCGCCTTGCGGCACCATTTCATCCCGGCCCGCAGAAAGCGCAACGGGTTGTAGATGTCTTCCTGGCGGCACCACAGGCCGTCGCCGGCGTAAGTGACGATGGAGATGTTGGTCGCGCTGATGACACTCCCGTCACCGGGGTCGCGCATCGGGTTGTCCAGTTCACAGATGATCCGCCCGGTGGACTCGTCGATGACCGACCACAACGACGGGAACGCGACCATGTGGCTGCCCGGGAAGGTCGTCATCGTTCGCTGGATCCAGGTTCGGACCTCGTCTCGGCCATGCATGGTGCCCATCGCGTGCTCGACGTACTCGACGTCCGGCGTGTAGTGCTCGACCCAGGCATCCCAGTCTCGGGTTTCTGCGGCCCGCGCGACGGTCTGCTCGAACTTCTCGAAGGCGGCCGCCAGCTCGCTGCGGGAGAACGACTGAGTTGTCATGTTGCGGCAGTTCCTTGTCCGGCATCCCAATTCAGCGCACCGTTGGAGCTCATCGCCGGAGTGTAGCCTGGGCTCATCTTGGCGCGGTTATGACCGGTGAGGAGGACGAGCAGATGACAACCCGAAAAGCGATACTGGCCGGCGGCTGCTTTTGGGGAATGCAAGAACTCATCCGCAAGCAGCCCGGCGTGGTGTCGACCCGGGTCGGTTACACCGGCGGCGACGTCCCGAACGCGACCTATCGCAATCACGGCACGCACGCCGAAGCCATCGAAATCAACTATGACCCGGCTGTCACGGATTACCGCACGCTGCTGGAGTTCTTCTTTCAGATCCACGATCCGACGACGAAGGACCGGCAGGGCAACGACCGCGGGGCCAGCTACCGGTCGGCCATCTTCTACCTCGACGACGAGCAGAAGCGAATCGCGCTGGACACGATCGCTGACGTCGAGGCGTCCGGTCTGTGGCCCGGAAGGGTGGTGACCGAGGTCAGCCCGGCCGGAGAATTCTGGGAGGCCGAGCCCGAGCACCAGGACTACTTGCAGCACTTCCCCAACGGGTACACCTGCCACTACATCCGGCCGGGCTGGAAGTTGCCCCGCCGGGCCACCGCGAACTGACCGCCACCCGTCAGCGGCGGCGCACCACGACTTGCCCGCCGTTTTTCGGGGTGAAGGCAACACCCCGGCCGTGCCATCGCTCCCCGGGCGCGCTTGTGGTTTCAATACTGAAGTGGCGCAATATCGTTCGGAGCACCACGTCGATCTCCATGTTGGCGAATGCCGCTCCCACACACCGGCGGGTGCCGCCACCGAATGGGATCCAGGCGAAAGCGGACGGCTTGCTGCCGACGTACCGTTGCGGGTCGAAGCGCTCCGGCTCGGGGAAGACCTCCGGGTTCTCGTGGATCCGGGCGATGCTCACCAGAATCGAATCCCCGCGGGGAATGGTCCACTCCCCGAGTTGGTAGGCCGGCGAATAGACGCGGCGGGCCGCGAAATCGATCACCGTCCTGGCCCGCTGGACCTCCAGAATGGTTGCCTGGCGCAGCTCCTGGCCGCCGGAGTCGGCCTCCTCGACCAGGGCGGCCAGCACATCGGGGTGCCGCGTCAACCGTTCGAACGCCCAACCCAGCGTGGCGGCTGTGGTCTCATGGCCGGCGGCCAGCAACGTGAGTAGTTCGTCACCAATGTCCTTGCGCGACATGCGTGAACCATCGTCGTAGGTGCTGCGCAGCATCAGCGCGAGAACGTCGGTCCGATCATCGAAGTCGGGATCCACCCGCTCGGCTTCGATCAGCTTGTCGATGACGAGGTCGTACTGGCGGCGCCATGTGTCCAGCCGGCCCCACGGTGTGTAGCGGCCGTAAGTGCGTTTGGGTTTGGGCACGCTCGCCATCCGCGAGCCCAGGGTCACCCAAGGCGGGATGAGTCGGCGCAACTCGTCGAGTTCGGCACCTTCGGCCCCGAAGACGGCGCGCAGGATGGCGTTCAGCGTGATGCGCATCATCGACGGCAGCGTCGCGAACGGCTTGCCCTCCGGCCAGTCGGCGGTCTCTCGCAGGGTTTCTTCCTCGATGATCTCCTCGTAATTCCGCATGCTCTTGCCGTGGAACGGCGGTGCCAACAATCGCCGCCGCCGGCGGTGCTCTTCGCCGTCGAGCGCGAAAACCGAACCGGAACCGAACAGCCGGCTCAGGTTCGGCTGGATGTTGCCGAGCTCATCTGGGCTGGTGGTGAAGATCTGCTTGGCCAGTTGCGGGTCACCGGCCACCACAACGCGGCCGTAAATCGGCAGGTTCAGCATGAAGACGTCGCCATAGCGGCGCGCCAGGCGCTGGATCATCCACCGCCGCGACATCGCGAAGCCCACGCCCTGGAACAGCTTTGGGAGCCTGGCCGCGGGAGGCAACCTGACGGCGGCCGGCGCTGGTGGGGCGGTGACTACTTCACTCATGGTGGCGCTGCTCCCAAGTGTCTGGCCCCGGATCGGGGTGGTACGACGGTGTACCGCACACCTCTCCCGGTACGGTACTCTGAAGTACCAAACCTGACAAGGTGCCGTGCCGAGCGAAAGGGGCGCCCACTGTGACAGCAACGGCTGCCGGCCCGGCTCTCGACCCGCAGGCAAGGCCGGATGCGTTTCGGTTGAGGCTGCTCGACGGCCTCGCCACCGCGATCATCGAGCGCGGCTACCGCGCGACCACGGTCGCCGACATCGTCCGTAACGCCCGCACCTCCAAGCGCACGTTCTACGACCAGTTCGCCGGCAAGGAGGAATGCTTCCTGGAGCTGCTGGGCGCCGACATCGAGACACTCGGCGAGTGCATCGCCGCAGCGGTCGATCCCGAGGCCGACTGGCACCTGCAGATTCGTCAGGCGGTCGAGGCCTATGTCGGACATATCGAGTCCCGGCCGGCCATCAACTTGAGCTGGATTCGTGAACTCCCCTCGCTCGGCGCGGCCGCTCGCCCGGTCCAGCGTCGCGGGCTGCAACTGTTGTCCGGCCTGCTGATCGACCTCAGTGCCAGCCCCGGGTTCCGACGGGCCGAGCTGCCTCCGTTGACGGCGCCGTTGGCCGTGATCTTGTTGGGAGGTCTGCGCGAGCTGACCGCCCTGGCCGTCGAAGACGGCCGATCGGTCCGGGAAATCGTCGAACCCGCTGTGGACGCATCGATAGCCCTGCTGGGACCTCGACATTAGATTGATTGCCCACCTCGCTCCCCCGTCGTCCCCCGCAAGCGGGCCGTGCCCCAACGCGGCCGGGAGGTACCCCCACCTCGTGGCGGTCCGACCCGCATTTTCGACGGGCTAGGCTCAGCGCAGACCCGTCACCGACTTGGAGGACCTGCGATGCGGTTATCGACCCGAAATCAGCTCAAGGGAACCATCACCGAGGTCAATCTCGGCAGCGTGATGGCAATCGTGAAGGTCAAGCTCGACGGCGGCGATCAAGTCGTCACGTCCTCGGTCACCAAGGACGCCGCGACCGACCTCGGCCTCAAGGTTGGACAGCTCGCGACGGTGTTCATCAAATCCACGGAAGTCACCATCGGAGTCGAATAGCGGCCGCGGCTACACCAAAGGTGCTGCGGCAGGATCTGTTTGGACCCGACATGCCGCGACACATAAAATACGTACACGACACGCCGGAGCTCTTCGCCGCAGGTTATGTCTCGCGCAAAAATGCGCGGACTCGGTCCAGCACCAGGTCGGGCCGCTGGTCGACGATCCAGTGGCCGACGCCATCGACCAGCTCGACCTCGAAATCGCTTATGTGGTCGGCGTATCCGTCGGTCAAGTCCGGCGTGATCACCGGGTCTTGGGTGCCGGTCAGCCAACGGACGGGGACGTCGACGCGCGCGTCGGCGTACTCACCACGCATCCAGCGCAGCATCTCTTTGGTCTGAAAGCTGCGATACCAGCGTGACCCCGCCTCCGCATGCCCGGGCTGCTGCATGCATTCGAGGTACATGCGGACGTCTTCCTCGGGCAGCGTGAAGTCGCCACCCACCCAAGAACCCAACAGGCGGATAAACCGGGAATCGGGATCACTGATCACCCGCGGACCGATAACCGGCAACGAGATCGGGATCTGATACCAGAACCGCCAGATATTGCGCAGCGCCGACAGATCTCGCTTCACCCACGGCGCCACGGTGTTCACCCCGAAAAAGCCGGTCACCTTCTCCGGATGGCGCAGCATCATGATGAACGCGACCGGTCCGCCCCAGTCGTGAGCGACGAGTTTGACCGTCGCGACACCCAGCCGGTCCAGGACGGCCGAAAGATCCTCGGCCATCTCGTCCTTGGTGTAGCGCGAGCGGGGCGCCGAACTCCAGCCCGCACCGCGCAGGTCGGGGCACAACACCCGATAGCCGTCGGCGGCCAGGGGGCCGATCAGATCGTGCCACTCCCACCAGTTCTGCGGAAAGCCGTGCACCAGCATCACGGCCGGGCCATCGGCGGGACCCGCATCGGCGACGTGGATCGTCACGCCATCGCCCAGCTCTACATACCTGTGTTCGACGCCGTCCAAGGCGGGCATGGTGACCATGTCTGGAGAACGTAGCCGGTCGCCATGGGCTAGGCGAGAAACCGCTCGACATACGGCGCGAAACGGGCCCGCAGACCGTCCTCGGTCAGGTCGAACATCTCGCACGACGTTTCGATGTTGCCCCGCCGGCCACGGCGGTGGCCCGCCAGGTAATCGGTGATGGCCGCGCGCGTCTCTTCGGTGAACGGCTCGCCGGCCAAGGCGTACACCTGCTCGGCCACACCGGGTTCGTCGGCCATGAAGTCGTCGAAGCGAATGTCGATGGAGCGTTCCGGGCCGATGGCGTCGCGGTCGCGGACGAGTGCGGTGAGCATCTGGTCGAGGCGGTCGGCCCAGGATGCCGCGATCTGTGCTACGGGCACCGGTGCGCGGTGCATCCGGGCGGAGTAGGCGATCATCGCGATCATCGACAGCGCCACCGGGACCGGGTCACGGTGGGTGAACACGACGATGCTGCCCGGGAAAACCCGGTCCAGTACCGGGACCTGCTCGAGGTGCTGAGGTGACTTGAGCAGCCAGCGCCGCCCGCCACGCAGGAACTGCATCGCCTTGAGTTGTGTTGCCAGGTATTCGTAGTGGGGCGTCTGGTCGTGCGTCTGGTAGTAGGCGCGCCAGCGGGGCACCTCGGCAAGCGTCTCGAAGAGCATGGTCGAGAAGTCATTGGCCAGCAGCTGGATCTCTTCGTGGACATGATCGGTGGTCATCTCGTGCATGAGCGGGAAGTACGGCATCACCGTGTTGATCACCCCGACTGCGACATCCATCCGGGTCCGGCGCGGATCCGGATGGAGTCCGGCCTCGGCGGGCAATGGAAAGGGTTCGACGCTTTCCCAGTACGGCATGGTGCGGAAGGTCGGTGGCGCCGCCAGCATGTTGTGCAGGTGCGTGGTGCCGGTGCGGGGCAAGCCGGCGATCACCACCGGTGGTTGCAGGTCGATGTCCTCGATCTCCGGATGTCGCTTCAGCAGGTCGGTGAGTAGCAGCCGGTTCTTGAGCAACTGCAGCAGTTGCCCGTAGAAGTTGACCGCTCCGGCCTCGTGTCGCCCGTCGATGTCGCGCAGCGCGGCGAGGTAGACCTCGAGCCGCTCTCGGTAGTCTTCCGGACCGAAATCGTGCAGGCCGGTATCGGCGCTGGCCTTGGCGTGCAGGGCGTCGGCATCCAACGGGCAGTCCGGGGCCAGCGTGGCCATCATGTCGAGGATCTGTCGGGCTTCCGGGCTGAATCGTGGCTGGGCGAGGTCGTCAAGGCGAACGGCATCGGTCACGGGTACTTATGTTACTTTCAGTTTCGTAATGGTAGTTGATTTTGGCCGACCCCGTGACCCACGCATCGACCGTGCGGTGCTGCGCGCGACGGTTGAACTCCTCGCCGAAACCGGCTATCAGGGACTGCTGGTTTCCGCCATTGCCGAGCGCGCCGGCACCAGCAAACCCGCGATCTACCGCCGCTGGCCAAGCAAAGCCCACCTCGTACACGAGGCGGTGTTCCCGATCGGGGCCGCTACCGGCATCCCCGGCACCGGATCACTGCCCGAGGACCTGCGCGAGATGGTGCGACGCACGATGACCGTCCTGACGACTCCCGCGGCCAGGGCAGCCCTGCCCGGGCTGATCGGCGAGATGGCCGCCGACGCCACCCTGCATTCGGTCCTGTTGGAGCGGTTCGCCGACGTCATCTCCGGCGCCCTCGGCGAATGGCTCGAGGGTGCCGCCGCCCGGGGCGAGGTCCGCGCCGATGTGACCGCCAACGAACTCGCCGAGGCCATCGCCGGCATCGCACTACTGGCCCTGCTCACGCATGGCACCGAACTCGACGACGCCTGGGTCGACCGCTTGACCACATTGCTCCTGAAAGGAATCAGCGCATGACGCACGAGTCGACCGCCGCATGGCAGGAGTTGCTCGAAACCCTCGGCACCCTCGACCGCTCCTTTCTCGAGGGCGACCGCGCGGTCACCGACGACCGGCACATCGCCGACGGCTACCGGATGCTCGCCACCACCCTGGGCGTGGCGTTCGACGCCTACCTGTTCGCCGAGCCCGGCCGGCCGCAGTTCGTCGCGGTGAACACGCCGTTCCGTCGCGATCGCCGCTGGGGCGGCGACAACACCGACGCCTACTACTTCTTCTGCCCGGTCGATCCGGCGCGGCGCTACCGCATCAGCGGCAACAAAGGCGACAGCGTGTACTTCTCATTGACCGCCTACAACGAGCCGTCGCCCGGCGCATGGTCCGACCGGGTGGTTGCGATAACCCGGGACAGCGATCTGGACATCGACGCCGACGGCAACTTCACCTTCGAGTTCGCGCCCACACCGGACGCCGCCGTGCTGATGACTCGCGACTACCAGGCCGACCCGCTGACCGGCCGCCCCGTCACCTGGCAGATCGAAGCCCTCGACGAGCCGGACCCGATTCGGCACGGCGACGTGCAAACCGCCGCGTCATTGCGGGCCACCGCGGCCTGGTTGCGCACCATGTTCGCCATCGTCCCCCTTGCCGTCGGGACACGCGTTGACAACTCGCATGCGCTCGGGCACGAAACCGCGCACGCCGCAAACCAGTTCGCCGATCCCTACCAGGTGCCCGATGCCAACTTCGGCTGGTCGGCGCGGGACGCCTGCTATTCCTACGGCAGTTTCGTACTCGAGGAAGACGAAGCTTTGGTCATCACGCACCGGCCTCCGCCGTGCAGGTTCTGGAACCTGGTGGTGTGGAACCAGTTCATGGCCACCTACGGAGCCTCCGAGGGCCCCGACGCCCGCTGCTCGATCAATGGTTACAGCGCCGCGCTCAACGGCGACGGCTCCGTGACGGTCGTGTTGTCCCGCGGGATGACCGGACACCCGAATTCACTGACCGCGCTTGGCTATCCGCGCGGCAACCTGGCGTTCCGGTGGTTCCTCGCCGACGGTGTGCCGGCGCGGCCACAGGTCGAGCTCATGAAAATCTCGGAAGCGCCGACGGCCGTCCACTAGCGTCTCGCCGGACCGCCGGCCGGCTCGCCTGAACGAAGCGGGTCTGTAGCCAGTGCTATCCGAAGCGGTGGAGACGCGCGGTGGGGCGCGGGCTCGTACCCGACTACGCCGCCGCGGGCACTCGATCGGCCGGCTTGTCGCCCGCGGCCTTGCGCAGCACGGAGTCCGGGAAGGTCAGCCGGACGATCTTGCGGACCACCGTACCGAACTGCCGGAGCAGCGGCCCGCGGTTGTACGGGATGCCGTAGCGCTCGCATATCTCCTGCACCTCGGGTGCGATCTCGGCATACCGCCGGGCCGGCATGTCC
>Ga0307441_1000456_pt1 | contig 15045 bp, 12 predicted proteins | sample SalMarWE160420MG_FD_202149 | JGI IMG/M metagenome (GOLD analysis project Ga0307441, IMG submission 202149) | Salt marsh sediment microbial communities from the Plum Island Ecosystem LTER, Massachusetts, United States - WE1604-20 | ecosystem: Environmental > Aquatic > Marine > Intertidal zone >... | reverse complement strand
CTAATTATGAATATATACCGTGAAACGGCTTAACTTTATATAAATTCAATGGATAATTGTATATTTGAATGAACAAATATGATATTATTAATAATATTGGGTGTGGGCCGATGAAAAAATTTTATGTAATCTTAGCAGTATTTTTATTTTCTATTTCACTATTTGCTCAATATGATCAATTCGAACAATACCCCCGCGAAGGGAAAGGAAATCTGGAAGGCGGATTCGGATTAAATTGGATTGACGGCCAGTTGTACTATCAATTTCATATAATGCCGGAAATTGCTTTGGGAAATTTTGGCGTTGGTTTGGATTTGAATCTCGATATAAATAAAAGCGGAAATATTCGTAAAGAAGATTTTAATACTATGTCAGATTATTTGAGTATAATTAGATATATCAGATACGGCTTAAAACACGATCCTGTTTATATCAAACTCGGTGCGCTTGATTATTACAACCTTGGTCACGGTAGTATAATGTACCAGTACAACAACAGCCCTTCAATCGACAACCGCAAGATTGGATTGATTACAGACATCGACTTTGGAAATTTCGGTTTCGAATCGATTTACAGCACGTTTGCAGAAGCCGGAGTTACCGCTATAAGAGCATATGTTCGTCCTTTAAAATACAGCTCGCTCGCTGACGTTCCTATAATTGGAAATTTTGAAGTCGGCGGAACTTATGCAGTTGATTTTAATAAATATTCTGGGGTGGTTTTTAACAGAATTCTATTACCTACCGCATCACCATTACCTAGATATACTACTGAAGAAACTGATAAGGGTAGAATACAGATTGTCGGTGCTGATGTAGGTTTACCGATTATCAAATCAAGTATGTTAAATTTAGTTTTGTATACGGACTACGCTAAAATAATTAATTATGGAAGCGGTATTGCAACCGGAATTCAGGTTGATCTTAACGGTTTGGGAATTTTAAATGCATCTGCAAAGCTTGAAAGAAGATTTAACAAGGCGCATTATCTGCCTTCTTATTTTAATTCAATGTATGAGATACAGCGTTACAGGATAGACTCAACCGGGATGTCAACAAGTAAAGCAACCAGGCTGGCTGATTTAACAAATCCCGATAACGGAGTATTCGGAGAATTAGATCTTCATTTCCTCGGGATTCTGGATATTATCGGCAGTTATCAAAGACTCGATAAAACACCCAACAGCGGTGATCTTCATTTAGTTGCAAATGTTTCTCCCGAAGGTGTTCCGTTTGTAGTAAGAGCCGGATATGACAAATTAAATATTGGCAATGAATCGGCAATTTTTAAAGTCGATAATAATTCTTATATGTATTTCGAATTCGGTTATAAACCGATTCCTTACCTGCTGGTTTCAATGCTTTATAATTGGACGTTCACTCCGATTCGTGATTCGAATAAAAATGTTATTGATTATAAGCCGCAGAAGAGAATTGAACCGAGAATTTCTTTTGTTTATCCGTTTGATCTGTAAAAATAAAAGAATTCAAAGGGAGATTTATTATAAATTAAAAGACAAATCCTGCAAATCTTACCCTTAAAAATTATTATCTTTTTCACACCAAAGCACTTAGCGGAATCGCGTTAAGTGCTTTCTTCTTTCCCTAACAATTTATTAACAGAAGCGTAACACTTCGTTAACACTTGATTAGTCGATTATACATATTATTACTCCTCAAATAATAACTAATACGCAAACTAAATTTTCTATTTTTAATCAATAATTCATTAACAAATAAGAGTAAGGGTAATATGAAATATCTCACTACAATTCTCTGTACATTGATGCTTCTGGTTCCGGTTATAAATGCGCAGGAAAAAGCCGAATATCCAAAAGTTAAAATTCATGGTTTAACATTTGGGGATTTTTTCTATAATGCTAGTTCTTTCGATCCTTCAAATAAGGATGTAAACGGCGTAAGAATAAATAGAATTTATTTCACAGGTGATTTTACGCTTTCAAAGGAATTTTCTTCCAGATTCCGTCTAGAAACAGACCGGATTGGAAGTAAAGGCGGCAATACCGAATACGGTGTTATGGTTAAAGATGCGTGGTTAAAATGGAATAATATATTCTCCGGTTCCGATCTTATTTTCGGTCTTTCTCCTACGCCTGCTTTTGATGTTTCGGAAGGGGCATGGGGACACCGTTATCTGGAAAAAACCATTATGGATTTTAATCATATTGTAGGTTCAAGAGATATGGGTGTCGATCTGAAAGGCAAGTTTGACGAAAGCGGAACTGTTAAATACTGGTTAAAATTGGGTAACAATTCCGGTAATAGCCCCGAAACAAATAAATTTAAAAGATATTATGGCTTACTCGAATTCAATCCATCGTCTAATTTATTAATAACTGTTTATGGAGATTACGCTTCAGAACCAAACAAATTAGATCCATATGACAATACAAGCAAAAACAACAGCGCCTTTGTCGGAGCTCTTTTCTTAAACTATAAAGAAAAAGGCAAATTTTCTATTGGACTTGAAGGCTTTATAAAATCCCAACAAAATAATATAGTTTCTACTACAGCGGCAGCAAAAACTCAAAGCGGCCACGGTATTTCGATTTGGGCGTATGCTAATTTAAGTGATAATGTTCAGCTTGTTGGTCGTTATGATAATGTAGACCTTAATACCGATGTTAGCAATGACGGAACTGGGCTAATTCTGGCGGGTATTCAATTTAATCCGATTAAACATGTAAGCGTTACACCAAATATTGAAGTAATGACTCATCAGGCAACTCCTTCTACCGAGGGAGATAAAAGTGATGTTACACCGAGAGTGTCGTTTTACTGGGAATTTTAGCTTTATAAAAATTTAACAATTTATTAACATTACAATTAACTTAATTAAAATTAAAGGTGCTATATTATGAAATCTAAATTGTTTTTAGTTATAATGATTGCTGTGTCATTGGGTGCTTTTTCGGGTTTTTCCAATGCGCAGGTTAAATTAACCGGTGCAGGTTCAACATTTGATTACCCCATTTTTTCAAAATGGTTCGACGCTTATAATAAAATGACGGGTGTTCAAATTAACTATGCATCAATCGGCAGCGGCGGTGGAATACGTCAAATTACGGAAGCGACAGTTGATTTCGGTGCATCGGATGCTCCGCTTACTCCTGATCAGAGGAGTGCTTTTAAGAAAGCCAGAGGAACCGATGTTCTTCATATTCCTATTATAATAGGCGGTGAGGCAATCACTTATAATCTGCCCAATGTCGGCAGCGGTCTTATATTGGATGGGCCAACTTTAGCTGATATTTATTTAGGTAAAATTACCAAATGGAATGATCCCCGTTTGGTTAAATTGAATCCTGGAAGAAATCTACCGAATAAATCGATCTTGGTTTGTCATCGTTCGGACGGCAGCGGAACATCATTTATTTTTACAAATTTCTTATCAAAAGTCAGCCCGGAATGGGCAAATAAGGTTGGGTATAGCACTGCAGTTAACTGGCCTGTTGGTCTTGGCGGAAAAGGAAATGAAGGCGTATCGGGTTTGGTTAAACATACGGAAGGCTCTATAGGTTATGTTGAGCTTGCATATGCAATTACAAATAATTTACCCTATGCAAAAATGAAAAACAAAGATGGTAATGTTGTGTCCGTTAACTTTAATACGGTAACGGCAGCAGCGGCAGGCGCATCCAAACATATGCCGGCGGACTTGTGTCCAATTATTACAAATTCCCCGGGTAAGGATTCATTTCCTATTTGCGGTTTTTCGTGGGTAGTTGTTCCCAGACATATTAAAGATAAAACAAAAGCTGATGCTTTAATTAAGTTTTTAAAATGGGCTGTTACAAAAGGTCAATCTGACGCAGAGAAGCTTTATTATTCTCCGCTTCCTAAGTCGGTTCAAAAATTAGACCTGGCTCAAATTGATAAGATAAACAAATAATCTATAGAACTTAATTTTTGCCTTCAGCTTGTATATAGTTTAAACGATTATAGCAATATTTATGGCAATGTTTAAAAGATCGGACACGGATGTTAACGGGGCTGAAACTTTAGTAAATGTACAGGATTTTTTAAGGAAGAAGAAAGAAGGCAAAAAAAACAGCTTCCTAAAAAAGCTTTTAAAAAATAAAAATCTAGGTGATGTTTTTTTTGAAAGACTAACACTGCTTTTTGCAGTGCTGGTCTTTCTTCTTGTTATACTGATGGTATGGGAAATGTACTCTAATTCCCTAATTTCCATCAAAAAAATCGGCTGGCACTTTCTAATTGGTCAAACATGGGATCCCGTATTAAGGCAAATTTTCGGTGCGCTCCCGGCAATTTACGGAACATTATTATCATCTTTTTTAGCTCTGCTTATTGCTGTTCCACTTGGGATAAGTGTTGCGGTGTTTTTGTCCGAGCTTTCTCCGGGTTGGCTGGAAAAACCCCTGTCGTTTTTAACCGAGTTGTTGGCAGGCATTCCAAGTGTTATTTACGGTTTATGGGGAATTTTTGTTCTTGTACCGTGGCTTCAGCAGACTGTTGAGCCTTTTCTGCAAAATGAATTTCCAAACTCTCCTTTTTTCCAAGGCGCTCCTTACGGTTACGGCATGCTGGCTGCTGCTCTTATTCTTTCTATTATGGTTCTTCCTATAATTGCATCCATTTCCCGCGATGTTTTGAGATCTGTTCCATCTACTCAAAGAGAGGCTGCTTACGCTCTTGGAGCTACCAGATGGGAGGTAACGAAAATTGTTTTGGGCAATGCTAAGACCGGCTTGCTTGGTGCAGTTATGCTGGGCCTAGGAAGAGCTATCGGAGAAACCATGGCGGTTACAATGGTCATAGGCAACCGTCCGGATATTTCAGCATCGCTTTTTAGCCCTGCATATACTATGGCAAGTGTACTTGCTAATGAATTTACCGAAGCAACATCGAATTTATATCTTGGCGCTTTAATTGAACTGGGATTGGTATTATTTATAATTACAATTATTATTAATATAATGGCTCGTTTACTGGTTTGGGGAGTTGAACGAAGATGGAAGTAAAACAAAGACCTAAGAACTTTACTTTTTACAGGCGAAAAACAACTAATGTTGTAATGCTTTCCGTTTCATTCATTTCTGCCATTCTAACAATTATGCCATTAATTTTGGTATTTTATTATACCATAGCTAAGGGAATGACCTATCTTAATATAAATTTTTTCACAAAGCTTCCTACTCCGGTTGATGTCCCAGGCGGGGGAATGGTTAATGCTATTGTCGGCACATTAATTTTAATTGGTATAGGCGGAGCAATTGGTATTCCCATAGGAATTTTTGCCGGAACCTATCTTGCAGAATTCGGAAAAAATAGATTTGCATATGTAGTTCGTTTCCTTTCCGATGTTCTTAGCGGTGTTCCTTCCATTGTTGTTGGTATTGTAGCATGGACGCTTGTTGTAGTTCCGATGCACGGATTTTCTGCTCTTGCCGGCGGAATTGCACTTGCTATTTTAATGATTCCGACTATTACTCGAACTACGGAAGAAATGATAAAATTAGTTCCGGATTCTTACCGTGAAGCAGGGCTTGCTCTCGGGATTCCCAGGTGGAAAACTACTTTAAGGATTGTTTTAAAAACTGCTTCCAAAGGTATTGCAACGGGAGTTTTATTGGGACTTGCGAGAGCAGCGGGTGAAACAGCACCTCTTCTGTTTACTGCTCTTGGAAACCGTTTTTGGTCCACAAATATATTTCAGCCCATTGCCTCTTTAACAGTTTATATTTACGAATATGCAAAATCTCCATTCAAGAGTTGGAATGATCAGGCATGGACGGCAGCTTTGGTGCTTATTATTTTAATCTCACTTTTAAGTTTAATATTTAGGTTCATAACACGTTCAAAATATAAAAATCAAGCTTAAGACAGAGTTGGTAAAAGGATAAGTGAATATGGTAAATAGTATGATAAATAACGAAACTTTGATTAAACCTTTAATTGAAAAAGAAGTAACAGGTATTAGTACGATAAATGAAATAAAAATTTCTGTAAAAAACCTCCGAGCTTCTTTCGGTAAAACAGAAGTACTGCATGACATCAACATAGAAATTCCCGAAAGGAAAGTGGTTGCAATAATTGGTCCTTCCGGCTGCGGGAAGTCTACGTTTTTAAGATGTCTAAACCGGATGCACGAAGTTGTGGGCGGTACAATTACAGGTGAAATTTTAATTGACGGTACAGATATTATGAAGGATGACCCGGTATATTTAAGAAGAAGAGTCGGAATGGTTTTCCAGAAACCTAATCCCTTTCCGACAATGTCTATTTTTAATAATGTGGTTGCCGGTTTAAAGATGAACGGTTTTCGAAATAAAAAAGTATTAAAACAAATAGTTGAGAAAAGTTTAAAGCAGGCAGCGTTATGGAGTGAAGTAAAAGACAATCTGAATGATTCGGGCGCGAATATTTCCGGCGGGCAGCAGCAGCGCCTTTGTATTGCACGTACAATTGCATTAAATCCTGAAGTTATTTTAATGGATGAACCTGCAAGCGCTCTTGATCCCATTTCAACCGCAAAAATTGAGGAGTTAATTTTCGAACTTAAAAAAGATTTTACGATAGTAATAGTAACGCACAATATGCAGCAGGCAGCTAGAGTTAGTGATTATACGGCTTTCTTTTATATGGGGAAATTGATTGAATATTCCGGTACAAAAAAAATGTTTACCGCACCCGACAAAAAGCAGACGGAAGATTATATTACAGGAAGGTTCGGATAAAAAATTACAAGATTGCATGATTGCTGTTTGCGGGATTAATTGATTGATAAACCGTTTCGTAATTTTTTAATTTTGCAATTAAACTTTAAGTTTCAGTTATAAGAATTATAAATTTAATGTTATTACATAATATTAAAAAACAGAAGGTCTAAATGGAAAGACATTTTGAAAAGGAATTTGAAGAATTAAAAACAACCATAAATAAAATGGCTTCTATTGTTGATGAGCAGGTAGAAAGCAGTTTTAAAGATATGGAAGATCAGGGTGCCCGTCTTTATAAGTCTGTTAAGCAAAGGGATAGAGAAGTAGATGCATATGATAATTTGATTATGGCTCAATGTGAAAATTTATTGGCTCTATATCAGCCGGTTGCTACCGATCTCCGGTTTATTTTAACTGCCATTAAAATCGACAGTCAGCTCGAACGATGCGGAGATATTGCAGTTAATATAGTGCAGCGTGTAAAGAAAACAGATAATTCCAGGGATCTGATAGCGGAAACCGATCTTCCTGAAATGGCAAAAACCGCCCGCATTATGGTTAAAGATGCTATTACTGCATTTATAAATCGCGACGGTGAACTAGCTGATTCTATTTGGGCAAAAGATGATATTGTTGATGATCTTAATAAAAAAGTCTTTAACCAGCTTGTTGATAAAATTAAATCCAATCCCGAATTGGCAGAAGCCTGTGCACATCTGATTGTGCTTACCAGGCAGATCGAGCGCCTTGCAGACCATGCTACAAATATTTCGGAAGATGTTATCTTTTTATTAGAAAACGAAATAGTTACGCATAAAAAGAAATTACGGGATTTTCAATTACCGGAATAGAAATTAAGACACCCAATGTTTTAATAACATTGGGTGTCTTTTCTTTTTAAATAATATCGAATCTTATTTAGCATTCATTTAAGTTTAGCTTTTCCTGCAAATTTAACATTTCATTAATATTCAGTTTATACTTTAATAATATAAGTGTTATACTTTTTGAGCAAAATTATAAAAAAGTATGACAAAAAAGATTCTATTCATATGCGGATCATTAAATCAAACTACAATTATGCACAAAATTTATGTGCATCTAAAAGATTATGATTGTTATTTCACTCCTTATTATGCAGACGGCTTTCTAAAACGTTTTTCTGAAGCCGGATTTTACAATTCTCGGAGGCAAACTTAAAAACGATACGAATTAACTCCTTGAACGGCCCGGAATTTTAAAACAAAAAAGGACAACAAATTATGAAACAAGAGAAGTTCAAATATTTTTTTAATGCATCGGTATTTTTTTTAGCAGGAATAATTTCGATTATTCGTACACAGCCGATGGAAATAATAATTTCTTTTTTATTCTGCGGAATATTTTTAGCGCTTGGTTTAACGCAGGAGAAGACCGATCAAAAAATATTATCCGAAAGATATAAACTGGAAATAAATGAATAATAAGAAATTAAATATTGTTACAATTGTACAGGCCGGAATGAATTCCACGCGCCTGCCGTATAAAGTTATGATGACTTTATCGGGTAAACCGCTTTTGATAAGGGAAATTGAAAGAATTTCTTTGTCCGGAGAAACCGGTACAATTGTAGTTGCCACTTCAACTGATCCGTCAGATGATCCTATATATCAGCTTTGCGTTAAAGAAAAAATAAACGTGTTCAGGGGACACCCTGATGATTTGCTTGACAGACATTTTAGAGCCGCTCTTGAGTACAGGGCGGACGCAGTTGTAAAAATACCATCCGATTGTCCCTTAATTGATCCAAGAATTATATCGAGAGTTGTAAAATTATTTACAGCCAACCCGGGTTCTTTTGATTATGTTAGCAACCTTCATCCGCCTACTTATCCCGATGGAAACGACGTTGAAATTATGAGTTACAATGCCCTTGATGATGTATGGTGTAATTCCGAAAAAAATTATGAAAGGGAACATACTACACCTTATATATGGGAAAATCCGCATTTGTTTTCTATCGGGAATATTTACTGGGAAACGGGATTGGATTATTCAATGAAATACCGCTGGGTGTTGGATTACGAGGAGGATTATTTGTTTATCAAATCTGTTTTTGAAGAGCTTTATCCGAAGAATCCTAATTTCTCATTGAACGATATATTAAATCTGCTTACCGACAAACCGGAGTTAAAAAAAATAAATGAGAAATATATCGGGGTAAATTGGTATAGAAATCATCTCAATGAATTAAAGACAATAAAGACAGCAAATACAAAAATAATTTGAAAAAAATTAACAAAACAAAATTACACATGCCGGCTGAAATTATTATAGGTAAGACCGTTGTGTGAATTAAATAAAATTATATATTAGATGAATTTTTCGATATAAAAATATTTTCAAAAACGCGTTAAATTGTCGCCGTGAGCGGAGTCGAATGGTGTATTTAAGTCTTCGACTACGCTCAGACCGACATAAGTGTCTATTGTTTCACTAATTTTTTATTTCACACAACTGCTTAGGTAAAATAATAAAATAAATGAATTATAATTTCATTTAACATTTCAATAACATTTACTTTATACTGACATAATATTCCATTCGTAATTTTACATAAAGGGTTTCAAATTAAAAATTCATAAGAAACAGATTATTTAATCAAAAAAAATAACTCAAAAGTTATTAACTCATTTTGATTAAAATTTGGAGGGCAAATAGTTTGTTACGGATGACAAGGTTTATATGAAATTCGCTTCTCCGCCGGCCGGGAAAAGGCAGTTATAACTAAAACCTCCCCCGGTCGGCTGATTTTTTCTTAAATGATTTAAAGATTTTTTTCTAAAAATCCTTTCAGATCATTTACTTCCCGGAAAATGTAATCGCTGCCTAAGTTTATCACTTCTTTTTTTACATAGCTGTCCCACACTACCGTGGCAATCTTTACTCCAGCAGACCTGGCCGCTTTAATATCCGAGGGAGCATCGCCGATCATTAAAACTTTTTCTTTTGCAAGATTAAATTTATCGATAAACTTATTTATGCCTTCTGCAGATGGCTTATGCTCTATCACATCGTCGCCTGTAATTATCAAATCAAAATAATTAAAAATGTCCAGTTTCTTAAGAGTGATAGAAGCGGCCTCTCTGCCCTTGCCTGTGAAGATCGACAGCAAAACATTTTTTGATTTTATGAAATCAAGTATTTCCTTGATCCCGGGATAAAGTTCTGCCATATAATGATTATCCGAATAAAAATTAAAATAATCATTTTTAACGGTTTCAAAATTATTGCCGCTCCACTCTTTTAAAATTACTTCTTCCGTAGGACCGAATAAACTCATGATCTCATCGTTACTGGGATTTTTGTTTAAATACTTTCTGGAGATATACCTGAAGGTTTCAAAAATCAAATCATTTGTTGAAGTCAATGTACCGTCAACGTCAAAGATAATTCCGTCAAAATTGTGCATTACTTTATTTGATTAATATTAGATTTTTTGAAAGGGAAAAATTGGGGCCGAAAAATCATTTTCAGCCCCGGTTAATTTATTTAGTGCGAATTGAATCCGCTTTAGCCATAGTTTTGAGTCTGTTTATCTCTTCCTGAACGCCGCCTGCATTGGGCATCATGTTTTGAAGTTTTTCCAGCACTTCTATTGCTTTATCATATTCTTTTAAGTTTACGTAAATTCTTTCAAGCATGCTGAAAGAATTATAAGGCGACCGGAGATCTTCCAGGCTTGCAGTCATATGTTCCTCGGCAATAGGTACAATATAATTCGCAATTTCTTTGTACTTGGCAGCATCACCGGCATTATAATATAAATTTCCGACATCATACAAGAATCTATAATCTATCGGAACAACTTGTCTCGGAATAATCTTCTCCATCTGGTTAAGAGTCTTAACACACATAGAATCATTATTCAATTCGTTTTTATAATAATATGCAAGTCTAACATAAACATTACGGTAATTTTGAATTAATCTGGTTTCCGTATCGTTGAAAAAGACCTTTTTGTTGTTTAACCCTCTGAATTTAAATCCTGTTTGATATGTCTTTGAATAAGAAGGATTTTCGTGCAGAAGATCCTCATCCGTAATTTTTGTGTTAACAAATTCGTAGCCTTTTCTCTTTTGAGGAACCAATTGAGAAGCAATTCCCTGCATTTGTAAATAGTCATCGAGTCCTATATAACAATCAGGCGAACATGTTGAAGCAAAATATATCGGTCTGCTCCAGGTATTGTTCTCAATTATGTCTTTCACAACTATATCCTGAATTCTTATACCTTTTACCCCTCCTACTTCTATTGTATTATTCATTCTCCAAGTAAGTTCATGAGATTTTATTATCGAGGTATCGGTGACGTCGAATTTTTTAATTGCATTTTCAGGAACAGGTATAGATTCCATTTGCGATTTCCATTCAATCGGAGAAAGCTGTTTTATCATCTGGTTAGACATACTGAACTTAACTTTTAATGCTCCGTATGGGGATGTGTTCTTTAACTGTTCAATATACCAATCCGTATTTGCCAAACTTAAGCATACTACCCTTATATCTCTTCTTACACCTTCAACATCCTGCAAATACCATAGAGGGAAGGTATCGTTATCTCCGTTTGTAAACAGTATTGCATTAGGCTTGCAGCTTTGCAGCAAATTATAAGCAAAATCCCAGGGCAGCCAGTTATGTGATCTGTCGTGAGTAAAATAATTTGTCCTCAGCATATTACCCGGTATCAGCAGCAGTGCTAATACCAAACTAGCAAAGGCAGCGGTTTTTCCCAGAGAATTGCTCTTAATTTTTTCTCTTATCCATTCCGCAATTTCCCTTACCCCTACTGCTATCCAGGCGGCAAAGACAAAGAATGCCCCCGGGTAAAAGTAAAACCGGTCTCTTGGCTGAGGCTGCTGCTGGTTTTGGTAAAAGGCTATCAGGTAGCCCATAAATATAAACAGTATTAGAAAAGCTGTTGCCATCTTCCAGTCTTTCTTAAACAGGAAGAAAAGTCCGACAAACCCTATTATAAATGGTATTCCGTATAATTGCTTCCAGGTGGACGGTGCATCCTGAACAGTTGAGGTTTTGCCTATAAAATTCCAATAAAAGTATCTGTTGAACATGTGGTCGATCTGATACTGCCATAAGAAATCCAGATCGCTGCTGTAATTTGTGTAAATACCCCGCTGGTTAGGCTCGGCGGAAAATCTTCTCTCAAAAATAGGGAAGTCGCCATATTGTTCACGGTCAAGGTAATACATCAATTTCTGAAAATTATCCGGCCAGTTCTCATTCATCGGGGGACTTTTTTCCGAACGGATGATTATTCCCGCATAGGTCGTAAAACCTAATATTGTAAACAGAAGTGCTGTGGTTGCCACATTTGCAAGTCCCTTCTTGTTCTTTGCCGTCCAGTAAATCAGATATACTATTATCCCGAGTACAATCAGGAATAGGACTAAGTTAGCCGTTGTACCTGATCCGCCCAATAATAGAAGAAGTTTAGGCAGTCCCTTAACTATTCCCGGATAAGCAATCATTAATACTACTCCGGCTGCCATTATCGGAATATAAAAGGAATTTTTATGGAATATCTTCTTCCAGTTTGCACCCATAAATATTGCCGATACACCTACCATTATCCAGATAAACTTGCTGTCGAATGCCTTGTATTCGGTAGGTGACGGAGGCGTTGTGCCTGTCTGTCCTGCCCACAGCGCTATTGCAATAACTAAAAGTATCCCCAGGTGAATTAAAAATAAATAGGCTGTTTTCTTAAAGGTATCATCATCGTTAACATACTTTTTCATTACGACCATAAAAACGAAAGTATATAATCCGAGAACACTCATTAAGTGAACGCCGAAAGAAAGTCCTATTAAGTATGCCATCAGCACAATATATTTTTCACTTCCGTGTTCCTTGGAATGTTCATTCCAGATCATCATCAGCCATACAATCAGGGCGAAAAGCAGTGTGCTTAATGCGAAGTAGTTGGATTCGGTAGCATTAAACCAGAATGTATCGCAGAAATTAAAAGCCAATGCGCCGATTGCAGCGGAAATGTAGGTGAATAAAGCATCGGTCAAATTCTTATAATCTTTTCCTCTATAAGACTCAATCAGTTTTACTGCAATCAAATACAGCAGCAGAACAGAAAAAGAGCCGGAGAGAACGGAAACGGTGTTTATTCTGAATCCAATATTATGAGCGAAAGGGATCATAGAGAACAGTCTTCCGATAAGAAGCCAAAAAGGGCCGCCGGGAGGATGAGGCACCATAAGAGAATATGACGCGGCTGAAATCTCACCCGGATCCCAGAAGGAGACGGATGGCTGTACGGTTAAAAATAGAATTATTGTACTTAATAGGAACACGAAAGTTCCTATTATTCGGCGTGTTAATTTTACGGACATATTATTAGCACCTTAATGAGAAAGTAATTGGAAAATATCGGGTTAAACTTATTGAATTTCGCTGAATTATTCACTACTTAAGCTGAACTTATTTTTGAGGTAGATGCTGATTTTGACGATTTACCAGGGAATTTGTTCATTTTTAAATAAATAAATTTAATTATTTTCTAGTTTTTCTTAGAAATTTCCAAAGCTCTAAAATATGGAGGGAATAAGTATGAATTTGCTCCGATCCTTCCAATTATAAAACCTAATGTAGCCGCTACAACACCGATTGTATTAAAATATTTAATTGCAATAAACATAGTCAAAATGATACCCGAAAATTCTGTTATTGTTGAAAAAGTTATTGGTTTTGTGTGATGTGATTCTACTAGGACTGCAGTTTGAAAACTTAAAAGTACGGATAATCCGGGCATTATTACCATAATTTTAAGAGGTAGTCGTGCAAAATCTGTTAACTGTATTGAAAGTCCTGAAATATTGTGAAACCAAATATCCGATAGTGGTGTGAATGCTATTATTCCAAGTACAAATATTACAATCATACCAAGCATAAAAGCAAAATTTCTTAATGGATAATAACCTTCTTTATTTTTTCCCATTAAAGCGATACCAACTTCCTGAAATGATAACCCGATACTCCTGAAAATGAATATAAATGAAGTTAAAACCGGAAGGACTGCAAGTGATTCCAATGCCATTCTGCTTTGTCCCATAAAAAAAGTGACCATCGGCTGAACACCCAGAGTTATAATTGAAGTTAATGCCAGCGGATAATAAAATTTAAATATTCCGCGGTAAGTTAAATTTACCGGTTCGGTTGATTTAATTTCGCCGGATTTAATTCTTTTTATAACACCTAATGCCATTATTTTACTGGCGATAGCTTCGCTGGTTACTCCGGCAGCTAAGGCTCCTGCTCCAACAACAACGCCTTCTGCATTTGTAAGAAAGTGCAGGAAGAGAGCAGTTAAAGACATACATAAAAGTCTTACAACAGTTCCATAGGCAACTCTTTTGGTTAAGTTATTTCTAATTAAAATACCTTGATAAAATCGTCTGTAACCGATTGCTCCAGGCCATGGAATTAAAAGAATTAATGCCGTATGTGTTAATTTTGCAACTTCAACGGGAAGGTTTACGAGATTGATTGTTATAAAATAAAATATTGAAGGAATATTTAATATTAGCATTAATCCCGTGGCTATTGTATTTAATGCATATGTAAAATTGCGCAGCTTCTTAAACGTATGAAGATCCTTTACTAACGCTGTTGAAGCAGTCATTAAAAGAATTACAGGTGCTTCAATTATCATTGCAAAAGAAAAAGCGACACCGTAGGCTGCAAGGTTAAATTCGGGATTCAGCATTCTGGCTATTATTGCTGAAAGGAATGGTCCTTCAACCGACATCATCAGCCAGGTAGCCGAGAGCGGAACCCAGAAACGGAAAATTCGTTTAAAAGTTAAATCCGAAGAAGTATTAATACTCAAATAAAGATCCGTTGATATTAATTGCACCAAAATTAACAGAATATTTTTAATAAAGCATATCTGTTATAATGATAGAACACGGATGACACTGATTTAACGGATTTGCACAGATTTTTTAATAGAAATTGCTTTTTAATTAGTCCCTAACGAAATGTAGATTAATATATTTTCATTTCATAAAATGAACTCCATCCGACCTTCCACCGGATTTAGATACCGAAGGTATGAAGGCAAGCTTTCAGGCTTTTACATCAAACGCCGAAGGCGTGAAATTATTTTAAAAAGTAATAGATGACCATATTAAAAATCCCGGAGGTGGGTGTCGCATACGCCCACTTCAAAAGAGTTTGTAAAATATTTTGTCCTTTTAGATAGCTGTTTGTAAATATATTTTATCTTCTTTGTATAATACGTATTTTAATATTACTAGGGCCAATTGCT
>Ga0307441_1000455_pt1 | contig 15064 bp, 10 predicted proteins | sample SalMarWE160420MG_FD_202149 | JGI IMG/M metagenome (GOLD analysis project Ga0307441, IMG submission 202149) | Salt marsh sediment microbial communities from the Plum Island Ecosystem LTER, Massachusetts, United States - WE1604-20 | ecosystem: Environmental > Aquatic > Marine > Intertidal zone >... | reverse complement strand
TCGACGATGTCATGACACTAACCGGTGGGGCAGCTTACCGCAACGACTCTTTACTACACCGATTGTTGCGCGACGCCCGCGCCGCGCCCGTCATGTCGCCGACAACGGACATACTTCGCATATGGACCGGACGGATACTCCTCGGACAACCCATCCTCGGAAACTGAGGACCGGCCCCCCTCGCGTAACGCTTGTTGCCGTCGGCGACGTGTTGCGCGAGCCACTGGAACGCCGGCTTCACACACTCCATGAAGTATGCAGTATTGATTCTCCTACAGAGCTAGTTCACCGCTTAGGGCAAGATTGGCCTTTTACCGACGCAATCGTTCTCGGCTCGGCACTAGAGCACCCCGTTCGCCTAGTCCAAAGGATCCGCGCAATCGACCAGGACGTGCCTATCATTGCCCTTGCTGAACGCTCCGCAATCGCTTCTTTGGAATCTGGTCTACGGTTCGCTCCATTTGTTGGTACGGAAACCTTCTCGTTGGCGATCGACAACATAGACTCCATAGCCGATGCCATCACTACCAATGTCGCCCGGCGTTGCCAGCGGCAGTCTTACCGAGGGGCGTTAGCTGCCGCGCAAAGTCATCTCGAGGCGGTTGATCCCACTCCACCGCCGATTAGACACTACCTGGACCGCCTGCTTGATCAAGCGCCTATTGGCGTAATCAACGTCCATTCTGATGGCACAATACGAGACCTCAACCGCTGCGCAGTCGAGATACTTGGCGTGACTCCGGAAACCTATACCGGCACGTCACTAGCCAACTATTTTCCACTATATGAGCGTAGCCGCATCCGCGCCTTCTGCCACGTCTTTGTGCAGACCGGGCGTTCCCATCCCACGGAGATCTTCGAAATCACGTTCGCTCACAAGCCGAAACGGTTCTTAGAGATTACTGGGTCCACATTCATCGAGCATATGGACGAAATAGGAACCACTTTAATTCTGCAGGACGTCACAGCACGTGTTACCGCCGAGGCCGAGCGACGCCGAGTCGAGGCCGCCTTGTCGAAAAGCCAACAGCAATACCGTGGCCTTGTCGAGACAATGACCGAGGCTGTCGCTAGATCGAACGAGCAACATGTACTCACGTACGTCAATCAACGTTTCTGCGACATGGTGGGGGCTGATCCCGAGACCGTTATTGGCCGGTCTCTGCTCGACTTCGTGGCCTCCGAGCATCGTGAACTTGTCGAGACAAACATGAATTCGCTTCGCGATCGGGAAATCGTGCGCTTTGACAATGCTTGGAGCACTAGCCACGGCCAGTATACTTACACGCTAACATCATTTCGCCGGATTGTTGACCACAACGGACTGATAGAGGGTTCTTTAGGCGTATTCACGGATATCAGTGAGCGTAGACGCGCTGAAACCGCCCTTGCTGAAAGCGAAAAACAACTGCGCCTAATCACAGACGCGGTACCGCAATTGATTGCGTACCTAGACAGCGATGAAAGGTTTGTCTTTACCAACAAAGCGTATGAAGAATGGTTTCATTTGCCGAGAGCCGCAATTAACGGACACCGATTGGCCGATATCATTGGCAACGATGCCTATATGTATTCCATACCTCATCTCACACGCGCGCGAACCGGCACACGCGTACAAGTGGAATGCCGCTTGACCTATAAGGGAGCCGGCACCCGCTACGTCCGAGTAAACTATATTCCGGATCTAGACCACAACAAAGCATTTCGTGGATTTTTCCTGATCGTCGGCGACTTGACGGAGCTTAAGCGGGTGGAGGAGGTAGAAAGGCAGCATCTTCTCACACTCTGCCATGCGTCGCGGCTCATGCTCCTTGGCGAAATGAGTAGCCAAATCTCTCACGAGCTAGCACAACCTATTGCGTCCATCGCCACTCACAGTAACGCCTGCGTAAGGTTGTTCGAATCTGGCCGAGTTGGTGATACTGCGGTTCGAGATTCCCTCGATGACATCGCTCAGCAGGCTAAACGGGCCGGGGATATAATGACTCGGTTGAGGGGATTTGTCCGCAAAGAACTAGCACCCAGTGAAGTGGATATTGATACCCTAATTGATGGGGTATTAAGGTTCGCTGATGGCGAATTACAACAGCATGGTGTCTCGGTGGTCACGCACGTCAGCGAAGATCTCCCGCCATTATCAGTCGATCGCATTCTGATTGAGCAGGTTTTGATGAATCTGGTGATGAACGCCGTGGAGGCCATGCATTCGATTCCGTCCGGACAACGTCGTCTTTGGATAAACGCAGACAAAGGCGACGACGGTGACGTTGAGCATGTGGCACTTTCCGTGGTGGATACTGGCCCCGGACTTTCCGAAGAGGCGCGCGCGCGAGTTTTCGAACCATTCTATACCACTAAGCCCCAAGGGGTTGGACTTGGACTAGGGCTGGTCATCACGGCGTCGATTGTGGAGCTTCATGGTGGGCGAATTTGGCTAGACTCAGAGTTAGGCAACGGCACAACCGTCCATTTTACTCTTCCATATACCGATTGATTTCAATACCTGCAATGGATCATCCGACTGCCAACACGTCGAAGAGCAATTTTCCCGTGTACATCGTTGACGACGAGGCAACGATGCGTCGATCATTGGCGACATTAATGCATTCGGCTGGCATTCATGCTACCTCCTTTAGCTCCGCTGCTGAGTTCCTCGAACACATGGCGGACCTAAACCCGGGTTGCGTTCTACTCGACTTGTATATGCCAGATATCACCGGTCAAGAACTACAAGGCAGACTTGCACGGGAAGGCTTTGACTGGCCCGTTATCGTTATTACCGGACATGGGGACATTTCGACCGCGGTCAGTTCGATGAAACAAGGTGCATTTGACTTCATCGAAAAGCCCTTCGATCCAAACACCTTACTCCAGCGAATCGAGGATAGCCGCCTGTACTATCTCGATAGTCGAGCCACTACAACTGAGGCCGCCATGGCGGCCGAGCGGGTCGGCGAGTTGACAGACAGAGAACTCGAAGTGCTCGACGGTTTTGTTGCTGGCTTGCGGAACAAACAGGTGGGGGCAGCACTAAATATAAGCACGCGCACTGTCGAGTTCCATAGAAAGAATATATTTCAAAAGCTGCATGCCCGTAGCGTCTCCGACGCTGTTCGTCTAGCGGTATTGGCAGGTCGAGCACGAAATCGAAACCCATAGCTTTATATACCGCACACGAGAATGGTCTCGCTAGCGACTCTAGCCCGGCGCCTGTTTGCCCGCGGTGGACCGAGGGCCGCCGGATAGGCGCCACTCTTGGTGGGCTTATAAGTCCGCGGGCATACAGGTGCTCGAGGCACACTAAGATCCTGAACGACGGGCAGCGGCGGATGCCCAAGTGCTTCACGGAAATTCCGAGGCACAGCACGCGGTGATTGGTACAGGGCGTTACATGCAACCATAGCGCTTCTTCAGAGTGCTCTGGGCCGCAGACAGTTGCCTCCACCGTGATTCCGCGGATACGTGTGGAGCCGACGGACCGCATACCAAATCATCCGCGCAAGCTGTGTGGTGGAAGCGCACGCCAACCGTCACACGATAGACTCTTCGACGGCTCGCTGGGTGCCCGTCAGCGCCTAACGTCACGTGAACACCCGTGCAAGCCGGTACTCCCCCTCGGGATACAGACGGTTGCATGAAGACGTCGCCGCAACAATAGGGTATACACGTGGGATAAATTGGCTCCCGGTCCGGTCCCGGTAGCCTGCTCCCCGTTTTGACTACCACGGCCTTCTTAGTAAAGTCTGCTATCAGGCCTATGCGGTCGGAAAGGGATCCGCTACCAGCAGTCCGCTATTGGCCGACTACGGAATGTTTTCAAATCTTCCGGTGTCTACGTTCTTCCACAAAGCGTTCTGGCTTTGCGAGATCGAGGTCAATGTCGACCTTTGCTAACTCCTCATATTTCACGCCAATGGAAAAACCTTGCCCATAGTCATCTCCGACTGTCTGTTCAGCGTGCCCCGTCAGCGCTTGATGGATATCGCGAAGAATGCGGGCGTTGCGACAAAGATCCTTGAACGTGTGCCTGAAGCTATGGAACGTCACACTGCGGGGCATTCCCAACTTGTTGTGGATGTATGGATTGATCCATTTCCCGAAGACGTCGCTGGCTTGACCTTTCTTGGAACGCGTTCGCAGCAGAGGCCATAGGGAGGTATGACCCGCGTGCTTCACTGCATCGCAGTAGTCCAGGAAACCCAGGGCGATAAGCGTAGGATGCAGCGGAACGTCACGGACACTGGAGCTGGTCTTGGCTCGCTTGATGCTGAAGTACGGTACCGGGTTGCGGTGTATATCGGCAACCGTGAGGCGAATGATTTCGTCGAGCCGGGCTCCGGAGAACAATCCGAGCAGCGCCACCCACAGGCGCGTGTGGTAGCCGCCGCCACCTCTAGTCCGGAGTCCGTAGAGCCCATCATTGGAAAAAAGCTGTTCGAGTTGCGGCCGCGTGAAAGGCATACGCGCGTCGGGGTCCGCAATTCCCTCGCGAGCTGCAAACCGCCGGTAGTCGTAACCGGCCAACGGGTTCCGGTCCAGCAGGTCGTCCTTCAGCGCGCTCGAGAACAGAGCCCCTATGAGGGTCCCCTTCTTCTCGAGCGTCTTTGGGCCGTTGCCGTGCGCATCCCGCAGGTGGCGGAGCCACGCTGTGACCTCGGCGCGAGTCAGGGTCGTCGGCTTAGACTGGGGCAGGAATGCGGTGAGTGAATCGAGATCCCGTTCAACCTCATCGAGCGTACGGCGGTTACGCGGCCGATCGCCTTTCCAATGCTCGAGCAGGTCCTGCCATCCAAACCCGGTTGGCGGTGGTGTCGGCGGCGGTTCCCATACGGCCGGCAATGGCGGGGTGTCCGACGGTTGCGGCTCGACGAGCCGGCCCGCCTGGCGCTGGGCCAGGATATCGTAGCCTTCCTGGACGGCGGGCAGCACGTCCAGCACGAGCTGTCGCTCCTCTTCGGGCGACACGTCGAGATCATAGCCCTTGCCGTGCAGCATGAAGTGAATTGCCGGCAGGAAGGGCTCTGGCTGTCCACGAGCGAGAGCCCGCGCGATTAGCTCGCGCATCTCGGCGATATTCTGGTTCAAGTCTTCGTAGTCCGCCTCATCGACACCGCGGCGGCGCCAGGCGATGTCCTCACTCAGTGAAGACAGCCAGAGGCTGCGCAGCCCTGCCGCAAATTCGGGCGTGACGCGGGTGATGCGTTTGAGCCGCTTCTCAAGGGGCGTACGTCGGAAGACGGCCAGGCCGTCTTCCTGTTGGCGACGGAGGGTGTGTTGCGCACGCGCCGCGGCGAGCTGCTGCTCGGCTTCAGCCGCGAAGGTGCGTGCGCGGCTGACGGCCTCGCGATAGTCACGCCCAAGGGACTTTTTGATTTCGCGTTTGCCAATCAGGGGGCGCAGAGCTTCGGGAACAACGATACGAAAGACGAAGCCGTGAGGGGTACGGTAGCAGTTACGTGGTAATGCCGGCATGGGGCTCTCCTTCCCCCGCTCTCCATGCCGTTTTGTACCAGGTTTTTGTACCAAACCGACATCCCCATGCCGTTCTATGACGCGCATTCAGGATGTTAGCACACTATTGGCGGAGAGGGTGGGATTCGAACCCACGGACCCCGAAGGGTCACTCGATTTCGAGTCGAGCCCTTTCGACCACTCAGGCACCTCTCCGGAGGGTGTTGACACAAACAAGGCGCAAGGCCTTGCCGGCTCAGGTATTCTACCCGATGAGGCCGGCGAGTTCTAAACAAATCCCGGCATCTGACCGCTATAGTTGGAAGCCGGACTGGATACCTACCCATCGCATGGCCCGCATCGCCCTACTCGCTCTGCTGGCGCTTGCCCTGACGGGCTGCGGCGGCCCCACCACCCAACTCCAGCGGATCGAACGCTCGGGGGAATTGACGGTGGTGACCCGCAATGGCCCGACCACCTACTATGAAGGGCCCGACGGACCCGCCGGCTTCGAATACGACCTGGCCAAGATGTTCGCCGATCACCTGGGAGTCAGCTTGAAGATCAAGGTGGCGGACAGCGTCTCCGACATCCTGCCCATGGTGATCGACGGCAAGGCCGATCTGGCGGCGGCGGGCTTGGCCATGACCAAGCGGCGCGCCAAACGGGTTCGCTTCGGGCCCAGTTACTACCAGGTCACCCCGGAGCTGATCTACCGGGTCGGTACCCGCCGGCCCAAGGACCTGGACGATCTCGACGGCCACGTGGAAGTGGTGGCGGGCAGCAGCAACGCCGAGTTGCTCAGGCGCCTCAAGGCCACCCATCCCAAGCTGGCCTTCCGTACCAATTCGGAAGTGGACAGCGACGAGCTTCTGTATCTGGTTTACCAGCAACTCGTCGACTATACGGTGGCCGATTCCAACATGGTGGCCATCAACCAGCAGTACTATCCGGAGCTGCACGTTGCGTTCAAAGTGAGCCCCCCCCGCAAGCTGGCCTGGGCCTTCCCGCCGGGGCGGGACGACAGCCTGTACCAGGCGGCGGTGCGGTTCTTCAAGGAGATTCGCAAAGATCACCGACTGGAGCAGGCGGTGGAGCGCAACTTCGGCCATGTGCAGGACTTCGACTATGTGGGTACGGTGCGCTATATCGCCCATATCCACGAGCGCCTGCCGGCCTACGAGCCACTATTTAAGGAAGCGGCCGCCAAGACCGGACTGGACTGGCGTCTGCTGGCTGCCATGGGCTACCAGGAGTCCCACTGGAACCCCAAGGCCATCTCCCCCACCGGCGTGCGCGGCATCATGATGCTGACCCGCAAGACCATGGCCTACCTGGGCCTGGACAACCGGGTGGACCCGGAGCAGAGCATCCTGGGCGGCGCGCGCTATTTTGACATCATCAAGAACCGGATCCCGGAACGCATCCCGGAGCCAGACCGTACCTGGCTGGCACTGGCCGCCTACAACATCGGCTTCGGTCACCTGGAGGATGCCCGTGTGCTCACCGCACGCCACGGAGGCGACCCGGACAAGTGGGTGGACGTGAAGAAATACCTGCCGCTGCTCAGCCAGAAGAAGTACTACCGGCACGCGGTGCACGGCTACGCCCGCGGCCGCGAGCCGGTGCAGTACGTGGAGAACATCCGCAGCTACTACGACATCCTGGTGTGGTTCACCAGTCCCCGCAGGGCCGCGAAGCCCAAGCCCCTGCCTGCCCTGTCCATCGACTCACCGGTGCTGTAGGACGCCATTGCGACGTCACCGGCGGGCCGCGAAAAATCCCTGCAACAGCGCGGCGCAGTCGGCGGCCAGCACCCCGCCCCGCCACTGCACCCGGTGATTGAGGCCCGGTGCCTCCAGCGCATTCCACACACTGCCCACCGCGCCCGACTTGGGATCGAAGGCGCCGAACACCACTCGCGCTACCCGTGCATGCACCAGCGCTCCGGCGCACATCATGCAGGGTTCCAGGGTCACGTAGAGCGTGGTATCCGGAAGGCGGTAGTTGCCGGCACTCGCACCCGCAGCCCGCAGGGCGACAATCTCCGCATGGGCACTGGGGTCGTGACCGGAGATAGGCCGGTTCCATCCCTCGCCCAGCACGGCACCGTCTTTGATCACCACCGCACCCACCGGCACTTCCCCGGCGTCGGCAGCGCGCTTGGCCAGGGTCAGCGCGTAGCGCAGCCAGGCTTCGTCGGAGGGGGAGTAATCACTGCCTGACGGCGGGCACATGGCAGCAGCAACGGGTCAGGAATGTTGAGGTGTCCGGCGGTTCGTGCCGTCCATGGGGCGCTTGCCGTGTTGCACTGGCGGCCGCGCCTTCACCTGCTTCGCGTGCCGGTACGCACGTGGAACGACGCGGGACGCAACGTTCTGGCGACCGCCGGCGGCCCGCCATTCGCCGTTCATCGCCGGCCGCTCATTCCCATTCGATGGTCGCCGGCGGCTTGCCCGAGATGTCGTAGGTGACACGGGAGATGCCTTCGATCTCGTTGATGATGCGCCGGGACACATGATCCAGGAACTCGTAGGGCAGATGCGCCCAGCGGGCGGTCATGAAGTCGATGGTTTCCACGGCCCGCAGGGCCACCACATAGTCGTAGCGCCGCCCGTCGCCGGTGACCCCCACGGACTTGACCGGCAGGAACACGGCGAAGGCCTGGCTGACCTGGTCGTACAGGTCGTGGCTGCGCAGCTCATCGATGAAGATGGCGTCGGCGCGGCGCAGCAGGTCGGCGTACTCCTTGCGCACCGCGCCCAGGATGCGCACCCCCAGCCCAGGTCCGGGGAAGGGATGGCGGTAGACCATCTCCGCCGGCAGGCCCAGTTCCACGCCGATCTTGCGCACCTCGTCCTTGAACAGCTCGCGCAGGGGCTCCACCAGCTTGAGGTTCATCTTCTCGGGCAGCCCGCCCACGTTGTGGTGGGACTTGATGACTTTGGCCTTACCGGTGCTGGCGCCGGCGGATTCGATCACGTCCGGGTAGATGGTCCCCTGGGCCAGCCAGCGGGCGTTGGTGAGCTTGCCGGCCTCCTCGTCGAAGATCTCTATGAACAGGTTGCCGATGATCTTGCGCTTGCGCTCGGGATCGGTCTCCCCTTCCAGGGCGGCCAGGAAGCGCTCTTCGGCGTCCACCCGCAGCACCTTCACACCCATGTGGCGGGCGAAGGTGGCCATCACCTGGTCGCCTTCGTCCAGGCGCAGCAGGCCGTTGTCCACGAACACGCAGGTGAGCTGCTCGCCGATGGCCTTGTGCAGCAGGGCCGCCACCACCGAGGAGTCCACGCCGCCGGACAGGCCCAGCACCACATGCTCGTCGCCCACCTGCTCGCGGATGCGCACCAGGTGATCCTCGATGATGTTGCCGGGGGTCCACAAGGATTCGCAGCCGCAGATCTCGTGGACGAAGCGTTCCAGGATGCGCCGGCCCTGCTTGGTGTGGGTGACCTCCGGATGGAACTGCAGGCCGTAGTAGCCCCGCTCGTCATCGGCGATGCCCGCCAGGGGGGCGCTGTCGGTGCTGGCGATGGCCTTGAAACCCTCGGGCAGGGCCGCCACCCGGTCGCCATGGCTCATCCACACGTCCAGCAACCCGTAGCCCTCGGCGCTGGCGTGGTCCTCGATGTCCCGCAGCAGCCGCGAGTGGCCGCGGGCACGCACCTGGGCGTAGCCGAACTCCTTGTGGGGCCAGGTCTCCACCTGCCCGCCCAGCTGGGCGGCCATGGTCTGCATGCCGTAGCAGATGCCCAGCACCGGCACCCCGAGTTCGAACACCAGGTCGGGCGCGCGCGGGCCGGCTTCGGCGGTCACCGACTCGGGGCCGCCGGAGAGGATCACGCCGCGGGGATGAAATACCCGCAGGGCCTGCTCGTTCATGTCGTAGGGGTGGATTTCGCAGTACACGCCGGCCTCGCGCACGCGGCGGGCGATGAGCTGGGTGTACTGGGAACCGAAGTCCAGGATCAGGATGCGATGGGCATGGATATCGCCCCCTTCGGGGGCGTTGGATTCGTGGGCTGATGGTTTCATGCAGACGCTCGCTGGTACATCAAGGAAACGGGGGTCGGGAACCGCCCCCGTCAGTCGACGCGGTAGTTGGGCGCTTCCTTGGTGATCGTGACGTCGTGCACGTGACTCTCACGCACGCCGGCATTGGTGACGCGCACGAATTCGGGCTTGGTGCGCATGTCGTCGATGCTCTGGGAGCCGGTGTAGCCCATGCTGGCCCGCAGCCCGCCGATGAGCTGGTACAGGATGCTGACCACCGTACCCTTGTAGGGCACCCGCCCTTCGATGCCCTCGGGCACCAACTTGTCCAGATCGGTGGCGCCCTCCTGGAAGTAACGGTCCGAGGAGCCCTTCTGCATGGCGCCCAGGGAACCCATGCCCCGGTAGGACTTGTAGGAGCGGCCCTGGTAGAGCTCCACTTCGCCGGGGGCCTCCTCGGTGCCGGCGAACAGGCCGCCGATCATCACCGAATGGGCGCCCGCGGCAATGGCCTTGGCCATGTCGCCGGAGTAGCGGATGCCGCCGTCGGCGATCAGCGGTATGCCGGTGCCCTGCAGTTCGGCCGCCACGTTGGCCACGGCCGTGATCTGGGGCACCCCCACGCCGGCCACGATGCGGGTGGTGCAGATGGAACCCGGACCGATACCGACCTTGACCGCATCCGCGCCGGCTTCCGCCAGAGCACGGGCGGCGGCGCCGGTGGCGATGTTGCCGCCGATCACCTGCACGTCGGGATAGTGATCCTTGACCCAGCGCACCCGGTCCAGCACGCCCTGGGAGTGGCCGTGGGCGGTGTCCACCACGATCACGTCCACGCCGGCCGCCACCAGGGCGGCCACCCGGTCCTCGGTGCCCTCGCCGGTGCCGACGGCCGCGCCCACCCGCAGGCGACCCTGCTCGTCCTTGCAGGCGTTGGGATAGTCCTTGGACTTCTGGATGTCCTTGACGGTGACCAGGCCGCGCAACTGGAAGTTGTCGTTCACCACCAGCACCTTCTCGATGCGGTGGCGGTGCAGCAGGGCCAGGATCTCTTCGCGCTCGGCACCCTCGCGGACCGTCACCAGACGCTCCTTGGGGGTCATGATGCTGGACACGGGATTGTCGAAATGGGTCTCGAAGCGCAGGTCGCGGCTGGTGACGATGCCCACCAACTTCTCGCCGTCCACCACCGGCACGCCGGAGATGTTGTGGGCGCGGGTCAGGTCCATGACGTCGCGGATGCTGGTGGTCGGCGACACCGTGATGGGCTCCTTGATGACGCCGCTCTCGAACTTCTTGACCCGTTGCACCTGACCGGCCTGGGCCTCCGGATTCATGTTCTTGTGGATGATTCCGATACCGCCTTCCTGGGCCAGGGTAATGGCCAGCCGGGCCTCGGTCACGGTATCCATGGCCGCGGAAATGATCGGCATGTGCAGACGGATGTCGCGGGTCAGCTGGGTGTCCAGCCGCACGTCGCGGGGCAGCACGCGGGAGAGGGCCGGAAGGAGGAGAACGTCGTCGAAAGTGAGGGCTTCCTCAACGATACGCATAGGGGAATACCGTGCCAGCGTTGCCAAAAACGCATTATATGGCGTGGGCGCGAAAGGGTAAACCGCGCCTGTGCCGCGTCTTTGGCCGTTCGACACCGGTTTTACGCCGCCCGACCATGGGCTAACATGCCCTGTCATGCAGCCATCGACGGTCTCCCTGCCCCAGCGCGACGTCTACACCGTCGGGCGCCTGAACCGAGAAGTACGGGCGGCCCTGGAAGGCGGCTTCCCCTTGTTGTGGGTGGAAGGCGAGCTGTCCAACGTCGCCCGGCCCGCCTCCGGTCACCTGTATCTCACCCTCAAGGACGCCCAGGCTCAGGTGCGCTGCGCCATGTTCCGCAGCCGGGCCCAGTTTCTGGGGTTCACGCCGGAGAACGGGATGCAGGTGCTGGTGCGGGCGCGGGTCAGTCTCTACGAGGCCCGCGGCGACTTCCAGCTCATCATCGAGCACATGGAAGAGGCCGGCGACGGCGCCCTGCTGCGGGCCTTCGAAGCTCTCAAGCAGCGCCTGTCCAAGGAAGGGCTGTTCGACGAGGCCCACAAGCGCGACATCCCGACCCTGCCCCGGCGGATCGGTGTGGTCACCTCCCCCACCGGTGCGGCCATCCGGGACATTCTCAGCGTGCTGCGCCGGCGCTTCCCGGCCCTGCCGGTCATGGTCTATCCGGTGCCCGTACAAGGCACCGACGCAGCCCCCCAGATCGCCGCCGCCATCCGGCGTGCCTGCGAACGGGCCGAGTGCGACGTGCTCATCGTGTCCCGGGGCGGTGGCTCCCTGGAGGACCTGTGGGCCTTCAACGAGGAAGTGGTGGCCCGGGCTATCCATGAAAGCACCATCCCGGTGGTCAGCGGGGTGGGCCACGAGATCGACTTCACCATCGCCGACTTCGCGGCGGACCGACGGGCCCCCACGCCGTCGGCGGCCGCCGAGTTGGTCAGTCCCGACCAGAACGAGTGGCTGACCCAGTTGCGTACCCAGGACACCGGCCAGCTGGGGCACCAGCAACGGCGTCTGCGGGAGCTGACGCAGCGGGTGCAGTGGCTCGCCAAGCGACTGGAACAGCAGCACCCGGGCCAACGCCTGCGCCAGCGGAGCCAGCGCCTGGACGAGCTGGAGCAGCGCCTGCGACTGGCCTGGCGGGGTGAGTTGCGCCAGCGGCGCGCCGCCCTGGGAGAGCTGGCCGGCCGCCTGCACCGCCATGCCCCGGTGCACCGGGTGCAGCAGTTGCAGGCCCATCGGGACCAGCTCAGCCGCCGGCTGGCGGCCGCCATGACCCTGAATCTGGAACGGGCCGGGCGCCGGCTCGGTTCCGTCACCCGCGCCCTGGACGCCATCAGCCCACTGGCGACCCTGGACAGGGGCTACGCCATCGTGTCGCGGGTGTCGGATCAGGCCGTGCTGCGCGACGCCCGCTTCATCAAGGTCGGCGAGCGGGTCAAGGCCCGCCTGGCCCACGGCCACCTGATCTGCACGGTGGACGAAACCCACGAGGACAATTGATGGCCGCTGGAAACATCCATCGAAAAGGCCGCCGATCGCTGTCGGCGTTCGCCGCCGGCGCGGCGCTGTGGCTGGCGGCGGGCGCCGCCCGGGCACAGGACCTGCCCCGCAACGAACCGGCGCCCGGCGGCGTGGCGGTGCTGGCCCTGCCCGCCCGGGCCGCGCGCCCCCGGGTCAGCTTCCAGGGGCGGCCGGTAATGGTGGTCCGACACCAGGGGCGCTGGTACGCGGTAGTGGGCATTCCCCTGTCGGTCAAACCCGGCCCGGAGAGCCTGCGCCTGAACGACCACCACACCCTGCGATTCGAGGTGGCGGCCAAGACCTATCCCAGCCAGCACATCACCATCAAGAACCGGCATATGGTGAATCCCACACCTGCCGAGCTCATACGTATCCACAGGGATCGAGTGCGCATCGACAAGGCGGTCACCCACTGGACGGACCGTGCCGACGTGCCGGTGCGTCTGGCCATGCCGGTGCACGGACCGCTCAGCAGCACCTTCGGCCTACGCCGCTATTTCAACGGCGAACCCCGTGCGCCCCACAGCGGCTGGGACATCGCGGTGCCGGCCGGCACGCCGATCCATGCCCCCGCCGCGGGCACCGTGGTACTGACCGGCGACTTCTTCTTCGACGGCAACATGGTGGCCATCGACCACGGCCAGGGGCTGGTGACTCTGTACGCCCATATCCATCGCATCAAGGTGCATAGGGGTGAGGCCGTCAAAGCCGGCCAGGTGATCGGCACCGTCGGCCGCACCGGCCGCGCCACCGGCCCCCACCTGCACTGGGGCGTGAGCCTCAACGACGCCCGCGTGGACCCGGCGCTGTTCGTGACCGATGCACCGGTGGCCGCGCGGTGAGAGCCTTACGGACAAAACGCCAAAATCAAATACGCCACGGAATCCACGGAACCCACTGAAGGGGAAAATGACAAAGCGCAGGGCAACGCCTTTCGGCTAGCGCATCATCCAGCGATTCGCATTCACCATTATCCTTTTCCGTGGGTTCCGTGGATTCCGTGGCGTTTTTATCTTTAACTCTGGAGACAAACATGAAAACGCTCGACCAATATTCCCTGGACGACCTGAAACGGGTCTATCGGCACCTGCACAACCAGCTGCAGGAGGATTTCGAGTTGATGGATTCAGACCTGCTGCAGGATATCCAGACTCTACTGCAGACCCGCGCCCGGGAAGCGGGCGTGGACGTGTCGGTGCACGCGCAGTGGGCGGCGTGGCTCAACGACGGGGTGCAGCTGCGCAGTATCTAGGTTATCCGGCGCAATGCCCTTCGGTTATTGCGCCCTACATCGACTGTTCACGGCCGACCGACCGGCGGACACACCACGAGATCCTTTCGGGCAAGGGGCGAAGATCAAATACGCCACGGAATCCACGGAACCCACAGAAGAAAGAAACCATCCACCAAAGAGCCACGCGTTCCGGCTGGCGCGTGGTCCATCATTCCCCACCACTCAATTTTCCCTTTCCGTGGATTCCGTGGCGTTTTTTGCATTTTTTGAGGGCAAACTTGGAGCCTACCCCCCATCAATCCGCTTCCCGTTCGATGCTGCAGCAGTGGACGCCGCCGGCGCGCGGGTCGAACGACTCCAGGATGGCGCCGGTGACCGGGTTGGGACGGAAGGTGGTGCAACCCTTCAGGCCCTGCAGATAGGCCTCCATGTAGACGGCCTTGAAGCTCTCGAAGGAAAGGTCCCGCGGAATGTTGATTGTCTTGGAAATGGAGTTGTCCACGTAGGGCTGCAGGACCGCCTGCATGGCCAGGTGATCGGCCGGCGTCAAATCGGTGGCATGAACGAAGACATCGGGCAGCGCCGCGGGTGCTCCGCCTTGACGCTCGCGCCACTGCGCAAAAGCGTAGTCGTTCAACACGAACTCGCGGTATTCACCGTCCAGACCGATCACCTTGCGGCGGTGCGAGAAGTCGAACACAGGCTCAATGCCGCTGGAGACATTGTCGGCCAACAGACTGACCGTGCCGGTGGGCGCGATCGCCAGCAGGTGACTGTTGCGTATCCCGCTCTCGCCGATTCCCTCGCGGATGTCCACCGGCAGACTCTTGACGAAAGCGCCTTCCTGGTAGTGTTCGGCCTGGAAGAACGGAAAAGCGCCCTTGTCCCTCGCCAGGGCGACGGATGTGCGGTAAGCGCTGTGGCAGATGCGCTCCATGGCTTCCGCCGCCAGGGCGCGCGCCTCTTCGGAGTCGTAGCGCAGGCCCAGCATGATGAGCGCATCGGCGAGCCCGGTGACCCCGAGACCGATACGCCGCGAGCCGTGCGCCTGCTCCTTTTGCTGGGGCAACGGGAAGCGCGACGCATCGATCACGTTGTCCAACAGGCGGGCGCCGATGCCGGCGGTATGGGCAATGGCCGCCATGTCCAGTTGCGCCCGTTCCGTGAACGGGTCCCGCACGAAGCGGGTCAGGTTGATGGAACCGAGATCGCACGCCCCGTAGGGGGGAAGCGGAATTTCTCCGCACGGGTTGGTGGCCGTAATGTGCTCCCGATACCACAGGTTGTTGAGATGGTTGATACGGTCGATGA
>Ga0307441_1000453_pt1 | contig 15112 bp, 11 predicted proteins | sample SalMarWE160420MG_FD_202149 | JGI IMG/M metagenome (GOLD analysis project Ga0307441, IMG submission 202149) | Salt marsh sediment microbial communities from the Plum Island Ecosystem LTER, Massachusetts, United States - WE1604-20 | ecosystem: Environmental > Aquatic > Marine > Intertidal zone >... | reverse complement strand
ATTTGCTTATTTATCAACAGTCTTTTAAGAATTCTCTCCATCAAACAGCTTTGAAACCATTTATTCCCTTATATGAACAGTCTTTTTTGCATACCTAAATTAATCTTCGAGCGTTTCCATCAGATTAGTATTGACCTACATGTGCTGATTGATATACCGAGCAATCGTCCGGACCGGTGCTATCCAGATCGTGCGCTGCTGAGCCAACCAATTAATAAAACTAATGTGTACATCTTGGTTTAAATATAAATCATGTGTTCCTGCACCAATGCCATGGATCATCAAAACCGCCCAGCCGCCATTTGCCCGAGCCTGTTCAACAAAATGCATTAGCTCCTCCAGCGAGCATTGATCGGCTTGGATACAGCCAATATTGAATGGATCAGGGCTATTCGCTGGTAGGACGATCTGATTTGTTAGTTCCCCGCGCGCTGCAACAAACAAATCCGCTAGCAGTGGTTCAAGCGATTCTTCCGTTCCGCCACTGCCGATCTTAAGATCACAGCAGGTGCTGGCGTAGCTGCGATCTGTTCGGTCATCTAATAAGTGCAGCACCAGATTGGCGACTTCAAGTTCGGAACGCATGTGTGCAAGCGTGTAGCTGCCCAGGTCATAGCGATCGTCTAACCAGGGGTAGGGATCTGGGCTTGTCTGATAGCAGGGATGGAAGACCGTATGGTTGCCGAGTTCGTGTCCAGCCCGCGCAAGTTTCCGCCAATGCTTAGGATGCAGGCGCAGGTCACTCTGGATCATTGGATAGAAGGTGGCAAGCAAACCGTGATGGCGTAAAAGCGGGTCTACTACCTCGTGATGAACAGGGAGACCATCATCGTATGTGAGAGAAACAGCACCTTGGAATTGGTCAGGCCAAACAAATCCATGATCCATCTTTTTCTATTCTCTTTTACCCATTTTCGATGAGTTCTTACTCCGGCGCTGGTCAGGCCACAGTCACTGGACAGACGAATACACGTTCCTTTACCGGTATCTTTTTATCGCCAACGATCACAAATTCACCGCTCAGGCGGATATCCTCGGACGAACTGCCCAGCATAACCTTGATCGTGCCGGCTTCAATAATCAAGTCCAAATCCATATCATAAAAAGCGAGCTGATCCACAGGCAGGTGAAAAGTGATTTTTTTCGTTTCACCCGGTTCCATCATCATCCGTTGATAACCTTTCAACTCTTTGATCGGGCGGGGAATGGAGGCAACCTCATCGTGGATATAAAGTTGGACAATTTCCTCTCCTGCAACATTTCCAACATTTTCTATGGTGAGCGAAATATCCACACTCTCGTCACTATTAACCTCTTTTTGTTTAACTGACAAATCACTGTATTCGAACGACGTGTAACTTAATCCGTGACCAAACGGATATAAGGGTGTGACTTTCTCGGAAACGTAATCACCGTACCAATGCGACCTTGTTCCTGCTGGCTTGGCATTATAGTAAATCGGGAGTTGTCCCACCGATCTTGGAAAAGTAATCGGTAATTTCCCTCCAGGATTTACATCGCCGAACAAAATATCCGCAATCGCAGCACCGCCCTCCTCGCCCGGCAGCCAAGCTTCAAGGATAGCATTGGCATTTTCTGACAGCATCGATAAATCATATGGACGCCCTGTTATCAATACAACAACAATAGGTTTCCTTGTTGCAAAGAGCGCTTTGGCTAAATCTTCTTGCATGCCTGGTAATTTCAAATCCGAGCTATCGCGAGTTTCTCCAGTCGTACAATCGAGCGTCAACCCGGATTTATCACCAAGTACCAGGATAACAGCATCCGCTTGTTCGGCGATTTTCACTGCTTTGTCAATTCCGGCTTTGTCGTCACTGAGGTTATCACAACCTTTTGTATATAGAATGTTTGTTCCAGGAGAAGCAACCGACCGGATGCCGTCCAGCACTGTTGTGATCTTGATCTGGTACGGGGCAAGTTCATTGAGATCGCCATGGACAAATGCGGAATTTTCAAGCTTCTTCCATTGCATAAACTCGCTCATCGCCGCGTAGGAATAATCGCCGAGTTGATTGCGTCCATCGTGCCCATTAGGGCCAATAACCGCGAGGGTTTTAAGGGATTTATGCAAGGGCAATACGCCATCGTTCTTTAACAAGACCATGCTCTTGCAAGCAATTTCGCGAGCAATCATACGTTGTTTGGGTGTTTCGAAAACTCCCAACACTTTGCTCTCATCCACAAATGGATTGTCAAACAAACCAAGCTCAAATTTCTTTTTCAAAAGTCTTTGAACAGCCAGGTCGACAAGTTCGATATTAATATCTCCATTTTCGAGCGCAGACTTAAGTGGTTCACCATAACAAACCGTATTCGGCAGTTCCACATCAATGCCTGCATTCAGTGCCAAACTGGCTGCACCTGCAGGATCAGCAGCAATATGATGAAAATTATTGAGCATAATGATGGCTTCGTAATCTGACACCATCAGACCGTCAAATCCCAGTTGATCACGAAGCAAATCTGTCAAAATACGTCGCGAGGCCGCCACCACTTCCCCATCCAATTCAGGGTAAGAGTTCATGATGGAAGCGAGCTTCGCATCCCGAATAACTGCCTGGAACGGGGCAAGATAAATGTCATAGATTTCACGCATCCCAACATGAACAGGTGCGCAATTCAGTCCACCTTGTGAGAGACTGTGACCGATAAAATGCTTGCCAGTTGCCATAACTCCCTCAGTTAGATTCTCTGATTGCAAGCCTTTGATATATGCCACGCCAAAGTGGCTGATAAGTGTTGGGTCTTCGCCGAAGGTCTCCTCCACACGCCCCCAGCGCGGGTCACGTGCAACGTCCAGTACAGGTGCAAGCCCTTGTCGTGCACCGATAGCAAGCAATTGTTTACGAATTGCTGTCGTCATCGTCTCTGCTAGTTCGGGTTGGAATGTGCTGGCAAGTCCCAGCATTTGCGGGTATGTCGTGCCGCCAAGCATCAAAGCGCCTGAGCAACATTCCTCATGAATAATGGCTGGAATGCCAAGCCGCGTTCGCTCCTTGAGAAATTTCTGAAATCTATTGGCTGCTTTAGCCGCTTGCGCAGGCTGAAGTGTAGATGCCCCCGCCAAACGTGTGATCTGGCCAATGCCATGGTTGAATTTGTCTGCTACTTTTTCCCAATCTATCTTGCCATTGATCTGCAAATCGAACATCCAATAGGAACCAATCTGAGCAAGCTTTTCATCCAGAGTCATTTGAGATACTAATTTATTTGCACGTTTTTCGACGGTTTCCATTAAGCGGGTTTCCTTTTAAGAATATAATTAGTTTCAGGCTTCACCTTGGACAAGGGAAATATTTTATCCATTAGTCCTAGCCTTTGATCGCTCCCGCAGTGAGTCCGGAAACGATTTGCCGCTCTGCAAAAATGTAAAAGATGATAGTTGGTATTGAAGACAAAGCCACAAAAGCTGAGACCAGAGCCAAATCCTGTCCCCATTGCCCTTGGAATTGCATGGTGCCCAATGGAAGCGTCCAGAGTTCATCGCTGTTCAATACCACAAGCGGTACAAGCAAATCATTCCAACTGACGATCATTGTCAGCGCCGCGACAGCTGCGAGTGCAGGTTTTGCCAGGGGGAGTAGGATACGCCAAAAGAAATCAAAATTATTGCAACCGTCGATGTACGAAGCATCTTGCAATTCAGTTGGAATGGCAGTGAAGAACCCACGCAAGATCAAAATGTTGCCCGATATGTTGTAAGCGACCTGCACCAAAATGACACCCACGAGGCTGTCAATTAAGGGTACACCCATCTCATTCAATTGACGTAGCACGAAATAAACAGGCAAAATCGCAACATTGATGGGAAACATCAAACCCAAAGTGAACAAGTTAAACAACCAATTTTTACCGCGGAATTCAAGGCGTGCAAAAACAAAAGCAGCCAAGCCACAAATAAAAACCACGCCAGCAGTAGTGGCGATCATTAGAATGGTACTGTTCCGTAACAAGCGCCAAAACGAGGGTGTGCTCAATATCCCTACAAGATTCTCCCAATGCGGTGGGTTAGGGATGGTATATGGATGTGAATACATCTCGCCGGTTGTTTTGAGACTCCCAAAAATCAGGATCACAAGCGGTACAAAAATTACCGCTGCAACGATGATAAAAATGAAATACTGCACGATCCTTACAAGGATTTTCTTCATCCAGCGCGGGAGCGCACGAGTTTTTGGCATGAATGTATCCTTTCTAAAGCCCGGTCAAGTAATCGGGTTGGTTTGTCAAACGCCGGTAGAGCAAAGAAAAGATCAGGCATAGAATGAACATGTAGATCGCTACCGCAGAACCATAACCTAGTTGGAATCTCACAAAGCCGAAGCGATACATGTACGTTGCAAGAGTCTCGCTTGCATTAACTGGACCTCCCTTGGTCATGATCCACACCATGATGAACTGCTGGATCGAGCCAAGCACAGACAAATAAACTGATGTGCGGATCGTGCTGCCCAACAGAGGCAGCGTGTTGTAAAAGAAAATCTGAATGCTGTTAGCACCATCGATGCGGGCAGCTTCTTCAAGCTCTGGAGGTATATTTTGTAGACCCGCTAAATACAACAACATGTGAAAACCGAAGTATTTCCACGTCAGAGCAATGAAGACCGACAATAAAACAAGATTGGTATCACTCAGCCAACCAATGGAAGCGCCACCATAATGGGTCACAATCGCGTTGAGAAGACCGCGGTCTGGATCAGGATTATATAGCAGCATCCACATAATCGCAACATTGATCTCGGAAAGGATATAGGGCATAAAAAAAATGGTGCGAAAAATGCCGCGCCCAGGCAAGTCACGCCCTGCCAATACCGCCAATGCCAATGCTAAGGGCAGTTGCACTCCCACTGAGAGCACTATGATCAAGAGCACATTCTTGACCGCTTTTAGGAACACTTGGTCAGCCAGGATGTCTTTGAAATTCTGTAGCCCTACGAAATCTACTGCAGGCCCCAAGCCGTTCCAATCAAACATGCTGAAATATACCGAACGGAAAATTGGATAAATAACGAAAATTAGAAAGAGGATAAGAGCTGGCAGCAGGAATAGAGTAAGGAGTAAAGTATCTTGAAGGCGACGAGGACTGCCTGATACACGTCGTAATTTCAGAATATCTGGGATGGCAGGAAGTGGTTGCATGAAAGGGTTCCTTTATTCAAAAGGCTTCGTGGCGCCCTACTGTGCTGCCGTCTTTGAAATGACGCCACGAAGCCAATTTATTAACCACAACTTTGGGATGTTTTTTACCAATCACCAAAGTCGCCTAACAAGGTTAGTCTATCTCTGCCGCATAAGAGTCTTCAACTGCCTGTGCTACATCTTCAGGTGTCAGCGTACCAGCAAAAAGACCTTGCGTAGCATCATTAAGAACGGAACCCGTAGCTGGTGGCAGGAATTGATCGTAGTACAGCTGGAAGTACTGCGCGGCAGCAAAGGTCTCCTGTACCTGAAGCATATTAGGATCCGTCAGGCCGACCTCGGCGCCTTTAACTACCGGGATGCCCGATCCACTGGCAGCGATAACCGTCTGGTTTGGCACACTGGTCAGGTATTTGACAAAGTCAACAGCCTCCGGTCCCGCATTCTTGCCAATTGCAAAACCGTTGCCGCCACCGACGACGTCCGTTCCTGCACCAGCGCCGCCTTCGACAGCTGGGAAGCCGAACAAACCAAGGTCTTCACCGATACCCATTTGGTCTGCGCTATTGGCTGCCGACACGGAGGGAGCCCACTGGCCTGATAATTCCATGGCAGACTTGCCGTTGCCGAAGGTCGCCTGCATGTCATCGTGGACGGCACCGAGAAAACCTTCCTGGAAGGGTTCGAGAGCGACCAATTCCTGAAGCTTTTCGCCAGCTTCGACGAAGCAGGGATCGGTAAAGGAGCCTGTCTGATTCAGGGCGGCTTCAAACCCGGCCTGTCCGCAGATGCGGGTGGCCAGATAATTCCAAAAGTGCATGCCGGGCCATTTGTCCCCTTCACCAATGGAAATCGGGGTAATGCCAGCGTCTTTTAATGTCTGCACATCTTCGAGGAACTCGGTCCAGGTTTCGGGGGGAGCATCAATGCCGGCCTGTTCGAAGAGCGCTTTGTTGTACCAGAAACCGACTATACCCATATCCCATGGCACGCCGTAGTTCTTGCCCTCGTAGCTGTAGACCCCCAAAGCCCCAGGGGCAAAGCTGTCGCGCCAAGCAGAATCAGCATCGAGATCTGCGGTGATATCCTTCAACAGTCCAGCTTCGACCTGTTGATTGAACGTGCCGCCGCCCCAGCTCTGGAAGATGTCTGGAGGATCACCAGATTGCATCACGGTTGTGAGTTTGGTCTTGAAAGCCTCATTTTCGAGGACGGTGATCTCGATGGTGACATTCGGGTGCTCTGCCATATAGTCATCGGCCATCTTCTGCCAGTCCGACAGACCTGGATCCTTGGTTGTGATGTGCCACCAGGTAATTGTGACAGGCTCGGCCATTTCTTCTTCGGCCATTTCAGGTTCTTCAGCAATCTCTTCTTCAGCTTGTTCTGCAGGTTGAGCCGGTTCCTCAACTTCAGCAGGTGCTTCGGTCGCGGGTGTGCCACATGCAGTCAGCACAAACGAGACGATAAGCAATAAGCTTAGTGACATAAAAATCTTGCGAGACATTTTTTCTCCTTTATGATTTATAATTGGAACGTGCGGAGAAATCCTCCTCACGTTTTTGCAGGTCTTCCTTCAGTCTGTTCAGGGTCGAAGAGAAGACCTGCTGCTTGTTTTTGAATTGATTGGGATCTCACCTCCTTTTTTCTATAAAAAATTTCTGGGTTTCATACCTTTCCTAGTCTGTTTCTTCGATTATGCTATGCATTTCTAGGGATAGCTTGGCAAGATTCCCGGATAACAAGTTTTGTTTGCATCTTGTAGGTTTGGGAATCAAGTTCTTCATCATTAATCAACTTGATTAGCATTTGTGTTGCCATATAACCCATCTCATAAATGAACTGATCTACAGTGGTCAATTTCATGTATTTGGATTCCATAATATTGTCGAAACCTATCACTGATAAGTCCTCCGGGATACGCAGGTCAAGCTCCTGCGCAACCTGGTAAACGCCCATAGCAGTCTGGTCATTGGAAGCAAATATGGCTGTAGGTGGATTGTCGAGCGAGAGTAATTCTCGGCTGCATCCAATACCCGTTTTTGTGGTGTAATCGCCAGAAGCGATTAAGCTTTCATCAACCGAAAGCCCTGCCTTTTCGAGCGCCTCGCGATATCCTTTCAAGCGACGCCTAGAGCTTTCTAGTTCAGTGCGCCCGCTGATAAAGCCAATCCGCCTATGACCCAGTTTAAGTAAGTAGTTCATTGCATCCGTTGAACCTTGATAGTTTGTTGCATGGACGGCGGGGTAACTTGGATTACTCATCAGTGGGTCAATTGAAACGATCGGTGCATCTGTCGAAAATTCTCCCGTGACTGGTGCGACAATGATAGTGCCATCCGTAATGGAATTGTTGAGCAGGGAAACAAACTTTTGTTCGTGAGAGGCTCTGCCGCTCTTATAAATATCGCCGGTCGTATATACTAATAGATCGAACTCGGATTCCGCAATTGCCTGGTTGGCTCCCCTCATTACTTCAATGGCAAATGGGTAAGCAATGTCGGGCATGATTAGTCCTACTAAATTGTTTTTGGAACTGCGCATACTTCTTGCGGCAAGATTGGTCGTATATCCCAACTCTTCAATGACAGAACGGACCCGTTCTTGTGTTTCACTCGATACATCTATTTTGTTATTTAAGACCCGCGATACTGTGGAGACAGAGACACCTGCAGTCTTCGCAACATCTTGAATTGTTACTGACTTCTTGTTCGTACTCATATCAATTCTTGTGAAATGTGATAAAATCCGGTAACGTTACCGGTATCGTTACCGGAATTATTGCATATTACTGCACAAATGTCAATATTTATCAATAAATCCTTTTTGTGATTCAGAGCGCGCTAAGAATAATTGCCTTTTTACCAACAATTGATTAACTTTACCAAACCTTCTTGTTGCTAAAAAAGGAGACTTTCTATGAACAATGATATTAAAAAGAACCGCACCACTGACGTTAGGATCACTATTTTGAATCCGGATGGCACGCCGTTTAAGAATCGGAAAGTGATCATTGAACAAACCAATCACCAGTTCCTTTTCGGAACCGCCGCGTTTGATCTGGTTCCACTGGCGAACGGGGATTATGTTGGAGAGGAAAAGGAACGTGCCGAACAGCGAGCACAAAAGATTAACGCGTTGTTCAATGCTGCCACACTTCCCTTCTATTGGGCGCGCTTCGAACCACAAAGAGGCGAACCTATCACGGAGAAAGTTAAAAACGCCGCCCATTGGTGCCTTGACCACAACATGATCCTAAAAGGTCATCCACTCTGCTGGCATACCCTCGCTGCCGACTGGCTCCTTGAGATGAGCAACGAAGAAATTCTGCAAACACAGATTGCCCGCATCAAGCGCGATGTGGCAGATTTTCGCGGCTTGATCAATTTGTGGGATGTTATTAACGAAGCAGTCATCATGCCTGTCTTTGACAAATATGACAATGGCATCACACGCATCTGCAAGGAATATGGGCGAATCAACATGATCAAAACGATGTTCGAGACAGCGAGAGATACAAATCCAAATGCCGTATTGCTTATCAATGATTTTGATGTTTCATCTGCCTATGACATTTTGGTTGAAGGATGTCTCGAGGCTGGGATCGATTTCGATGTAATTGGCATTCAATCCCACATGCATCAGGGCTGGTGGGGCGTGGAAAAAACCCTGAAAGTGTTGGAGAACTTCGAGCGATTCAATTTACCTATCCACTTCACAGAAACAACGCTTGTGTCGGGTCACCTCATGCCACCAGAAATCGTGGACCTCAATGATTATCAAGTAGATGATTGGCCCACAACACCTGAAGGAGAGGAACGCCAAGCAGAGCAAACAATCCAACACTATAAAACGCTCTTTGCTCATCCGCTTGTAGAGAGCATTACCTGGTGGGATTCATCAGATGGTGGCTGGCTCAATGCTCCTGCTGGATTAATTCGGAAAGATGGTTCCAGCAAACCAGCATACGTTGAGCTTATGAAGCTAGTTAAAGGAGAATGGTGGATAACCCCAAAGGAACTCATTACAGATAACAATGGTGAAATCCATTTCTCCGGATTTTTTGGTGAATATGAATTGACTTATAAGGGAAAAAGGGAAACATTCGTTGTTACGAAAGATAAAAATACTGAGTTAGCTATAGAGATCTAATAAAAGGAAAGTATTTCCTATTTGCTATTTTTAGAATACCGGATCACCTTTCCAATTGGATTTTCGGTGCAGCTTTGGTGCAACCAAGACGGATTTATTTGAACCAGGTGGACAAAATGGACTTTTTTTGACCCACTTTCAGACAGATAAGACGTTTTCTAATTAGTATGGATATAATGGATACTTGTGCGTATTTTTCGAAGTCGGGCGCATGATGCTTTAAGTAATGAATTTCAGCTTGGGGGTTAGGCGGAAATAACGATTTGGCGCTTGAAACGGGGTGCAGCTGTGGTGTAATGAATGCGAAAACACCCTGTTTTTGATGCTAAAACAGGGGTTTGCAGCCTGGATTTGCCTCTAAAATGGGGGATAAGAGATGAAAAAATCGCTGTCGTCTGACTGACTGTCAGGGATATTTCTTGGTGGCTGACATCCGATCAGGTTGCTGGATACCTGTGTACATCAATTGGGTCGATGTTTAATTGAACGCTATTGCTATTTCTAGCTGGTGATAAATCGGTAAGAAGGATCAACTGCTACGCTTAGCATAGATGGTTATCGATTGAGTTGTTTGGTGACTACATTCTTTGTTTTTTTAATTTTAAGTCTTCAAATAACCAAGATTTTTCAAATTATTATTCATGTGATCGCTTCTCCAAGAGGAGTATGCAGGACAAATCCTTGAAACTCTAACCCAATTAGGTAACAGATTCAGGTCAAGGACACATCCACCACCTAATATCATAGAAAAATGACATTTGTCATTTGAAATCCACATTTTAATTTGTTAGGATGCTGATAACGATAACGGGAACGATAACGGGAACGCTAACAATGAGTTTGAAGTCAAAAAGGGCCACTATCAAGGAAGTAGCATCTGCAGCTGGGGTGTCGACCCAAACGGTTTCCAGGGTGATTAACAACCGACCAGATGTTTCCCCAAAAACACGCAAACATGTCCAGCAGATCATCGATCAGATGGATTTCCAACCCAGCGCCTTGGCCCGCAGTTTAAGCCGGCAGCGCAGTTACACCCTGGGCGTGGTAACCGCAGGGCTGAAATATATCGGACCTTCCCGGACATTGAGCGGAATCACCAAGGCTGCGGAAGAAGCCGGTTATTCCCTCATCATCAAGGAAATCAGAGATTTCAATGCCAATCATATTGAGCCGATTTTCCAGAATCTATTGTCCCGGCATGTGGATGGGGTGATCTGGGCTGTGCCGGAAGTGGGATCTAATCGTGACTGGATCGAGAAGTCTCCCCTGGAAGAAGACTTCCCCATTGTCTATCTGGCAATGGAAGCCAAACCTGATTTATGTGTAGTCTCTGCCGGCAATTATGAAGGTGCCCGGATGGCAGTGGGCCATCTTCTGGAGCAGGGATATCAACATATTGGACATCTATCGGGTCCGCTGGATTGGTGGGAAGGGCGTCAGCGAAAATCAGGCTGGAGGAACAGACTGGAGGAATCCGGCCGTGAAGTAAAGGAATCTTACACTGCCGAGGGAAATTGGTCTTCGGAGAGTGGTGTCAAAGCTTTCCATCAATTGATAAGCCAATATCCAGAGATGGATGCTGTTTTTGTGGGCAATGACCAGATGGCGTTAGGGGTCCTACAGCAGGCCTGCAAGCTGGGGATCGATGTTCCAGACGAATTGGGTGTGGTTGGCTTTGATAATATTTCCGAATCTGCCTATTTCTGGCCTCCTCTGTCCACCATCAACCAGAATCACCTCCAGGTTGGTGAAACTGCAGTTGAAGAAATCGTGAAGATTATCGAAGAACGGCGAAAGGAAAAAACCAATATTCAGCACAACCCCGTTACGGTAGCAACTTCATTGATCATACGGGAAAGTTCATTAAAGGAAATGAACAAAGGAGGTACAGGTTAAAGAAAGAATTTACACCATCGGCGGAGCGCTTGCTTAGGGATCGAGAGATTTAAGCAAGCGCATCCGCACAGGAGATCAATCACCTGCGGACAGGGGGTTGATCGACCCAACAATCATTATAACCTAAGCGTCTCCACCAGGAAACGCTGCATATGATAAGGAGAGAGACAAATGTCCCACCTGAAAAAAGTATTATTTCTGATAGCTGTTACTGCATTGCTCCTGGCAGCTTGCCAACAGGCACCTGAGACCGTGATCGTCGAAAAGGAAGGCGAAACTGTGGTTGAGACCGTCATCGTCGAAGTGGAAGTTGAGCCAGCAGACTGCGCTCCGAATTGTGAATATACAGATATGACATTCTGTTATCCCCAATTGGGTGCAGAGAGCGACTGGCGAACGGCTAACACGGCCTCTTTTAAAGAAGTGGCTGGTGAACTCGGCGTTCGCTTGATCTTCTCTGATGCTCAGCAGAAACAAGAAAACCAGATCTCTGCCATGCGCGCATGCATCTTGCAAGAAGTTGATGTGATTGGACTGCCACCGGTTGTTGAAGATGGCTGGGAAGCTGTTCTGCAGGAAGCCGCGGATGCAGGTATCCCGGTGATCATCGTAGATCGTTCAGTAACAGCGGATAAATCACTCTACGCTTCGCATATTGGCTCTGACATGTACCTTGAAGGCCAGAAGTCAGCCGATGAAATGAACAAACTGCTTCCAGATGGCGGTAAGATTGTCGAGCTGAGCGGCACACCCGGATCCGGCGCTGCCGTAGGTCGCGCTGAGGGTTTCCGCGCCAATTTGAATGACAACATTGAGATCATCGACTCCCAGACCGGTAACTTCACCACCGCGGAAGGTAAACCTGTGATGGAAGCCTTCCTCGCGAAATACGGCGACGAGATCGACGGTGCGTTTATCCACAACGACAACATGGCAATTGGCGCTGTCGAGGCGATGAAAGCTGCTGGCGTTGAGCCTGGTGAGATCGTGATTGTCTCTGTGGACGGCACACGCGGCGGATTCCAGTTGATGATTGATGGCTGGGTCCAGGCTGACGTGGAATGCAATCCCCTTCTCGGACCGCAGGTCTATGAAATGGCCCTTGCTCTCATGAACGGTGAGACGATTGATGAGGAAGTCCTCACTGACGAGACGGTTTACTACCCGGATGAGGCAGCGGATCTTCTCCCGAGCCGAAAGTACTAAAAAAGCAGACTTCAAGAGATAGTTGAGCTCAAAGCTCAACTATCTCATTTTTTATTCTTCCTCCTGGGAGGAGCAGCTCCTTTGAGCTGCCCCTCCCCCTTACTCAAACTCTGTTGATAATCTAGCCGGGAATCAACCATGAATAAGAAAAAACCTTTATCCAACCGAATACGTGAAAGTCAGCTCTTCTGGCCGATCGTAGCGCTGATCATTCTTTTTGTTGTGGATGCCATTTTTTCTCCCGGTTTTTTCAAAATAGGGATCCTGGATGGTCATCTCTATGGGAATATTATCAACATCTTGAACAACTCTGCCCCCTTGATGCTGGTAGCGATGGGTATGACTTTGGTGATCGCTACAGAAGGAGTGGACCTCTCTGTCGGGGGAGTGATCGCCATCTCCGCGGCGATGGGAACGGTTTTGATCAACCCGGCGCTTGGCAATGAACTGATCACCAATGACATCCTGGCTGCCAATACAACCAATACGCCCCTCTGGTTGGTTGTGATTGCCAATTTGACTGCGGGTACATTGTGCGGGGTCTGGAATGGCATGCTGGTTTCCAGGGGGAAGATCCAGCCCATGGTGGCTACTTTGATCCTGATGGTTGCCGGTCGTGGAATTGCTCAGCTGATAACCAATGGCCAGATTATGACGGTATATTACCGTCCCTACTGGTGGTTTGGGAATGGATTTATTCTTGGGCTTCCTGTTTCATTTTATATTGTCGCAATTGTTTTTATTTTAGGATGGTTAATTACTCGCAAAACATCGATCGGCTTGTTTATAGAAGCTGTTGGTGTCAATGACAAGGCTACCTATTATTCAGGCATCAGCGAAAAAAATGTCAAGCTGTTCGCTTATACATTTTGTGGTTTTTGCAGTTCCATCGCAGGTTTGATCCTCAGTTCTTATATCCACGGCTGTGATGCCAATAATATCGGCTTGAGTTATGAACTTGATGCCATTCTGGCGGTCGTTATCGGGGGAACCTTGATGTCCGGTGGGCGTTTCTCGCTTCTGGCCAGCATGATTGGAGCTTTTTTGATCTGGACATTTACGATCACTATGTATGCCTTCGGCGTGCCTGCCAACGCATTATTGGCAGGTCGAGCAATCCTGGTGCTGGTAGTGATTATCCTTTACTCTGATTATTCTCGTAAATTGTTAAATCGATTATTCGACAGAAAAGGACGTAAGCATGGCGCAGCGAGTTAAGTCTTTTATAGTCAATAATGCCCCGCTTCTGGTAACGATCATCATTTTTGTTATTGTCTATTTTATTGGTGGACAGCTCTACCCAGTAATGAAGAAGCCCCAGGTGTTCTTTAATCTCTTTATAAACAACGCTTCCCTGTTGATCATATCCATTGGTCTCACCCTGGTGATCATCTCCAAAGGTATTGACCTGTCTGTGGCCGGCATCATTGCTCTCACTTCTGCGGCATCGGCAGCTTTGCTGCAAGCCGGGATGAGCCCCTGGGTTGTACTGCCGCTGATGCTGTTGATGGGGACCACCCTGGGTTTGATTATGGGAAGTATTATTCATTATTTCAAAGTGGAACCATTTATTGTGACCCTGATGGGATTATGGTTCGCCAGGGGAATGGCATATATCATAACCCTTACCTCTTTAACGATTTCAGATGATGTGTATCGGTTCCTGGCGTTGACAAAAATTCCCATACCCGGATTTGAAAAAGCCTATCTCTACATCCCTTCTCTGATTGGCCCGGTTTTACTGCTGATCGTTTTTTATATCTCAAAATATACTCGTTTTGGGAGGACGATCTATGCCATTGGCAATAATGAACAATCGGCGGAGCTGATGGGGCTGCCAGTGGCACGGACAAAGATCATTGTCTATACCTTCGGAGGTTTCTGTTCTGCTCTGGGGGGGATTGTCTTCAGCATTTCACTGCTTTCGGGTTATGGAGGATATGCAAACAGTATGGAGCTGGATGCGATTTCCTCCGTGGTGATCGGAGGAACGTTGCTTACCGGCGGTGCTGGTAATGTGATTGGTACTCTTTTTGGTGTGTTGATCAACGGCACGATCGTGTCCATATTGCAGTTTAATGGGACCTTGAGTTCCTGGTGGACCCGGATTGGAGTGGGTGCTCTTACTTTGATCTTCCTTGGTATTCAGAGTTTGATTAATCTGAAAAAGAGGAATGTCTAATAAGAAAGTATGGAGATTGAATGATGGCAAATAATCATCAAAATGTGATTGAAATGAAAGGGATCAGTAAATCATTCCCTGGGGTTCAAGCTCTGGATAAGGTCGATTTTTCTCTCCGGTGTGGAGAAATCCATGCCCTGGTAGGAGAAAATGGCGCAGGGAAATCGACTTTGATCAAGGTGATGACCGGAGTGGAAAAACAGGATGAGGGATCTTATCAATTCCGCGGCAAAGAAGTATCGATCCGATCCCCTCTGCATGCCCAGGAGTTGGGCATCAGCCCGGTTTATCAGGAAATCAACCTGTGTTCCTTTTTATCCGTAGCTGAGAATATTCTTCTGGGTCGTGAACCTAAAAAATTCGCAGGAATTGATTTCAAGGCCATGAATCAGCGAGCTGAAGAAATATTAAGCGAGCTAGATGTCTCCATTGATGTTACCCAGCCTCTGGGTTCTTACTCCACAGCTCTCCAGCAAATTACCGCGATTGCTAGAGCCCTGGAAGTTTCTTCTG
>Ga0307441_1000451_pt1 | contig 15171 bp, 17 predicted proteins | sample SalMarWE160420MG_FD_202149 | JGI IMG/M metagenome (GOLD analysis project Ga0307441, IMG submission 202149) | Salt marsh sediment microbial communities from the Plum Island Ecosystem LTER, Massachusetts, United States - WE1604-20 | ecosystem: Environmental > Aquatic > Marine > Intertidal zone >... | reverse complement strand
CAACACTCAACCCTCACGACTTCGCTGGGGGAGGGAACCTGTTGCCCTACGGTGTGCGGTGCATGCGGTCGCGTTCTTGCCGGCCGTTGGCTGAATGGCTGAACAGCGGAAGGCTGAACAGCTGTAGAGCCGATGACTGCGAGGGCAGCGAGCCGGGGTAGCCTGGGATCGATGCGCGCGATCGTGAAACCGTCGCCGGGTCCCGGACTCGAAATGGACGACGTCCCCATTCCGACACCCGGACCGTCCGACGTCTTGATTCAGGTGAAGGCGACGTCGATTTGTGGAACCGACATGCATATCCGCGACTGGGATCCGTGGGCTCAAACGCATGTCAGGCCGCCCCTCATCGTCGGCCACGAGCTGTGTGGCATTGTGGTGGAGAGGGGTTCGGCAGTCGCCGACGGGCCTGAAGTCGGCGACCTGGTCTCCGTCGAGTCCCATGTGGTATGCGGACGGTGCCGCTTCTGCCGGACCGGCAAGGGACATCTATGCGAGAACACCCGGATCCTCGGAGTCCATCGAGACGGCGTGTACGCCGAGTATGTGACGGTGCCGGCGATCAACGCGTGGGTGGACCCACCGGACATGCCGTATTCGATCGCGTCTCTCCAGGAGAACTTCGGAAACGCCGTCCACACGGCATCGGTTTCGAACATCTCCGGTCGCAAGGTTCTCGTAACAGGATGCGGTCCCGTCGGTGTCATGGCGATTGCCGCGGCTCGAGGACTTGGTGCCCGAGCCGTTTTCGCCACCGACGTGTCCGACTACCGCCTCGAGATGGCCCGAACGCTCGGAGCGGACCAGACGTGGAATCCCCTGAAGGAATCGGTCGTCGAGCGCGGGCTCGAAGCGACCGACGGAGAGGGCGTTGACGTCCTCCTCGAGATGTCGGGGGCTCCCTCGGCCATCCAGGAAGGATTCAGCCTGCTGAAACCGGGTGGCGAAGCTGCCCTTCTTGGCCTCTCGTCCGGCCCGATCCAGTTTGATCTCGACGACAACATCGTGTTCAAGGGAGCAACAGTGCACGGTGTGATCGGCCGCAAGATGTGGGATACCTGGTACGAGATGCGGGGCCTCTTGCGAGCAGGTGCGGTCGACCTGAGTCCGCTCGTCACACACCGGTTCGCTCTCGATGACTTCGAGAAGGCATTCGACCTCATGGCATCGGGCGAATGCGGCAAAGTCGTCATGTTCCCGAACCCTGACGACGCCGACGGACCACTGAGTTGAGGTGAGTATGGACAAGATCGAGTTTCTTCGGGACCAGGTGCAGGAGCTGAAAGACAAGGGTCTCTACAACACGATCCGGCACATCGACGGTTCGCAGGGTGCGTGGCTCACCGTCGACGGCAAAGGGGTCCTCAACTTCTGTTCGAACAACTACCTCGGGCTCGCCGACCATCCGCGCCTGATCGAGGCAGCAAGATCGGCGCTCGGACGGTACGGGGTCGGTCCCGGTGCGGTTCGCACGATTGCCGGCACGATGACCATCCACGACGAGCTGGAAGCCAAACTCGCCGCGTTCAAGGGGGTCGAAGCCGCCATCTCACTCCAGGCGGGGTTCGTCGCCAACGCGGGTGCCATCCCTGCACTCGTCGACAAGGGTGACGTGATCATCACCGACGCCCTCAACCATGCGTCGATCATCGACGGGGTCAGGCTCGCAAAGGCGTCACGCAAGATCTACGCCCACTGCGACATGGATGATCTGCGCATGAAACTCGCCGAGGCGAGGGATGAGGACGCCCGCAGGATTCTGATCATCACCGACGGTGTCTTTTCGATGGACGGCGACGTGGCCCCACTCGATCGGATCGTCGACGTCGCGGATGAATTCGGAGCAATGGTCATGGTCGACGATGCCCACGGTGAAGGTGTACTCGGAACCGGGGGGCGGGGCATCGTCGACCACTTCGACCTCCACGGACGAGTGGAGGTCGAAGTTGGGACCATGTCCAAAGCGTTTGGTGTCGTCGGCGGGTACGTCGCCGGGCCCGCGGCAGTCGTCGAGTGGCTGCGCCAACGAGCGCGTCCCTTCCTCTTCTCGTCCGCCGTCACACCCGCCGATGTCGCTGCGTGTATCGCCTCGGTCGAGATCCTGTCGGAATCCACCGAACTCGTCGACCGGCTATGGGACAACGCTGCCAGGTTCAAGAAGACGATGATCGAAACGGGTTTCGATGTCGGACACTCGGAGACCCCCATCACGCCCGTCATGCTGGGAGACGAGAAGACTGCCCAGGAGTTCTCGCGCCGTCTGTTCGACGAGCACGCCGTCTTCGCTCAGGCGATCGCCTACCCAACCGTCCCACTCGGGAAAGCACGAATCAGAGTGATGATGTCGGCCGCTCACAGTCACGACGACCTGCGCTACGGAGCCGAGGCGTTCGCGGAGGTGGGCGCGGAGCTGGGGATTCTGAGCTGACAGCAGAGAGTCTCCGTGTGCGTACCCTCTCCGGCCCTTCGAGCCACCTTCCCCAAACGCGGCCCTGCGGCCTCGCGGGGGAGGGAACACACTCGCCCCCGGTCTCGTGGCTATCCCTGATCGCGTGCCTGCCGAGGACTGAGGACTGACGACTGATAACTGGGCGGGCCTGGCTCGCCCTTATCCCGTGGCTCGGCGGTACGCGCGAACCGCGAGGGGAGCGAACACGATCAGGATCCCGATCGCCCATGCGAGCGCGAGCGTCACCTGGCCTGCGACCGTGTCGCCTGCCGGCAGCGCACCCTGACCGAGGACGAGGCCTCGGATGGCGTTGGTCGTGATCGTGATCGGCTGGTTGTCAGCGAACGCCTGGAGCCACGACGGCATTGTCTGCGTGGGGACGAACACCGACGAGGCGAACACGAGGGGGAACACGGGCAGGAACACCGCCGACTGTGCCGCCTCCGGGTTCTTCACTGCAAGCCCAATCAAGGCCATCACCCAAGACAGGCCGTAGGCGAAGATGCCGGCGACGGCGAGGCCGGCGATGAGACCCAGGAAGCTCGTCTGGTAGCGGAATCCGAGGAGGAACCCGACTGTCACCATCAGACCGATGACGAACGCGTTACGGACGAGATCGGACAGCGTTCTGCCGGCCAGAACTGCGGAGCGCGCCATCGGGAGTGAGCGGAAACGGTCGATCACTCCGTTCGAGAGGTCCTCTGTCAGACCGAGGGCCGTCTGCCCTGCTCCAAACGCTGCAACTTGGATGAGCAGACCGGGAACGAGCCAGTTCAGGTAGTTGCCGCCGGCCGCCGGAGGAATCGCGAGGCCGATCGCTCCACCGAACACGTAGTTGAACAGCAGCAGGAACATGATCGGCTGCACGGTCGCGAAGATCAGGAGCTGCGGGAGCCTGATGTTCCTCAGGAGATTCCGGCGGGTGATGACGAGCGTGTCTTTGACGGTGTGTGAGAAACTCATGCGAGCCGGCGTTGCCGGTGTGGTTGTTGCCGTTGTCATTGTCCCCTCCTTCGACGGCGCTTCGATGTTGACGTGCTTGGTTCCTCTTCGACGGACTTGCCTGTGTAGGCGAGGAAGACGTCATCCAGGGTTGGTCGCCGCAACGTGATGTCGTTCGGGGTGATTCCTGCCCCGTCGAGGCTGCGAGCGGTTGCCATCAAGGTTTCGGCACCGCGCGGAGCCGGGAGGGTGATCCTTTTGGAAGCGGCATCGAAGGTTGCAGCGTGCTCGTTGATCTTCGAGAGGAGTGCCACAGTGGTCTCGCGGTCCGGGTCTGGAACGATCACCTCGACGACAGAGCCACCAAGGCGGTCCTTCAGCTCCTCGGGCGTTCCCTCGGCGATCAGGTGTCCGTGGTCGATCACACCGATTCTCGCGGCGAGTTGGTCGGCCTCATCGAGATACTGAGTCGTCATCAGGATCGTCGTACCGTCATCGACGAGGTCCCTGATCAGGTCCCAGATGTCGACGCGGCTGCGAGGGTCGATGCCGGTGGTGGGCTCATCGAGGAAGAGCACCCGGGGTCGCCCCACCATGGAGGCGGCGAGGTCGAGACGGCGTCGCATCCCTCCGGAGTACGTCCGGACGGTTCTGTCGGCTGCCCCGTTGAGGTCGATGCGGTCGAGCACCTCGGTTGCCCTGCGCCGGGCTTCAGCCGCCGACAGGTTGTACAGGCGGCCAACCATTTCCACGTTCTCGCGCCCGGTCAGGTAGTCGTCTACCGCTGCGAATTGACCCGCGAGACCCATGTGCGTGCGTGCGGTTCTCGGATCGTCGAGCACATCGACACCATCCACCCAAGCCGATCCGGAGTCGGGCCGGATCAGGGTGGTCAGAATGCGGATGAGCGTCGTCTTGCCTGCCCCGTTTGGCCCGAGGAGGCCGTAGATGATGCCGGGCTCAAACGACAGACTGACGTCGTCGAGTGCCTTGGTTTCGCCGAACGTCTTGACGACGTGTTCGGCCCTGACAATGGGATGGTTCATATCTGTCTCCGGGAAGATACTTGAGCTAGTCAATGGTTGACGAGAATAACTGAATCTGAATCTAAGATGACTGGTATGTCGGATCGTGATGCCATGGCTGCCCAGGTGATGGACCTCTTTCATGAGCTCTCTCATCGGGTACGCCGCCGTGGGGCCGAACGACTCGAGGGTCTTGAGCTGACCTTCGCGGAAGCCATCGCCATACACCAGATGAGCAGCCCTCTCTCGATGGGAGGACTCGCGGACCGCCTGTCCTGTGACGCTTCGTACGTGACCAGCCTGATCGACCGTCTGGAGGAGCGACAGCTGGCCGAGCGGATGCCTGATCCGAATGACAGGCGGGTCAAGCAGGTGGTCCTCACCGACCGGGGCCGCAGGACGCGTCGGGAAATCGAGGCCGCCATGTACGAACGATCGGGGTTGTTCAAGGTGCTCGAGGACGAGGAGTTGTGCGAACTCGACCGTATTCTGACGAAAATCCTTGGTGCACCTTGATGCGGCTGCCTGCCCCGCAGCTTCCGGGCTGGCTCGACGCAATGCTGCCGTTCGAACGGTCCGTCGTCGAGATTGGAGGGCACCGGATCCACGTCATGGAGTCGGGACGAGGCGCCCCCGTGCTCTGCTTTCACGGCAACCCCACGTGGGGATTCCTCTACCGGAAGGTGGCGCTCGCGTTGGCGAACGATCCTGTCCGAGTCATCATGCCGGATCTCGTCGGTCTCGGTCTCTCGGATCACCCGGACGCTTCAGCGCACACCCTCGAACATCACGTGGAGTGGATGGGGCTGCTGGTCGATGCGCTCGACCTCGAAGAGGTGACACTCGTTGTGCAGGACTGGGGCGGTCCCATCGGTACAGGCGCCTTCCTGGGCCGTTCCGATCGGCTTGCGGGGCTGGTCGTCCTCAACACGATCCTCAGCGAACCGAAGGAAGGATTCCGGCCGACGCTGTTCCATCGGTTCGGACGGATGCCGGTTGTCAGCGACCTGGCATTCCGGGTGTTTGGGTTTCCTCAGGTGCGCCTATCGATGGCGCAGGGTGACACGTCGTCGATCAAGGGGGTTGTGTCTCGGGCCTACCGGTACCCGCTTCGATCGCGACGCACCAACCATGCGCCGCTGGCGCTCACCCGAATGGTCCCCGACTCGATGGAGCATCCATCCGTGCCGGCACTGCGGCGGATAGGTGAATTCGTGCGCGGCTACAGGGGACCCGCAGAGATCGTGTGGGGCGATCGCGATCCGGTGCTTGGACGAGTCCGCACCCACATCGAGCGCATGCTGCCGTCAGCACGCGTCACCCGAACAAGCGCCGGGCACTTCCTCCAAGAGGAGGTCCCGGACGAGATCGCTGCCGCGATCCGTCGGGTCGCCTTCCCCGAGTGACCTACTCCAAGACGACGATGTTGCGTTTGGCACACATGTCTTTGAGGACCTGAGGCCACACCGTGACACTCACCTCTCCGAGATGCGCTTTGCGCAGCAGATACATGTACGTCCGAGACTGGCCGATTCCGCCACCGATCGACAGGGGGATCTCATCGTTGAGGATCGCCTGGTGGTAGGGCAACTCGAGGAAGTCGGTCTGGCCCGTGGCTTCGAGCTGCTGCACCAGCGTCTCTTTCGTCACTCTGATGCCCATTGAGGTCAGCTCGTGCCGCCTGCGCGTCACCGGATTCCACACGAGAATGTCGCCGTTCAATCCGTGCATCGGGCGCCCGTCGGCAGACATGGTGGGGGTGACCCAGTCGTCGTAGTCGGCGGCCCGCATCTCGTGGGGATACCCATCCTTGAGGGTCCACCCGATGCCATAGATGAAGATCGCCGGGTACTCCTGAAGGATCGCCGTTTCGCGCTGCTTCCTCGGCAGGTTCGGATACCGTTCGAGAATGTCCTCCGCGTGCAAGAACGTCAGCTCTCTCGGCATGGGCGGGTAGGGCCCGTCCCCGAGCCTCGGCCATTGTTGGAGCAGCATGTCGTTGGCTCCGACCAGCACTGCCCAGATCTTCTTCACGACGTTCGTGAGGAAGTCCAGGTTTCGGTCGTCGGGGGTGATCGACCGTTCCCAATCCCACTGGTCGACGTATGCGGAGTGATCGTGGTCCAAGAAGTAGTCCTTGCGCACCGCCTTCATGTCTGTGATCAGGCCCTCACCAGCGCCCATGTCGAACTGACGGAGCGCCATTCGCTTCCACTTGGTCGCCGCCTGCACCACCTGGGCATCGATCGCATGCAGCTCGTGATCGTTGGAGATGTGGAACTGGATCGGTGTTCGAGAACCGTCGCGGTCGAGCATGTCGTTGACGCCGCTGTCGGCATCGACGATGAGCGGGACTTGGACCATTTGCAGGTTCAGTGCTTCGGCAAGGTGCTCCTCGATGTACTGCTTCGCAGCAAAGAGCGCACCCATGGTTTCCCGAGGTGTGAGAAGCGGCTCGTAGTCGTCAGGGAGGATCGCCTCCACGTCCTCGTACGATCCGATTCCGGGCCCGGCGAGGTCAGCTGTCTTGTCGTTCATGACACCTCCTACCTCAAACCTACGCCGCAGGAACCGTGACGTTGGCGTGAAAGGAACTAGCCTTGCGCCGATGGCACGTGTCCGGCTTTTCGCTCGGCTCCGAGAACTCGCTGGGGTATCGGAGGTGGAACTCGAGGGTTCCACGGTCGGCGAAGTTCTCGACACTGCGGTGGCTCGCTTCGGTCGGGACTTCGAGCGAGGACTCGACCACTCCCGCGTGTGGGTGAACGGTGACCCCGCGGAGGTAGCAAGCACGGTCGGATCGGGCGACGAAGTCGCGGTACTTCCCCCCGTCTCCGGCGGTCAGGGCCCTCCAAGGGAGCTGCAGATACTTGGACCGTTCTTCGCTGCGGTGCTGCTCCTCATCGGGAACGCCATCGACAATCCGGTCTGGTTCGTTGCCGCGCTCGTCGGTATCGGTTCGCTCTGGGCATGGGATCAGTCCGAAAACGGAGCATTCGCCGGCACGGGACTGAGGATTTCCTTGTTCGTCGCCGTTCTCGCCGGAGCCGTGATCCCGTACGCCTGGAACGTTGGACAGGGTGGAAAGGGTGGCCTCGGTCTGGCGATCCTTGTCGCTGTTCTCACGGTGCTGATCGTCGGGGTGGTCGTCCCTGAGGATCGCGATCTGATCTCCGTGTCCGTTGGCGCGACCGCTGCGGTTGTAGCGGCCGGTGGCGTCGGATCGCTGGTACTGGCCAGAATCACGACAACGTCCGGGCAGGAATGGGTGTGGGTGTTTCTGCTCATGGTGATCGGTGCTCGGGGTATGGCCCGCTATCTGATTGGCCATGAGATCGCATTCGACCCTCTGAGTGGGAGCGTCGTAGCTGCTGTGGTGCTGGGGCTCGTCGGCGCGCTCGTCTGGCACCTCAACGGATTCGCCATGTTCATCGTCGCCATCGTTGTCGCTGTCGTTCTGATCGTCGGTTCCGCGTTTGCTTCCCTCCTCGGCACTAAAGAGGTCTTCTTCGCTCGGCACCTCCCGGGGGTCCTACCTGACGTGGGTGCGGGGCTGCTCGCGGCGATGGTGTTCCTGCCCGTCGCTCTGGTACTGCTTCCCTTCTGAAGGTGAGCCTGCCGGGATCTCTCGAACGTTTGAGACGACTCATGCCGGTGACGTCGATGCGGTCCCGGAGGAGGATCGCGGTCCTAGCAGGCGGGGGGATGGGAGCCGGTGCACGCTACGGAGTGGCGCTGCTGATACCCGGGCCGCTGTTCGCAACGTTCATCGTCAACGTGGTGGGAGCCGGGCTCCTCGGCTACACCCTCGCCCGCCTGCGTCTGGCGGGGCGGTCGAGATCAATCACCGTACCGTTCCTCGGTGTCGGTTTCCTGGGGGCGTTCACTACCTTCTCCAGCTTCGCCGTGCAGCTTCTCCACGGTCCCGCGTTGGAGATCGTCGCGTACGCTGTCGGGTCGCTCGCCGGTGGGATTCTCGCCGGAGCGATCGGCCTGAGCTTCGGGAGGCGGACGTGACCTGGGTGCTGGTGATTGTGTCCGGTGCTATTGGCGCGCTTGCTCGCTACGGCGTGATTGGGGCCGTTCAGGCGAAGGCCCGGGATCCCCGTCCATGGGGCACGTTCACCGTCAACATGAGCGGTGCAGCAGTCCTCGGTCTAATTGCCGGCGCGGGGCCCTCCGGGTGGTGGGTGATTCCGGTCACCGCGGGTTTCCTCGGTGGGTATACGACTTTCTCGACATGGATCATCGAGACGATCTACCTTGCAGAGGGTGGAGGTTCGGCGGCAGCCAGGACGGGGCTACTCAACCTCTTGGGAACTTTCGTCGTGGGAGTGTTCGTTGCAGGCGTCGCCTACCTCGTAGGAGCGGCGTTGTGAAGCGAAGGGAGTGAGTATGGAGACAATCGAAGGTGGCAGTCTGCTGCGCATCCTCATCGGCGAGTCCGACGAGTACGAAGGCAGGCCTCTCTACGAAGCGATCGTTCTGATGCTTCGAAAGGAGGGCCTCGCAGGTGCGACCGTCTTCAGAGGCATCGAGGGGTTCGGGGCATCGTCGACCATTCACACGGCCCGTGTGCTTCGGCTGTCCGCCGACTTGCCCATCCTCGTCGAGTGCGTCGACCGGCGTTCGGAGATCGAGCGGGTCCTGCCGATTCTCGATGAGATGGTCAACGAGGGTCTTGTGACCATCGAGAAGGCAGATGTGCGTATCTACCGGGGACGCAAGGAGTAGGACCGGAGGTTCTCTGCTGTCATGCCAGGGCACCGCGTTGCGTCTGATGGCTGATGGCTGATGGCTGACGATTGCGAGCGAAGCGAGCTTGCTGCTTCACTCAAACCGAATCCCGCTGTACGCTCGTTTCGACATGCGCCGGCTCCGCACGCCCCGCACGCTTCTCATTGTGCTGCTCGTTTTCGCTTGGGTGGTCGTCATGGCCGCGCCCGCACTGTCCATTTCGAAGGCACAGGTCGACGCGGCGTGTGCCGACTCGGCCCAAGCGAAGGCACGGTACGACGAGGCGAGGGCGAACGCCGAGGCCGCTGAGCAGCGCTACGACGCGATCAACCAAGAACTCGAAGGAGCAACCCTGAGGGTCTACCAGTTCCGTGACAGGATCGACGAGAAGGAAGAGCTCATTTCGACCACCAGACAGAAGGTCGAGGAGCGGGCCGTCGAGTTGTACATGAACGGGGGAGCACCGAGCAGCGGCGTGATCTTGTTCACGTCGTCGTTCGATGCGGCCCTCACGGGACAGGAGTTTCTCTCGGCGGTGACGAGCGGGGATGTCGCAAGCATCGACGAACTCGACACGCTCAAAAAGGACATGGAGCGCATACGGACCGAGTGGGAGTCGGAGCAAGCCCGTTTGACGGACCTCGGCACCCAAGCCGCCCAGGCCGCCGACGAGATGACGTCGATCATGGATGCGGCGGCGCAGGCCGCCTCGGAGATGAGCGCCAAGTGCAGAAATGCCACGACCCAGTATCGCAAGGAGCAGGCTGCGGCATTGGCCGCCGCTGCAGCTCGACAATCCGGGGCGGCACGAGGACTTCCTGCCTCAGCCATCCCGGGGATGATCTGTCCGATGGATTCGGCAGTCGTTCACTTCAGTAACACGTGGGGTGCTCCACGGTCCGGTGGGCGAACCCACAAAGGAACCGACATCTTTGCACCGATGGGCCAGCCTGAGTATGCCGTCGAGTCGGGAACGGTTCGTGTCTACACGAACAGACTGGGAGGCAAGTCGATCTGGCTGGATACCGACGTCGGCGCGGACTTCTACTACGCCCACCTGAGTGGTTGGCCGGCCGGCCTGAAAACCGGCGACTACGTGAGGAAGGGTGAGGTCGTCGGCTATAACGGGAACAGTGGCAACGCGTACGGGGGAGCGCCCCATCTGCACTTCCAAATCCACCCGGGCGGTGGTTCCCCGGTGAACCCGTACTTCACCCTGAGAGAGGTGTGTGGCTGATGGCAGAGTACCGACGACGCATCGACATCGTTCGAGAGCCCAAGTTCATCGAAGAACTCGAGTCGCTCGATCTGGATGAACTCCGTTCGCGAAAGAAGATGGCCGATGAGGTCGAGACGGAACTGTCCTACTACCGAAGACTCCTGCACGGACGACTCGACTTGCTTGGTTTCGAGCTGCGTCGACGCAGCGGCGAGGAGAAGCGATCCCTCATCGAAGCACTTCCCGACGTGCTTGGCGCGGGCGAGGTGAGCGGTGGCGGGCGCTCCCGATACCCAACCGTCTTCTCGCCCGATCTGCCCGACGACCGCAGACGGCACATCGATCATGTGCTCAATGACGACTTTCTCTCCCGTTTGCCGGCGCTCGACAACGCCGAGCTGTCGGAAATCGAGACGACGCTGAACGACACCGAATCGAAGATCTCATCCGATCGGCGCGAAGTCCAGCGAGTTGTCGATGTCCTTCATCAAGAGCTGGTTCGCCGCTACAAGCAAGACGCGGCCGATCTGACGATCATCTGAAGTGATCCTCGCAACGGTCACTCGGTCCGGCTTGGTCGAGTCAGAGCACACGGGGGCGATCGCAGTCGTCGATTCAGGAGGCGGCGTGCTGACTTCGGCTGGAGATATCGACCGTGTGTTCTTCCTCCGGTCCGCGGCCAAGCCGTTTCAGGCGACGGTTGCTCAGGAGTTGGGAGCCGGCCTCGAGCCGATCCAGATGGCGATTGCCTGCGGAAGCCACCGGGCCCAGCCCATCCACGTCGAGTTGGTTCGGTCGATGCTCGAAGAGGTGGGGATCGATGAGTCCTTCTTGCGTTGTCCGCCTGCGTGGCCGGCAGCGCCGGGAGCGATGCGACGAGTTGCAGCTCGGGGAGCGACAGAACCCCGCCGCATTTGGCACAACTGCTCCGGGAAACACACGGCGATGCTGCGTGCGTGCGTCGCGCAAGGGTGGTCGCTGGAGGACTACCTCAGTCCCGACCACCCGCTCCAGCGCGCCATCTTCGAGACGATCGCAGATGTCGGAGACTCGGACCCTGGCCCGGTCGGGGTCGACGGCTGCGGGGCGCCTGTGCTCAGGGGAAGTGTCAGAAGCTTGGCGCGGGCGTTCTCGCGGCTGGGAGGGGACGCTCGGTTCGCAGAGGCGTGGACGGCTATGCACCGGTACCCAGCCCTCACCCGTGACCAGGGTGACCCGACAGCCGAACTGGCGACGGCACTGAACGCGGCGGCGAAAGGCGGGGCGGAAGGCTCGCTGGGTGTCGCCTTGCACGGTGGAGTCGGCATTGGCGTCAAGGCGTGGGACGGATCCTCGAGAGGGCTCGGGCCCGCGGCCGCAGCGATGATTCGGCGGATCGGAAGAGCGAGTTTCGCTGCGCAACTCGAGCACGTCGAACGGATTCCTGTGCTGGGCGGAGGTATCCCTGTCGGCGAGATTGCACTTCGCGAAAACTCTTTGTGAGCACAGTTTCAACACGTGCTGTGGACAGCAAATTGTGGATCTGTGGAAATGTCCCGAAATGCCCGGTATACAGGGGATTTCGGGTACCCATCAGCTGTGGATAACTCACCTTGTTCGGCCTTTTCGCGGTTCTTGACGGCTTCGTGCTGAGTTCGTAGTGTCAGGATTGCGAGACCCAAGGTGCTGAAGAGCGACCGATGCCTGTCAAGGGGAAGTGCGGGAACGGTCAACGGAGGTTCCTTGGGTCTCAGCGCGTGCAAGCAGTCTCCTCCCCTCGCGACGCCGAAGGCGTCGTGTTGGGGGAGGTGGCCGAGGCCGAAGGCCAAGGTCGGAGGGGGCGGTGCCCACCAACGAAGCCGCCAGTCTCCAGTAGTTCAGTCGTCAGCTGTTCCGCCATTCAGTCCTCGGTCCCCAGCCTCCAGTCTCCAGCCTGAACGCGATCAGCGTCGCTGTGAGACCGTGGGGCGGAATCTTCTGGTCGCTGGTCGCTACGCGTCCAGGCCGAACATGACCTCGCGGAGGTTGACGGCGGTCGTTTCGAACCTTGTCGGGTCGATGCGAAGTGACGCGAGTCGAAGTCCCTTCATGCCATCGGTTACATTCGTCAGCACGAGCAGTCGGTTCTCGTCCTCGACGGTGAGGACCCCCAGCCCCAGACAACGACCCGTGCCGTCATGGACACCGACGAGCACGTCCTGAAGCCGGTGGAAGTCCATGCCGGCGGGGAGAGATGGAGCGAAGACGGTGGGACGGACTTTCCAACGTTGAAGAGGGGGAGCGAGAGCTCGAGCGAATCGTTGGGCTCGATGTTGAGCGCGTTCGGTCGGTGAGAAGGGAGTGACATCCGGGAGCACGCCGACAACGCGGACGTCTGCGGAAAAGAATCGACGAGCCATGCCGATGATGGGCTCGATCTCGCTACCCCGTTGCAGTGCGACGAGTACATCAGGCCGGCAAAGCTCCAACTTGTGGAACTTGAGTGTTTGCCCCGTGATCCCAGAGACGGCACCGGTCGTGTCGATGACGATGACGTCGGCCTCACCGCGGGCCTGTTCGACCAACGCTGCCGTTGCGATGACTTCCTGAAGGACGAGATGTTTGGGTGAGATCGATCCGACGAACCGAAGGTCGTTTGCGTCTTCGAGTTGGTCGAGGTCTGCCCGTGTTCGAACCCACTTGAGCCCCACGCAGGTCGGGGGACCGACCGTGGACTGTCCCACGTCGGCGTCGACGTAGGCGCCTTGCTTGCCGATGGCGAGGACACGCTCGAGAAGCCGTCGTGCAAACGAACTCTTGCCCGTGTCGGGCGCACCAAGCAGCATGACAACACCCCCCTCGGTGGAGAGGTCCTCGATGAGCCGTTCATGCTCGGTCTCGGGCATGCGCCGATGGTAGTGATCGGTGGATGCTCCACATCTCCCAACTTGCGCATGGACGGGCCAGGGAAGAGACTGTCGAGATGAGCCGCCCTATCTCGTTCCTGTCCGACTTTGGCCTCGGCGACGAATTCGTCGGCGTCGTGCACGGTGTGCTCGCGAAGTTGGCCCCCGACTCGAGGATCATCGACGTCACGCACGGTGTCGAGCGAGGTGAGGTGAGACCGGGTGCGTTGGCGCTGCTGCGAGCGATCCACTATCTCCCGGAAGGAGTGGCATTGGTGGTTGTCGACCCGGGCGTGGGAACCGACCGACGTGCGATCGCCGCCCGGACCGAGTGGGGCTACTTCGTGGGGCCTGACAACGGGGTGATGTCGCCGGCAGTCGCGATGGTCGGTGGTGCGGAGGTGACGGTCTCCATCGAGAACCCCGAGGTGATGATCCCCAGCGCCGGAGCGACGTTTGCCGGGCGGGATCTGTTCGCACCTGCCGCTGCTCTGCTCGCGTCCGGTACGGACCTTGCCGACCTCGGACCGGTTGTGGATCCCGACTCGATTCTGCCGCTTCTGCTGCCACTCCCGGAGGTGGAGGCCGGGCGTGTGCAAGGCGAGGCGTGGTGGGTTGACCATTTCGGAAACGTCCAGCTGAATGTCTCGCCCGAGGATCTGCACACGATGGGGGTCTCCGAAGGTGACGAGATCGGGATCATCGTGGGTAGCCAGCAGCACGCGGCACGCTGGCTGACGACCTACGGGGCCGTGGAGAACGGAGAGGCTCTCGTGTACGCGGATTCGAGTGGGATGATCGCCGTGGCCGTCCGAGGGATGCGCGCCGATCGTCGATTCGGGATCGCAGACGGGACGTCGGTCACACTTGTGAAGGACTGAGTGGGGGAAGGGCGTCCGCCGCTGGGGCGGGCTGGGAGGCTTACCTTGCAAAACCTCAGTTTGAACGTGCCTGAGGTTCAGTGGCGACGGTACGCCCCATGCCCCCGCGGACATAGTGTCCGCATGTGGACCGCGTGGTCCGTCGTCTTTATCGGCGTCGAGTGACAGGACTTGAGCAATTTCCTGAGGTTTTTTTCCGGGTCCGATACGGGATGCTTTCGGAGGCCTACGGCCGCCGGGGTAGAGTACCGGCGATGAACATGCTGAGTGTCGATGGGCGGCATACTGGACGCGGGCTCGCATCGATCATTGGTGGTCTCGTGCTGTCGGTCATCGGCGGCCTCCTCCTCGGGAACGTGAGCGTCGCCGTGTCGACGCTGGACGCCCTGGTGGTCACCATCGGCGCCATCCTGCTTCTTGCAGGAGTGCTCCTCGTGCTGTTGGGGATCGCATACGCGTTTGGAGGAGACGGGTCTTCATGGCCGACTGCGACCCTTCGGGCGATACTCGCGCTCCTCGCCCTCGTCGCAGGATTCGCGGTAGTTCCCGCGCTTTGGGTTCGTTCGATGCGACTGCTGGGTCCCGAATGGGCCAAGCAACTGGCACTTCTGGTCTACGTGGTCGGAGCGTTTCTTGTAATCGGGCGGCTTCTGTTGCGCGACCGGACTCGCTCGGAGAAGCCGGTTGTGAAGGGCGTGTCCGTCTACGGCAGAACTCTTGTGAAGCGGTAGGGGAGGACTGATGGCTGACACACAGGAGAAGCACACTCCTCTCGAGGCGATCCATCCGGCGAAGGTGGGCCGCTACGAAGTGAGTTTCTCGTACACGTTCGGCCTTGGTGGGATCAGCATGGGTCTGCTCGCGGTCCTCGCGATCACCGGAGTCCTTATGGCGTTCGGCTACCGGCCGGCGATTCCTCAGGCCTACTTGGACTCGTCGGTGACGAGCGGCTACCCGCTGTTTCTCCGCAGCCTCCATCGTTGGTCGGCGTACCTGCTGATCATCACCGCGTTCCTCCACATGACGGTCGCCTTCTATCACGGCGCCTACAAAG
>Ga0307441_1000450_pt1 | contig 15175 bp, 11 predicted proteins | sample SalMarWE160420MG_FD_202149 | JGI IMG/M metagenome (GOLD analysis project Ga0307441, IMG submission 202149) | Salt marsh sediment microbial communities from the Plum Island Ecosystem LTER, Massachusetts, United States - WE1604-20 | ecosystem: Environmental > Aquatic > Marine > Intertidal zone >... | reverse complement strand
AGCGGCGTCGGCACGGCGGCGATCCAGCAGGCGACGCTCGCCGGGGCCACCGTCTACACCACCGTAGGCACCGACGCCAAGGCGGCCGCATGTCGCGAGCTGGGTGCGGAGCTCGCCGTGAACTACCATCACGCCGACTTCGCCGAGCGCATCGGCGAGCACACCGGAGGCGGCGGGGTGGACGTCATCCTCGACATGGTGGGGGAGGCGTACTTCGAGCGCAACTTCGCCCTTCTGAACCTGGGCGGCCGCATGGTGTTCATCGCCACGCTCAGCGGCGCCGCCGCCACCTTCGACATCCGCCGGCTGATGGCCAAGCGCGCCACCATCAAGGGCTCGACGCTGCGCTCACGGCCCGTCGACGAGAAGGTGCGCATCCGCGAGGCGTTCGAGGAGCGCTTCGGACAGGCGCTCTCCGAGGGGCGGCTGGACCCGGTGATCGACAGCGTGTTCCCGCTCGCCGATGCCGCACAGGCGCAAACGCGCATGGCCGACAACCTGAACGTGGGCAAGATCGTGATGCTCGTGCGCGAAGGGGCCGACCGCTCGCGCTGACGGCCGGCGCAAAGGACCCTGAGGGCGGCCTCGCCGGGGGGCATCGGAACCGAGGCGACCCTCAAGGTTGCGCCGACGTTAGCAGGGCCGGCGGCCGACGGGCGCCGGTGGCGGCATCGATCTCTGGTGGTCCTGCGCAGATGCCCACGTGGAGCGTCCTCGTATACTGACCGCGCATGGAGGCCCCGCCCTTCACCGCCCTGGCGGAGGTGTACGACGCCATCATGGCCGACGTCGAGTATGTCGACTGGGCGGCGTTCATCCTGCGGCTGGCCAGCGAACGCGGCTGGCGGGGCGGCAGGCTGCTCGACCTCGGCTGCGGCACCGGCAACGGCACGGCGCCGATGGTGGCCCGAGGCCTCGAGGTGGTCGGCTTCGACGCCTCCGAGGCGATGCTTGCGGTGGCTCGCCGCAAGCTGCCCGAGGTGCGCTTCCGGTGCGGCGACTTTCGCGAGCTGCGCGTGCCCGGCCGATTCACCCTCGCCTACTCGGTGTTCGATGCCCTGAACAACCTGCTCGAGCCCGAGGGCTTCGCGGCGACTGCGCGCCGCGTGCACCGGCAGCTTCGGCCGGGCGGCCTGTTCATCTTCGACATGAACACCACCGTGGGTCTGCGGGACCTGTGGGAGGGAGGGTGCGTGGAGGGCTGGGCGCAGGAGGTCTACTACCGCTGGGTCCACAGCTACGACGAGGCCAGCGGGCTGGCGCGCGTCGAGGCCTTCTGCGAGACCGAGGAGGGAAGCTTCACGGAGGTCCACTACGAGCGCCCCTATGACCCGCCCGAGTTGCGCGCGCTGCTGAGCGCGGCGGGCTTCGAGGCGATCGAGGCGCTCACGTACCCGCGTGGATGCGAGGCGCCGGCGGATGCTGCGCGCGTGTGGATGGTGGCCCGGCGGCCGAGCACGTGAGCGTCGCCGGGCGACCGGCCGCTCAGGCCTCTTCGACCAGCCCCGCCTGCTCGCGTACGATGCGAGCGATGTTGGACACGTCCTCGTCACCGTAGCCGCGCTTGACGAGGCTGGTCTCGAGCTGCTCCACGTAGGCCGCCACCGGGATGGCGACGCCGAGCTCGCGGGCGGCGTCCAGCGCGATGCCGAGGTCCTTGCGGTGCAGCCGCGTCCGGAAACCCAGCGGGTAGTGGTGGTGGATCATGTTCGGGCCCCGGTGGGTCAGCCCCCAGGAGCCCGCCGCGCCGCCCGAAACGGCCTGATGCACGGCTTCCACGTCGACTCCGGCGGCCATGGCGAGCGCCAGTCCCTCGGCGATGGCGGCATACGTGCCGGCGATGATCACCTGGTTCACCGCCTTGGCCACCTGCCCGCTGCCGGGCCCGCCCACGTGGGTGATGGTGCGGCCCAGCACCTCCAGCGCCGGTCGGGCTCGCTCGAGCGCCGCCTCCTCGCCGCCGACCATGATCGACAGGGTGCCGTTGTTTGCGCCTTCGCTTCCGCCGGACACCGGTGCGTCGAGCATGGCGACGCCGTGATCGGCCAACGCCGCGGCGATCAAGCGCGTGGTCGCGGGGCTGATGGTGCTCATGTCGACGAGCACGCCGCCACGCTCCATGCTCTCGACGACGCCGTCCTCGCCGAGCACCACGGCCTGAACGTCCGGCGTGTCGCTGACCATGGTGATGACCAGCTCGCGGTCGCGCGCGCACTCGCGCGGGGTGGCGGCGCGCTGCGCGCCGAGCGCCTCCAGCGCTTCCTCGCGCTCGCGCGTGCGGTTGTGGACGCTCACTTCGAAGCCGGCCTCCAGCAGGCGCCGCGCCATCGGCGCGCCCATGGTGCCGAGCCCGATGAACCCGATCCTCATGCTGGGCCCTCCCGGTCCTTTGCGGCGCGGTACGGTTCGCCCGTGCCGGCGCCGGTCTGCCAGATCTCCTCGAGCACCTCCATGAGCCGCTCGGCAACGACCCGGTTGTGCGAGCTTACCGTGTCGCGACGCGGCACCGGCTCCCAGGCCGAGGGGTCGTCGACCATGCGCTCGGGCAGCGCCACCGGGCTCACCTCGGCCCAACGCCGACGCCACTGCTCGGGGACCTGCTCGGGCAGCTCGCGGCCAGTCATGGCCGCCCACAACAGGGCCCACGCCCTCGGCGCCGTCCTGAACGGATCGTAGCCGCCGCCGCCGGTGGCGACCAGACGGCCCTGCGTATGACGCTCGCTCAGCTCGACGACGCGGTGGTAGGCGGCCCCGAGGGCGGCCAGGCTGAGCGACAGGTCGGCGAGGGGATCGTTGCGGTGCATGTCGGCTCCCGCCTGCAGCACGATGAGGTCCGGCCTGAAGGCCGCCACGGCCCTGGGCACCACGATGTCGAACGACTCCAGGAAGGACGCGTCTTCGGTGAACGGTTCCAGGGGCATGTTGACGGAGGTGCCGCGGCCCGGACCCCGCCCCGTCTCGTAGGTGTGGCCGGTGCCGGGAAAGAGGTAGCGTCCCGACTCGTGCAGGCTGATGGTCATGACGCTCGGCGTGTCGTAGAACAGCCACTGCACGCCGTCGCCGTGATGCACGTCGAGGTCGATGTAGACGACGCGCATGTCGTGTTCGTCGACGGCGCGGCGGATGGCCAGAGCGAGGTCGTTGTACACGCAGAACCCCGACGCCTTCGCGCGCTGGGCATGGTGCAGCCCGCCCGCGAAGCTCGCCGCCCGCCGCGCCGCGCCGCTCGCGACCAGCTCGACCGCGGTCACGGTGGCGGCGCACACGCCGAGCACGGCCTCGTGCATGCCGGCGAACACCGGGTTGTCGCCGGTGCCCAGTCCGAATGCGAAGGCTTCGTCCAAACCCTCCCCGCGCGAGGCGCGCCGCACGACGTCGATGTAGGTGGTGGCATGGACCCGCGCCAGCTCGCGCTCGGTGAGCGGATCGACACCCGCCATGGCGGCTGCCGGCAGCACGTCGCACGCTTCGAGCAGGGTGCGGGTGAGCTCCAAGCGCTCGGGTCTGAAGGGGTGGTCGGGTGAGAGCTCGTAGCCGGCCAGCGCCGGGTCGTACACGAAACGCACGTCGTCGCCGGCAGCCTGGTCCCCCTCGTGCGCAGCGCCACCGGAGGCGGCGGGCGGCGTCCGCGTGCCGCCGGACGTGCGCCTGGCCGCGCTCACGGCTCGGTGGGCTTCTCCACGGGCCACAGGATCACGAAGCCGGCCCTTCTCAGATGGCCGGCCAGGCCGCGGCCGTCCACGGTGTTGACGCGGAGCACGAAGGTGACGCTCTCGGCGTCCGCGCGCGAGGTCATCACGCTGGACACGTTGTGCTTCCTGGCAGCGATGGCCGCCAGCAACGACGCCAGCTCGCCCGGTCGGTTGGGGACCTCGACCTCGAGGCGGGTGGCGGCCTCGTGAACACCCGACATCCTGATCAGAGCGTCGAGCATGTCGATGCCCGTGACGATGCCCACCAGGCTGGCCGCGTCCATCACCGGCATGGCGCCGATCTTGTGCTCACGCAGCACCTTCGCGGTCTCCTCGATGGGATCGAGGGGGTGCGCGGTAAGCACCGGCGTCACCATGACCCGGCGGACCGGGTCGGTCTGCCGCACGTCCCTGGGAGCCCGCGGGTGATCCGCGCCGACGAGGCGCAGGTCGCGATCCGACACGATGCCGACCAGCCGGTCGCCGGTGACGCCCGTGGCGCCTTCCTCCCCGGCGGCAGCGGCGCCGCTGCCGGCGCTCTCCAGGATCGGGAAGTGCCGGATGTTGCGCTGCTCCATCAAGGCGCATACGTCCCGGATCGGCATGTCCGGACCGATGGCCACGACCTGGCGCGTCATGATGTCCTGTACCAGCATGCTGCCCTCCACGGCCCGAGCCGCCGCACGCGTCGCTCCCAAGCGATGGTACCGCCTGGCGACCGCCCGGCGGGCCACGCGGCCTCAACCGAAGAAGCGGGGCCGGGTCCTGAGGCGGTGGAACTCCTCCACCACGACTGGGTCGGCTCGCGAACCGATGCGTGCCATGAGCTGGTTGGCGGCGCTGCTGCGCACCTCGGCGTCGGCCGTGGGGAAGGGCACGAAGCCGGCGCTGCGGTAGAGGCGCTCCAACAGCCGCTTGTAGGCGAAATCGTTGAGCCCCGTGCGCTTGAGGTCGTAGTGCCAGACGTACATGGTCGCGAAGGTGACGGTGGACTCGAAGCGGCCGTCCGCGAAGGTCGCCGCCAGCAACCGCTCTGCCAGGCGCTGGCCGCGATAGGGTGGCGCCACCTCCACCGCGCCGAGCTCGATGATGCGTCCCGTGCGGTCGTCTCCCCACGACTCGACGTCGGAGGGCGGGTGGAGTGCCGCGTAGGCGACCATGACGCCTGCATCGACGCCCACGCTGACGCAGGACTGCGGGTCGCGGGCGATCCCGATCAGGGCCTGGTGCTGCTTGGCCGACGGGCGAAACATGTCGATGCCGGCGTGGGGCTGTAGGCTCGCCAGCTCATCCCCGCTGACGCACACCGAGATCTCGGCCTTGCCGGGAGCGGAAGCGGCGGTTCCGGCCGCGCCTTCACTCATGCCGGCACACGGCGTGGGCCGCCTGCCCTTTCGACCGGGCGCGCGGCACGCGCGCCGGTGCGGGCGAGGCCCAAGCGGGCGTAACGCGCGGCGGAGGCGAGCCCGCGAATCACGTCGCCAGCGTGCGCTGCCGGTTGCGCCAGCGCGCCACCAGGGCATCCGGAAGCCGGGCCGGGCCGACATCGGGACGATCGTGCAACCCGAGCAGGACGCCGAGTCGCGCGTGCGACCGCCATGCGCCGTCCGGGCCAGCGATGCGCTCGGCGCCCTCGCCGAAGGCGCGCAGCAGACCTTCATGGTAGGCCGCCAGGTCCCCGTCTTCGAGGGCGAGCGCCAGCCGTTCGGCCGCCTCCGCGGAGGCCCCGAGCTGGAGCTGGGCGGCGCTTGCCAGCGCCACGTACTGGGCACGCAGGCCGAGGTTGCCTCGCTCCGCCGAGCCATTGCCGGAAAGCGCCCGGTGAAGGGCCTTCTCGCCTTCGGCGAGCGCGGTGGCGGCACCCCGAGCGTCGTCCATGCGCAGGTGCGCGGCCGTTGTCGATGCCAGCGCCTCGGCACGCTGGTACTCGAAGCGCGAGGCTTCCAGCGCGCGCTCCGCATGCCGCTGGGCGTCCGCCGGGTCCGGCGCCACCAGAGCAGCCAGCAGGTGCGCCTCGTGGACCAGCACGCCGTACAGCTCCCGGTCGGGCTTGCTCTCCAGGGAGGTCAGGACCTCGCCGATGCACTCCCGGGCGTGCCGCAGGTCGGGTGCGTCCGCCTCGGGCAACTGCAACACGGGCAGCGGCAGCTTGTACGGCCTGGCGAGCCCGCGGCAGGCGTAGGCGAGCCCCATGTGCAGCGTGGTCCGCAGGATGCGGTACTCGGCATCGACCTCGAGCGCCGCCGCGTAGGTGCGGAAGCGCTCGATGCTTCGCGCCAGCGTGAACGTCGCTTCCTCGAAGGCGCCTTCGGCCAGCAGGGCCAGCGCCGCCTCGTCGTCGACCTTGGCCAGCCAGAAGTCGCGCTCTACCGGCGCGGCCTGGGCCGCCTCCAGGATGGTGCGCGCGGCGTCGAAGTCGGCGCGCGCCGCGGCCAGGTCGCCCATGCGCCGGTGTAGCGTGCCGCGCCTGGACAGGAAGCGGGTCTGTTCCTGCTCGAGCGCCTCCGAGCTGGCGGCCAGCGCGACAGAGCGGTCCAGGTTGTCGAGGGCCTGATCGAAGCGTCCCAGCTTCAGGTGCACGTCCCCACGTTGGAAGGCGATGCGTGCGCAGATGAGGTCGTCGTCGCTGGTGACGCCGGCGAAGCGTTCCAGTGCGCCCTCGAGATCGCCACGATCCTTGGCGATGAGGCCCGCCCACACCAGCACCTTGGCGCGTGCCAGGCTGGTCTCGCTGTCGTCGTCCGCTACGCTGGCGAGCTCGTTCCGAGCGTCGTCGACGAGGCGGGCGGCCTCATCGAGGTCGCTGCGCCAGCGCGCCAGGCTCGCCCTGACCAGGGCGGTTTCCGCCCGCAGCAACGGCACGGCGGTGTCGGGGCGGCCGTCGAGCAGCCGCTCGGCCGGCTCGTAGCGCCCCTTGAGCACCTCCCCCTCGGCGCGCTTCACGACAGTCCAGGCGCGGGTGTCGTCATCCTCCGAGCGCGCCAGCGCGTCGAAGGCGCTGCGTGCGTCGACGTGGTCGTAGCTTCCGAGCGTCACGTAGTGGGCCGCGACCTGCTTGGCGACGGCGTAGAACATGCGGCTGTCGACGAGCTCGCTCTCGGCGGCCGCCCAGATGCGGCGGACGAGCGACTGCTGGATGCTGTGGTGGGACAGCCAGTCGGTCATGGTGTCCCACTCCCGCGCCTCGAACACGTGGTGCAGGAAGCGCGAGGCCGCCTCGCTGGCCGGGTCGGCGAAGGCCGGCTCGCGGTAGCCCGCGGCCGCGACGCTGTTGAGCGACCGGTAGCGTGCCGGGGCGCTCTCGATCAGGCGCTGGCGCAGCGCACGCGCGAGCTGCCTGGAGAAGCACCGGTAGCGCTCGGCCGCGCCCGGAACCTGGTCGAGGAAGGCCAGCTCGAAGGCGTTCAGCTCGTCGGCGCCGTCTTGGCGAAGCGCCAGCAGGCGCGGGGCCTCGAAGGTGGGGAACTCGGGTATCGAGAGCACCGCCAGCGCCGCCAGGAAGTCGCGGAGGCTGGCGTCGCCGGAGGCATCGACGAGCTTGCCGAGCTGCTCGATGGACAGGTCGCTGCCGCCGAGCGCCTCCTCGGCGTGCGGTTCACGAACCTCGGCCAGCAGCGTCAGCGTACGCAGCTCCTCGAACGACCGGCCCGCACGCTGCACGATGTCCTCCTGCTGTGCGGCGGACAGGCGGGGAAGGCGCGCCCTGACGAAACGACGGGCCTCGGCAGTGGTGGGGGGCGTCAGCTTGACGGGCCCCTCGAATGCGCCCAGACGCTGCATGGCCCGCGCCGGCACGTCGGCCATGCTGGCCAGGACGGCCGTGCCGGGCAAGTGCCCGAGCGGTTCGAAAAGCGACAGCCACAGCCACTCCGAGGCGCTCACGCGCGGCACCTCGGGCGTGTTGAGCCTGAGCGGCACCATGCCGAGGCTGTCCTGCTGGCCGTTGAGCGACTGCGACACGTGTACGAGGAACACCAGGCGCCCGCCGAGCTGCCGCGCCGCGTCGATGATGATGCGCGCGATCTCGGCCTGAGCGTCCGCCTGCACGGCGAAAGCACTGGAGCTTCCGATGCGTAGCAGCCGGCCCTCCACCAGATCGGGCGGAACGCCGAGCGCCAGCGCCATACGCGTCAACGCGCCGGCCAGGTCGCTGGAGGGGAACTCCAGCCGCACGACCCGGTCCGCCGCCCGCGGCGCCATCTCGAGCGCGTGCTGGATGTAGTCGGCGAGAAGGGTCTTGCCGGAGCCGGGACGCCCCGTGATGAGCATGCGTGGCGTGTCGCCGCTGCGCACACCGCCCACGAAGGCGCGGTAGGCGCGCCGCTTCTCGCGCCCCAGGAGCTGCAAGACCTCCTGTTCGGCCGAGCTTCCGGGTGAGAGCAGGACCTCGAGCTCGGGAGCGCGAAGCGGCGGTTGCCCGCTGGCCGTCCACAGCTCGCTGAGGATCTCGAACAGCACGCGCTTGTCGGCGAGCTTGCCCTTGTCGCGGTAGATGATGTTGCGAACGACGTTGGGGTTCGCCCCCCGCCGCGCCATCTCCTTGCGAAGCCAGTTGATGCTGCCGAGTACGCCATGGACGTCACGCTGGTGGCCCACGGTCTTGCGGACGTTCTCGAACACCTCTCGCCACGGGCTGACGTGTTCGCTGGTCGCCTTGGAAGCCATTTGTGTCATTTTATCGTGGTCCGGTAAACAAGTACACAGCCGCCGGGCGGGGCCCCTCCGCGCGCGTAGGCACCGGGTCGGGGCCCGGTCCGCCGCGGTGCTATGCTCGTTCTCATGAGCGTTCTCGAGAAGGCGGCCACAGGACGGCGTCTCACGCCCGACGAGGCCACCGCTCTGTACCGTGCCCCGCTGTTCGGGCTGGCGGCCGCCGCCGACGCCGTGCGGCGCCGGCGCACCGATCCGGAGGTCGTGACCTACCTGATCGACCGCAACATCAACTACTCCAACGTGTGCTCGGTGGCGTGCAGCTTCTGTGGGTTCTACCGTACGCGTCGACAGGACGACGCCTACGTGCTGAGCGTCGAGGCGATCTCGGCGAAGGTCCGCGAGCTCGAGCAGGTGGGCGGCACGCGAATCCTCATGCAGGGAGGCGTCAACCGCTACCTCGGCCTCGAGTGGTACCTCGACCTGCTGAGGTCCCTCAAGTCGCGGCACCCCGCGGTGCGGATCGAGGCCTTCAGCCCCGAGGAGATCAAGGGGCTGTCGGCACTCACCGGCATGAGCCCGCGTGAGGTGTTGGTGGAGCTGCAGCTGGCGGGACTGGACGGGCTGCCGGGCGGCGGCGGCGAGATTCTCGTCGATGCGGTGCGCCACGCACCGCACGTCGCGCCCGGGCGGATCTCGTCCGACGACTGGATCGCCATCATGGCCGACGCTCAGGCGTTGGGTCTGTACACGACCGCCACCATGGTCATCGGTTTCGGAGAGACGCCGGCGCAGCGCGTCGAGAGCATGATGCGCATCCGCGAGCAGCAGGACCGAGCGCTGGCCGAGCACGGCAACGGCTTCTCGGCGTTCATCTCCTGGACGCTGCAGACGCAGGGCGTGCGGATCGCGGGGCGCGTGCCGGGGGCCGGCGCGCACGAGTACTTGCAGAACGTGGCGGTGAGCCGCCTCCTGCTGGACAACATCGCGAACTTCCAGGCCTCCTGGCCCACCATGGGTTACAAGGTGGCGCAGACCGCGCTCAGCTTCGGCTGCAACGACTTCGGCAGCACCATGCTGGAGGAGAACGTGGTGTCGCAGGCGGGGGCCCGGCACCGGGCCACGCCGGAGCGCGAGATCGTGCGCCAGATCGTGGATGCCGGTTACACGCCGGCGCAGCGCGACAGCCTCTACGGCATCTTGCGCTACCCCGACGTCGAACAGATGCTGGCCGGTTCCTCCGAAACGGTCACGCCGCAGCCGGCCGGGTCACCGGGCGCGGCGGCTCCCGGCTGACGGCGGCGCGTTGCTCGAGCGCACCATCCTTCACGCCGAGGTCGTCTACGACGGGCTCGGCACGCCTCGAGAGGACGCTGCCGTGGTCGTACAGGACGACGGCACGCGCCGCCAGGTGATCGCCGTCGAGAGCCTCGCCCGCGCCCGCGAGAGCTTCCCCGACGCCGGCGAGCGCGATGCCGGCTTCGCGCTGTCGCCCGCGCCCGTCAATGCCCACACGCACCTCGACCTGTCCGGCATGGCCTTCGAAGCGGGCGGCTACGACGCGTTCGTGCGAGCCGTCATCCGCCACCGGCGCGCGCAGGCCAGCCTGGAGGCGGCCAGGGCGGGCGTGGCCGAGATCCTGAGCGGCGGCGTGCACGTCATCGGAGACATCGTCACGGACGAGGCGGTGATGCGCTACCTGCTGGGCCATCCCGACCTGTCGGGCGTGGCCTACTGGGAGGTCATCGCTCCCGACCCGGAGTACGCCGAGGCGGCCTTCGAGGCGAGCCGCCGGAAGCTGGCGGCCTTCCGCGAGCTCGAGCGCCCCGGCGGCGTCCGTGTCGGCGTCAGCCCGCACACGCCGCACACCGTGAGCGGCCCGCTGCTGGCGCGCCTCGCCCGGCTGGCGCGGGGCGAGCGGCTGCCCATGCAGATCCACGTGGCGGAGACAGCGGACGAGCGGGCGCTGCACGGCCGCGGCGAGGGACCGCTGGCCGCGTTGCTGGCGGAGTTCGGCGTAACCTGGCGCGCCAGCGGCGCCAGCCCGGTGGGCTATCTGGAGTCGCTCGGCGTGCTCGACGCCGCGCCCACGCTGGTGCACATGGTCCACGTGGACGACGCGGACGTGCGCGCGGTGCAGCGCGCGGGATGCGCCGTGGTGCACTGCCCCAGATCGAACGAAGCGCTCGGCTGCGGGCGCTTTCCGTGGGAGCTCTATGCCCGCTTCGGCGTCGACGTGGCGTTCGGCACGGACTCGCGCGGGTCCAGCCCGTCCCTGGCGGTGACCGAGGAGGTGGCGTTCTCGCGGAGGCTGCACGGCGGCAAGGCCAACCCGCGGGCGTTGGTGAGAGCCGCGGTGAAGGGCGGCTACCGCGCGCTGGGGATGACGCCGCCGCGGTTCACGCGCGGCGCGCCGGCGGATGCGGTCTTCGCGTGGCCCGTGTCTACTGTCTGACATCGCGCGAGTGAACGCTGACCGTAGATTGGTCTCAACCGTCGGCCCGACGGCGCGCCGTCGGGCCCTTGGAGGAGCCATGGACGACACGCACGTCTTCACGGATGACAACTTCCAGGACGAGACCAGCGACGGCCTCGTTCTGGTGGACTTCTGGGCGCCCTGGTGCGGTCCTTGCCGGTTGGTGTCCCCGGTGGTGGAGGAGCTGGCCGGTGCCTATCCGGGCAAGCTCAAGGTCGGCAAGCTCAACGTCGACGACAACCAGCACGTGGCGATGCAGTACCGCGTGATGAGCATCCCCACGGTGATGCTCTTCAAGGACGGCCGGCCGGTCGAGACGCTGATCGGTGCGCAGCCCAAGAGCGCGTACCAGGCGCGGCTCCAACCCTACCTTCAGACGACTTGAGCGCCTGCCGCCGCGCCCTCGGGCGCCGCGGCATCAGGGCGTCGGAACACGCGTGACGCCGGCCGGAGACACGTCCCAGGCGACGCCGGGAAGCTGGCTCGAGGTGATCCGCAGCCGGTACGAGGAGCCGTCCCTGGCGTAGGCGAGCAGCGTCCACTTGGCGCCCGGCGGCAGCTGGACGTCGACCAGCACGTTGGTGGTGTAGGCGCCGGTCTCCAGGTACCCGATGGCCATGCGGTGGTAGACGATCTCGGCGGTTCGCTCGAGCGGACCGGTGGGGTTGCCGGGCAGGACCGGCCCGTGCGCAGCGGGGGCGCAGCCCGCCAGCGCCGCCAGCAGCGCTGCCGCCGCGATCACGGCGCGGAGTCGGCGCCACTTGCCGGTCGCGGCGCGTGTCACGGGCTCATCCTACAGGCTTCCGCAAGCGGGCACGGCGGCGCCGTCGACCGGCGGCATGCGCTGCGCTCGGAGCTCACGCCCCGCCCACCGGCGCCAGGGCCAGCCGCACGATGTAGCGCTGGGCGCCCAGCTTCTGCTCGTATCGCAGCAGCAGCGCGTACAGTTCGCGCTGCAGGGCCTTGGCGTCCTCGAAGTCGAGCATGACGCTGTCGCGCCACGAGGACAGCACCGCGGGCGCCGCGGCATCGAGGGTGGTGGCGTCGGCCTCGGGCGTGATCGCGGTCTGGATTTGGAGCCGCCCCCGGGCATCGCGGTAGACGCGCGTACCCCAGGTCCCCAGCGCTTCCCTGCGGGCGCGCACGACGTTGCGGCGCAGCAGCCGCTCCCAGTAGGCGTCGCGCTCGGCCAGCGCGGCCTCCAGCGACTCCGCCGCGGTGGCTTCGAACGGCACGAAGAACGACTCCGCGACGGTGCGGTAGAGCTTCAACGCGCGGCCACGTCGCGGACGCTCGCGCGCCACTTCCAGCAGGCCCGCGCGCACGAAGCGCTGGACGCGCTTGAAGACGGTGTTGGGCAGCTCTCCGAGCTCCTCGGCGGCGCGGCCGACGGTGCGCTCGCGGCCCAGGAACGGGGCGAGCTGGCGCAGGCTGGTCGGGCTCATCAACAGCGCTGCGGGCCCGGGCTCACGTACCACGCGGTAGTTGCGGTGCGCGCCCGCCTCCGGGTCCGGATGCTGGGGCGCAGAGGCCGGCTCGGCCGTCGGCGCAGCTCTGGGTGAATCGTGCTCTTTCATGTCATGTAGGATAGGCCGACACTGGCGGTGAGGCGAGGGAGCCACGGACCCTTGGCGCGTGGATCGCGCGCGCGGGCCAGCGCGCCGACATCCAGTCGCCTTCGCGGGCGGCTAGAATGAGCCACCAGGGCGCGCTCCGGGCTGGTGCCGCAGTCCAGGCGTGCCGGCCGCGTCCGGGGCCAGCAGAGCCTGCCCGGGCGTCTGCACCGACGGCACCGACTTCCCTCGCGAGAAGGAGTGAGCATGGCCGACACCGGCGCCAAGAACTCGTTTTCCGCCCGTGACGTCTTCGATACCGGCTCGGGCGAGGCCGCCTTCTATCGCCTCGGCAAGCTTCAGGAGCTCGGCCTGGGCGACATCGATCACCTGCCGTTCTCGATCAGGGTGCTGCTCGAGTCCGTGTTGCGCAACGAAGACGGCACGACCGTCACCGAGGCCGACGTGCGCGCGCTGGCGGCCTACGATGCCAGCCACCCGGCCGAGGTCGAGATCCCCTTCAAGCCCGCGCGCGTGATCCTCCAGGACTTCACCGGCGTGCCTGCGGTGGTGGATCTGGCGGCGCTGCGCAGCGCCATGCAGCGCATGGGCGGCGACCCCGAGCTCATCAACCCCCAGGTGCCCGTCGACCTGGTGATCGATCACAGCGTCCAGGTCGACGAGTACGACGACCCGCTCGCCCTGCTGAAGAACGCCGAGATCGAGTTCCGCCGCAACCGGGAGCGTTACGAGTTCCTGCGCTGGGGCCAGGCGGCGTTCCGCAACTTCAGCGTGGTGCCGCCCGCCTCGGGAATCGTCCACCAGGTGAACCTCGAGTACCTCGCCAAGGGCGTCCAGCACCGCGACGAGGACGGTCGCCCCATCGTGTACCCGGACTCGCTGGTTGGTACCGACAGCCACACCACCATGATCAACGGCCTCGGCGTCCTCGGCTGGGGCGTCGGCGGCATCGAGGCCGAGGCGGTGATGCTTGGGCAGCCGTACTACATGCTCATCCCGCAGGTGGTCGGCTTCAAGCTGACCGGCAAGCTCCCCGAGGGAGCCACCGCCACCGACCTCGTGCTGGTGGTGACGCAGATGCTTCGCAAACATGGCGTCGTCGGCAAGTTCGTGGAGTTCTTCGGGCCGGGCCTGTCCGCCATGACCGTCCCCGACCGTGCCACGCTCGCCAACATGGCGCCGGAGTACGGCGCGACCATGGGGTTCTTCCCGGTCGATGCCGAGACGCTACGCTACCTGCGACAGACGGGCCGACTGGACGACGAGGTCGAGGCGGTGGAGCGCTACACGCGCGCCAACGGGCTGTTCCGGGACGACGACACGCGCGATCCCAGCTACCTCGACACGGTCGCACTGGACCTGTCGACGGTCGAACCCAGCCTCGCGGGTCCCAAGCGTCCCCAGGACCGCATCCTGCTGGCGGACATGCAACCGGAGTTCCGCCGCGCCCTGCGCCGGCCGGTCGCCGAGCGCGGGTTCGCGCTGGACGACGGGGCGCTCGCCAGGTCCGGACACCTGTCGTTCCGTGGCGTCGAGCACGATCTGCACCACGGTGACGTCGTCATCGCCGCCATCACCTCGTGCACCAACACCAGCAACCCGTCGGTCATGCTGGCTGCCGGTCTGGTCGCCAAGAAGGCCGCCGAGCGCGGCCTCAGGGCCAGGCCCTGGGTGAAGACCAGCCTGGCTCCCGGCTCGAAGGTCGTCACCGAGTACCTCACCGAGACCGGGCTCATGCCCTATCTCGAGCAGGTCGGCTTCTACCTGGTCGGCTACGGCTGCACCACCTGCATCGGCAACTCGGGCCCGCTTCCGGAACCGGTCGCGCGCGCCATCCAGGAGGGCGATATCGTCGCCGCCAGCGTGCTCTCGGGCAACCGCAACTTCGAGGGCCGCATCAACCCGCACGTCAAGGCCAACTACCTGGCGAGCCCGCCGCTGGTGGTGGCCTATGCGCTGGCCGGCAGCGTCGACGTCGACCTCGTCAACGAGCCGCTCGCCGAAGACCGCGAAGGCAGACCGGTCTACCTCAAGGACCTGTGGCCCTCCCTCGAGGACGTCACCGCGCACCTGGAGGCGGCGATGAACCCCGAGGTGTTCCGGCGCATGTACGACGGCATCGAGCGCTCGAACGAGGCCTGGAACGCCATCCCCGTCAAAGGCGGGACGCTGTTCGACTGGGACGAGCAGTCCACCTACATCCAGGAGCCGCCGTTCTTCATCGACATGAGCATCGAGCCCGAGGCCATCGCGGACGTCGAGGGCGCGCGGGTGCTGGTCAAGGTGGGCGACTCCGTGACGACCGACCACATCTCGCCCGCGGGCGCCATCCCGCTCGACAGCCCGGCAGGCGCCTACCTCGTCGACCACGGTGTGGCGAAGCAGGACTTCAACTCCTTCGGCTCGCGACGCGGCAACGACCGCGTGATGACGCGTGGGACGTTCGGCAACATCCGGCTCAAGAACGACATGGCGCCCGGCACCGAGGGCGGCCTCACCACCGACCTGCTCAGCGGCGAGGTGACGAGCATCTACGAGGCGTCACTCCACTACAAGGCCGAGGGCGTGCCGACGATCGTGCTGGCGGGTAGCGACTACGGCATGGGCTCGAGCCGCGACTGGGCCGCCAAGGGCACCTACCTGCTGGGTGTGCGTGCGGTGATCGCCAAGAGCTACGAGCGCATCCACCGCTCGAACCTGGTGGGCATGGGCGTTCTGCCGCTCCAGTTCGAAGCCGGCGAGGACGCCGCGAGCCTGGGGCTGACCGGCCACGAGCGCTTCAC
>Ga0307441_1000449_pt1 | contig 15176 bp, 12 predicted proteins | sample SalMarWE160420MG_FD_202149 | JGI IMG/M metagenome (GOLD analysis project Ga0307441, IMG submission 202149) | Salt marsh sediment microbial communities from the Plum Island Ecosystem LTER, Massachusetts, United States - WE1604-20 | ecosystem: Environmental > Aquatic > Marine > Intertidal zone >... | reverse complement strand
AAAGGTCGTTAACAGCTCCGCAATGCGTGGCCAGCGGGAGATTAATGATATTCGCGGAGCCGTGACCCGCCTGGGCACCAAACTGGTGCAGACATTAGTAACGAGTCTTACCATAACTCAGATGGTGTTTAGTTCAATCTCCAATTCAAAGGGCGTCTGTACAGAATTGCTGAAGAACCATCACCGTCGGACCGTTCAGGTGGCCTCACTTTGTTACGCGCTTGCCGCTAACGCCAGCGCAATGGACCGGGACGAGGCACTGCTGGCTGGGCTCGTTCATGACATCGGGGTGCTCCCGCTTGTCCAATATGCCGAGCAATACGCCGGCTTGGGTCGGAATTATGAGGCCGTGCGCCAATTAGTCGATGCGTTGCATGCTCAAGCAGGTGCGTACCTGTTAGAGCATTGGGGGTTTGCGCAGAAGCTCGTCCACGTCGCCGCAGAACATGAAGATGTTTTCCGAAACGGCGCGTCCTGCGAACCGGATTATGTCGACCTTGTTATTGTGGCTAACTTATACCTCGACTCCGGTTTCGACGAAACCCAGTCGCAGCTCCTTTCGGAGCAATCGGGAATTCCAGCAGTGCGGAAGTTGTACGACAGATCGTCACTGACGCGTGAACCCCTGGACGTAGTCAGGCAGCAGACCATGGAAATCCTGCGCGAATGAGACCGCTATTAGCATCCGGCGGCATGGCATCGGAGTTCGGGAGCTTCGATCTAAACAGGGAACAGATCGTCCCGTCGGGTGGAACCATCACGGTGTGGATCGGGCCGCTCTCGCCGGGTAAATACAAGATCTTCGACGACTTCAATCCCGGCACCACGGGCTGGATCGAGGTCTCGAAGGCGCCCAAGGACGCCCAGTCATGTTTGGGGCATTGATCATCGTCTTTCGCGAAGTGCTGGAAGCGGCCTTGGTGATCGGGGTCGTGGCTGCTGCGGTGAAGGGGCTTCCCCGGCGGGGCCGATTGGTCGGCACGGGGATTACCCTGGGTGTCGCCGGCGCCGCGCTGGTCGCCAGCGGCATCGACGTGATATCCGGCTTCGCCCACGGAACCGGTCAGGAGCTGTTCGAAGCCGGTGTGCTCGCTGTCGCGGGGCTCATGCTTGCCTGGCACAACCTCTGGATGGCCGAGCACGGTCGCGAGATGGCGGCACGTCTGGAGTCACTGGGCAGCGACGTGACCGCCGGTCGGGAGCCGGTCACGATGCTGGTCGTTGTCACGGCCCTTGCCGTCCTGCGCGAGGGCTCGGAGGTGGCGCTGTTTCTATATGGGATTGCCGCCAGCGGCGTCAAGGATACCTCGTTGCTGATCGGCGGCCTGCTCGGCCTCGCCTGCGGTGCGGCAGTGGGGTATGTACTGTTCGCTGGGCTCTCGCGCGTCCCCCTCAAGTCGTTGTTCCGGGTCAGCAACGTGATCATCCTGTTCATTGCCGCCGGCATGCTCGCCCGGGGCGCGCAATTTCTTGTCCAGGCCGGTTATCTGCCTGCGTTGATCCCCAACGTCTGGAACACCTCCTGGCTGGTCGCCGGGGGCGGCGTGATGGGGCGCAGCCTCGGGGCGCTGGTAGGCTACACGCCGAGGCCTTCACTGACCCAGGTCCTGGTGTGGGGAGGCGCGCTTGCCGTCATTGGCGTGCCCATGCTGGTCAAGGGCCGGCGGGCACGGGTGACCGCAACCGGCGCCGTGCCGCTAGCCATGGCGGCCCTGGCCGTCATGGCGGGTGGGCTGGTGACTTCCCTGGTGCACGCCGCCGACTACAAGGTCTACGCGCCCACGGTGGTCAAGGGCGAGACAGAACTCGAAATGCGTGCCTTCAACAGCTGGGGCGTCGGCCCCCTGAGCGGGGCCCGCCGGGCAGTCAAATTTGCCGCCGGCCACACCTTCACCAACTGGTGGGCCACGGAAGTGTAGGCCGAAGCCGAACAGGAACAGGGCGAATCGCTCAAACTGGAGGGGTTCGAATGGGAAAACCGCTTCCAACTGACCCCGCAGGGGAAGTACTGGGCGGACGTAGGGCTCATCAATGAAAACGAGATGCCCAGGTACGCACACGATCCGTATCGGATCAGCATCGGACCGTCCCTTGCAAAGGACTTCGACCGCTTCTCGGCGCGGCTGAATCTCCTCGCCGCCCACGAATACGGTGCCAATGCCCGGCCGGGCGTCGAACTGGACTACCGCGCCCGCATCGAATACCGGTGGCGCCGTACTCTGTCTCCGGTAGTGGAAGCCTACGGTGAACCGGTGGGCTGAACGGGCCGTTACGGCACCCCTCGCCAACAGGTGGGACCGGGCGTGGTCGGTCAGATTACCACCGGCCCGGGCAAGGACTTACGCTACGGCCTGGTGGCGTTGTTCGCCACGACCCGGGCCGCTTCACACGAGACCCTGGTGGCTCGCTTGGAATATGAATTTTTCTGACAGGCAAGGCCTGTCGAGTCGGCCGGCACCGAGCACGGCGATGCCTGTTCGCGCGTGGACGCCGTCCGCACAGCGCGCAACGCGGCCGCTCGCCGGGCATGAGCGGACACATTCGATTTCGGTACCACTGGCCGTTCAGGGTCGACGAGCGTCATTCGGTCCGGATGGAGCCAGCGGTCGCAGGCTCAAGGGCCGGCTGTCGGCCAATAGCCGTCTCCCGCCGAAAAGGCCCAGAACGGCAGTTGTAGGCATAAAACCGGACTGCGTTTGTGCCGCAGTGGCAGTCAAAATGAAGTGAAAGTGAGCGCCGAAACAGCAAATGCGCACTTAGCAATTCTTCTCGCGCTGAGGGATGCGACACAATGCACGAATCACCTGATCAAGCTAAATTCGGAACATGGCGTCTAGCGTGGTCACAACTAACCCGGTACAAACAGTCAGGCCAACTGTCTGTGTCTATGGATCATTGCGCCGAGTGTCTCTGCCGAGACAGCCTCGCTGAGGAAATTGCCCTGGATCTCGTCGCACCGATTGTCGCGAAGGAACGCGAGTTGATCACCTTCTTCCACACCTTCCGCAATGACCCTGAGATTCAAATTATGGCCCATGGTAATGATGGCGGCCGAGATCGCCGCGCCGCTGGTGTCCCGCGGAATGTCCTTGACGAAGGAACGGTCGATCTTCAGCGCATCGACGGGCAACTCCTTGAGAGCGCTCAGACAGGAGTAGCCAGTCCCAAAATCGTCGATCGCCAGCGTGACTCCGATGCCCTTGAGCGCGGTCAGAACATCAATGCTCTTCTGTTGGGTCTGCAGGGCCTTCTCCGTGATTTCGAGCTCAAGTTGTTCCGGCCGCAGACCGGAATCGGCCAAGGCCGACTGGACCTGTGCGACGAGCAGGGGATCATGCAGCAGGGTACGCGCCGCAAGGTTCACTGAAACGCGCATGGTCGGCGAAGCCGTTGCCCGCCATCCCACGCATTGGGTACACGCTTGCCGCAGGACCCAGTTGGTGATGGGATCGATCAGTCCCGTGTCCTCAGCGGCAGCGAGAAACCGATCCGGTGCAAGCAGTCCCAGCTCGGGATGTTGCCAGCGCAGCAGCGCTTCCGCGCCCACGATCTGTCCACCGTCGAGCGCAACCTGCGGCTGGTAATGCAGAATGAACTCATTGCGATCCAGTGCCTGGCGGAGGTCGCGTTCCAGAGCCAGTAGATCCAGCGTTCGGGTCGTGAGTGCAGCACTATAGAATTGATATTGCCCCCGGCCGCGTTTTTTCGCCAGGTAGAGCGCGCTATCCGCCGCCTTGCACAGGTCCCGACTGTTCTGACCATCATCAGGATATATGCCTATCCCGATGCTGGCGCCGGGAAAGATCTCGCGACCTTCCACCGTGGTCGGCAGGGAAGCAGTCCGTAGCAGTTGGTCCGCCACGAGCGCGGCGTCCTCGGAGCGCGAAATTTCGTCCAAAATGAGGGTGAATTCATCGCCCCCCAATCGGGCCACCGTGTCTTCGGCGCGGATGCAGCCCTGCAGACGCTGAGCGATTGTCTGCAACAGCAGGTCGCCTGCCTTGTGACCCAAGGTATCGTTGACCACCTTGAAACGGTCAAGATCGATAAACATCAATGCCAGCTTGTGTTCATGGCGCTTGGCTCTCTGCAGAGCACTTTCCAGACGGGCGTCGAACAACAACCTATTGGGAACACCTGTCAGGGGGTCATGGTGCGCCAGATGCTGGAGACGTTCTTCCGCCTGCTTGATGGGACTGATATCGGAAAAGACCGATACGTAGTTGATCCGCTGGCCGTTGGCATTCCGAACCGCAGTGATACTTTCCCAGACCGGGTGAATCTGTCCATCCTTGTGGCGAATCCACTTCTCGCCCTGCCAGTGGCCCTCGTCGCCCAGAGACTTCCAAAGCGCCCGATCGAAATTCTCATCGTGCCGATCGGACTGGAGCAGTTGCGGATTCTGGCCCATCACGTTCTCGGGTCGGTACCCCGTGATTTTCGTGAATGCCGGATTCACGGCGACGATGTTGAAGTCGGCATCAGCCACGATGATGCCCTGATCCGTATTGTCAAACACCACAGCGGCTTGTTGCAGGGCTTCCGCCGTGCGTTTGCTCTCGGTGATGTCCTGTAGGATGCCGATCGCGCGCAGCGCTCGACCGTCGGCCGAAAAAATGACCTCGCCTCGAGAGTGCAGCACACGTTGTTCCTGGTCCGGCCGTATGATGCGAAATTCGAACTCCGGCATTTCTCCGGTTGCAAGCGCGCGTTGTAGCCGTTCCCTGATTGGGGCCCGGTCGTCGCGGTGGATCGATTGCAAAGTGCGTTCGTAGTGAGGTTTGAACGCTTGGGGTTCGAAGCCGAATATCCGGAACATTTCGTCCGACCAGACTTGCTCACCCGTCTCCAGATTCCACTCCCAACTGCCGATATGCGCCATCGCCTGGGCGTGCGCCAACCTCGCTTCACTCTCCACCAGCGATGTGTTGACCTGTGCCAATTCCGCTGTCCGGACGAGGACTCTTTGCTCCAGTTCCTCGTGGGCCCGGCGCAATGCGTCCTCGGCTTGCTTGCGCTTGGTGATATCGACTATTGCCGTCCGACAGAAACCGCTGCCGTCCGCAGAACCCACGGCTATGCTTTCCAGAACCACGTCCAGTGGGTTGCCTTCGCGGGGCTGGATCCTGAGTTGCGTGGCGGACTTGCCAGACTCTCGGAAAACGCTTTTCAAATGCTCGAAAAGGCGCGGCAATTCAATGGGGGGAAGAAATGCCGATAGGGGCATCCCGATGATCCGCGCGCGCTCTCTACCCAGTATGGTGGCGCCGGTCAGGTTAATCTCTACGATCTTCCCGGTGCGCTCCAGGGTGATATAACCGACCGGGGCGAAATCGTAGAGGTCGGCGTAACGGTCGCGGGCCTGTTCCAGCTCGCGCTGCGCTTCGCGCAGCTCCCGGTTCTGCAGCTCCAACTCAATCCGGTGGACCTGCAGGTCCAGGAGCAGGCGTCGGATCTCGTCGCTATCCGGCTGGCCCTCAAGGCGCGTCTGCAGGGCCTCCAGTCGGTACTCCAATTGGGATTTGCTAAATTTGCCGAAGTTCGCCACGCTGTCCCCCTCCCTTGCCGCAAACACCGTGGTTACCGGGGAGCGCGATCGTATCGATCTGTTTCTTTATGGATACAACAAAGGCGGCCGTGAGGTGTCGTGTTCGGGCAGTAGCCCGATGCCGAGCGCAGCGGCCCCCATTGGCGAAGGCAACCCCCTCAGCGAAGCGGGGCGGGCCCACACGCCCGGCGACCCAGTCCGGTGACTCCGTGGGGAAAGGCCTTGGGAGTTCCGGGAAGCGCATCGGTTTGGGTACTATCCGGCGGCCGCATATAATCAACCTAACAGATTGATTTTCGGCGGGCAACAGTGCGTGCCTGTCGGCCTTGAGGCGGGACCGTGTCAGAGGCGACTGCCGCGCCAGAAAAAGGCCAGCACCAACAATGCCGTGCGGCCAGAGCAGCTGGCATCGAGGACAGAGATGGCCAAGAACCCCAATCGAAACAACAGGTCAGCCGGGAAAGGCGGTGCCGGGCGAACGCCGCGCAAGCGCGCTGCGTCCCCCCACGCGAAGACGAACGATGCTCAGGGGCCGGAGCCCTCCGGCAATGGCATATTCCCCATCGTCGGCGTCGGTGCGTCCGCGGGCGGTCTGGAAGCGTTTACTCAACTGCTCCACGCACTGCCGACTGACACCGGCATGGCCTTTGTGCTGGTTCAGCATTTGCACCCGGATTTTCAGAGTGCGCTGACCGAGATCCTTTCCCGCGAAACCTCTATGCCCGTCAGCGAGATCCAGGATCGCACGCAGGTGGCGCCGAACCATGTGTACGTGATTCCTCCCAGCGCCGATCTTCAGCTCATGCACGGCAAGCTGCACTTGCTCCCCCGCAAAGTCCATGAACTGACCATGCCCATCGACCAGTTCTTTCGGTCGCTGGCGGCAGACCAGGGTGGGCGGGCAGTCGGCGTGATCCTGTCGGGCACTGCGTCCGACGGGGTGCTCGGACTCAAGGCCGTCAAGGCTGAAGGCGGCATCACGTTCGCGCAGGACGAAGCGACGGCCAAGTATGACGGAATGCCGCATAGCGCCATCGCGGCGGGCGTCGTGGATTTCGTGCTGCCTCCGGACAAGATCGCCCAGGAACTGGCGCAGCTCGCGAGACACCCCTACGTGTCCCGTACAACCGCGGACACGGCCGCAGTGGAGCCGCCGCTGGCCGGCGACACGCTGGAAAAGATCTTCCTGCTGCTGCGTACCCATACCGGCCACGACTTCACGTATTACAAGCACAGTACGATCCAGCGCCGCATTGCCCGGCGCATGCTGTTGCACAAGCTCGCCAACCAGCAGGACTATGTGCGCTACCTTCAGGAGAACCGTTCCGAAATCGACCTGTTGTTTCACGACATTCTGATCAATGTCACGAGTTTCTTCCGCGACCCGGAAGCCTTCGAAGCGTTGGCCGAAAAAACTTTCCCGGGGATCGCCAAGCGCCCGGCGGGGACCCCGATTCGCGTCTGGGTACCGGGTTGTTCGACTGGCGAAGAGGCGTATTCCATCGCCATCGCGCTTATCGAGCACCTTGGAGAAAGGGCGGCCGTGTTCCCGATTCAGATCTTCGCGACCGATATCGATGAACTGGCCATCGAGAGGGCGCGCAACGGCATCTATCCGGAAGACATCATTCAGGACGTCGGTCCCGCGCGTCTCGGGCACTTCTTCTCGAAGGTGGAAGGCGGTTACCAGATCAGCAAAACCGTTCGCGACATGTGCGTCTTTGCCGTTCAGGACATTATCAAGGATCCGCCGTTCTCCCGGATCGATTTGATAAGCTGTCGCAATCTATTGATTTATCTTGGATCCATGCTGCAGAAGAAGGTCCTGACGATCTTTCATTACGCCCTTAATCCGCAGGGCTATCTGTTCCTGGGAACCGCCGAAAGCGTCGGGGGACTGGCCGAGCTGTTCGTTGCGGCGGACGCGAAGGAGAAGGTGTATGCGAAGAAGGCGGTAGTCACTCCCCATGCGCCGTTCGGAATTTCGCCCGAAGTGCCAGCGGCCCGACTGGACCAGCCGGCGGTTGGTAGACAGGTTGGCACCGGATTCGATATCGAAAGGGAAGCCGACCGCCTGCTGATGAGCCAGTACGCACCATCCGCTGTGGTCATCAACGAGCACAGGGATATTCTCCATTTCCATGGCAGGACGGGACGCTATCTGGAGCCGTCTCCCGGTCAGGCAAGCCTCAACTTGATGAAGATGGCCCGGGACAACCTGCCGCTGGCCTTGAATGCAGCGGTCCGCGAGGCGGTCGATACCGGATCGGTGGCTCGCCGTCGGGATGTGAAGGTACGAGACGGTGGCGGCAGTTGGCGGGTGAATATCGAAGTCACCCCCATTACGGGCCCCGGCCTGGTCGAGCGGTACTTCCTGGTAGTCTTTCAGGATGTCCCGCCCCCCGAAGAGCTCGCGAAGGAGGAAGAGGGTGCTGAGAAGCCCACCGACAGTGAAGTGAAGCGCCTGGAAGCGGAGTTGGCCGCCAACAGGGAGTACCTGCAGTCGGTTATCGAGCAACAGGAGACCAGCAACGAGGAGCTGCGCTCAGCCAACGAAGAGATCCAATCCAGCAATGAGGAACTGCAAAGCATCAACGAGGAATTGGAAACCGCCAAGGAAGAACTGCAGTCCACCAACGAAGAACTGTCCACGGTAAACGACGAACTGAGCAGTCGGGCCCAGGAGCTGGAACAGGCCAACAGCGACCTCGGCAACTTGATCTCCAGCATGGGTATCCCGATTGTGATTGTCGGGTCCGAGATGCATATCCGGCGCTTCACACCACAGGCGGAAAAGCTTCTGAATCTGATATCGACCGACGTCGGGCGACCGATATCCGATATCAGGCCCAATGTGGTAATACCGGCCTTCGAGACGAAGATCACGGAAGTCATCGAAAAAGCCGAGCCGGTGCAATACGACGTACCGGACGCCTCCGGCCACTGGTACTCGCTCTGGATTCATCCCTATAAGACATTGAACAATGAGATCAATGGGGCGGTCATTGCCTTTATCGATATCGACCGACTCAAACGCAGCCTGGAGGCAACCAGGCAAGCCCATGAATATTCAGAAGCTATCATAGCCGCGATACGCAATCCGCTGCTGGTTCTGGACAGAAACCTAAGCGTTGTTTCGGTCAGCAATTCCTACAAGGAGGTATTCCAAGTCGATGAAAAGGAAACCCTTGGCAACCTGGTTTACCGGCTCGGCAACAGTCAGTGGGCCATTCCGCAGTTGCGGGCCAGACTTGAGGAGGCTGTCGAGACGGGTACCGAATTCAAAGACTTCATCGTCACCCATGATTTTCCCAAGATCGGCGAGAAGACCATGAGCGTCAGTGGGCGGCGGATTCCTACAGGGGTTATGGATGAGCCCATGGTGCTGATGCAGATCGAAGATCGGACCGAGAACGCGACTGCCCATATCGAACCGTCGACTCGCGATGAGTGAAGAACGGCAGACCCAATCGGAGATCTCTCGACTGCCGCGGGAGTTTGTCGACTGGTGGACCAAGCCGTTTGCAGCGTTCTTGCGCATCGAGGCGGCGGGCGGCGCCATACTTCTCTTGTCCACCGTCGTTGCCCTCGTGCTAGCCAACTCACCATGGGCTCATCCGTTTTTGGGCGTTTGGGAGACGCCCATCGGGCTTCATATCGGTTCGTGGGAATTCGTCCGTTCGTTGAGAGAGTGGATCAACGACGGGCTGATGACGTTGTTTTTCTTCCTGGTCGCCTTGGAACTCAAACGAGAACTGGTCCTGGGCGAGTTGAACAACCCCCGCATGGCGGCGCTTTCCATTGCAGCGGCGCTGGGCGGTATGGTGGTGCCCGCAGCACTCTATCTGCTGCTGCAGTGGGGCCATCCCGGCGCGGGAGGTTGGGGCACGGTCATGGCAACCGACACTGCCTTCGTCATAGGGGGCCTGGCGCTCCTGGGCTCGCGCATCCCGCAAAGCCTGCGAGTCTTTATGCTGTCGTTGGCGATCGTCGACGACATCGGCGCCATTCTTGTCGTGGCCATCGGCTACAGCAGCCACATTGCCTGGGGTGCGCTCGCCTGGGGTGCCTTTGGCGTTGCGGCTGTGCCCGCATTGACGCTGGCGGGCGTCAGAAACACGGCGATATATCTTCTGGTGGGTGTCTTCATCTGGTTTGCAGTGGATGCCTCCGGGATCCACGCCACAATCACCGGCGTGATACTCGGATTGCTGACCCCGGCACGCAGATGGGTCAGCGACGAACGCTTGTATGCCATCTTAGGCAAGGTCGTCGCGCATCCGTCCAGTCATGAGGGCAGCGGTGACACCAAGGATCGGGAGTCGTTGCACGTGGCAGAAGTCGCCGCTCGGGAAACGCTGTCACCGGTTGAGCGGCTGGAGATGATGCTGCACCCATGGGTGGGATTCGTGATCATGCCGCTGTTTGCACTGGCCAACGCCGGGGTGCCGCTGTCGACGGGCGATCTGCGCAACCCCGTCATGGTAGCTGTGTTCGTCGGATTCGCGCTCGGCAAACCCATCGGCGTGCTGTCTTTCAGCTGGCTGGCGGTGCGCTCCGGCATCGCGCGACGCCCGCCGGACTTGGGTTGGGGGCTGCTGGTGGGTGGCAGCCTGCTCGCCGGGATCGGCTTTACGATGGCTCTGTTCATCGCCAACCTGGCGTTCAGTCCCAGCCTCATCGATGCCGCCAAACTGGGCATCCTGTCGGCGTCGGTGTTTTCCGCGGTCGCGGGTCTCGCGCTGCTGCGGTGGCTGGCGGCGCACGAGAAGCGGGCCCGGGTGGACCTCATCTGACGAGCCGACGCCCAAAGCTGCTGCGCATTGGGGGGCCGTATATCCCATAGTGCCATGGATTTGTCTGCCTTCGCTGTCAACCGCTACGGCGCGTTGGACGCAGGACCCGGATTGGATCGGGTTTATACGGACCAGGCGCGAACGCCACCGTCAGCAACAGGTGTGTAGCTCCCCTTGATTGGGCGGCAGGCTGTTGCGCATAATGCGGGGAAACAGCTGATGTTGGGTCGTATCGGTGGCACACGACGGTATGGCGGCCCGATCCTCGCCGATGCTCTTGGTATGACTTATGCCTTCCTATCATGACCTGCGCCAGAACCGCCTTCTCGCCGCCCTGGAACCGGACGAACTCGCGCGCCTGATCCCGCATCTGGAATGGGTTCCGATGACACTTGGGTACGTGCTTTACGAATCCGGCGTTCAGATGGGGCATGTCTACTTCCCCACCGATTCCATCGTGTCCCTGCTCTCCGTCACGAGAAACGGCGCTTCGGCTGAAACCGCCGTGGTCGGCCATGAGGGCATTATCGGTATTTCACTGTTCATGGGCGGCGAAACCACCCCCAGCCGGGCCGTCGTGCAGAGCGCCGGCCATGCCTACCGACTGACGGGGCAACGGCTGAAACAGGAGTTCAATCGATCCGGCAACCTCCAACACCTGCTGCTGCGCTACACCCAGGCGCTGCTGACGCAAATGGCACAGACGGCGGTGTGTAATCGACACCATTCGCTGGATCAGCAACTGTGCCGCTGGCTGCTGTTGAGTATCGACCGGCTTCCGTCCAACGAGCTGTTCATGACCCAGGAGCTGATCGCCAACATGCTGGGCGTGCGCCGTGAGGGCGTGACGGAGGCGGCCGGCAGGCTGCAACAGGCCGGGTTGATCGCATACCACCGGGGCCACATCACCGTGCTCGACCGCCCGGGCCTGGAGGCGCGGACCTGCGAATGCTACGCCGTGGTCAAGAAGGAGTATGACCGCTTGCTTCCGAGGCAGCTCGCGCCGTAATCGTAATGCGCTGATACGGCCCCGAACGCTCGGGCGGTGATCGCGCCCCGTTCGCCCGGTCCATGGCGCGTGTATGTTGCGGGACAGGCCCCGTGGACCCGATAAGCGTCCGGCTCGCTGGGAACAGCATTGCTGAGTGCTCGAGGCGGCAGGAAGTGCGGGACGTCGGCTCCGGCGACGTCCTGCCTTGTTCGAAACAGCCCCACCAGTGTCCGACGGTAGGTCGCCTGTTCGGCGGCGTAACAACCGCACGAAGCCGCCTTCAGTCCGCTGCGGTCGACCATTGTGATATCCCCGCGGCCATAGCGGATCAGATTGCCATCTTGCAGCGCACCGGCCGCCCTGGTGATGCCGACTCGGTTGTCGCCCACTGAAGTCACCGGCGACGCGTGCGTCCCACGATCAGCGTGACTACAAACAGCAGCACAAAAATCACGAAGAGGATCTTGGCGATCCCGGCCGCGCCCGCTGCGATGCCGGTAAAGCCGAGCAGCGCAGCGATCACCGCGATGATGAGAAATACGATGGCATAATTGAGCACTTTCATTACCCTCCCTGACGATCGGCCGACCGGGCCTCGCCCCGTGTGAAGCCCGGCCCGCCTTTACTTGAGCTGCATGTCGTTTTTTACCGCCGTCACCCCCTTGACGCCGCGTGCCACCTCCACCGCCTTGTTGATGTCGGCCTGAGAGCTGACGAAGCCGCTCAGCTGCACCACGCCTTTGTAGGTTTCGACGTTGATCTCCATGGACTTCAGACCGGGCTCGTTGAAAATGGCCGCCTTCACCTTGGCGGTAATGACGGAGTCGTCGATATAGCCCCCTGTTCCCTCCTGTGAGGGCGTGGACGCGCAGCCCACCAAAAAGGAAAACAGGACGGTCAGGAAAAGCGCGGAAACGCGTTGACGGTGTGTCATGGTCATATCCTCCGGATGTATGACGATGCCGTGTTGAACCGGAAAGCATGCGTTGCATGCGGGGCGGTCGTGAAAAACGGAATGCGCTATATCGTCCCCGTCAGCCACAGAACGATCAGGATCAGCAATAGCACTCCCAGGCCGCCGCTGGGCCCGTAGCCCCAGCCGCGGCTGTGGGGCCAGGTGGGAATCGCGCCGATCAACAGCAACACCAAAATTACCAGCAGAATGGTTCCCAACGTCATGTCAGGTCTCCTAGCGGCAAGTCGTGGCCGCACACTGTCCAAGAAAGCTCTTGCGGCGCGCCAACGCCGACTCCTGCGGCGCGCCGGTACTACTTTCGAGCCCCCCCATTAGCGCCCCTTTCGAGGCGGTGCGCCTTCACCGCGCGGCGTGGCGGTTCCCCTTGACCCCGGCGCTAACGGCCACGCTTTCACTGTCATCCTACTTGGACCCCGCAACGCGTCTGTACGGTACCGTACAAACCGGGAGGTATCCGTTCGGCGAAGATGGGAGCAAGAGCGGACTCGACAGATTCGCGGCGGTGTCGCTCGCTTCCTCGGCCCCGTGGCCGGGACCATAACCGACTGGGTTGGTCCGAGCCGAGCGCGGTCGCATGTACGCCACCGTACGGACGGTGCCGGATCCTGCGGCTAGTCTTATCAATGGAGTCAAAGCTTCCATGAAATAAGTGTAGTCTGCCGCTTCCCGACTCTAAAACGGGCGGCGGGGTGAATCGCTTAAAGGATCCCATTAATGACGAGCCATGGACGTTTGAGTGTTCCGCTTCACCGAACCGGCGAGGCGGTTGTGGCTTCCGTGGCCGGTCGACAACGCGGCCACGAACGGTCTTGCCGGATGCAGGCACGGCACGATGGGGAAAATGACGGAGCCGGTAGGGCGGCAACGCCCGTGACCGGCAGTCCGCTCCTGCCGGATGGTGCGTTACAAGTATCCCCAGTCGACATCCAAGCCCGTGGAGTGGCCGGTGCAAAGTGTATTCCCAGACGCCGCAGCCAAGTGCGAGAAGATCGCTTCCACCAGAGCGGGCGGCACGGAACGGTCTCTACCGGGAGGTCGAGTTCATGACAGCTCCCTACAAAGCTGACAGGGGCGGAGGTGACCCCAGCGGCTCTCCCTCGCCCGTACCCTCACGCCACCCGGATTCATGCCCCCGGTGCAACGGCTCCGTGCTGCGGGTGCGACGACGCTTCGTGGACCGTCTCGTCAGCCTGATAGCGCCGGTGCACAGGTTTCGGTGCCGTGCGAAGGGGTGGGGGTGCGACTGGGAAGGGAATCGTCGCGTGACCAGAGAATCGCGCCAGAGCCAAGGGCGACCTTGACGTCGGCGCCGCAGTCCCCGGTGCCCGAATGCCCTCCGGGTGGACCGCTGCACAGTAGCGTATGAGGCCGGGCCCATAAGCGGGCCAGCCAACCGAAGTGGCCGCTTAGGCCATGCCACCCATAACAGGAGATCCAACATGAACCGTCTATTAGTGGCAGCAACATTGGGTGCCGCGATGGCTCCCGCCTTCGCGGCGGACGTCGGCGTTTCCGTCAGCGTCGGACAACCCGGGTTCTACGGTCGACTCGACATTGGCGGTTATCCACAGCCACAGGTGATCTATCGCCAGCCGATAGCCATCGACCGGGTACCGATGAACCGCCCGCCGATCTATCTGCGCGTACCGCCTGGCCACGCGAAACATTGGAGCCGGTACTGTCGTCAGTACCACGCCTGCGGCGAGCGGGTGTTCTTTGTGCAAGACCACTGGTACCAGCACGAGTATGTCCCGCGTTACCAAAGGCAACATCGCGGCCGTCATGACGACAATATGGGGCAGCAACGTGGAAACCAGAGGAATGACCGGCACGGCAATGATCGTCATGGTGGCGGCCCCCAGTACGGTGGCGATCGATAAGATCTCGCTCTGACGGGTGGCTTTGTTCATGGCTGTCCGATTGCAGGTTTTCGGGCGGTGGCTTGAGATGGGAGTCCGTTGGTGTCCCCTTCGGTGCTCGTCAAACACTGGACGCGGAGGGTCGTGGCCTGCGCTGGGGTCCGTTAGTAGGCGCGCACTCCGTCAACGGGATCCAGAACGGGATCTTTAAGAAAGAGGAGCGCTGTGATGGGCAACACCGATAGCCGAACGACCATGGCTGATGCGTTGGTGGTCTTCGGCGCGACCGGCGACCTCGCCTCCAAAATGATCTTTCCGGCCCTTTATAGGATGGCCAAACGCGGGGTCCTCAACGTGCCGGTGGTCGGTGTCGCCAGATCGAATTGGAGCCTGGAGCAACTGCACAAACACGCCAGGGACAGCATCCGGAAAGCTCGAAAAGTCGATGACACGGCCGCCCTGGACCACCTTCTTTCGCTGCTTCGCTACGTAGGCGGCGACTACAACGACGCCGGCACATTCAAAGCCCTCAAGCAGGCTCTTGGGAACGCGCAGCGCCCGGCGCACTATCTCGCCATTCCGCCCACCCTATTTTCCACCGTCATCAAGGCGCTCGGGGCTGCCGGGCTGGCCGATCAGGCGCGCGTCATCGTGGAAAAACCGTTCGGACGCGACCTGGCGTCCGCGCGGGAGCTCAACCGCACCGCGCTGGCGGTGTTCCCGGAAGACTCCATATTCCGCATCGACCACTATCTCGGGAAGGAGGCGATCATGAACATCCTCTATTTCCGTTTCGCCAATTCGTTTCTGGAGCCGATCTGGAACCGCGACCATGTGGCCAGCGTGCAGATCACCCTGGCCGAGGATTTCGGCGTCAAGGGGCGCGGCGCTTTCTACGAAAGTGCCGGGTGTCTGCGCGATGTCATCCAGAACCACGTGTTCCAGATCGTCGCCCTGCTGGCCATGGAGCCGCCGGCCTATCAGGGCTACGGCGCGGTGCACGCCG
>Ga0307441_1000447_pt1 | contig 15195 bp, 13 predicted proteins | sample SalMarWE160420MG_FD_202149 | JGI IMG/M metagenome (GOLD analysis project Ga0307441, IMG submission 202149) | Salt marsh sediment microbial communities from the Plum Island Ecosystem LTER, Massachusetts, United States - WE1604-20 | ecosystem: Environmental > Aquatic > Marine > Intertidal zone >... | reverse complement strand
TTGATCCCCGAGGCATATGATAAAGACAGTGAGTTTTATAAGCATTATACAGGGGAAAACGCTTACCTGAAACCGGAGCTTCCCGCTATGAAGAAACTGGCCGCTGAAATTGTGGGAAGAGAGAAGAATCCGTATGAGTCGGCCAGGAAAATATATGAGTATATCATCGATCACCTCTCTTTTGCCTACGTCAATCCGTATGTTTATGACAACTGGCAGGCCCAAGCCGCCGGCGGACAGGGCGATTCCTTTATTTATGCCATGTTTTTCTGTACACTCGCCAGAAGCGCCGGCATTCCGGCACGTCCGGTAGCGGGATATATTATCGACAATGATAAAAGGAGCATCAGGCACTTCTGGGCGGAGTTTTACCTTCCTCGGGTGGGTTGGATTCCGGTTGACCCTTTCCTGGGAGACAACAGATACTACGGTAGTTTTCCGTCATACGGCGACGTAAAAACCTACTATTTCGGCAACCTGGACAACCGTCATATCACTTTTTCCAAGGGTTTTGTGGAATTAAAGAAAATGACCCCGGACGGACGCACCATCAAGAAAACCGGCCTTGCCAATCTCCAGTCCATTCACGAGGAAGTGAAGGGGAACCTCTACGGTTACAGCATATCATGGCAGGACATCAAGGTACTGGGAATTTTTTAATTTTACTTGTGCGTTTTAGATTGACAACGGCGGGTATGACTTCTATACTATGAATAGATTTTGCAGTTGGTAAAAGATATGCCCAACCCACTTCAGTTGTCGTTAGTAAATTTTAATAAGGGCTCATATATTATAGTAGAAGGAAAGCAAAAGGCCGAGTACTTTTACATCATCCGTTCGGGCAAGGTACGCATAAGCAAAGAAGTTGAGATTGTCAATGAAGAGGGGGGTAAAATCCTGGAGCCCGGGGATTTTTTCGGGGTTATCTCAACCATGTCCGCCCACAGTCACATCGAAACTGCCATGGCCCTGACCGATGTTTCTCTTATTTCCGTCCATCGCGAACAATACGGTTATTTAATAGAAAAAAACGCCCCTGTGGCCATGAAGATTATCTTAAGTTTCTCCCAGAAAATGCGCTACCTTGACGAGGCGCTGACCCGGCTTACCCTGAAAAACACGGCCCAGGAAAACGTTACCCACCTGTTTAACGTGGCTGAATATTACGCGCGGCAGAGCCAGTATAATCTTGCCTACTATGCCTACTACAAGTTCATCCAGTACTGCCCCCAGCACCAGAACACCCGCATGGCCAAAGAGCGTATGGCCCGGATACATCCCTATGCCAAAGCCGTACACCTGGATACCAACCCGAACGATTTTAACCGGGAGTATCCCAAGGATACCATGATTTTCAGTGAGGCCGAGCCGGGTAGAGAACTTTTTATTATCCAGAAGGGCACGGTAAAAATCAGTAAAATTGTGGATAATAACGAGGTAACCCTGGCCCTCTTAAAAAGCGGTGATATTTTCGGAGAGATGGCCCTGCTGGAAAATATGCCGCGTTCGGCATCGGCCATAGCCCTGGAAAACGTTTCCATGCTTGTGGTAAACAAGGCCAATTTCAGCCGCATGGTACAAACACAGCCCAAACTGATCTCAAGCCTGACCACACTGCTTTCCGAGCGCTTATGGCTCATTTACAAGCAGCTGGCCAACTCGGTCATGACCGATCCCCTGGGAAGGTTGTATGACGCACTTAATATCCAGCTGGAAAAAAACAAGGTGCCGATTGTTTCCGGCGGCAACTACAGCTTCGATTTCGGCCCCAAGGAGCTGATAAGCATGGTGGGGCTGCCTATGGATGAAGGGAACGCCCTTATCCGCAAGATGTTTGAGAACAAAAAGATTACGGTAATGAACAATAAGATCTATGTGTCGGACCTGGAAGAAATAAAGAAACAGGCCGAATATTTCAAAAAAATGGAAAAGATCGAGTTCTCCCGCCGTCAGGGCTCCCTACAGCGCTGACCGCGCTACCGGAACGCAGATATTCTGCGGTCTGACGGGTCAATAGTTATTTTTCAGATGCTCATACACCTGATAGAAGGTCCCGTGTGAGTCGCTTCCTTTTAGTTTTATATTCCGCTTGTACTGCTCCGGAACCTGGAGTCCGGCCTTCCTCAGGGTATCCTCGCTGATAAGGATGTCTCCCTCACGGGAATTGGTTTCAAGCCGGGCGGCCAGGTTTACGGTACTCCCAATGAGGGTATTGTCATAACGCATGCTCCCCCCCACGTTTCCCCGGATTATCGGCCCGGTATGTATCCCCATGCGGAAATAGATGGGGACCAGGTTCTCCTGCACGCGTTGCTTGTTCAGGGTCTCCAGCCCCTTTTGTACAAGCACACTGGCTTTTACGGCCTCCTCAGGTCTTTCAAACACCGCCAGAAACGCGTCGCCGATAAACTTATCTATGTCGCCGTGGTTGTCGTAAATGATTTTTGTGGCTACCTCAAACACCGAGTTCAGGTTTTTTATGACCTCGATCGGTGCCAAATCCAGCGACATCTTGGTAAACTGTTTTATATCGGCAAACACAATGGTCAGTTCCAACTCTTCTTCGGGGATTTTTATCTTGCGTTCATAGGCAAAATTGTTCGCCAGGTTCCAGATGGTCCGGGGAATATACTTTTTTATCAGGTCCAGCAGGATAAAATCATGGATCGCCTGTTCCTGCAGTTCTGAAATCTTTACCACCAGTTCCGAGTTGAGCACATTATTCTTAATAAGCGGGCGAATTACCAGAAACAGCATGGATTCGGCCGCCGCCATATCCAGGTAGGTGTCGGCTCCGCTCAGCATGGCGTGGGAGATACTGCTTCTGTCGGCGTTCGACAGCAGGGCCAGGACGGGCAGCAGGCGGAACATTTCGTCACTTTTCAAATCCTCGGCAAAACCCGCGGCCTTTTCCAGCTTCCAGTCGATGGCCACCAGCGAGATGTCCTTTTCGAAGAGTATGTTTTCTGCCTCCTCGATGTCTCCGGCCTGCACCACCTCGAATATGTCCTCTTTAAAATGTTTTACGCTCTCAAGAAGCAGTAACTTCAGCCGCTTTTCCGGGGAGATAAGTAATATTGTTTTCATTCCAACGGTTATCCTTTACTACTTACTCTACAATTTTTAACAAAATTACGCGAGTATGCAAGAAAAAAACAAAAAAGAATTCTAATTTGACATTTCTGATGGTTTGTGGTATCGAATTGAATAAAGGACCTTTTGAAACATGGAAATAACCGATACCGCAGCACTGATAAAACAAGCAGCATATGCACTGGCCGCGGCGGCCCCTGAAACAAAGAACCGGGCTTTAGAAGAGATTGCCCGCGTGTTACGGGAGCATTCCGCTGACCTGATACGGGCCAATACCGGGGACATGGCCCGTGCCGAACGGGAACACCTGGCCGCCCCCCTGTTAAAACGACTGAAGTTCAATGAACGGAAAATAAATGATCTGTGCAAAAGCATCGACGCCCTGGTTTCCCTGCCGGACCCGGTGGGAAGGACCATGGAGGCGCGGGAACTGGACACGGGGCTGGAACTTTTCAAGGTTAGCTGCCCTATAGGGGTAATCGGTGTTATCTTTGAGTCGCGGCCCGATGCCCTGGTACAGATCGCCTGCCTCTGTTTGAAAAGCGGGAACGCGGTCATGCTCAAGGGTGGGAGTGAGGCGGCCCGTACCAATAAACTGCTGGCAGAACTGATCCTGGCGGCGGGTTCGTCATGCGGACTGCCCGAGAACTGGCTTTCCCTGCTGGAGACACGGGAGGATGTCAGGCGGATGCTGAAGCTGGACGGGTACATCGATCTGATCATTCCGCGCGGCTCAAACGAGTTCGTGAAGTATATCATGGACAACACCTCCATCCCGGTGCTCGGTCACGCGGACGGTATCTGCCACGTGTACGTGGATGAGCAGGCCGACCTTGATATGGCCGTTAAAATCATCGCGGACAGCAAATGCCAGTATGTGGCCGTGTGCAATGCCCTGGAAACCCTGCTGGTGCATCGTTCCCGGGCAGCGGAGTTTCTCCCGACCTTACAACAGGCGCTGGAAGAAAACGGGGTGGAGCTGCGCGGCTGTGAGCGGACCCGCGCCGTCATTCCGGTGAAGGCCGCCGTAGAGGCGGACTGGAAAACCGAATACCTGGACCTGATCCTGGCCGTTAAAATAGTCGACAGTATGGACCAGGCAATCCGGCATATAAACACCTACGGCTCGCACCACACGGACGCCATCGTCACGGCCGCAAAAGAGCGGGCCTCGCGGTTCTTACGGTTGGTGGACTCGGCCGACGTGTTCTGGAACTGCAGCACGCGTTTCAGTGACGGTTATCGCTTCGGACTGGGGGCTGAAGTGGGGATCAGCGCAAACAAAATCCATGCCCGCGGCCCGGTCGGCATTGAGGGACTGTTGATTTATAAATGGAAGCTCATCGGCAGCGGACAGGTCGCGGCCGATTATACCGGCGACGGGGCACGGGATTTCAGCCATAAGAAACTTGACAAAGAATGTGATGTATAGAAAAACCCATGCGTGATTTTACGAATGTAAAACGTATTGTGATTAAAATCGGTACCTCCACCATCACCAGAAACAACGCGTTGGATACGGGGTATATCAGGCGGTTTGTCTCGCAGATCAGGGACATGCTCCGGGAAAAACGCCAGGTGGTTATTGTCAGTTCCGGTGCCATCGGGATGGGCGCGGGCCAGTTGGGGAAGACCGAGCGTGTTACCGGTATAAAAATGCGCCAGGCCTGTGCCGCCATCGGCCAGCCCCTGCTGATGCAGGAGTACCGCAAGGCATTTTTGAAATATAACATCATTACGGCCCAGGTACTGCTCACCGCGGACGTCTTAAGCAACCGCAAGACCTATTTGAATCTGCGTAATGCATTGGAATCTCTGCTGGAGCTGGGCTGTGTCCCTATCCTGAACGAGAACGACAGTGTCTCCACCGAAGAGATCGGGTCCGCCTTCAGCGACAACGACCGTCTCAGCGCCTTTGTGGCCAGTAAAATCGATGCCGATCTGCTGATTATGCTGAGTGATGTGGATGCATTATACGACAAAGACCCCAGGCATAACCCGGACGCGGTCCCGGTACCGCTTGTGACCGGAATCACCCCGGAAATCCTCCGCATGGCGGGCAGCCGCGGCAGTACACACGCCAGCGGCGGTATGAAGACCAAACTGGAGGCCGCGCGCATCACCTCGGAGGCGGGATGCAGCATGATACTGGCCCCGGGCGATAGGAAGGATATCATCGCCGATATCATGGCCGGAAAGGAAATAGGGACCCTGTTTCTGCCGCGGAAACGCCTGCGCCAGCGCACCCGTTGGCTTCGCAACAGCATTCCGACCGGTACCATCCACATCGACGAAGGGGCCTTACGCGCCTTAAGGAAAAACAAAAGCCTACTGCCGAGCGGCATCAGGAGTGTCGAAGGTGAGTTTGAAAAAAACTCGGTGGTAATGCTGAATACGGCGGCCAAGGCGGTAAGCGGATTCAGCAGCGCCGAACTCAGGCTGATAGCCGGCAAACACAGCCGGGAAATAGAAACATTACTGGGAAAGGGACGAGGGGATGTTGTGGCCATCCCTGAAAACATTGTATTTATCGATGATTAACATGCCTGATCTTAACATTATTGCCTTACAACTTGAGGGTCTTGAGGAGACCATAATTTATCACCTCATAGAACGGGTACAGTACCGTAAAAACAGTGTAGTCTATGAGCCGGGGGCAAGCGGGTTCCGGGGGTATCCGCGAAAAAGCCTGATGGAAATTCGCCTGCTTTTTCACGAACGTATGGACGCGCAGTTCGGCCGCTTCTGCGTTCCGGAAGAACGGCCGTTTTCCGGCCGTCTGCCGCGGCCCCGGCGCACGGTGCATCTGCCGGTCTACCCCCTTGCGCTGAGAGATTTCAATCTGGTCAACCTCACCGCGGCGATCAAACAGGCCTATACCACCCTGGTGAATATAATCTGCAGGGACGGGGACGACGGACAGTACGGTTCAAGCGTAGAGAACGACGTATACGCGCTGCAGGCAATCTCACGCCGTATTCATTACGGGGCGATGTATGTGGCCGAAGCCAAATACCGGGCCGATCCGGGGCGTTATAACGAGTTGATCCGCACACGCGACCGCACCCGGCTTATGCATGAGCTGACAAGAAAAGAGGTGGAAGCGAGAATCATCAACCGCGTCAAAGACAAGGTGGCCCGCGCACAGGCGCGGTCCAATCTGAAAATCCGTATACCGATCGATCCTGAAAGTGTGCTGGCTTTTTACCGGGACAGTATTATTCCTCTCACCAAAGAGGGAGAAATTATTTACCTTATTAATCGCCGGGAAATACTATCCTGAAGATAGTAAACTTTCCGTGTACGTTTGACGCTATTGTACCTTTTAATTGTTTTACCAGCATTTCCACAAGCTGTAAGCCCAATGAATGGGTTTTCTTCAAATCAAAATCATCCGGCAGCCCCATACCGTTATCACTTACCAGAAAAATGTAATCGCCCGCCTCGCGTCTCATCGAAATATTGATAACCCCATCATGCCCGCGGGGAAAGGCGTGTTTTACGGCATTGGTAACCAGCTCGTTAAAGATCAGGCCGCACGGAATGGCAATATCGATATTCAGAAAGATCTTATCAACCTGCAGGTTGATCTTAATTTTATTATGTTCCAGCCGGTGCGAATGAATGATATGAAAAACAAATGATTTTAGGTATTCCATAAAATCGATCTTCTGCAGCTCTTCGGACTGGTATAGTTTCTCATGGATCAGGGCCATGGCCTTGATCCTGCTTTCGCACTGTTTAAAGATTTTTTCGGTCTCGGCGTCATTAATCGAATTGAGCTGCAGGTTCATCAGACTGCTGATGATCTGGAGGTTGTTTTTTACCCGGTGGTGTATCTCCCGCAGCATGGTTTCCTTTTCCCGTAAGGTTTTCAGCTGCTTTTGTGTCTGTTTGATCTGGGTTATGTCTTCCTGAATCGCGATATAGTTGCTGATTTCGCCATTAATGTCCCTGACCGAAGAAATGTTCACCGATTCCCAGTATAATTTGCCGTTCTTCTTGCGGTTAAGGATTTCACCCCGCCACTCACCGTCCCGCTGCAGGCTTTGCGCTATCTGCTCATAAAATTCGGGGGGATGATAATTGGACTTCAAAATGCGCGCATTCCGCCCGATGATCTCCTGGGGAGAAAATCCCCGCACACGAATGAATTCGGGATTGATATATTCAATTATACCGTTTTTATCCGTAATGATAATGGAAACCGGGCTCTGGTCCACCGCACCGAACATTTTACGCAGGAACTCTTCGGATTTTTTTCGCTTTGATATGTCCCGAATAGTTCCCACCATGCCCATGAACCGGCGGTCCCGCATATCAGCTTCGGTACTATAATAGGCCGACGCGCTGATTTCACCGAATATTCCGGTGGTTTCGGCAGGGGTGCCTGCCTTCCCGTCTTTTCCCGTTCTTTTCGGCAGCAGCCGCGCTTCCATATTGTTCAGTTTTAAGAGCCATGACTTGGGATGGTTGAGGGAAACCAATGCTTCGGCCGAAACAGCATCCGGCAATTTCCCCATACTCATCTCATGACGTATGCGCTGCACGTCGTCAGGATGTATGATCGTGGTGAAGGGTTTTCCGATGAGTTCGGCCGGCTTATATCCCAGGATTGTTACGGCAAGATTTAAAAGCCGGAACCGCCCGCCCTCGTCGGTTTTATACACAATGTCGGGAATAAAATGGATGAGATTCCTGTTCTCGTTTTCACTTTCCTTTATGGTCTGTTCAAACTGTGTTTTCTTCCCTATTTTATTCACTTTTTTTCAACATATCGCGAAGGCCCCTACCTTCGCTTGTCTAAAGGAATATACTCCCTTTTTTTTATGACGTTTTTATACGCCGGTCGTATAATCCTGCCCCCGCTTACCAACTCCTCCAGCCGGTGTGCCACCCAGCCCGCGATACGCGCGATAGCAAACAACGGGGTATACAGCTCCCGGGGAATCCCCAACATGCTGTATACAAAACCTGAATAAAAATCAACATTGGCCGAAATAATTTTATTCGTGGATTTTTCCTCGGCAAAAACATCCGGACCGTACTTTTCTATAAGTGAATACAGCTTGAACTCTTCTTCCGCTCCTTTTTCCTTGGAGAGATCGGCCGCTTTCTGTTTCAGCAAAACGGCACGGGGATCGGAAAGTGTATAGACCGCATGCCCCAGTCCGTAGATCAGCCCGCTTTTATCGTATGCTTCTTTTCTTATGAGTTTGCGTAAATAGTTTTTTACCTCTTCATCATCGGACCAGTCCTTGACGTTTGCCTTGATGTCATCCATCATCTGCACTACCTTGATGTTTGCCCCCCCGTGTTTGGGCCCTTTAAGCGAACCCACACCGGCGGCAACGGCGGAATAGATGTCGGTTCCCGAAGAGGTTACCACATGCAAGGTAAAGGCCGAATTGTTGCCGCCCCCATGTTCGGCATGCAGCACCAGGCATAAATCCAGCACCTCAGCTTCAAGCTTGCTGTATTTACGGTCCGGCCTGATGAGATGCAGCAGATTCTGCGCCGTACCGAGGCCCCGGCTTACCTTGTGAATATACAGACTTTTCCCGTCATGATAGTGAGATTTGGCCTGAAACGCGTAAGCCGTCAATGTGGGGAAACAGGCAATCAACTGCAGCCCCTGGCGCAGGTTGTTTCTTATGCTGAGGTCGTCCGGATTATCGTCGTAGGAATACATCACCAAAACACTGCGCGCAAGTTTGTTCATGATATCCCTGCTGGGTGCCTTTAATATCATGTTTTCCGTAAACCCGGCGGGCAGTTCACGAAACTCGTCCAACACAGCACAAAACTCGTCCAGCTCCTGCCTTGTGGGCAGTTTCCCGAATAAAAGCAGGAAGCTTGCTTCTTCAAAGCCGAAGCGTCCGTCGGCCAGGAATCCGCTTACGAGCTCCTGCACGTCTATACCCCGGTAGACAAGGCGTCCCTCGACGGGGACACTTTCCCCTTCATCGATGATATAGCCGTGGACGTCTCCGATTGTGGTCAGTCCGACAAGCACGCCTGTCCCGTCACTGTTACGCAGCCCCCGTTTTACATTGTATTTCTGATAATTATCCGGCGAAATTCTGTTTTTCTCTTCCGCCAGATTGTGCATTTTCTCGATAAATCCCGTTAGTGTCCCGTTTCCCGTCGTCTTTTCCATCTATTTTCCTTCACAATAAGGATTGAATATTTTACAAAAAAATTATATCTATAAAAGAGTGATTTGACAATTCCTTTACCAAGGATTTCATTGTTTATTTGCAAATAATCACTTAAAAAACGCAAAAAGGCAGTAAATATGTTTTTTTTTCATTTTTCACTGATTATCGCGGTTTCCGCCCATATTGTTTGCCAGATATTTAAGCTGGTATACTATTCAATCCGGGACGGCAAGTTCAGCCCGGGCTATTTCTTTTCCGCAGGGGGAATGCCCAGTACGCATACCGCGTTTACCAGCAGCATGACCATTTCACTGGGCTTGATCAAGGGCTTTGATTCGGTCTATTTTGCCATGGCTTTTGTGTTTACGGCCGTGGTTATTTATGATTCCCTGCGGCTGCGGGGGGCGGTACAGGTCCATTCCGAACAACTGATAAAATTGATGAAATTACTGCCCGAAAAGGAACGCACGGAGGTTCCCCGAATGGTGGGGCACACGTTAAGTGAAATAATCGTGGGGATTATCGTAGCGTTTGCCTTCAGTACGGGATTTTATTATCTGCTCGGTCCCTTTTTCCTCGGGGCCGGCTGAAAGACAAGACATGACGATGAAACCGGTTAAGTTTTTATTAATATGTTTTATCTTGTTCGGCTGTCTGGCACGGCAATTACAGGCGGATCCTGTCCTGATGGTAAATTGGCTGGGTATGGACCTGCAGAGCGCGTATAAGGAGTTCGGCACACCCCGTGAGGTGTTCTGTTACCGGGGTGACAAGGCAGACGAAGATAATGTTGTATTTTATTATAATGATCATATCTATTTATTCTGGTTTGAAAACCGTGTGTGGACGGTGAGATTTGACGAACGTTATGAAAAAGAGTTTATGGGTGTAAAAATGGGGGCGGCAAAGGAACAGGTGCTGGAGGTATTAGGGAGCAAATATGAAGAAGCGGACGGCTCACTGGTTTTTTACCTGCCGGACCGGGGCTTTCCGGTACGCCTGCGCTTGTTCTTCAGAAAGAACAAACTTTACGACGCATATTTGTACAGAGGGGACTATTAATGAATAAGAGTTTACTATGTTTGGTATTAAGCGAAACCACGCTTGAAAAAAACAAAAATATCCTGGATACCTACAGGAATTTTATTGATATGGTGGAACTGCGGGCCGATTATCTGACCCAACGGGAATACGCAGGTATTAAAGATTTTCCGGAAAACATCGGTATCCCTGCCATTCTGACCGTACGACGGGCCTCCGACGGAGGAAGGTTCCGCGGCAGGGAAAGCGACCGCAGGGCGTTGTTGAAACAGAGTCTCGGCAGTGCTTATTCCTATATCGATCTGGAAACCGATTTCCGCGACAGCGAGTTCGAACAGCGGCTGAAACAGTCCCGGATCAGAATTATCCGCTCGTTCCACGATTTTGACGGGGTACCCGCCAACCTGGCGGAACGGATCAGGGAAATGGCCGGGGCCGAAGGAGAAATACCAAAGGCGGCGGTTATGCCCAAAAGCACAAAGGACCTGCTTACCCTCCTGCAGTGTTATAAAAAGTTGGAAGACACGGAAAAGATCCTGGTGGGAATGGGAGATTTCGGATTTCCCACCAGGATATTGAGTAATTATCTGGGCTCCTTCCTGAGTTATTGCGCACGTACGGGCAGCCAGGCTGCTCCGGGCAACAAGGACCCGGAAGAGATGGTGAAACTCTACGGGTTTCATAAAATAGACAACACCACCAAAATTTACGGAATCATCGGGAACCCGATAATGCACTCCTTTTCCCCGCGTATTCACAACCGGGGGTTTAAGGCCCTGGAATACAACGGGGTATACCTGCCCTTCCAGGTTGATAACGTGGGGCAGTTCTTTAAAATCGCCAAACTACTTGATATGAACGGGTTCTCCGTTACCATCCCCCATAAACAGGCGGTCATACGCTACCTTCACGGCAAACACGAAAACATCAATAAAATAAAGGCCTGCAATACGGTGATTAAAAAAGACGGCGGATATTACGGAGAAAATACCGATGTGTACGGTTTTTTAAAACCGCTGAAAAATTATTTCGGCGATCCCATTACACAAAACATCAAGGCCACGGTAATCGGTGCGGGCGGCGCCGCCCGGGCCGTGGTATACGGATTGACCCGCCACAATGCCAAAATTCTCATCCTCAACCGTACGGAGGCCAAGGCCAAAAAACTGGCGCGGATCTTCAACTGCCAATGGGGGGGATTGAATCCCGAAGAGGTAAAACGTATTCGTGACTACTCGGATTTAATCGTGCAAACAACGAGTGTGGGCATGAAACCGAATATCAAGAAAGACCCCATTTCCACCTTCCGTTTTCGGGGGCATGAGATTGTCTATGACCTGATCTATAATCCTCCGCTTACCAGACTGTTGGAACGGGCACTCGACTCCAACTGTAAGGTTATTAATGGCGAGGAAATGCTTTTGGCCCAGGCCCAGGCCCAGTTTCAGTTGTTTACGGGCAGTGATTATATTTTCCCGCAGAACTTCGTCTTTGAAATATTCAGGGGCTGATCGCTTACCCGCGCCGCGGAATTTTAAATAAGCATCTTTACAAAAATATATTTTCCTCTATAATAGGTGCTAATCAAATCCCATTCTTACAAATACCAGATAAGGAGAAAAGAAGCATGAAACACAAAAAGCTGTTTATACCCGGTCCGGTAGAGGTCAGTGAGGAAGTACTGAAGGTACTCTCAACACCCATGATCGGCCATAGAAGCTCGGAATATAGCGCCCTGCAGGAAAGCGTAACCAAAAAACTCCAGCAGATGATGTATACGCAGAACCCCATTATCCTGTCCGCCTCATCCGGCACAGGGCTCATGGAGATGGCCATCCGCTGCACCACCGTAAAGCGGGCGATTGTTTTTGCCATGGGCGCGTTCGGCAAGCGCTGGTATGAGATCGCCGTGGGCAACGGCATCCCCGCGGACAAGCACGAAGTGGAATGGGGCCAGCCCATTACCCCGGACATCGTGGAGCAGTACCTCTCCACCGGCAAGTATGATGTGGCCACCATAACCCACAACGAGACCTCAACCGGGGTAATGAACAACCTGGAGGAACTCGCCCCGGTATTTCAGAAGTACCCGGATGTGGTCTGGTGTATGGATACGGTCTCCTCCCTGGGCGGGGTAAAAATAGAAGTAGACAAGATCGGTGTTGATGTCTGTGTCAGCTCCAGCCAGAAGGCGCTGGGACTTCCCCCGGGATTAAGCCTTGCGTCCGTTTCCGCAAAGGCCAAAGAACGGGCCGCAAAGGTCGGGACACGCGGATACTACTTCGACATGCTTCTCCTGTTAAAATATATTGAGGAGAGAAAGTTCCAGTATCCCTCTACCCCTGTTATTCCGCATATTTTCGCCCTGGATTTCCAGATGGACAGGATTCTCAAGGAAACTCCCGAAGGTCGGTTTAAACGCCATGAGGAACTGGCCGCCCTGGTACAAAACTGGGCCAGGAAACACTTTAAAATGTTTGCCAATGAAAAATATGCCTCAAAAACCGTTACCTGTATCGAGAACACGACGGGATTTTCCGTAAAAGACCTGAATACCGAGCTGGGAAACCGCGGATTTATGATTTCCAACGGCTACGGCTCCCTGAAAGAAAAAACCTTCAGGATTGCGCACATGGCCGATTTGCAAAAAGCGGATGTGCAGGAACTGCTCGGTGAGATAGAGGATATTTTAAAACTTTCATAAACCATGCACAACGCATTTCCACATCTCTTACAGACTCCGGCCTGGGGAAGAGCCAAATGCACGGCCCATCCCTCCTGGAGCTGGTACCTGTTTGTTAAACCGAAGCAGGCAGGAAAATTTGAACAAACACAAAGCCTCCCGAACCCGTCGGCCATAGAGTCGTCCGTACTCATTTTAGAGCGTTCCCTGGGACTGGGCCAGCGTCTGCACTATATACCCCGGGGGCCGTATGTCGACTGGCGGGACCGTTCCGCCGTAGAAGCGGTACTGGGGTTTATCAAAGATTTTGCCCGCAAAAAATCAGTACTTATGCTGCGTATGGAACCCGACATATCGGAGGACGAATTTGACAGCGCCCCGGTCCTTGCCGCCGGTTTCAGGCGGGTGAAAGACCACATTCAGCCCGCGGACACGGTGCGGGTCCCTATTCAGAAAAGCGATGATGAGTTGATGGGCGGTTTCCACAAAAAACACCGTTATAACATCAAACTGGCGGCAAAGCGCGGGCTTACCGTTCGCACCTCCGTCAGCCCCAAGGATGTCACCCTCTTTTACAACCTGTTGAAAAAGACCGAAGAGCGGCACGGCGGCGTCCTGCATATCCATCATGAAGATTATTACCAGGTGGTTACCCGTGAACTGGCAAAACACAATATGGCCGTTCTTTATATCGTGGAAAAGCAGGGGCGTCCGGCCTCCGCCTCCCTGGTACTCAGGTACGGGGACCAGGCCATCTACATGTTCGGGGCAGCGGATTACGAGTTTCGCAGGGACATGCCCAACCACCTGCGGGAATGGGAAAGCATGCGCGATGCCAGGGACGAAGGATTACAGTATTTCGATCTGTGGGGCGCCACCATGAGAAACGATCCGGGCGGCGGTATTATGCGCTATAAACTGGGATACCACGACAGCATAGAGACCCTGGCAGGAAGCTTTGACTGGTCTCCCAAGCCGCTGCGGTATAAGTTGTTCAGACTGCTGGACAAACTACGGAGAAAGCTGTAAGGAAAGCCCCGAAGCGGTTGTTTACGGGTTTATAATCCGCCGGCCGGCTTACAATCAGCTGACCGGGTGTACAATCCGCCGACAGCTCTACAGTCCGCCGGCCACCATATCGCCGATTTCCGAGGTTGAAAATCCCATTTTTCCCGCCGACATACTCTTCATTTGAGTGATGGTCTTTACGGCAGAGGCCTCAACCGCCTTGGCCGCCTGCTCCTCTCCCAATGTTTCCAGCATCATCTGGATGGAAAAAATAGCCGCCATGGGGTTGATGATGTTCTGTCCCGTATATTTGGGGGCGGAACCGCCGATGGGTTCGAACATGGACACCCCTTCCGGGTTGATGTTGCCGCCCGCGGCCACACCCATACCACCCTGGATCATGGCGCCCAGGTCCGTGATAATATCACCGAACATGTTGCAGGTAACAATAACGTCAAACCATTCGGGATTTTTTACCATCCACATGGTGGTGGCGTCCACATGGGCGTAATCCGTGGTAATGTCGGGGTAATCCCCGGCCACCTCTTCAAAGGTACGCATCCACAGGTCATGCGCAAAGATAAGCACATTGGTTTTGGCGCAGAGGGTCAGTTTCTTCCCCTTGTTGCGTTTCCGTGTATACTCAAACGCATAGCGGATACAGCGCTCAACACCTTTACGCGTATTAATCATCTCCTGAATCGCCACCTCATCGGGCGTGCCTTTTTTCATAAAGCCGCCGGACCCCAGATACAGTCCTTCGGTATTTTCACGGACAATCACAAAATCGATGTCCTCCGGCTTTTTGTTTGCCAGGGGTGTCTCCACGTTGGGATACAGTTTTACCGGGCGCAGGTTGATATACTGGTCCAGGCCGAACCTGAGACTGAGGAGTATTCCCACCTCAAGGATCCCCGGTTTTACCTTGGGATGGCCGATCGCCCCCAGGTAGATGGAATCGAATTTTTTCAGCTCGTCCAATGCCCCCGCGGGCAGGGTCTCACCTGTTTTAAGGTAGTGCTCACCGCCAAAGGGGAATTCTTTAAAGGTGAACTCTACATTAAACTTCTTTGAGACGGCCTTTAACACTTTCAAGCCCTCATTGACTACTTCCGGTCCGGTGCCGTCCCCCGGAACAACTGCGATATTATACATCTTTCCTCCTTTTTATTGTTCTGAGAGTACAAATTGAACGGATAATTGTCAATT
>Ga0307441_1000446_pt1 | contig 15196 bp, 11 predicted proteins | sample SalMarWE160420MG_FD_202149 | JGI IMG/M metagenome (GOLD analysis project Ga0307441, IMG submission 202149) | Salt marsh sediment microbial communities from the Plum Island Ecosystem LTER, Massachusetts, United States - WE1604-20 | ecosystem: Environmental > Aquatic > Marine > Intertidal zone >... | reverse complement strand
TTGGCGATGGTACGCAACGCCGTCAGTGTTTCCGGGATATAGGTATTTTCCGCCGCTCCGGTAAACGGTCTTTGTATAATACGCATCTCAAACGGATTGTCCATATAACCACCGGAATAATCCGCGTACGGTTTGGCAAAACAGCGGATGTTTAAAAAGGTTTTATTCACTACCTGCATCTCACCCGTACGCGACCACGGGTACCCGTAAACAACCACAAAGGGTATCAATATATGGAATGCCTGTCCCAGCTTCGGATACGGTTCCGGGGTGGAATCGATAAGTGAGTACAATCCCTTCTTCAGGAACTCTCCGTTTAACATTCTCTTTTCATCACCATTAATGGGATTATAGGAACTGCTGCGCAGGGCGTATGAATGCAGTCTCTTTTTGGGATCGGCTGATGATTCCGTAATCAGAACCGAGGCGATATCCGGTTTTTTACGGATCCACAGGTGATATCCGCCTTGGGCTGCCTGTTCGATAATAATATCATCAGGACTGAGTGATAAATCGACCTGTGCGGCAACGTCATACAGCAGGAAGGAAAGAAACAGGATGCAGAGCAGGTTTTTTTTCATACTACATTAATATAATCGGTGCAGAACCCCGGGGTGTTAAGTAAGAGAGCATAGTTTGAAGCCCGAAGCCGGGAGGGAAGCTACTCTACCGTAACACTTTTTGCCAGGTTACGCGGCTGGTCCACGTCCCTGCCCAGTTCCACGGCGCAATAATAGGCAAAGAGCTGTAACGGTAACACCATTACATAGGGACTAAAAATCGCCGGTATCTTAGGGACCGAAAAAAAATCGTCCGCAATCTCCTTTATTTCGTCATCCCCGTCATTACAGACGGCAATGACCTTTCCCCTGCGCGCCTTCACCTCTTTCATGTTCGAAATCACCTTATCCCGCAGGCGGTCATCGGGAACTAGAAAGACACTGGGCGTCTCTTCGTTGATCAGGGCAATCGGGCCGTGCTTTATCTCCGCGGCGCTGTAGCCTTCAGCGTGTATGTAGGAGATCTCCTTCAGTTTCAAGGCCCCCTCCAAAGCCACGGGATAGTTGATCCCCCTGCCTAAAAAGAGAAAATCCTTGTAATCGGCATAACGTTTTGCCATATTTTTTAATTCTGAGGCTTTGTCCAGTATCTTTTGTATATGCTGCGGAATTTCCTGAATATTTTTAAGGTACCATTCCCCGGATTCAAAAGACATGTGCCGCATTCTTGCCAGAATAAGATTAAAGAGGTAGAGGGCAGTGATTTGAGAGGTAAAGGCCTTGGTGGAAGCGACCGCAATCTCCGGTCCGGAATGAATGTACACCCCACCGTCGGACTCACGGGCGATGGTGGAGCCGACTACATTACAGATCCCCAGTACCGTTGCCCCCTTGCGCTGCAGTTCGCGCATGGCATACAGGGTATCCGCTGTCTCACCCGATTGTGAGACGGCGAAATAAAGCGTATTGCGTTCCACCAACGGATTGCGGTACCGTACCTCGGAGGCCAACTCCGCTACACAGGGAACGCGTGCCGTGAATTCCAGCAGGTAGGCCGCTACCAATCCCGCGTGAAACGAGGTTCCGGCAGCGATTATTTTGATCCGTTCGATATTGAGAAGCTCCTTTGTAGACAGGTTAAGCCCCCCCAGTTTGGCCGTGGCCTGTTCGCTTTCGGTCCTGCCCCGGTAGGCACGGGTAATGGATTCGGGCTGCTCAAATATTTCCTTTTCCATAAAATGGGCAAACCCGCCCTTTTCGATCTGCTGTAACTCCCAGGTAATCTCATCGATTTTTTTGTTTACGGGACGATCGTTCAAATCCGTGATATGGTAGTCCTCGCAGGTCACCGTGACTACCTCACCGTCTTCCAGGTACACAACCTGTTTTGTATGTGCCAGAATGGGGGTCACATCGGAGGCCAGAAACATTTCATCATCTCCGATCCCTATCACCAGTGGGGAACCGTTACGCGCGCCCACAATCTTAAAGGGTTCGTCGATATGCACGCAGACAATTCCGTATGTTCCCTCAATAAGGATCAGAGACTCCTTCACCGCCTGTTCCAGATTCCCTTTATAATTCTGAGAGATGAGATGTGCCAGGACTTCCGAGTCGGTTTCGGTTTTGAACACGATCCCCTCGGACTCAAGTTTGGCTTTCAGCACACTGAAGTTTTCGATAATACCATTGTGCGCAATCACGATCTTTCCGCTCATATCCGTATGCGGATGTGCATTAGCGTCGGTGACCCCGCCGTGTGTCGCCCAGCGGGTATGGCCTATCCCGTACATGCCCTTCAGGTCTTCCGGCACGGCCGCTTTCAGATCTTTTATCTTGCCCGTCTTTTTTATGATGGTAAACGACCCGTTATTCCCCACACAGATGCCGGCCGAGTCATAGCCGCGGTACTCCAGTCTTTTTAAGCCTTCCAAAAGAATTTGAGCGGCGGGTCTGGGCCCGCAGTAGCCGATTATTCCGCACATAATTTGATCCCCTTCCTCGTCTTGGTGTTTTAGGCCGGAAATATTCTTGATAACGAAAGTATACCCTTAGTACAGGATAAATATCAATATTATTAATAATATGTTTAAAATATGGAAATACTGTGGCCGCAAAGTAATCAGATCATTTCGGTGATAGAGCGCAGCGTCTCCTCATTCGCCAAAACCAACTTGTCACCTTTAATTTTCACCACTCCCTGTTTTTCCAGTTCACCGATGATTTCAGTGACGCGTACCTTGGGAATATCAAGCTCAATACCGATCTCTTCCAGAATTGTATTGTAGTTTAACGTATCGGACTCCTTGTCCTGCTCCTTATAGGCATAATATAGGCTGATGGAGACCAACCCCCTATCATAATGGGGAACCAGGTGCTTGAGTTTCAGATTGGCATTATGAAGCCGCCTGCAAAGTTTATCAATCATATTCACGGCGATTTCCGCATTTTTTTGCATAAGATTTAAAAAACCGCTGCGGTCAAACTCCAGGAGTTCCACGTCCGAAAGGGTAACCACTGTGGCCGTACGTTTTATTCTTGATACAAGCGCCATTTCGCCAAAGAACTCACCCTTGCCGAGTACCGCCAAAATATACTCTTTTCCGCCGATATTCTTGGTGATTTTGACCTTGCCCTGCTGAATAATGTACATGGTCTTGCCGCTGTCCCCTTCTTTACAGACCATTTCACCTTTTGACAGTACCTTCCCGAAATTTTCAAATATTAAAGATTTTTCTCCCATATTCTGCTTCCGGCCTCCTTTTTATCACGACCTTAAGTATAAATATATTTTTTTTTTGTGGCAAGAAAGCAAAACAAAAATAAAACGCGTATTACTTAATAAACAGCAAAAGGAGAACAATGATGAGAAAAATGATTGGTTTACTGCCGGCAAGTTTGGCTTGCCTTATATTTTCCTGCGGACCGGTGTCCGATCTGGGTGTTCCCCAAGAAACCGACATGTATCCACCGCGGTTTCGGGACATCACCGCGACAAGCCGCACCGAGATAAGGATTGAATTTGACGAACCGGCCTTCCTGCAGAGCGACTCACTGAGTATCAGTCCCGCCCTTTCGGTCCGGGATGTTACCCGGGATGCGGATGCGGTCAGCATTAACACGGAGGCGATGACTGCGGGGCAGGAATATACGGTTGAAGCCGTGGCTGTTGACGGTGAAAGCAACTCCCTCTCCTTTGCCGCGGTGTTTTACGGCTTTAATCCCGCCAAACCACTGATAAAGATAAATGAGTTCACTACACAGGGATCAAAAACCCATCCGGACCTGGTAGAATTAAAGATACTTTCAAACGGAGATATGGCGGGACTCACTTTTTATCAGGGGGTGGCGGAGAACTGGACAAACCGCTTTGTTTTCCCCAAAATGCCGGTAAAAAAAGGGGATTTCATTCTTCTGCACTTTAAGCCGGAACATATCCCTGCGGAGATAAACGAAATTCAGAACAAGACCCAATCCGGCGGACTGGATGCCTCACCCCTGGCGTTTGATTTTTGGGTATCCGACGGTAAGGGGCTGTCCGGCAATAACGGGGTGCTGTCCCTTTACGACCAACCCCGGGGGATCATAATCGACGGGGTGCTTTACAGCAACCGTACCTCTGATTCGGATGAAGCCTACGCGGGTTTCGGCAGCAATAAAACAAAGATAAAAGCCTACACCCTTTTTTCCGCCGGAGCATGGGCCGCCTCTTCCGGAGATATCCGGCCCCAGGACGGCATTAATCCCGACAATTCAACCGCGACCCGTTCCATGTGCAGAACCGGAGAATGCACCGATACCGACTCAAAAAATGACTGGCATATCGTTCCTACCGGTAAGTCAAGTTTTGGAGAGGAAAACTGTGAAGAACAGTACCGTCCTTAAAAATGTTTTGTCAAAAGATCGTCGATGACCGGCCTGGGGACCGCCCCGACCTTTTTATCCACCACTTCACCGTTTTTAAAAACAAGCATGGTCGGAATACTGACAATATTAAATTCGGAGGCAAGATCCTGTTCCTCATCAACATTAATCTTGGCAATCTTCAACTTATCACTGTAATCCTCGGCTACTTTTTCAAGTACAGGATCCATCATCTTACAGGGCATACACCACTCGGCCCAGAAATCAGTCAATACGACTGTTTTAGACTCCAACACCTCCTGCTTAAAATTGTCCTTAGTGACTTTAATTTCAGATCCCACTGCATACCTCCTTAGTATTTCTTTTTGAATTCCTTTAAGCGGAAATCTTCAATAACTTGCTTTACATGTGTCAAAATACCTTCAAGGATAACCTTATTTGCATCATCCATATTGGGGTTCTTATCCTCTACCGTCTCCAGTACAGTAACAATATCATGCAGCATAAACGCCGCCTCTAGAATATAATTCTTTTCTTCCTTATCGACCATTGTATAATCCCTGGGAAAATGATTGAGTCTGGTTACATAACGTTCCAATTTTGACGGGATCCCCTCCTTACTGCTGCCGCCCAGCTCATGCAGCTGGGTTTCCAGGGCCATCATCGTCTTGGTGCTTAAGGCGTAACTGGTAGACTTTAAAACCGTATACAACCGGGGCCAGACCTCCTGTTCCAGGGTATGCAAAGCGCCGAAAAGTCTGCGTATCTCCTCATTGGCGTCCTTATGGAAGTTTATGTCATTATATTTTCGTATCTTTTTAACATTCTCCTCCATGACCCTGTCCGCAAAACTTTTCTCCTTCACCTCAGTAGTTTTAATTTCTTTATTCAGGTATTTTTCTTCAGCCCGGTGCAGCAGTTCTTCGATGGCATCGATTTCGGCCAAGAGAAAACTGGAGATATCCACATTGTTTTTTAAAGCATGCAGATAGCGGTTTTCAAACTCACGTTTATAGGAGAGTGATTTAAAATATTTATAATGGTACTCGTCGTATTTTTTCCTTATTTTTGCGACGACACCGGTTATTTCTGTGGGAGTTAATTTACGAATCTTGGCCATACTATTATTTATAGGAGTAAATGCTCTTCTCTGTCAATGCTTTCTCCGGATATCCCGGATAAAGCCCGTATTTTTTTAAATACGGCATCCGCAAAACCCCCGTCCTTAAGGTGCGCCTGTATTTCACGAACGAAGGCCGAACCGATTATAGCGGCGTGTACCTCCGGGCATAATTTCTCAAGCTGCTCCCTGGTTGAGATACCGAACCCCGCCAGCACCTTGAATCCCAGCGATTTTGCCGCGCGCAAGAAATCGATATTTTCCTCGTCTATCGCCGAAAAAGCACCGGTTATCCCCTTACGCAAAGCGGCGTATAAATAGGTTGTGCCCAATCCGGCGATCTTTTTCAGGCGTTCCGGTTCGGTATTGGGTGCCACCACCGGAATTACCTCCAATCCCAAGGATTTGGCCTGTGCGTAAAGCCCCTCATCCAAATCAAAGGGCAGATCGGGTACAATCAGCCCGGCGGCTCCCGCCTCCCGGGTTTGCTTTAAGAATGTCTCGATTCCTCTTGTGTAGACCAGGTTGCAATAACTCATAATGAATACGGGTATGGATGATTCCGCCGCAATCTGCTTTACCAGTCCGAATCCTTTGTCGACCGTAAATCCGCTTTCCAGCGCCCCCCCACAGGCCGCCTGAATCACGGGACCGTCCGCCGTCGGATCACTAAAGGGAAACTGGACCTCCAAAAATGCCGCCCCGCCTTTAATCATCGCGCGGGCGATTTTCATGGAACCTTCCGCGTCGGGATAATATGCCACAAGATGCGACATGATTTTGAACACCATCACCGTACCTCCTGTTTTAAGAATGAGAACCAGGCGTCTTTGTCCAGCTCCCGGGCCATAATGAACAGGTCTTTGTCTCCCCTGCCCGACATATTGACAATGACGGCCTTTTCTTTCGGATACTGCCCGGCAATCTTCAATGCCAGGGCTCCCGCGTGTGCCGATTCCAAAGCAAATACGATCCCTTCGTGCCGTGCAAAAAACTTCACGGCATCCAGTGCTTCACTGTCGCTCACCGACATGAACTCCACTCTTCCCGATTTTCCCAGGTAGGCCAGCTGCGGACCGATACCGGGGTAGTCCAGTCCCGCTGATATTGAATGGGTGGGCAGCACCTGCCCGTCCTCGTCCTGTAAAAAGTTTGATTTGTACCCCTGTACAATACCGGTCCTGCCCAACCCGGTCATGCGGGCCGCGTGCTCGCCCGGTCGGCTCCCCCTGCCGCCCGCCTCCGCACCCAACAGGCGCGGCTCCTTTTTTTCCAGGTAAGGATAAAAAAAGCCGATGGAGTTTGAGCCTCCCCCCACACAAGCAATCATAGCCGCCACATCCAGCCCCTGTTTTTCCGCTTCGGCCTCCACCTCGCGGCCGATGACGGCCTGGAACTCACGTACCATATCCGGATAGGGAGAAGGTCCCAGGGCGGACCCCAGCAGGTAGTGCGTGTTGCTGAAACTGGATGCCCAGTCCCGCAGGGCGTCGTTTACCGCGTCCTTTAGTGTGCGCGAACCGCTTTTTACCGGCACCACCTCCGCCCCGAACAGCTCCATCCAGAACACATTCGGCCGTTGGCGTGCCATATCCACCTCACCCATATACACACGGCACTCAAGCCCCAGTTTGGCGCACATGGCGGCGGTGGCAAATCCGTGCTGTCCCGCCCCGGTTTCCGCGATGATCCGCGTTTTGCCCATACGCTTTGCAAGCAGCCCCTGCCCCAGGGCGTTATTGATTTTATGCGCCCCGGTGTTGGCCAGGCCCTCAAGTTTTATATATATCCGGGCCCCCCCGACTTCCCTGCTTGTATTTTCAGCAAAAAGCAGCGGGGTCGGACGACCGATGTAGTTCTTGGCATGCAGGATAAACTCCTGCTGAAACGTTTCATCGTTCATTGCCTCTGTATAGGCGTTTTCCAGTTCATCCAGCGGCGCCCGCAGTATTTCGGCCACATAGCGTCCGCCGTACTCCCCGAAAAAATCGTTATAGTATTTGTGCACGTTCTATCTCCTTGAAATAGGTTGTTAAGAGGTCGGGATCTTTCTTCCCCGGTGCAGCCTCAAGCCTGCTGGCGGCATCCACCAACTCAGGTTCAAAGCGGCGGATTATATCCGTAATGTTGTGCGGACCCAGTCCGCCCGCAAGCCAAAGGGGTTTTTCCTGTTTTGCCTTTTCGATCAGCTCACTCCCCAGGGTCTTCCCCGTGCCGCCGCGCAGATTATCGGCGGGCGCATCCACCAGCACACGCGGGCAGCGATACCCGGCAATGGCGTGTATGTCGTCAGCGCCCTTCAACTGAAGGACTTTGTAATAGGGAAAGGCAGTTTTGAAACAGGCCGCCGGTTGTTCGTCCCCGTGAAACTGGATGGCTGAAAGCAGGCCGTCTTCGAGCAGGCCGGATATCCGGTCATCAAGCCGGGCTTTTGCTCCCGCAACCACCACCCCCACCTTCAGTATGTCCAGGTCGGCCAGCTCCCGGGCCAGGGCCGGTTCGGCCCGGCGCGGTGATTCGGCAAAAATAAAGCCCAGCATATCCGCCCCCAGTTCCGCCGCCCGGCATGCATCTTCCTTATTGGTTATGCCGCATATTTTTACCAGCGGCCTCTCCTTCAGTTTTCGTGAAAACAATCGCGGCCAGAAGTCACCGCCGTCCCGGGCATATGCTTCCCGAATCTCCGGAATCAGCCCGGGATTGCGCATAACCGCTTCACCCACCAGAATACCGTTAAACCCCGCACTCAAGGCAAACAACGCATCCTCACCGCAATGGATCCCCGATTCAAAAACCAGGGAGGTTTCCCAGGTGATCCCCCGCTTGATCATCAGAGGCAGGGCCGGGTCCACGGTAAAGGTGGAAAGGTCCCGAGAATTAATCCCGGTAAAGCGCGGCTCGAAACTCCGTGCCTTCCCGATGTCCTCATCGTCATGGACCTCAAGCAGTACGCGTAAACCCAGCTGCCGGGCCGCTTTATACAGCATCTTCAGTTTTTCCGCCGACAAAATCGAGGCAATAAGCAGCACGGCGTCGGCGCCCGCCCGATAAGAAACAAGGATGTCTTCCTTTTCCAGCAGAAAATCTTTGCGCAGCACCGCCAGATCGGGAAACTTGTTTTTCACCCGCATCAGGTCATCCAGCGACCCGGAAAAATAATTTTGTTCGGTTAATATGGAAACGGTTTTTACCCCGTTTTCCACATAGGCCGCGGCCTGGGCCACGGGGTCCCTGCCCGCCGCGATATCCCCCCTGGAAGGGGAGCTGCGTTTAATTTCACAGATTAAAAAGGGATCACGGTTAAAAGGGACCAACGGCGCGCGACGCTCATCCGGTACCGGAGAGCCCATCGTGAAACCCTCTTTCTCGAGATCCTTTCTTCTCTTTCCGACTATCTCATCCCTGATATTCATGCCTGTACCGCTGCTTTTTGCGCTTCTCCCAATCTATTGCTCTGCAGGACAATGTCCTCAACCGCCGCTTTTACCTTGCCGCTTTCCAGGGCTTCCCTGGCCAGAGTATACCCTTGTTTAATGTCGGAGACCCTGCCCCCGATAAAAAGCGCGGCGCCCGCGTTTAACAGCACACATTCACGGATTGCCCGGCTGCCGCCGCCGTCCAGGATTTCCCTGGCCAGCTGCACGTTCTTTCCCGCGCTTCCCCCGACAAGCTCCTCCGGTCCGAACGGGGTGATTCCGACCTCTTCCGGTCTGAACTCGTATTCCCTCAGTTCACCGCTTTCGTCGATCAGGGCCACATGCGTAGGGGCGGTTACGGAAATCTCATCCATGCCGTCCGCACCGTGCACCACCATCACCTTCTCCACCCCGAGCAGCCGCGCGGCCTGTGCTTCTTTCACACACAGCTCTTTGTCGTAAATACCGATCAACTGCATTTTGGCCTCGGCCGGATTTGAAAGCGGTCCGATCAGGTTCATAATCGTCTTTATGCCCAGGTCCCGGCGTACCGGTACGGCGTGTTTCATGGCCCCGTGGTAAGCGGGCGCAAAAAGAAAACAAAAATTGGTCTTGTCCAAGAGTTCCCCCGCCGGCTCCGGTTTCAGATCAATGGTAATGCCCAACTCCTTATAAAAATCCGCGCTTCCACACAACGAGCTGACGGCACGGTTTCCGTGCTTGGCCACCGGTACGCCGCATGCGGCTACCACCAACGCGGCCAATGACGAAATGTTGAAGGTACCCAGCCCGTCGCCCCCGGTGCCGCACATATCGATCACGTCCTTAGTGGTATGCAGGTGTACCTTTTTCTTTTTCAGTACCGAGGCAAACCCGGCGATCTCATCGGCGGTATAGGTTTTACAGTTCAACCCGACCAGAATCCCGGCCACCTGGGAGTGGTTCAGATTGCCCTCGGTCAGCTCCTCCATAAAACCCTGGGCCTCGGTAAAACTGAGGTGCTCCTGTTTTATCAGTTTCCCCAGCATCTGCTTTACGGGGTAGGCCTCGCGGTGGTAATACAGAAAATTCTGTAATACCTTCTTTCCCATCTCACTGGCGATGGACTCGGGGTGAAACTGCACCCCTTCCAGAACGTATTCCTTGTGGCGGATACCCATGATCTCGCCGTCGGCCGCGGTGGCCGTGATCTCGAACTCAGGCGGCAGGGTCCCCTTTTTGACGGCCAGGGAATGGTAGCGGGTAAACACCGCGCTTTTGGGCAGATTGCGGAACAGTCCCCTGCCGTCAAGGCTCATACTCTCAACCTTGCCGTGGACGATCCTGGCCGCGCTCACTATCTCAGCGCCGAAGGCATACCCGATGCACTGGTGTCCCAGGCATACCCCCAGAATGGGGATCTTGCCCGCAAAATGCTTTACCACGTCCACCGAGACCCCGGCATCCAAGGGTGTGCCCGGTCCGGGAGAGATGATAATCCCGCGGGGATCAAGTTCCTCAATTTTTTTTACGTCAATCCGATCATTGCGGAAAACCTCTACCGGCTCGCTGGTCAGCTCACAGATATACTGGTACAGGTTATAGGTAAATGAATCATAATTATCGATTATTATATACATGGTTACACCTCCAGACCTACGGCCTTTTCCATGGCCTTTAATTTATTCTCGGTTTCCTCAAATTCTTTTTCCGGGACCGAATCGTACACAATCCCCGCCCCGGCCTGCAGCACCAGCAGGTCTTTTTTCTTGTACCCGCAGCGGATGACAATACAGGTATCCAGGTTGCCGTTCGGTTCCATGTAGCCCACAACCCCGGCATAAAAACTGCGCCGCATCTTTTCCAGGCCGTCCAGCACCTCGATCGCCTTTATCTTGGGCGCGCCCGAGACCGTACCCGCGGGGAAGGTCGCCCGAACGGCGTCCGCCCCGGTCCTGCCCTTTTTGAGTTTTCCCACCACCTCGGACACTATATGCATAACATGCGAATATTTTTCCAAGATCATGCTTTCCGTGATATGCACGCTCCCGGCCTCGCAGATCCTGCCGATATCATTGCGCGCAAGGTCCACCAGCATCAGGTGCTCGGCCAACTCCTTCTCGTCGGATAGCAGCTCCTTTTCCAGCGCCGCCTCCTCTTCGCCGGTTTTCCCCCGGTGGCGGGTGCCCGCGATCGGCCGGATGAGTACCTCCCCGTTTTTGACCTTTACATGGATCTCCGGTGAGGCACCGAAAAGCTGGAATGTCCCGCAGTCGATATAAAACATATAGGGGGAAGGGTTAAAGGAGCGCAGGCTGCGATACGCGTCCATGGCCGACAGATCGGTTTGGATATAGACCCTGCGGGAAAGAACCCCCTGGAACAGGTTCCCCTTGACAATCTCCTCCTTTATCTTCTCCACCCCGCGGATATAATCCTCCCGGTCGCGCGGTTGGGGCAGGATGTGTGAGCTAAACTGTTTTTCCGCCGGGACCATAAAATTGAAGTCCAGGTCATTAATCCGCGCTTCTATACGGGCAAACTCATTTTCCAGATCGATACTTTGCTCTTTGTAGTTCAATCCCAAAAGAATGATCGTATCCGTATAATGATCAAAGATAAGAAAGATATGCCCGAAAATAAACATGGCATCCGGAATATTCAGGTCATCCGGTTTCTGTATCAGCTTGATGGTATCGAAATGCGCGGCATACTCATAAGTCAGATATCCGATACCCCCCGCTGGAAAGGGAAAATCGTGAACAACATCCTTATGCTGGTCCGCAAAATAGAGCAGCACATCCAGGATGTCCTTCCCGCGGTTCTTTATCTTATAACTGGTGTCGTTCTTTTTTAAGAAGATACTGTTGGCCTTTTGGTACACCTTAAAGGCCTCTTTTACCAGCAGCAGCGACCAGCGCTGTCTTCCCTTGGCAAATGAAGCCGATTCCAGCAGTACCCCGGCATCCAGTTTGGTGGCCAGGGTGTAGGGAGTAAAACGCTCACCGCTGATCCTTCTTATCATATAATTGGTATATTCTGTTTTTACCGTGCTCAATGCTATCCTCCTAAAATTCGCCAAAAAAAAAGCCGCACTCCCTCTGTTGAAAGGCTTGCGGCTTATTACAAAATAAGCCGTAGACCCTGGCCATAACTCAAGGAACCAGAATCCGCGGCTTAAACCTTCTGCGTGCGGTTCTGGCGTTTACCGGAACCACCACCAATTGGCGTGTGCAGTGTATGAAGTATTAGATCTACCTAATAGTTTCATGGCACAATTTTTAAAGTATTCTCCTACTTTTGTCAAGGGGAGAACGATGATTTTTTTTAACCGGTTCTCCCCTTTCCCTTAAAATCATAGTGACCTTTTAGCGGCCGACCCGCACTGCACGGGAATACCTTCCGGGCATTCATCATCTTCCGACAGCATCTCCCGGTTGGCCCTGCCGGGCGGCACCATGGGGTACACATTTTCCTCGGCGGATATGGGAACATCGATCAACAGCGGACTGCGACCCTCCGCCGCCGCCGCGACCTCCGCCGGCAGCTCTGCGGCGGATTCCAGCCGTTTTCCCCGGATACCGAACTCACCGGCCAGGGCGGCAAAGTCCGGTTTCAGCGAAAAGCGCGAGGCCGAGAATATCTTCTCATAAAACAGCTCCTGCTGCTGGCGCACCAGACCCAACTCGTTATTGTTGAACAAAATGACGGTCACATCCAGATCAAGCTCCGCCAGGGTGGCCAGTTCCTGAATGTTCATATACAATGAACCGTCTCCGCTGATACACAACACACGCCTCCCGGGATTGGCCAGGGCCGCCCCGATTGCCGCGGGCAGGCCGAAGCCCATAGTTCCCAGTCCGCCGGAGGTCAATAAGGTGCGTGTCCGGTTGAAACCAAACCCCTGTGCGGTCCACATCTGGTGCTGCCCCACGTCCGTGGTCACGATGGTGTCCTCAGGGAGCAGCGCCCGCAGCCGCCGCAGCAGGCTGCGCGGATGCGAGCCGTTCGATTTTGCGGACCAGAGTTCGGGGAGGCGTTCCCTGGTATGTTCCACCTCCCGTCTCCAGCTCGTGCGCTCCCGCTTTATGATCAGGGGCAGCAGTTCAGGCAACACTTCCGCAAGATCGCCGACCAGCGACAGATCGGCCCGCTTGATCTTATGGATCTCCCGGGAATCAATATCGATATGAATAATTTCAGCCCGGGGACAAAACTCACTCACCCTGCCCGTGGCCCGGTCATCAAAACGCACTCCCAGCGCGATCAACAGGTCCGCCTTGTCCAGGATGTGGTTGGTGGCACGGGAACCATGCATACCCAGCATACCCAAAAACAGCGGATCATCGGCAGGGAAACACCCCAGGCCCATCAGGGTGGAGACCACGGGAATACCGGCGGTCCGGGACAGGGACACCAGCTCATTATGGGTACCGGAGGCAACGACTCCTCCTCCCACGTAAAGCAGCGGCTTCTCGGCCCGGTTTATGGCGGCAGCAATCTGTTTTATTGTCTTCCGCCCTGCCGTATCCTCCCGCCGCTCCCCGGCCGCCATCTCATCCGTGTCCACAGCCTCCCGCCGCCCCCCGGTGGTCTGTAACGGATTCGCAGCCTCCGGCAGCGCCCCGGCAGCCGCTGCCGGGTCCGCGGCGAGCCGGATTTTTCCTCCCGGAGCCGGCCATGTTCCGAACTCCACCTGTGCCCGCTGCACATCCTTGGGAACATCGATCACCACGGGGCCCGGCCGGCCGCTCAAGGCGAGGGTAAACGCCTCAGGAATGATTTTCAGCAGATCCTGTGCCCTCTTCACCAGAAAGGCCCTTTTGGAAACCGGCTTAGCCAGTGCGATGGTATTGATCTCCTGGAAGGCGTCCGTGCCCAACAGATCGGTTGGCACCTGTCCGCAGATAACGATTATCGGCACCGAATCCAACATGGCATCGGCCAGCGCGGTAATCATGTTGGTCACCCCGGGCCCCGAGGTCACAAAGCACACGGCCGCCATGCCCGTAGAGCGCGCCATCCCGTGGGCAATAAACCCCGCTCCCTGTTCATGCCGCGCCAACACGTGCCGGATCCGGCTGTGCGCCAGTGCATGGTATAACGGAAGGTTGGCCCCTCCCGGAATGCCCGCCACCGTTTCAATTTCCTGTCTCTCCAGCAGTTTGATAATCAGTTGTGCTCCGTTCATTCTCATTTTTCTTCTCCTCCTTATGATACTCTTTGACGGGAAACGGCGTACAAACGGCTGTTGCGCGATTGCACTGCAGCTCCGGCGTGTAACCCGCGGGGCATAAAAAAAGCCCCTGCAGGTTTACACCTCCAGGGGCCTTTCTTCCCATTTTGACCTGTTGTCAGGTCCTACGGTGCAAACCATACGCAGAGTGCGTTACTACTACAACTACTAGAACGAGAAGATTTACGATCAGGTTTGCACGAAATATATTCATCATTTTACCTTGAAAGAAATATAAGCATTTTTGCATAGAAATGTCAAGATCACTACATAAGCGTATTGGTCTTTACAAAATATACATCAAAATGCTTTTCATGAAATAAAGCCCCGGTTTCACCAACTATTAGATAACAATTGTCGGATGTCCGGGTGATACAAAACACTCTGTGGTCAGAGTCGTCCGCCGTCAGCTCTCTGGACCATACCGTTTTGCCTTTTGCGTCTGTTTTAATTATATATGCCTTTGAATTCTCCTCGCCTCCATACGCAAATTCCGTTGTAGCGATAATTAGATATCCATTGTCCAGTGTTCGGCAGATACCCCAGCCGTATCGATTTTCAAACACCTTTGTCCATAATCGATCGCCCTTACTGTCTGTTTTTATTAATAATAATTCACGTGTGTTTGGATGGAATGTAATATGATTGCCGACAAGAATATATCCGCCGTCATCCGTTTGCCGGACACTGCTGCCGCTGTCCCATTTACTTCCGCCGAAGGTTTTTGACCATTCTCTATTCCCGGATGCATTCGTTTTAATCAGATAGATATCATTCTTGCCTGCCCCGAAAGAATAAGTTGACCCGACAAGAATATATCCGCCGTCCGCAGTTTGATTTACCTCCTTGGCTCGATCCCAGTCATTGCCGCCGAACGACTTTGTGAACTCGATAAAATCCTTTACTTCAGTCAGATATCCTCCGAACACCCAGCCCTGGTAGGATTTCCATGAAACCAAACTCCATCTTCCCGTTATGCCGTCGATTGTCTCTTTTTCGCCTGTTTCTTTTATCAGGTAAACTTTTTCGTTATAGGGGATGACGCATATTTTACCACCGGATAAACTCGACCGATTTCTCA
>Ga0307441_1000445_pt1 | contig 15209 bp, 13 predicted proteins | sample SalMarWE160420MG_FD_202149 | JGI IMG/M metagenome (GOLD analysis project Ga0307441, IMG submission 202149) | Salt marsh sediment microbial communities from the Plum Island Ecosystem LTER, Massachusetts, United States - WE1604-20 | ecosystem: Environmental > Aquatic > Marine > Intertidal zone >... | reverse complement strand
GGTGTCTCCCGAACGGTTCTGCGCAACCCGCTGATCCCGGAAGACATGTATGGTAAAGGCAACGTTGATAAGCTTGAAGTCAATGTTGTTCCTGATATTGCCACCGGCTATGCCCTCTGGCTCAACAATGAAGTTGATGAGTCAGCTATTCCTAACGAGGAGCTTCAGACTCAATTATCCGAGTTTGCAGACGAGTCCGCCCAGGTACCCAGACTGACTGTCTACTACATCGCCTTCCGCACCACCAAGCCTCCCTTTGATGACGCTCGCGTCCGGGCTGCTTTCTCGGCAGCATTTGACCGCGCCGCTTTCATCGAAGTAGTTAGGCAAGGATACGGCATTGTCATGAATCACTTTGCGCCTCCTGGAATGTTCGGTGCTCCCCCCATTGACGAAGTGGGTGTGGGCTTTGATCCCGAATATGCTCGCGAGGAGCTGGCCGCTGCCGGATACCCCGACTGTGAAGGATTCCCCCAGATCACACTGCTGGGATATAGCGGTCAGGGTACACTGAACTGGATTGAGTTTGCCCAGGCGCAGTGGGAAGAAAATCTGGGCTGCTCCGCAGATTTGATCCAGATTGAGCAGCAGGATTTCTCTGACCTGCTGACCACCACTTTGGCTGATGACGCTGAAGCTCCCCACATGTGGACCCTTGGTTGGGGCCCCGACTACCCAGATGAGAATAACTGGGTTGGCGACGTGTTGTACTGCACCACCAACACTCGCGCCAAACGCGCCTGCAGTGATGTCGATGATCTTATTGTCGAAGCTCGCATTGAGACCGATCCTGCCAAACGAATTGAGATGTATCGTGAGATTGAATCGAAATTCTTTGACAAGGGTGGTGAATTCCCCTTAATGCCGCTCTGGTTCAACATCTACTACCTTGCCAGGCACTCCTGGATAGACTATGATTGGGCCGTATTGGGTGGCCAGCAGTGGTATAACTGGACCATTGACGCTGAGGCCCAGGCAGCAGCCCGACAGTAATCCCTAGGAAAACTGTTTTATTGGAGGGCGGCAACCGCCGCCCTCCTCTCAATTTTTCCAGGATCTAAGCAGGGTAGCCTGTTAGGGAAGGCCTTCCCCAACAGACAAGCCTGGTGAGATACTGAAAGATCGAACAGCGCAGATTAGGCGCTGAAAAAGAGCATCATATTGCTGGAGGTTGCATGTTACGATATATTATCCGACGTTTGTTAATCGCTTTACCGGTGGTTTTTCTGGTAATCCTGGCCACCTTTGTGCTGGTGCAGGCCATGCCAGGCGGCCCATTTGACAGCGTTGGTCAGCGGGCTATGCCTGAAAACATGATCAGGATCCTGGAAAGGCGTTACGGCCTGGACAAGCCGCTCTATGAGCAGTTCTTCCGGTACTTTGTGAATATCCTCAAGGGCGATTTTGGACCCATGTTCCGGGAGCCGTCTTCGACGGTGAGTGATATCCTCAGCCGGACCTTTCCGGTTTCGTTTCAACTGGGATTAATGGCCACGATCTTGGCATTTACAATCGGAATTCCCATTGGCATCATTGCCGCATTGAATCACAATACTATAATCGACTACATCGCCACTTTCTTGGCCGTGATCAGCATTTCCATTCCAGCTCTGGTGCTGGGGCCGGTGCTGATCTATTTTTTCGCCTTAAAACTGCAGTGGTTCCCAATAGCCTTCTGGGGTGAAAACCCACCCTTTTTCCTGGGGTTGATCCCTCCATTCTCCAAGGATTTTTTCACCCACGCGGCCTTACCGGTCTTTTCCCTGGGAACTGGGGCAGCAGCTGCCATCGCCCGCTTAACCAGGGCTGGATTGCTGGAAGTACTATCCTCTGATTACATCCGCACAGCCCGGGCCAAGGGATTGAAGGAAAGAGCAGTGATTGTTGTCCATGCCCTTAAAAACTCGTTGATCCCGGTAGTTACCATCTTGGGTCCACTGCTGGCCGGTATTTTAACCGGTGCATTTGTGACTGAAACGATCTTTGCTATTAACGGCATGGGTCGGCGTTTGGTCACCAGCATCGGACAGAGGGAATATTTCTTACAGACCGGATTGGTGCTAATCTATGGGATTTTGCTTGTCGCGGGAAACCTGCTGGTGGATGTGATGTACGCCTGGTTAGACCCTAGAATTCGTTATGATTAGGAATGGAGTATTATGTCACCTGAAAAAGAGCTTGAGAATTTAGCAGATCAAAAAAATTGGCAAGAATATGGAAAAGGACGCAGCCCGTTCCAGGATGCTTTACGGGAGTTCAGGCGAAACAAGATCGCGGTCGGGGGGGTTATTTTCGTTGTATTAATGCTTCTGGTAGCCATCTTTGCTCCGCTGATCACTCCCTATGATTTTGACCAGCAGAATCAAACCAGTAACCGTGAAAACGCTTTCAGCGGCTATGATATCACCACTGATTTTGCCGAGGAAAACTGCCACTGGTACAACACTCCCTTAGAATGGGGTTGCACCTTCTTCATTGCCGGATCGGACGTATTGGGTCGAGACCTGTGGAGCCGACTGATGTATGGCGCCCGAATATCACTATCAGTTGCTTTTGCGGCATCCTTTGTTTCCCTGACCATCGGCATTCTTTTTGGGACCATATCTGGATATATTGGGGGCAAGACTGATATGCTCATGATGCGGATTGTTGACTTTTTATATGCTATACCGATACTACCAATCATCATAATGATGACAGTTTATTTTAAAGCTTTGGCCCGGAGAGGTGTAACTTCCGGTTTCATGGGCACCCTGATTTTGTTAAACAAAGCGACGGGAGGTTTATTCTTCGTGTTTGTTGCTATCGGGGCTTTGAACTGGCTGGGGCAGGCCCGCCAGGCCAGGGGCCAGGTCCTTGCTTTTAAAGAAAAGGAATTCGTGGAAGCAGCCCGGGCGATTGGCGCCAAGGACGGTCATATTATGCTCAAACACCTCCTGCCCAATATCATCGGCCCCCTGCTGATCGTCGAGTCCATGGCTATTCCGGGATACATTTTTCTAGAAGCCACCCTGAGCTTTATCGGCTTGGGTGTGGATCCACCCACTCCCAGCTGGGGCGCCATGATCAACGAGGGCTACAGCACCATCAAATCCAACCCGCATCTGGTGCTTTTTCCCGCTGTTACCCTGGGTTTAACAACCTTGGCTTTCAACTTCATGGGTGACGGCTTGCGAGACGCCTTTGATGCCCGCTTGCGGGGGAGGAAATAAGGGCATGAAAAATACAAGACTACTAAGTATCTTGGCAGTTGTTATTCTCCTGTTCATTGTCAGCCTGGCCTGCAACCAGGCCGGAGATATTATTACACCTGCAGAGGCTACTCAGCGCTATGAAGCCACACAATCCGCTGCTGTCAGCGGAGTGACCGGGGATGCGGAAGGTGCAACCTTCCTGGCAGGGACCGAGGTGTCACTAGCGAGTCGGGAATTCATCATCAATATCGTTAGAAACCCGGGAGAGACTGATGCTTTTGCATACGGCTATCGGGGTGATGGAGTCACGGTAGAAGGTTCCATACTTCATGATGGTGAGATTTGGTATCTAATCGATACTTTTTCCGGAACCGGATGGGTGCCGGAAAGCAATTTAGCACCCCTTGAAGATTAGTAAAATAAAACAATAAAATCATAAAGACCAGGTGAACCAGCCTGGTCTTTTTTTATATATCTATAGTTCTCTGGGATGGCTTCAGGCAGTACCTCCCTCCAATTGCTTTTAAGTGAGTTCAGGATATAATCTCTGATAGTTTTTGCCTGGGCCAGTAAGGAGAAAAACATGGGTTGGTTCCGAAAATCAAGATTATTCACCGGGCTTAAGCTGGTGCTTCTAGCTGTTGTGATCTCTGGGTGTTCCAGTTTGTCACAGCCTAGCCTGTGGGTGAAATCAGAGGGCTGGAGCAGAGCATTAATATTGGGCCAAACAAGCCTGGCTGCCCCTGCACCTGCTTCCGTTGACGAAAAGGGAGAGGTCACCATTCTACTCTTCCCTAAGCTTGAAAATGAAGAGGATCAGTACCAACCGGAAATTGTCATTTTATCAAAATCAGGGCAAATCAGGAGCAAAACTCCTGTGGATCTGCAAATTTCCAAGCCGGCAGATGCTGAGATTAGATATTCAAATGGTCATTTTACTCTTTTCTGGCTGCAGAACTACCAGCTGAACTCGATCCAGATCAGCCAGGATGGCCAGGTATTATCTGAAAACCAGCTCTTGTCGGGTGACACCCGCATCTACAAGTTCAATGTGATCGATACACCTAATGGTTATGCCATTGCCTGTTCGGGAGGCCGAGATTACCCGGGTGTCTTTATTCTCCTGGGGGAGCTGGACGAACTACAAAGGATCGATATCGACCCGGACGGCATCCGCCCGGTCCAGTATCTGGATCCAGCGGGGCAATATCATCTGGGTTGGATTAGGTATCCTTCCGGTTACGGGGATCTTGAGATCTATTACCTCGTGTCAGATCTACCAGAAATCGATCCGGCACAGAGATTATTAATTCAATCCAGCCCCCTTACACCATCCATCAAGATAACAGGTCCTGCCATGGGCTTTGACCGAGAATTGGGATATTTCTTCTGGAGCAAATCGATAGTATCCGGTATGGATGCGGGTTCACAGACCACCTTTCTGCAGTATTTCCCACTGGATCATCCGGAAGAAGTGCGACCACCCATGAGGATATCTGTACCGGCCAACCAGATTCTGGATGAAGAACCTTTCTACGGTGGATACTTCCAGGTTGGGGAACGGGTCCTGATGAGTGGGTCCTTTCCCCGCACTGCATTCCTGGATAACATCAGCGTTCTACTGAGTGGCAACCCGGAAATGGCATTTGCTTTTCGCTCGACCTCTGAATTTAAATGGCGAGATTTCCGCTCCCAGGTAAATGTAGCTTTTATTGAGAATGGGTTGGTGACTTCCTACCAGCCTATCAGCTACACTTCGACGGAATCCAATTTCCCTCATCTCTTTCAGGATCAAGGACAGAATCTATATCTAACCTGGTTGGAGAAGGAAGACTCGACCTTTTATGCGTACCTATCGACCACGGATCCGGCTAAACGGGAAGTGCTGGATTACATTTCTGCGGAGGATTATTTCTACCTGGCTGCCGAGGGCCTGTTTGGCATTCTTGCAGGGGTAGTACTCTCCCCCTTTGCAGCGGCAGTCTGGGGCGGGGCTGGGCTATTGGCGTTTGTTTTCAACCTGATCCTTTCACAATTCCAAAAACCCATCTACAGGAAAATCGGCGAATATCTCAGCATCGCCGGGGGCATTTATATCTTCTGGTGGCTAAAATTTGGAACTTTGCCCGGTCTGAACGGTGGTTATGTGCCTTTTTCTGCCTGGATACCCAAGATTCCTGTAGTCCTGGAACAGCCCTTGGTGATTGGTGTTCCCATTCTGATAGGTCTTTTAAGCGCGGTTGTCGCCTGGTCTAGAACCTATAGAAGGGGATCTGGATCCGCCATCAACTTTTACCTGTTATATTCCGGCATGGATGCTTTATTGTCATGTGCTATTTACGGGATCCTGATTTACGGCTCGTTTTAAAGGATAACGGAAAATATGCTATAAGGGGTATTTAACCGACCTAATAAATCTGTAATGTAATAACCCCCTCCGGGGGGTTTTTCTTATGACCCCGCGTGTTATCATAAAAGCATGACGAAAAAATTCCGGGTGTTGATTGTTGACGATCACCAGGAAATTCGTACTGTTTTACGTGCGAACCTGGAAACCCTGGACCTAGACCTTGATTTGGTGGATGTACCCTCTGGTGAGGAAGCCATTGTTGAGGTTGTTGGGACAGGGATTGATCTGTTAATAGCAGATGTGGGGCTTCCCGGATTATCTGGTTTAGAGTTAGTCAGGAAGCTAAAAACTACTTATAAAGAGATGCAGGTTATTATCATCACCGGACTGGATGATGAAGATGTGCATCAAGAAATTGCTAACCTTGATCCAGAGGGTTTTTTCCGAAAGCCACTCAAAATGCCAGAATTCTTAAATGCAGTCCGCAAGACTATGGGACTGGATCCGGTTGAGGATGATCCAGAAGAATTGATCAAATTGACGAAAAAGAACCTCCATCCGGATGTGACAGATAGGATCGCTGATCTGCGGGGGGAATTGGGCGCTATATCTATCATGGTGATTGAGTCTAGCGGAGTGATTGCCGCTGAAACTGGCATAGTGCCTGATACGGTTTATGAATCCCATGTTATGCCCTTGCTGCTGAATACTTTTAAAACCACCAATAAAATTTCCTATTACCTTGGCAATGAATCTCCTGAAAGTGTCTGGTATTTCTCTGGAGATAAATATGATTTGTTTTGGTCCCAAATTAACTCCAGTTACGGGATGACCATCATAACAAACCCGATTACTCAGAATAACGATTTGACCTGGGTGTTGACCACGGTAGATCTTGCCATTCAGGAAGTGACCGAGATCATTGAAGGATTGGTCGATAATCCAAGAACGGCAGCAAAATCAGAGAATACAACGAAAACCAACCCTGCGACTGCCAATAAAATTTCCTCTGAGGCTACCAAAGCAGAACTTCCCCAGGAAGCTCCCAAGGGATCCAATGGCTCCGCAAAGAAAGAAACTAACTCCACAGTCAAAAAGAGCCCGGCAAGAGAAAAGGAACCTGTAAGTATTCCTGAAAAAGAAAATGAAATCCATGATTTCTGGAAAGCTGCCACGTTGGAAGAGGAAATTACCAGGATTGACAGTCCGGATTCCCTCTCTTTTGAACAGGCCCAGAAGCTTGGTTTTATCCCTGGTGGGGATGCATTATAGTTCCCAAAAAACCCATCTCTGCGTTGTAAATTCATCTCCATTGCCACAAAAAAAGTCCTATGATACAATGCCTTGGCTGACGTTGGGGAGTGGTGCAATGGCAGCACAGAGGCCTTTGGAGCCTTTGATCTTGGTTCGAGTCCAGGCTCCCCAGCTTACCTTTCCTATTGAAAAATAAAATATACCAAGACTCTCCTGAATAATAATAATGGAAAATTATCCCTTTAGCGAGCCAGGACTAACCCCGATGTCCCGCTCGCTGAATTTTTAGTCCGACACTATCATTGAGGATTATCTATGACCATAGACGTTGTGATTTTAGCAGCTGGAAAAGGTACACGGATGGTATCCGATCTCCCCAAACCCCTGCACCTACTGCTGGGAAGACCTCTCATCACCTATGTTGTTAATACTGCTGCTCCATTGGCTGAAAAACCTCCAGTGATCGTTATTGGCCATGGGGGTGAGAAAATCAAGGATACTTTGGGAGATCAATTGAGGTATGCAGTTCAGGATGAATTATTAGGAACAGGCCATGCAGTGCAGCAAGCGGAAAAAATCCTTGGTGGTAAATCTGACCTGATCCTGGTCCTTTATGGGGATATGCCTCTGGTAACAACACAAACCCTGGAGAGCCTGATCCAGACCCAGAAATCCAATTCTGGTCCGCTGACCCTGTTAACGCTAATGGAAGATAATCCCCGTGGATTTGGCCGGATCAGCCGAGACTCTTCTGGAAAGATAAAAAAGATTGTTGAAGAAGCAGATGCAAATCCGGAACAGATGGAGATTAAAGAACTCAATGCGGGCATGTATTGTTTTAAATCGGACTGGTTATGGACCTCCCTGAAAAAATTGACTCCATCAGCAAGTGGGGAATATTATCTGACTGATCTGGTTGAATTGGCGGCAAGTGAAGGGCATCAGGTTTCCTCGGTGCAGATAAAGGACCCTGATGAATTGATTGGTATCAATACCCGGATCCACCTGGCAGAAACAGGCAGGATTCTGCGTTTGAGGATCAATCAGAAATGGATGCTTGCTGGTGTGAGCATACTAGATCCATTATCAACTTATATAGATCCAGAGGTGATCATTGGCCAAGATACAGTCATCTTGCCAAATACTTACCTGCAAAAAGATACAATCATTGGCAAAGAATGTATTATTGGGCCCGGAACCCGGATTTTCAGGAGCCAGGTAGGTGATGGGTGCGAAATTGAATTTTCTGTTGTGGAAGAATCTCGAATTGAGGATGGAGTTGATATTGGCCCCTTCAGTCATTTACGCAAGGGAGCCCACTTAGGACCTGGAGTTCATGTCGGGAATTTTGGAGAAATCAAAGACTCCTACCTGGGAGAAGGATCTAAGATGGGGCATTTCTCTTATATTGGAAATACTCAGATTGGAAAAGATGTGAATATTGGAGCCGGGACAATCACCTGTAATTACGACGGTGAGAAAAAACATCAAACGGTCATCCATGATGGTGTGTTTATAGGTAGTGATACGATGTTGGTAGCTCCGATTGAGATCGGCGAAAATGCCAGTACCGGAGCAGGATCTGTAGTAACAAAGGATGTTCCACCAGATACAGTAGTTGCTGGAGTGCCTGCCCGCCAGATCCGGAAAAAGGATAAGAAGTAATTAATCTTCTTCTATTCCCAGAGAGAAGTAGTACAATTCTGGAGTTTGCAAAGCTAAAGGCATGGACTACCCAAACGACAGATTTAATGGATGATGAGGAGAGAATTCATCATGACCCTGACTGAAGAGAAAAAACAGGAATTAATCAAGGCAGCTAACCAGGTCAGAGATAAAGCTTATGCGCCTTATTCCAATTACCGTGTTGGAGCAGCGTTATTAACAAAAACCGGTAAGATATTTCTGGGTGTTAATGTTGAAAATGCAGCGTATCCAGATACTATCTGCGCCGAGCGGTCAGCAGTCGTAAGTGCTGTTAGCGCCGGTGAGCGCGATTTCGAAGCTATAGCAGTAGCAACCCATAATGGTGGTACACCCTGCGGGTCCTGCCGCCAGGTCTTGGCAGAATTTGGACTAGATATTGAAGTGCTTCTGGTAGATGAAGGCGGCACTCTGGTCCAGCAAAATACTGTCCGGGATTTGCTCCCCGGCGCGTTTCAGCCGCAAGATCTGTCCGATTAGGGGATTACCAGTTCGGCCGTGGTGTTGGGATTAAAATCACAGTTTCGATGATCCAACCATCCTGTTCCACACCGTCTTCATCTTTATAACGGATTTTTATCCACGAACGGCCATCTGCATCATAGGCTGGAGATGGATCAAGAACCTCTATCATGGTACCGTTGATGAGAGAGGTCAATCTTTGGCTATCAAAACTTGGTTCCTTGCGAACAAGGGCTCCGCCAAACTCCTCGGCAGCAGAAATTTCGCCGTAGATCGGGGTTGGTTCCGGAGTAATCGTGCTGGTCTCTGTGGGCAGAGGAGTAAAGGTGGCTGTTGGCACTGTGGGAGTTAGTGAGGGAGTGGGGGGGATAGGGGTCTCTGTGGCAGTGGCAGTAGGAGGCGCTGGCGTTCCTGTCAGAGTTGCGGTAGGTTCAAGGGTAGGCATGGCGATCTTCCCTCCAACGACAGCACCTGCGCTGCTTAAACCAATTACACCCAGAATGCTCAAGATCGCAACCAGGCTGCCCAGCGTATAACCAATGAATTTCAGGGGTTTAATACCTAGCAGTATAAATACCACTGTTCCGGTGATGGCTACCACTGCCAGGTGGATGCCAAACAAGACCAGTCCATCCGGCCAGAGATGAGGTTGTCCGCTGCCAAATCCAAACCCAGCAATTGCCAGAGGTACATAGAGCTCGTATGCAATGGCAACACTGGGTAAAACCGGGGTCTGGCCCTTTTTTTTCAATGAGATCACCGCCAGGATAGTTCCGGCCATTAACAAAGCTATATGAGTCCAGGATATCCGGGCATTGTAAATCAGGAACTGCACATTTGGGGTTTTAAGGACAAAGGTTGCATATCCTCCCAGAATGCCCACCAGAAATACAAACCCACCTGCTACCAGGGAGCCAGCCAACCTCTGGCTGAAGAACTTGAGCGATCCAGTCGCTGTGCCCAGGGAGATCCCAATAAAGGGAGCCATGACGGGGGCAGTGAGAGCGCCCAATACCAATAGAGCAGGAGAATCAGCCAGAATGCTGGCTGTGATGATAGCTGCAGACAGGATAGAAAAGAGGAAAAAATCAAATGAGGGAATGGTTTTATGGGCCAGATTCTCAATATCATCTGCGATTTCAATCAGGTCTTCCGGTATTAATCCTCGGTCTGCTCGCCGTCGTCGGGCTGGGGTCAGATCTTCTGGATCATCAGGGATTTGATCTGTTTTCGGAATTGGCATAGGTTTACCTGTCTGGTTAATTTCTCAAGCTTGCTTTAAGTCGGGTTGGATTTAATAATATATCGATGGCAGATTGGATATCGGGAACAACAAGATCAGAACTTAGCATCGTTTCCAGGGCAGAACCTTCTGCAGATAGGATGCAGATCCCTATCAAGGCAGATTTTAACATTAGGGAATCATTTGCTCCCTGGCCGACAGCAACAGTATTTTTTGCGCCAAGATTTTCCACATAATCTGCTTTTTGGCGAGCCTCATCTCCAGCCCTGATTCGGTCGGCTTTGAGGTTTAGAATACTATCGATCTCAGCCTGTTTTCCGTGGGTGTCTGCGGTAAGAATATGGATTTCCAGATAGTCTTTAAGTCTGTTAAGCAGATCCGGAACTCCAGGCAGGAGCTGGCCATCAACAGCCAACGTACCATTTACGTCAAACACCACGTATTTCAGTTCTATCTCACCTTTTCCGGGAATTGTTACTTTTATCATGAAGTTTAATTATACTAGAAAGAGAACAGACCCAGAAAAGTAGTAAAATAAACCCAAATTAGTATTAACCGAGGAGTTAGCTTTGAAAAAAAATAGAGCCATTATTTGGCTTCTTGTGATCCTGCTAGTACTGACCGGATGTGGGGCCAGAACTGAGAATGCAGATTCCCCGGAAGATGAGACAATCACAGTTGTTCCAGAAACAGAGATTGCTCCCATAGGTACTCCAACTCCGCTAGCCCCGGTAGGTGTCCTGCTAACGCCTCCAGGATCGGACCAGGGTTTGGTTGACGAACTAAATCCAATCATAGGTGGTTATATCCGGGATTTGGGATTACGTTTCCAGGTGTTATCGAATTTAACTCCAGATAATTTTCAGCAGGATGATTATCAAATAGTGGTTGTCTTGGCACCCTTCCCAGAACTCCAGACCCTGGCTGAATTTGCTCCCGATACAAAATTCCTTGCGGTTGGGTTTAACGACTTAGTTCCCGGAGCGAATCTAAGTATATTGCGTTCAGGAGGGGGGGACTTTGATGTGCAGGGATTTATCGCTGGTTATATTGCTGCCCTGATCACAGATGACTGGAGAGTAGGGGCACTCAGCGTTCAGGAGAATCCTGATGCTCTGGCGGCCAGGGACGGATTCAGAACGGGCGTGAAATATTACTGCGGTTTATGTAATCCCAAATATTCTCCAACAGGAATTAATTATCTATATCCCAAATATATTGATCTGCCGGTTGATGCGACAGATCTGGATATCTCTGCCAATGTTGATTTCCTGGTAGACCGAGCTGTAAATACATTTTATATTGTTCCGGGTGTTGGAACTCCGTTAATTTATAACATGCTGGTCGCTTATGGAAAAAATATAATCGGCCCGGGCAGTGATTACCAGGAGGAATACAAGGATAACTGGGTGGTATCACTTGAATATAACTTGCTGGCGGCAGTTGAGGAGTTCTGGCCGCTCTTTATTGAAGCTGATGGTGGGCTTGAACATATTCCCCCCTTACTTCTTACGGACATTAATTATGATCTGTTGAGTGAAGGGAAACTGATCCTGGCGGAGAAGATCCTGGAAGAGGTCAGCAGTGGTTATATAAAAACAAGCTATGAATGATTTCTTGATTTAACGATCAGGTTTTTGACCCGGGTATCCTTATCAACCCGGGTCTTTTTATAACGGATTAGAGCTTTTCTTTTGCCAGGTCGTCAAAACCCAGACTTTTTAACACAACATAGAGGGACCGCTGGCGGGAATCAATAAATATTGTTCTAACCCGATCCAGAGCAGCTTTTTTCTCTTTGCGGTCTTTGGAGAAGATGCCTGGTTTTTTTACTTCTTCCAGATAATCAGCGGCCAAAGCGACATCATCCCCGGCTTGTTCCAGGGCTTGAAGGGTGTATTGTTTCAAGTATTGTAAAAATAGTTTTTGGTTCATAGTATGTCCTAGATTTTTAAGAGGTCTCTAATTTCAGGAAGCAGCCAGGGAATGATCTGAGCCGAAGCAAGCAATATTATCAGGCTTGCAAACACTACACCAGCGATGGTTGATTGAGGTACTCCGAGAATATTCTGCAATACTACGCTTAATCCGATCCCTACCAGGCTGGCTCCCAGTGCCCGGAGCAAGGTTCCTGTTAATTTTGGATGAAAGGGCATGATCCTGTACAACAAGAAAAATAGCAGCAGCGTTTCTCCAGTATAAGCGAGAGAGTTTGCCAGGCCGATTCCTGGGGCGTCCAATTGGCGGGAGAGAGGAACCGCCAGGATCAGGAATGTTACCGAAGCGACTCCAGAAGCCAGCAAAGGTGTTTTAGCGTCCTGCTGGGCGTAAAAGGCCCTTGCAGAGACTTCTAGTAAGGAATGACCGACAAGCCCTACCAGATAAGCCCGAACGGTCCATAAGACCAGATTTGTGCCAGCTGTATCAAATCCCAGGAGAATGATAACAGGCTTGAGATTCACAGCCAGGATCACCGCGATTGGAATTGTTAAACCGGTGATGACCCGGATGGTTTTTTCAAGGGTTGAACGGTAGCCCGCTGAATCCCCGCTTGTGATCTGCTCAGAAAGTGTAGGGAGTAAAGCGGTACCCAGCGCTGTGCCTATCAAGGATTCAGGCAGCTGCATAAATAGCCAGCCGTACACCAGAGCTGTTACTGATCCCGTTGGCAATCTGGAGGCCAGGTTATCCTGTATTATAAAGACAAGTTGAATGAAAAATACCGTTAAGACACGGGGTCCCATCAAGCCGAGCACCCGTAATACTCCAGGATCTTTGAGATTTAATTTTGGCTGCCAGCGGAAGCCAAATTTAAACAAAGCTGGAAGTTGGATCAATAAGAACAAAAGAGCTCCGAGAATAACACCGTATACAAGACCGTAGATACCGAGGTTATAGGCTGGTAATGTGATTGGCCCGATTTCAAAGCCCTTTTCCGGGGCCAGAATCAGGATCCCAAACAGGGAGCCAATATCATACATGCTGGGAGCCAAGGCAGGTATAAGGAAATGTTGCTGGGCTTGCAGCCCGGCAATCGCCAACCCCCCAAGTGAAAACAACAGCGTGGCAATTAGGTTTAACCGCATCAGATCGGTCACAAGGAGCTTCTGGTCAGCAGAAAAACCGGGTGCTATACCGATCTCGATCGAAACCAATTGTTTTGCGCTAAGAGCGATCAGGATTGATACCACTGCAGTGACCAGGAACACACCATTAGTGACCTGGGAGAATAAACCCCACGTATCTGATTTTGGTTTGGTTTCCCTGTATTCTGACAGGATTGGAATGAACGCCATTGCCAAAGCACCGCCTGATATCAAGGCGAATACCAGATCCGGGATGTTATTGGCGGCATTGAATGCATCCAGTTCAGTCGAAAGGTTAAAGGTCTGAGCGATGATGACATTGCGGATGAAACCAAGGGCTTTTTCCAGGCCAAAAAAGACTGCTATGATCAAGGTTGACCGGGCGATGTGTTTCATGATGGGAGTATAGCATATTTGCTTGCCCCCAACCTTCTGGAAGGAGACCGGAAGCCCCAGTCCACGAGCAGCTCGACTATTCCCTCAATACCGCTCGCCGTCCACTCGATGATTCGTTTGATAGGGGGTACTTTCCTTTTGATTTACAGGGTTCAGTGGTAAGATATAACTTGATTTAATCCAGAATTTCCTGGTATTAAAGTGGAACAAGGGATAAAAAGGAATTATGAAAGTAGCACTTACTGGATCTATCGCATATGATTATTTAATGTCCTTCCCGGGACATTTTCAGGAACATATCCTGGCTGATAAATTGGAAACTATCAGCCTTTCTTTTTTGGTTGACAAGATGCTCAAGCGAAGAGGAGGTATTGGTCCAAATATTGGCTATACTATGGCTCTATTAGGTGGTGATCCGATCTTGTTCAGCACTGTGGGGCAGGATTTTGATGAATATCGTTCCTGGCTGGAAGAAAAAGGAGTAGATACCAGTGGAGTGCGTGTAATCGAGGATGATTTCACAGCATCTTTTTTTGCTACAACTGATCGGGATAACTGCCAGATTGCCAGTTTTTATCCCGGAGCGATGAGCCGAGCAGCGGAGGTTAAACTCACAGCCTGGAAGGGTGAAAAGTTGGATCTGATCGTGATCTCACCTACGGATCCGGCTGCGATGAATCAGTATATTGATGAAGCAGCAGAGTTGAACATTCCTTATTTGTACGATCCAAGCCAACAGACAGTACGTTTGTCTGGTGAAGAGCTCCGCAAGGGTGTAGAAGGGGCTTATGCATTATTTGTAAATCATTATGAATTCTGCCTGATTGAAAAACACGCAGAATTATCGATCGATGATATTCAGAAACTGGTCAAAATCCTGGTGATCACCAAGGGAAATCAGGGATCCCTGATCTATTTTGAAGGGACGGAAGTTGAGATACCGATTGTTCCTCCGGAAAAGATCATCGATCCAACTGGCGTGGGAGATGCTTTCAGAGGGGGATTTTTAACAGGTATGAGTTATGATCTGAATCTGGAATTGTGTGGAAAGATCGGTGCCCTGGCGGCTGCCTATTGTCTGGAAACTGATGGTCCCCAGAGCCATTTCTACACACGGGATGAATTTATCCACCGTTTCAGACAGCATTTTGATGATCAGGGGAAATTGGATGTTTTATTATAGGTGTTAATTTATAGGCTCCTGGAGTTTTAATAAACACCGGGAGCTAATGCTAGAGGAGGAGATTATGGATAATTTTGATATTAAAGATAAATCATTGGCCGAAGGTGGACGCAGACGTATAAAGTGGGCCGAGCGGGAAATGCCAGTTTTACGCTCGATCCAAGAACGATTTGTAAAAGAACGACCTTTCGAAGGCGTTCGCATGTCTGCCTGTTTGCATGTGACCACTGAAACCGCCAATCTGATGAAAACTCTCCAGGCCGGAGGCGCAGATGTGGTGCTGGTGGCATCAAACCCATTGTCAACCCAGGATGATGTGGCTGCTTCCCTGGTAATG
>Ga0307441_1000444_pt1 | contig 15237 bp, 11 predicted proteins | sample SalMarWE160420MG_FD_202149 | JGI IMG/M metagenome (GOLD analysis project Ga0307441, IMG submission 202149) | Salt marsh sediment microbial communities from the Plum Island Ecosystem LTER, Massachusetts, United States - WE1604-20 | ecosystem: Environmental > Aquatic > Marine > Intertidal zone >... | reverse complement strand
TGCAGGCCGGCGAGCTGGGCCGCACGCCAGCGTCGTTCGCCGGCGATGATCTCGTAGCGGTCCGCGCTGACGGGTCGCACCACGATGGGCTGCACCACGCCCTGGGCCCGGATGGAGTCGGCCAGGTCCTGGAGGGTATCGGTGTGCATGTCGGTGCGCGGCTGATACTTGCCGCGCTGGATCACGTCCACCGGCAGCTTGCGCAGGTCGCCTTCCGGGTTCCCGGACGTGGGACTGCGCGCCGCCGTCGCGGTACTGCTGAGAAGGGCATCGAGGCCGCGCCCGAGACCGCGTTTCTTCACTGCCATAGTCGTCGCCGATTCGTGAACGGGTTAGGTACGACCCTATTGCACCTGGGTGCGGGTATCCGCTTCCGGGGCCGAGCCGGACGGTTCCAGCCCCCGCTCCCGGCGCACCAGCTCGCCGGCGAGGGCCAGGTAGGCCAGCGCCCCGCGCGACGCCTTATCATAGCGTAAAACCGGCAGGCCATGGCTGGGCGCTTCGGCCAGGCGCACGTTGCGGGGCACCACCGTGCGATACACCTTGTCGCCGAAGTGGGCGAGCAACTGATCGGCCACTTCATTGGCCAGGTTGTTGCGCGCATCGAACATGGTGCGCAGCAAGCCTTCCACCTGCAGATGGGGATTCACCGTGGCCCGGATATGGTCGACGGTCTCCAGCAGGGCCGTCAGGCCCTCCAGGGCATAGTATTCGCACTGGATGGGAATCAGCACCCCGTCGGCGGCCGCCAGGGCGTTGATGGTGAGCATGTTCAGAGCCGGTGGGCAGTCGATGAGCAGATAGTCGTAGTCGCCGCGGATGGCTTCCAGGGCATTGCGCAGGCGCAGCTCCCGGTCGCCCATGTCCATCAGCCGCACTTCGGCGGCGGTGAGATCGCTGTTGCCGGGCAGCAGACTGTAACCGGCGGACTCGGCGTTCACCACGGCGGCGCGCACGTCCGTCTCACCCAGCAGGACTTCGCAACCGGTGAGCTCCAACTGGTGCTTGTCCACGCCGCTGCCCATGGTGGCGTTGCCCTGGGGATCCAGGTCCACCACCAGCACCCGCCGGCGGGTGGCCACCAGGGAGGCGGCCAGATTCACACAGGTAGTGGTCTTACCCACGCCCCCTTTCTGGTTGGTGATCGCTATGATCCTGCCCATGACGAGTCCCGCGCGGACCGGTGCGCACTGCCTCAAGAGAATGGATGTTGGCCGGCCACCCGGAGATTCTGCCACAGACTGGCACGGGGAACCGAATTATCCGTGCGGGAGGCGGCCGGAAAAGCGCCATCGGCGCCTAGCCGTGAGCCTCCAGAATGACCAGGTGGCGCTGGGCCTGCAATTCCGGTATTTCCAGTGCCACCACATCGCGGACCACATCCTGACTGGGCAGCGCTTCCACTTCGGCCACCGGATAGACCCCTTTCATGGCGATCAGGCAACCCTCGGGCCGGCACAGGCGGGCGGCCTGCTCGTAGATTTCCCCCAGGGATGAAAAGGCCCGCGAGATAACGGTATCGTAACGGGACTCCGGCGCGTACTCCTCGATACGGGCGTGTTCCACGCGCACGTTCTTCAACTTGAGCTCGGCCACTGCCTGGCGCACGAAGCGCAGCTTCTTGCCGCTGCTGTCCAGCAGCACCAGCTGCCAATCGGGGCGGGCGATTGCCAGGGGAATGCCGGGCAATCCGGCACCGGTGCCGATGTCCAGCACGTTCGGCCCTTGCACGTAAGGCAGCGCCGCAAGGCTGTCCAGAATGTGGCGGGTCACCATGTCGGGGGGCTTGCGCACGGAGGTGAGGTTGTAGACCCGGTTCCACTTGGCCAGCATGGCCACGAACTGCAGCAGCAGCAGCTGCATGTCCGTGGTCAGGTCCACACCCAGTGTGCGGGCACCCTGGTCCAGCATCGCTTCCATTGCCATGGTCAATCCCTCGCCGTGTCAGTTCGCCGTTGCGATCCGCACCCCGCGCATTCCGCTTCGCGGGACTGTGGTCAGGCGCTCTTGCGCTGCTTTTCGCCGTTCTTCTTCAGGTGCACCAGCAGCAGGGAGACCGCTGCCGGCGTCACTCCGGGGATGCGGGCCGCCTGCCCCACGGTGGCGGGGCGATGACGCGCCAGCTTCTCACGCACTTCCGCCGACAGGCCCCGGATGGCCTGGTAGTCCATGTCCGCCGGCAGGGGCTGCTCGTCCTGGCGGCGCTGACGCTCGATCTCGGCCTGCTGGCGTTCAATGTAGCCGGCATACTTGGCCTGCACTTCCACCTGTTCGGCCACCCTGGCATCGGCGTCGCCCGGCCCCACCGCATCCAGCGCCGTGAGCGCGGCATAGCTCACTTCGGGGCGGCGCAGCAGATCCAGGGCGCGCTGCTCGCGGGTCAGGGGCGTGCCCAGCAGAGCATCGACCGCCCCGTCGTCCACGCCCGGACGCACCCAGGTGTCCTGCAGGCGCCGGCGCTCGCGCTCGATGGCCTCGCGCTTGGCATCGAAGGCCTGCCAACGCCCGTCGTCCACCAGGCCCAGCTCGCGTCCCGCGGGCGTGAGGCGCAGGTCGGCGTTGTCTTCGCGCAGCAGCAGGCGGTACTCGGCGCGGCTAGTGAACATGCGGTAGGGCTCGCTGGTGCCGCGGGTGATCAGATCGTCGATCAGCACGCCCAGATAGGCCTCATCCCGCCGCGGGCACCAGGGCTCGGCATCGGCGCTCTTGCGGGCCGCGTTCAGGCCGGCCAGCAGCCCTTGGGCGGCGGCCTCTTCGTAACCGGTGGTGCCGTTGATCTGCCCGGCGAAGAACAGGCCGTCGATGAACTTGGTCTCCAGGGAATAGCGCAGGTCCCGGGGATCGAAGAAGTCGTATTCGATAGCATAGCCCGGACGGGTGATGTGGGCCTCGCCGAATCCGGGTATGGCGCGCACCAGCTCGCACTGCACGTCGAACGGCAGGCTGGTGGAAATGCCGTTGGGGTAGACCTCATGGGTGTCGAGCCCCTCGGGCTCGACGAAGATCTGATGGGAATCGCGCTCGGCGAACCGCACCACCTTGTCCTCGATGGACGGACAGTAGCGCGGCCCGGCGCCCTCGATCACCCCGGCGTACAGGGGCGAACGGTCCAGGCCGGCGCGGATGATGTCATGCACCCGCTCGGTGGTGCGGGTGATGTGGCAGCTCACCTGGCGGGGATGCTCGTCGGCGCTGCCCAGGTAGGAAAACACCGGCACCGGCTCGTCGCCGGGCTGGGACTGCAGAACCGTGTAGTCGATGGTGCGCCCGTCGATGCGCGGCGGCGTGCCGGTCTTCAGGCGCTCCACGCGGAAGGGCAGCTCCCGCAGTCGGCGGGACAGGGCATTGGCGGGGGGATCGCCGGCCCGGCCGCCTTCATAGTTGGACATGCCGATGTGGATGCGACCGCCCAGGAAGGTGCCCACGGTGAGCACCACCGCACGGGCGGCGAAACGCAGTCCCATCTGGGTGACCACGCCGGCGACCCGGCCCTGCTCCACGATGAGATCGTCCACCGCCTGCTGGAACAGCACCAGGTTGGGCTGGCTCTCCAGGGCGGCACGTATGGCAGCCTTGTACAGGACCCGGTCGGCCTGGGCGCGGGTGGCGCGCACCGCCGGGCCCTTGCTGGCGTTGAGCACCCGGAAGTGGATACCGGCCCGGTCGGCGGCCCGTGCCATGATGCCGCCCAGGGCGTCGATCTCCTTGACCAGATGCCCCTTGCCGATGCCGCCGATGGCCGGATTGCAGCTCATCTGGCCCAGGGTTTCGATGTTGTGGGTCAGCAGCAGGGTGCGCGCACCGGTGCGGGCCGCGGCCAGTGCGGCCTCGGTACCGGCGTGTCCGCCGCCTACCACAATGACATCGAAATGGGTCTGATAGCGCATGGCATCGGTTCGGTGAAACCCGCCTATTCTAGGTCAGGGCCGTGAAATACGCTATTGTAGAGTCCGGCGTGCGTGAGAGGTTCCCGCGGAGACGGGCCCGGCGCGGCCGACCAACAAAAAAACAACAAGCGACCGGAGTCGCTTCAGGGAGGATGGCATGAACCGTTCCAATACGCACATCAAACTCACCTTCGCCTCGGCGCTGGTCGCCGGCCTGCTGGCGGCAGCCCCGGCCCAAGCAAACAAGCTGAACGTGCCCGGTGATTTTCCCAATTCCTTCGCCATGAATCTGCTTGGGGGGGTCATGATGGTGGACAACCCGAGCTCCGGATGGGGCGTGGCGCAGGGTTCTGTCACCACCGATGCAAAGCGCATCCTGTTCGATGCCAGCGCATTCGACGGCAGTGGACCCGGCGCGGGGACGTCCACGCTCACGCTCACCTCGTTCAACCACTGGGATATCGGTAGCGCCGATATTCTTGGCTCCACCGTGGACTTTTATATCGACGGCCCGGGCACCGGGACCCTGGTGGACAATGCTGACAGCACCGCCGGCAACTGGACGCTGCAGGTTCCACTGTACGCAACGTGGAATGGAAACGACTTCCTGTTTTCCGATTTCACACTCAGCACCGCGGCCAGCTACAGCTATTACCCGGTTGGCAATTACCCGAAAGCCACGATCACCGGCTCGGCCATGGACTACGCGACCGGCGATGCCTATCTGGTCGGCCAGAGCAGCTCGGGTTTCGACAGCAGCCCGTTTCCCGGCATGCGGCTCACCGTGGCCTTGTACGGCAACGACCCGGTGGTGGTTCCGCTTCCCGCCGCGGTCCTGCTGTTCGGCTCGGGTGCCCTGGGTCTGCTCGGCCTGGGCGTTCGCCGCCGGCGCGCCTGAGTCGCGGGCGCCCGGTCAGGCGGCACAATGTGGGCGACAGCGCGCCAGGGACGGCCGCTGCCGGCATGACCGCCGGGCACCCTGGTCACTTGCCGATGCAGAAGCTGGAGAAGATGCGTCCCAGCAGATCGTCGCTGGTGAATTCGCCGGTAATCTCCCCCAGGGTCTGCTGAGCCTGGCGCAGCTCTTCGGCCAGCAACTCCCCCGCCCGGTGGGTTTCCAAGTGGCGGCGCCCTTCGTCCAGATGGCCGCGGGCGCGGGCCAACGCATCCAGATGCCGGCGACGGGCCATGAATGCCCCCTCGACGGACTCCCGGTAATCCATAGCGGCTTTCAGATGGTCCCGCAGAGCATCCAGCCCGTCGCCGGTGCGTAGGGACAGGTAGACCCGCGAGTCCGAAGCATCGCCCGTCACCGCCGGCGGGTGACCGCTGAGATCGATCTTGTTGTGCACCACCGTGCGCGGCAGTTGCACGGGCAGACGGCGCACGATGGCATCCTCTTCCTCGCCCCATCCCAGCCGGTCGTCCACCACCAGCAGCAGTCGATCGGCCCCTTCGATGGCCTGCCATGCCCGACGGATACCCTCGCGCTCCACCGGATCGGCACTGTCGCGCAGCCCGGCGGTGTCGACCACATGCAGAGGCATGCCGTCGATCTGCACATGCTCGCGCAGCAGGTCGCGGGTGGTGCCGGGAATGTCGGTGACAATGGCACTGTCCTGACCGGCGAGAGCGTTCAGCAGACTGGACTTGCCGGCATTGGGCCGCCCGGCGATGACCACCGTCATGCCTTCGCGCAACAGACAACCCTGGCGGGCGCCGGCCTGCAGCTCATCAAAGCGTGCGGCGATGTCCGCCAGCTGGTCGGCCACCGCCTGATCGGCGAGAAAGTCCACTTCCTCTTCGGGGAAGTCGATGGCCGCTTCGACGTACATCCGCAGGGTGATCAGATTTTCCACCAGCCCATGGACCCGGCGGGACAGCTCCCCTTGCAGGGACCCTGCGGCGGCCCGCGCCGCCTGGGCGGTATCGGCGGCAATCAGATCGGCCACCGCCTCGGCCTGGGCGAGGTCCAGTTTGCCGTTGAGAAAAGCGCGCTCCGAGAATTCCCCCGCGCGGGCCGGACGGGCTCCCAGCGCCAGCACCCTGGCCAGTAGCAGATCGAGTACCACCGGCCCGCCGTGACCGTGCAACTCCAGGACATGCTCGCCGGTGAAGGAATGGGGCGCCTGGAAATACAAGGCCAGCCCCTGGTCGATCGGGGCGCCGTCGGCGTCGCGGAAGCTCTTGAATGCGGCGTGACGGGGCGCGGGCAGGGTCCCCAGCAGCGCTTCGCCGATACGGGGCGCCGCCGGCCCGGACAGCCGAACGATACCGACCCCGCCCTGGCCGGGCGGGGTGGCGATGGCGGCGATGGTATCCACGGTTTCGGCGTTCATGGCAGTGACGGGCGAGCGGACGGAAACAGTCGGGCTGTCATTAGACCCGCGGTGCGCGGCGAGGGCAAGTCACCGTCGACCGCGTCATGCCGGTATCCGCCGTGTGTCGAATGGAGCAAACCATGTAGGTTGGGCTGAGCAACGCGAATCCTAACAGTTGCCACTGCATGGCCCAGGCAGGCCGCAAGGCCGGGTGCGGCAGGAACGGGCGTGGCCCTGGGCGGGCGCGGACGAGGGCGTTGGGCTTCGCTCCGCTCAGCCCAACCTACGGAGCGAAGCCCAACGGGCGCCAGCAACCCCAGGACCGGCTCGGGGAACACCGGCGCGACGGCGCCACTGCATGGCCCAGGCGAGCCTAAAGGCTGGGTGCGGCAGGAACGGGCGTGGCCCGGGAGCAGGAGCTGGCGAGGTCGTTGGGCTTCGCTGCGCTCAGCCCAACCTACGGCGCGAAACCCAACCTTCGGCGTGCAGGAGACAGCAGCCAAATGGCCGCGCCGATCAGGTCTTTTTGGTGCCCTGCTCCATGCGGCGCGTGATGATGTACTGCTGGGTGATGGACAGGGCGTTGTTGGTCACCCAGTACAGCACCAGCCCCGCAGGGAAGAACGCGAAGAACACGGTGAAGGCGATGGGCAGGAGCATCATCATGCGCTTCTGCAACGGATCCATGGGCGTGGGGTTGAGCCGGTTCTGGGCCAGCATGGTGAGGCCCATGATCAGCGGCAGCACGAAATAGGGATCCGGCGTGGACAGGTCGTGGATCCACAGCACCCAGGGCGCCTGGCGCAACTCCACGCTGTCCAGCAGCACCCAGTACAGAGCGATGAAGACCGGGATCTGGACCACGATGGGCAGGCAGCCGCCCAGCGGATTGATCTTCTCGGTCTTGTACATCTCCATCATGGCCTGGTTCAGGCGCTGCTTGTCGTCGCCGTAGCGTTCCTTGAGCGCCTTCATGCGCGGACCGAGTTTGCGCATCTGGGCCATGGAACGGTAACTGGTTTCGGACAGCTTGTAGAACACCGCCTTGATGAGGATGGTCAGGACGATGATCGCCCACCCCCAGTTGCCGAACAGCGTATGCAGCTTGGCGAGCAGCCAGAAGATCGGTTCGGCCAGCACGGTCAGGTAACCGTAATCCACCGTCAGCTGCAGACCCGGTGCCACCGAGGCCAGGGTGTTCTGCAGCTTGGGGCCGACATACAGGCGGGACTTGAAGACATGCTCGGCGCCGGGCGCGATGGTCACCGGCGGGGCGATCAGACCGATGACGTAGCGGGCGTGGGACAGCACCTTGGTGTAGTAGTGATCATCCTGGTCGGCGGGCGGGATGATGGCGCCGAGGAAATAGTGCTCGGTCATGCCCGCCCATCCGGCCTTGATGTTGCGCGCCAGGTTGCTCTTGGTCATGTCCTCGAAGGACACTTTCTGATACTTGTCCTGGGGGCTGTAGATCACGCCACCCATATAGGTGTGGACAAAGCGTGTGGCGCCGGGCAGGGCGATCTGGGTGCGCTGCAACTGGCGGTAGGCGCGGCCCGTCCAGGGCTTGGAGGTGCCGTTGCGAACCTCCTGCTCCAGGCCGATGACGTAGCTGCCGCGATGGAAGGTGTAGATCTTGGTGACCTTCACACCGTTGGGCGCGGTCCAGACCAGCGGTACCTTGATCTCGTTCTGGCCGGCGGCCAGGGTGTAATCGCTGCGCGCGGCCTGGTAGACCACATGGTGGGTCGGCTGGGGCCCGTCGTTGGTGACCAGCCCGGACTGCGCCACGAAGATGTTGGGCAGCTTGTCGTTCAGCAACTGGAACGGCGTATGGGGCTTGTCGGTGGACTCGGGATACTTGAGCAGTTCGGCCTGACGCAGGTCGCCGCCGGTGGTGTCGATGGTCAAGTCCAGTACGTCGGTCCTGACATGTATCTGGCCGGTGCTGGGCAGCAGCCGACCGGCGGTGGCCGGAGCCTGGGCGGGCTCGCTGGGCTTGGCGGCGGACGCGGCGCCGCTGGTGGGCGGCAGATCGGCCGACGGCACCCCGCTGGTGCTGGTAGCGGAACCGGCGCCGCTGCCGGTCGCCGACGCGCTGGGCGCGGTCTTGGTCTGGGGCGCGCTGGCGGTGGGCGCTGCCCCATGCTTGGACGCGGGACCGTAGTCCTGCTGCCAGGCACTCCACAGCATCAGGACCACCAGCGAGAGGGCGACGAACAGAACGAGACGGGTGTTATCCATGGCTGTGACGGTGAGGACTGTGGTGGCGAGGACTGTCCGGCACCGGATCCACTCCACCGGGATGCCAGGGATGACAACGGCCAAGACGTCGCACGGCTAGCCAGCTGCCGCGCAGGGCCCCGTGCCGTTCGATGGCGGTCTGGGCGTATTGGGAACAGGTCGGATAGAAACGGCAGTGCTGACCCAGCCAGGGACTGAGGGCGTAGCGGTATACCTTGATCAGCACAATCAGCAGCGTTCGCATCGACGGGCCAGGCGTTTCCAATGATGTTCCAGCGTTTCGCGCAGCTCGCTGTTGGTGAGGTCACCGATTCCGCGCCGACCGAGGACCACGATATCCAGGCCGCCGAGGCGCTGCGCCCGATGTCGGAAGCTGTCCCGGATGATCCGCTTGATGCGGTTGCGGTCAACGGCCCGGCGCGCGACCTTGCGCGAAATCGCCAGACCGAGGCGGGCGTAGTCCAACTGGTTGCCCGTGGCCAGCACCGTCAGTTTGGCGTCGCTGGACTTCAGCCGACCCTTGAAGACGCGCTGGTATTCGGAGGGCCGGGTCAGTCGCGCACGCCGGGGAAAGCCCTCCGATACCGCAGCCAAGGTCAGCGGGTTCAGACCGAAAGGCGAGCCCGGCCTTTGGCGCGGCGTGCCTTCAGCACCAGACGCCCGTTCTTGGTGCGCATGCGGGCACGAAAGCCGTGAGTGCGCTTGCGCTTCAGCTTGCTGGGTTGAAAGGTCCGCTTCATGACGTAATCCTGTCCGGAATCAATAAGATAATCAGGTAGCCCGAGGGGCATGAAGCCCGGAAGATTACCCCCTGGCAGCGCCGCCTGTCAACCTCTGCGGTGCGCCGCGGCGGCGGCTTGCAGGGATGTGGATAACCGTCGGCGAGGAGTATAGACTGCGGTGCTTCCCCGTTTCGAAACGCAATGCCCCGCGCGAGGTAGCAGTCGGTGGAAGCGCCGCTCTGGAAAAAATGCCTGACCCGTCTGGAAGGCGAGTTGCCCGAGCAACAGTTCAACACCTGGATACGCCCGCTGCAGGCCATTGAGGAACAAGGCGCCTTGCGCCTGCTTGCCCCCAACCGCTTCGTGCTGGACTGGGTGCGTGACCACTTCATGGAGCGCATCAACGACAGCGTCAGCCGGCTGGCCGGCGCACCGCAACCCCGCATACAGCTGGAGATCGGATCCCACCGCCGGGCGCGCCCCGCGGCGACGGAAGGCGCCGCCAAGGCGGGCGGCCAACCGTCAACGTCACCCCGCCGGCCGGTGGCGCCGGCGGAGGCCACCAACAGCAGCCTCAATCGCACCTTCACCTTCGAGACGTTCGTGGAGGGCAAGTCCAACCAACTGGCCAAGGCGGCTTCCATACAGGTAGGCGAAAACCCCGGCGGGGCCTACAACCCGTTGTTCATTTATGGCGGTGTGGGGCTGGGCAAGACCCATCTGATGCATGCCGTCGGCAACCTGATGCTGGAACGCAAGCCCAATGCGCGGGTCGTCTATCTGCATTCGGAACGTTTCGTGGCCGATATGGTGAAGGCCCTTCAGCATAATGCCATCAACGAATTCAAGCGCTTCTACCGATCCGTGGATGCGCTGCTCATCGACGACATCCAGTTTTTCGCCGGCAAGGAACGCTCCCAGGAGGAGTTCTTCCATACCTTCAACGCCCTGCTGGAGGGACAGCAGCAGGTCATCCTGACCTGCGACCGGTATCCCAAGGAAGTGGACGGCCTGGAAGAGCGCCTCAAATCGCGCTTCGGCTGGGGCCTGACCGTGGCCATCGAGCCGCCCGAACTGGAAACCCGGGTGGCCATCCTGATGAGCAAGGCCAGCCAGGCCCAGTTGGAGATGCCCAGCGAGGTGGCCTTCTTCATCGCCAAACGGATTCAGTCCAATATCCGCGAGCTCGAGGGTGCGCTGCGGCGGGTCATTGCAAGCTCACGGTTCACCGGTAAACCCATTACCCTGGAGTTCGTGAAGGAAGCGCTGAGGGACCTGCTGGCATTGCAGGACAAGCTGGTGTCTATCGACAATATCCAGAAGACCGTGGCCGAGTACTACAAGATCCGGGTCGCGGACCTGCTGTCGGCCCGGCGCAGCCGCTCCATCACCCGTCCGCGGCAACTGGCCATGGCGCTGGCAAAAGAGTTGACCAGCCACAGCCTCCCAGAGATTGGAGACGCGTTCGGCGGGCGCGACCACACCACGGTGCTGCATGCCTGCCGGAAGGTGGCGGAGCTGAAGGAAGCGGACATGCGGATCAAAGAGGACTATTACAACCTGTTGAGAACGCTGACCACATGATGTGTGAAAGCTGTGGATAAGATTTAGGGACGGGATTTGTCCCCAACCCTCCACAGTTAATCCACAGGCTATCCGGGACCTGTACCAGGGGTTGTATATACCACAAGTTTCTGATTTGATAGCTTAAATATTGGTTATGCACAGAATTCTTCGACCGTAACAGTCATAAGAGCAAATAATTCTAAATAAGAATTATTGATAAAGGCCGCCCATGAAATTTGAGATCCAGCGTGAAGCGTTGTTGAAACCCCTACAGCAGATCGTAGGCGTGGTGGAACGGCGTCAGACATTGCCTGTTCTCGGAAATATCCTGGTGAATGCCGGTGCCGACGATATCACTTTCACCGCCACGGACCTGGAGGTGGAACTGCAGGCGAAGACGGCGGTGGCTGTGAAGGAACCGGGAGAGATCACCCTGCCGGCCCGCAAGATTCTGGACATCTGCCGGACGTTGCCGGAGCAGGCGATGGTGGAAGTGACGGTGGATCAGGAACGGGCCACAGTGCGTTCGGGCCGCAGTCGGTTCACACTGGCGACGCTGCCCGCCTCGGAATTTCCGGTGGTGGAGGATGTGCGCAGCACCCTGAATTTTTCCCTGCCCCAGCAGGATCTGCGGGAAGTCATCGAACGCACCCACTTCGCGATGGCCCAGCAGGATGTGCGCTATTACCTCAACGGGCTGCTGTTCGAGCCCTTGGAAGGGAAGCTGCGGGCGGTGGCGACCGACGGTCATCGCCTGGCCATGTGCGATATGGCGGCGGCGGTACCTGCGGAGACCGGTCAACCGGTGATCGTGCCCCGCAAGGGCGTGCAGGAGCTGATGCGCATCCTGGATGACAGCAAGGAACCCGCCGAGGTGGCCATCGGCAGCAACCACATTCGCGTCAATGTGCCCGATATCCGGTTCACCTCCAAGCTCATCGACGGGCGTTTTCCGGACTACGATCGAGTGGTACCGGAAGGCGGCGACAAGGAACTGGTGGCCGAGCGGGAACTGCTGCGCCAGGCCCTCGCCCGTACGTCGATTCTTTCCAACGAGAAATACCGCGGTGTACGCCTGAATATGGAGGACGGGGTGTTGCGCATTCAGGCGCACAACCCGGAACAGGAGGAAGCCGAAGAAGAGTTGGAAGTGGACTATCAGGGGGAAGCCCTGGAGATCGGCTTCAATGTGACTTACCTGCTGGAGGCGCTGGGGGCGATCAGCGGCCAGCAGGTGCAGGTCACGTTCCGGGATGCAAACAGCAGCTGTCTGATTCAGGAGCCGGCCGGGTCTTACCCGTGTAAATACGTCATCATGCCGATGCGGCTGTAGCCCGCATGGGGCGGGATGCGGGGTAGACGCCCGGGCAGGCGAATGCTCCCCCGCTGGGTTCCTCAGACCATGGCCTTCCTCTCGCTGGAGATCAGGGATTTTCGTAACCTGGTCGCCGCCGCTCTGGCGCCGTCGCCGCGCCTGAACCTCATCGTCGGAGAGAACGCTTCCGGAAAGACCAGCTTTCTGGAAGCCTGCTACTTCCTTGGCCACGGTCGGTCATTTCGTACCCGCCATAGCGAACGGCTGATCCGGGAAGGCACGGAGCACTGCCGGGTGGTGGGGACTCTGGCCGCTGAAGGCAACGTGGCGCAAACGGTGGTGGGAATCGAACGGTGGGGCGCGGAAATGCGGGCCCGACTGGGCGGGGAGCCGGTGCAGAGCCTGTCAGTACTGGCCGCCCGCCTACCGATGTTGGTGGTCAATCCGGACAGCCATCATCTGCTGGATGCCGGGCCCCAATACCGTCGTCGGTTCCTGGATTGGGGAGTGTTCCACGTGGAACCTCGTTACCTGGCCGCATGGCAGCGGTACCGGCAGGTGCTGCGCCAGCGCAACGCCGCCCTCCGCGCCCGCCAGGCTGCCAAGGCCATTACCGCCTGGGACCGGGAGTTGGTGGAGACTGCCGAGCGGGTCCATATGCTGCGCCAGTCCTATCTGGACACGTTCGGTTCCGTCGCCCAGGCCACCGCCCAGCGACTGTTGGCTGCAGCCGAAGTGGGTTTCCAGTATCAGCCCGGTTGGCCCCAGAAAGTCACCCTGACGGAAGCGCTGGAAGCCGGGCTGGAGCGCGACCGCGGTCAGGGCTACACCCGATACGGCCCCCATCGGGCCGATCTGGCAATCAGGTGGGACGATCAACCGGCTGCTGAACGGGTCTCCCGGGGCCAGCAAAAGCAACTGGCCATTGCCCTGTTGCTGGCCCAGGGCCGGCACTTCACCGGCGCGACCGGCCGCAGTTGCTGCTATCTGGTGGACGATCTTGCGGCAGAGCTGGACCGCGGCCATCGCGATCGGGTGATGGGGGAACTCTCCGAGATCGGGGGACAAGTCATGGTAACGGCCATTGACGCCAGCGCCTTATCCACGGACAACTGGTCGGAGCATCGCATGTTTCACGTGGAACACGGCGACATACGCGAAGTGGTATACTAGCCCAATTTCGCCAGCCAGGATCTGTTGATGACCGACAACCGTCCCACCTACGACTCATCGAACATCAAAGTCTTGCGCGGTCTGGATGCTGTCCGCAAGCGCCCTGGCATGTATATCGGCGACACCGATGACGGCACCGGGCTCCATCATATGGTGTTCGAGGTGGTGGACAACGCCATCGACGAGGCCCTCGCCGGCTACTGCAGCGAAATCACGGTCACCATCCACAGCGACGAGTCGGTCACCATCACCGACAACGGCCGCGGCATCCCCGTCGACATCCACCCCGAGGAAGGCCGTTCCGCAGCCGAGGTCATCATGACCGTGCTCCATGCCGGGGGTAAGTTCGACGACAATTCTTATAAGGTGTCGGGCGGGCTCCATGGTGTGGGTGTGTCCGTCGTCAATGCCCTCTCCGAAACCCTGCGCCTTACCATTCGCCGCAACGGCCAGGTCCATCAGCAGGAATACCGCATGGGCGAGCCGGTGGCGCCGTTGAAGGTCATCGGCCCCACCGACCAGACCGGCACTGACGTGCGTTTCAAACCCAGCACGACAATCTTCTCGGATACGGAGTTCCATTACGACATCCTGGCCAAGCGTCTGCGGGAACTGTCCTTCCTCAACTCCGGCGTGCGCATCCTGATCACCGATGAGCGTAGCGGCAAGAGCGATGTCTTCCAGTACGAGGGCGGCATTCGGGCGTTCGTCGAGCACCTGAACCGCAACAAGACGCCTCTGCATTCCAACCCCTTCTACTTCCTCACCGAAAAGGACGGCGTGACGGTGGAAGTGGCCATGCAGTGGAATGACTCCTATAACGAGAACATCTTCTGCTTCACCAACAACATCCCCCAGCGGGATGGGGGCACCCATCTGGCCGGTTTCCGGGCTGCGCTGACCCGCACGTTGAATACCTACCTCGATGCCGAAGGCCTGACCAAGAAGCTCAAGGTGAACCCGACCGGCGACGACGCCCGAGAGGGCCTGACCGCCGTGCTTTCGGTGAAAGTGCCCGACCCCAAGTTCTCCTCCCAGACCAAGGACAAGCTGGTCAGCTCCGAGGTCAAGGCTGTGGTGGAGTCCACCATGGCCGACAAGCTCAAGGATTTTCTGTTGGAATTTCCGGCAGATACCAAGGCGATCACCTCGAAGATCGTGGACGCGGCACGGGCCCGGGAGGCGGCCCGCCGGGCCCGTGAAATGACCCGCCGCAAAGGCGCTCTCGACGTGGCCGGACTGCCCGGCAAGCTGGCCGACTGTCAGGAACGGGATCCGTCCCAGTCCGAGCTGTTCCTGGTGGAGGGCGACTCCGCCGGCGGTTCGGCCAAGCAGGGTCGGGATCGCCGCGCTCAGGCCATCCTGCCCCTGAAAGGGAAGATCCTGAACGTCGAAAAAGCCCGGTTCGACAAGATGTTATCTTCCGCCGAAGTGGGCACGCTGATCACCGCCCTGGGGTGCGGCATCGGCCGTGAAGAGTTCAATCCCGACAAGTTGCGCTACCACCGGATCATCATCATGACCGACGCGGACGTGGACGGCTCCCATATCCGCACCCTGCTGCTGACCTTCTTCTATCGGCAGATGCCGGAAATCGTCGAACGCGGCCATGTTTATATCGCCCAACCGCCGCTCTACAAGGTCAAGAAGGGCAAGCAGGAACATTATGTGAAGGACGACCTCGCCCTTAACGCCTATCTGCTGCAGGTGGCCCTGGACAACGCCCGGCTGTACGTTACGGAGGACGCTCCGCCCATCACCGGCCCGTCCCTGGAGAGCCTTGCCAACGAGTACCTCGCGGTCATGGCGGCCCTGCGGCGCCTCGCCCGTCGTTACGACTTCGGGTTGCTGGAGAAAATGATCTACATGCCGGCGGTCACCGCCGAGGCCCTCCACGATCCGGATTTCATGGGTTCATGGTTCCAGGAGCTGGAAAAACGCATCAACGAGCAGCAGCCCGCCGGTCAGCGCTACGAGCTACTCATGGACCGTCCGGCTGACGGCGATGC
>Ga0307441_1000442_pt1 | contig 15314 bp, 13 predicted proteins | sample SalMarWE160420MG_FD_202149 | JGI IMG/M metagenome (GOLD analysis project Ga0307441, IMG submission 202149) | Salt marsh sediment microbial communities from the Plum Island Ecosystem LTER, Massachusetts, United States - WE1604-20 | ecosystem: Environmental > Aquatic > Marine > Intertidal zone >... | reverse complement strand
GCTGAAAAGACAGATTTTTTTCTCTTTGACCTCAAGCTGATGGATCCTGAAAAACACAAGCGCTTTACTGGCGTTTCAAACGAAAAGATCCTTTCAAACCTCACTCATCTAGCGAAAGAAGGGGCGAATATTTCCATCCGCATACCCATGATCCCCGGAATCAATGATGACGAAAGGAATATTGAGCAAACAGCTACTTTTGTTGAAAAGCTTCCCAATATCCGTAATATTCATATTCTGCCGTACCATGACGCTGCCAGAAATAAATATGAAAAACTCGGCATGAACTACTACTTCAACGGCCTCCAAACTCCTGGCGAATCACATAGAGAAGCCATGTCGCGGAGGCTCGCAAGAACAGGTTTGGAGATCAAATTAGGAGGATAACCACGTTGAATACAAGAATAGAAAAGTTAAAAAAGGCGAGTTTTGAGGCCGAACCATGCATATCCATTGAAAGAGCACTCCTCGAAACCGAATTCTACGAAGAAAACATGGGCAAATACTCGACCCCTGTCCTTCGCGCTCTCACTTTCAAGCATCTCTGTGAGAGCAAAACCATTTATATTGGAAATGATGAATTGATCGTTGGAGAGCGTGGGCCTTTTCCAAAGGCTGTTCCCACATTCCCGGAACTGACCTGCCACACGGCGAAGGACTTCAGGATTTTGAACAGCAGGCTTATGACGAGATATAGAATCTCTGAAGAAGACATCAAGACCTATGAGGAAAAAGTCATTCCATTCTGGGAAGGAAGATCAATGCGTAACCGTATTTTCCGGCATGTTCCTGATGCCTGGGAATCCGCTTACCACGCAGGTCTTTTTACCGAATTCATGGAACAACGTGCCCCTGGTCACACTACCCTTGACGGCACCATTTACCAAAAAGGCATGCTTGATTTTAAAAGAGAAATTGCAGAGAGCCTCTCCTCCCTCGACTTCTTGACAGATCCGGAGGCCGCCAAGAAGGCCGAGGAACTGAAAGCCATGGACATCGCCTGCGATGCAGCTATCATATTTGCAGAGCGCCATGCCGATCTGGCTGAAAAAATGGCGGCTGACGAAGCAGATGCCGAAAGAAGAATGGAACTCACAAAGATTGCGGCAATCTGCCGGTGGATCCCTGCCAACGGTCCAAGGGACTTGTGGGAGGCCCTTCAGATGTATTGGTTCGTGCATCTCGGCACCATTACGGAGCTGAACGGATGGGATGCCATGAACCCCGGGCACCTGGATCAACATCTCTATCCTTTCTACAAAAAAGGCCTGGAAGAAGGAACAATCGATCGGGAAAAGGCCAAAGAACTCATCAGCTGTTTTTGGATTAAGGTAAACAACCATCCCGCACCTCCCAAGGTCGGGGTTACGGCTGCAGAAAGCGGCACGTATAATGACTTCACAAATATCAATCTTGGAGGTCTCCTCTCTGATGGTTCTGATGGCGTGAATGAACTTTCGTACCTGATTCTCGAGGTTATAGATGAATTACATCTCCTGCAGCCCCAAAACAACGTGCAGATCAGTAATAAGACCCCAAATCAGTTTCTCAAGGCCGCCTGCCGTGTCATTCGGAAAGGGTATGGGTATCCTTCTGTTTTTAACGCCGATGAGGTTGTCATGGAGCAAATACGAGCAGGAAAGACGGCCGAAGATGCCCGTGAAGGGGGGTGCAGCGGATGTATTGAAACCGGTGCATTTGGAAAGGAAGCATATGTGCTGACCGGGTACCTCAACGTTCCAAAGATACTGGAAATCACTCTCAACAACGGTGTTGACCCTCTGAGCGGAGAAATCGTAGGAATTCAGAGCGGGGATCCACGGTCATTTGAGAACTTCGATGCACTCTACGCAGCCTTTGAAAGACAGCTTGCATATATCGTGGACCTGAAAATTCGGGTCAACAATTATATCGAAAGGGCATTTGCAGAAAACGCCCCCGCCCCCTTTCTGTCGGTGGTCATCGCCGACTGCATCGCCAAGGGCAAAGACTATTATGACGCCGGGCCGAGGTACAACACTAACTACATTCAATGCTGTGGCATAGGGACAGTAACGGATAGTCTGTCGGCCGTTAAAAAGCATGTATTTGAAGACAAGGCCGTCACAATGGATCACCTCTTGAACGCCCTCTCCAATAATTTCGAAGGAGAAGAGGCTCTACGACTCAGGCTGAAGAACAAGACTCCTTTTTTTGGCAACGACGACGATAGTGCCGATAGTATCATGCAGAGAGCATATGGATCCCTGTTCACGGAGATCGATGGAAAACATAATACCAAGAACGGCGAATATCATCTCAACATGCTTTCCACAACATGCCACATCTATTTCGGTAAGAAACTTGGGGCCTCGGCAAACGGGAGATTCTCCGGGCTCCCTGAATCCGACGGCACATCACCTTCCCAGGGAGCTGATCGCAATGGACCCACCGCGGTCATCAAGTCACTGGGAAAAATGGACCAAATCAAATCAGGCGGAACTCTTCTCAACCAGCGTTTTCTGCCAAGCGTTCTAGAGAAAGAAGAGGATCTTGAGAAACTGGCGCACCTCATTCGGACCTATTTCAAACTGAACGGGCACCATATCCAATTTAATATAGTAGATACCAAGACCCTCCGCAGCGCCCAGACGCACCCGGAAGAATACCGTGATCTGCTGGTCAGGGTGGCAGGGTACAGTGATTATTTTGTGGACCTGGACGTCTACCATCAGGAAGAGATTATCAGCAGGAATGAGCACCAGGGCTTCTGAGATTCCTTTGTTCGAAAGACAGAGGTGCGCCGGTAGGGTCAACCAGTATGGGTGAACGTATGCGACTGAAAAATAGAATAGCTATTGTCACCGGGGCGAGCCGGGGCATTGGCAGTGCTATAGCCTTAAGCCTGGCCCAGGCAGGTGCAGACGTTGTCGTTAATTACCACAAAGATTCCGACGCAGCCCAAAATGTTGCACACAAAATTGAGGAAATGGGGCGACGGTCCCTGGTTTTCCAGTGTGACGTCTCCCGCCGTGAAAAGGTAGACCAACTTGTTAAAAGCTCGTTACGGGCGTTTGGAAAAATCGATATCCTCGTCAACAATGCGGGTATATTTATTCCAAGTCCCATTGAAGAGGTGCGGGAGGAAGACTGGGATCGGGTCATGGCGGTGAATTTCAAATCAGTCTTTCTCTGCTGCCAGGCCGTGGGCAAACACATCATTGCAAGGAAATCCGGCGGAACCATCATTAATGTTGCCTCAATATCTGCTCATCTGCCGGAGATCAATGGGGCATGCTACACGCCCAGCAAGGCCGCGGTTATTGGATTAACGAAATTGTTGGCCATTGAATGGGCCAAATATCATATTCGGGTGAATGCTATCAGCCCGGGCCCGGTAATGACACCTTTACAGCGTCAAGCATATCCGAACGAAAAACTGCTGGACGCCCGTAATCGTGCGGTACCTTTGGGAAGACATGGCAAACCCGAAGAAATCGGCGCTGCTGCGGTTTTCCTCGCGTCTGACGAGGCTGCCTATCTTACCGGGGAGGAATTGACTATAGATGGTGGATCACGGATCTCCATGTTTCATCTTGTCCGCCAACTGGCAGGATCTCCGTGACATCAAGAGCCACACAACAACAAAAGGGAATGGCCTTACATGCATTTGACGGATGAAGAAAAGTTAATTCTTGACGGCAACAAGGGAGAAGCTGCTCGCCTCGCCATGTCCATTTTGGCTGACCTTGGCGAGCTTTTCGGTGCGGAAAGCATGATGCCCGTCTCTCAAGTCCATATCGATGCAACATTGTATATGGTGGATGCAGGACTCGAGTTTGCAGAAAAACTTGCCCGCCTGGGCGCACGGGTGAACGTCCCCACTTCCCTCAACCCAAGCGCTATAGATCTTGTACGCTGGAAAGATATGAAAGTACCACCTGCCATTTTCCCAAAACACCAACGTTTGGCTGAAGCCTATTTGAAGATGCAAGCCACTCCCACCTGGACCTGCGCTCCTTATCAGCAGGGCATTATTCCGCGGTTTGGAGAACAGATCGCCTGGGGCGAATCCAATGCCATTGCTTTTGCCAACTCGGTCATCGGAGCGAGAACAAATCGGTATGCCGACCTCATGGACATCTGTGCCGCTATTGTCGGGAAAGTCCCCAAGTTCGGTCTTCATCTCACCAGGAATAGAGTGGCCAAGGTATTGATTGAACTTGAAGGGTTCACGTCCTCCATGTTTCAGAATGACGCAATCTATCCACTCCTGGGGTATCTTGTTGGTGAAATTGCAGGCGATCAAGTTGCGGCGGTCTCGGGGATACCCTCCCTTGTGACCTTTGACAATCTCAAGGGATTTTTTGCCGGTGCCGCCTCTTCAGGCGCCGTGGGACTTTGTCATCTCATAGGAATCACCCCCGAAGCTCAAACCCAGGAGATGTGTTTCCATGGGGGCCGCCCGAAAAAAACAGTACAAGTCACGCCGGAAATGATCGCTGACTCTGAACGTGGGCTGCAGACCGGCAAGAGCGGGAATATCGATTGGATCACCACCGGCTGCCCCCACTATTCTCCGGCCGAATTCATGCGATTAGCTCAATTGATGAACGGGAAAAAAGTCAACAGCTCGGTAGCTTTCTGGGTCTATACAAGCCGATCCGTCTACGCCTGGATGCAAGGAAGCGGAATTTTGGGGCAACTGGACGATGCGGGAGTAACCGTTTTTACCGATGGTTGCCCCCTTCAGTACCCCCGGGAATCATGGAACTTTCGTGCCGCCATGACCGATTCCACCAAATTCGCCAACTACTGTTACTCGCAGACAGGTCTTCCCGCAGCATTCGGCAGCCTTGAGGATTGTGTTGATACTGCTGTGAGCGGGAAATTTCATCGGAGAAGATCGCCATGGGCAAAAAGCTGAAGGGGTGTTGTGTTGTACCCGGAACTGCGAGCGGAGAAATTTTGGCCTCCACGCATTCCATCAGTTTCTGGGGAGGAGTGGACCCCCGAACCGGCCGCATTAACGACCCGCGTCACGAGCTGTTCAGAGCATCAGTTGCAGGAAAAGTGCTTGCGTTTCCTTTCGGGAAAGGCTCCAGCACCGGATCCTTGATCATACTGGAACTGGTACGCGTGGGGAAGGCCCCGTCAGCCATTGTCAACGTGCGGACCGAACCTATTCTTGCTACAGGCCCAGTGGTCAGCAAGTACTTCTACGGCAAGGACGTACCAATTATCACCCTTGATGAGAATGCATTCGTCCTGCTGAAAACAGGTCAATTTGCAACCATCAATGCGACAGAGGGATATATCATCCTGGAAAATTGACTCCAGCCCAAATTTCATTCGGGTCGGAGCCGGTCGTCCATCATTGCTCCTTCATGGGCCTGCAATGCCGTTTTGGCGTAGAGAGCCAGGATCCCTCGCTGTACTTTTGGTTGAGGGGGAGACCATTTGGCAAGTTTTCTCGATATTTCCTCTTCAGAAATAGCAAGATCCAGTCTTCTCGAAGCAATATCTATTACCACCCGGTCACCATCTTCCACGATCGCTATTGGGCCGCCAACTGCGGCTTCGGGAGCAACGTGTCCAATGGCAGAGCCTTCAGTGAAACCTGAGAACCTGCCGTCGGTAACCACAAAAATATCATCGGCCTTGCCCATTCCGACCAGTGCATCCGTGGTCATCATCATTTCCCTCATCCCGGGCGCTCCTATGGGGCCCTCATAGCGGATTATGATCACATCTCCGACCTTCACCTTTCCTGAAACAACGGCGTGGTGTGCATCTTCATCGGAATGAAAGACCCGGGCAGGTCCTTCATGGCTCATGCGGTTTCCCGGGATAGTGGTCGTACGGCATATGGCCCCTGAGGGTGCCAGGCTGCCCTTCAACACGGCGATACCGCCGCTCTCGAAAACAGGTTCCTTCAACGTCGTGAGAACAGCGGTATCTCGCGACCTTGCATCATGGATGATCTCTTTCACCGTCATCCCAGAACAAGTCAAGGCGTTTCCGTCCAGCATTGATGAAAGTTCTCCCATGACTGCAGGGACCCCTCCCGCATTATGGAGATCAACCACCGTAGCGGAGCCTGTTGGAATAACTCTCGAGATAACCGGTACTTTTCTCGAAAGACGGTCAAAATCATTAAGATCAAGATCTATGCCCATCTCTCTCGCGAAACTGATGAGGTGCAAGACCGCATTGGTTGACCCGGCGATACCAAGTTCCACCACAACTCCATTCAGCAGGCTTTCCCTGGTAATTATTTTCGAAGGGGCTACATCGTCTTTGACCATTTCGACTATTCTTCTCCCGGTCTTTCTTGCGAACCGCAATTTTTCAGCGTAGACCGCAGGCACGGTAGATGATCCCGGCAATGCCAGGCCCATTGCTTCCGTAATAATTTGCATGGTGTTTGCCGTTCCCATCAAAGAGCATGCGCCGGGCCCGGGACAAACCTGGTTTTCAAATGCCTTCAATCTCTCCAGGGTTCTTTCTTCACCATTCCCGGCGCTAAAAACCTCTTGGCCCAGTTGGGATGTTACAACCTCTTTCCCTTCGAATTTTCCGGGAAGCTGCGGGCCTCCAGATAAAAAAATAGTGGGTATCCCGGTCCTGAGCGCCCCTATGATGACCCCCGGGATGATGCTGTCACAGGAGGCCAGCAGAACAAGGCCGTCAAAAAGTTGCTCATTTGCCACGATTTCCACGCTGGAGGCTATGACATCCCTTATTACCAATTCATAGCGGAAATAAGGAGTTCCAATGGGAACTTCACCACACGTTGAAATGGTGCTGAATTCAAAAGGAGTCCCGCCGGCCTGCCAGATACCCGCCTTCACATATTCAGCTAGTTTATCCAGGTGCACATGCCCCAGCGCCGCATCATTGGAGGTGTTGACAACACCGATCAAAGGCGATGAAAGATCAATATCGTCATACCCGCATCCTTTGTAAATAGAGCGCCGGTGGGCGGCACCGGGACCGGAAAAATACTTTTGCTCTTTTGATCGGTATGTCATTTTTCCTCCTGCCGACAGCACATAGACTCCCGTTTCATTCTCCGCTGCCGCGTTCCTGATCTTCAGGTTTTTTTTCTTATTCTTGTGAAAGGACCCCGAAGGGAACCGGTTTTATAGGCACTCTGGGTGTAAAAACTTCCCTTTCTTTGGGCACGCCTGTCAGTTTCCAAATCAATTCGTTTATTACCTGTCCACAAAAACGGCCCTGGCAGTGCCCCATTCCCAGACGCGTCCTTTTCTTGATGTCATTTGCATCCCCGGCACCCTGAGCCACCGCCGAACGGATGTCTTTCATGGTTACCTCTTCACATCGACATACCTCGGTATCATCTGATATGATATCAAGAAGGTCAGGGCCCGGTCTCGAGAGAAGCTCCATGGCCCGGGCAAATTTCTTAAATCTTTTCAATCTGCTCCAAGAAGCCTTTAACACACTCTCTGCCGTTTGTCTGTTCGTGTAGCCCAGTTGAACGCATGCTTCTATGGCTGCTATTTTCCCTTCCTCAATGGCCGCTGGATACCCTTTGACCAAACGACAATCCCCCGCCACAAAAACCCCTGGCTTTGAGGTCTCCATTTTTTCGCTGAGTTGTGGTCTCCAATAACCGAGCTGATCATCAAAAATATGATCACAGCCGCAAAGTCGGGTTATTTCACAACATGGGATGAGACCATACCCGTAAGCAATGCAATCTGCCATGATTTCCTTTTCTGTCCCTCTTATGGGTCGTCCTGTCCTGTCAACACGAACGATCTCAGCCTTTTCAACCTGGGTAGTGCCATGAACCCTTGAAAGAGCATGAGAAAAAAAGGTTGGTATCCCCTGCTTCCTGATACTAAACAGGTAGCTGAAGCCCGATTTCAACACCGAGCCATTGACATTCAAAAGCAGCTGGGCACTCCTGGCTAAAACGTCTCGGGGGGAAACTGCGTTGACAATGCCTGCAATTCTGGCACCTGCATTGATCAAATGATGAGCAAGGACAAGCTGCAAGGGTCCGCTTCCCGCAATCAATATTCTTTCTCCAGGTATAATGCCCTTCTTGGCCAATGTATTTAGTCCGCCAACTGAAAACACACCGGGAAGAGTCCATCCCGGAAAAGGCACAATCCTTTCAAAGGCCCCTATGGAAATGATCAGTTTCCTGGCCGTTATGCTTTTCACCTGCTCGCCGGACATCCCTTTCCGGTGAACGGCCACGATCCAACCATCGAGAATATTCCACACCTCTGATTCAAGAAAAAGAGATATTCTGCTGCTCGCGCTTTCCAGGCGCTGGAGCAAAGGAGACCCGATTCTCTTCTCAATCTTGTCCGGCAGTGTATCCTGCAAATGATCATGCGTGTGACTGAACACTTTTCCACCGGGGATTGAATTTTCATCAATGAGGGCCACAGACGCCCCCATGCCGGCAGCCTCTATTGCTGCAGAGATCCCTGCGGGACCGGCCCCAATTATTGCCAGGTCAAACTCCTTCATCCCCCCACCTTCATCGTGGTTTCATTCTGGGTTGTAACCTTGCACCCCGGTGTTGCCAGGGTCATGCAGGTGCGCACATTCGGTAGGCCGTTAACGATCATCCTGCATTCGTAACAAACTCCCATCCCACAATAAAAACCCCTGGGAGCATCATTTCTTGTTTTTCGGAATACCCTGAAACCACTGGCCAGCATGGCTTCGGCAATGCTCTGCCCACTTTTCGCCTTGACCTTCCGTCCATCTACCTCAATTTCGAATATATCGTTTTGTTCCATATCAGGATACCAGATTAATTCGTCCTGGAAGACGCCCTTCCTTCCTTTTGAAATCGGCTCAACTTTAAGGGGTCTACGTTTATGGCGAGGGGATCCCCGCAAATCATTTGAGTAACCAATTTTCCGGTAATAAGTGAAAGCCCAATGCCATCTCCTTCATGACCTGCAGCTACATAAAATCCCCCCACCTGAGTCTTCGATATAATGGGGAGATGATCAGGCGTGTATGGCCGGAGCCCGGCATAACTCCGTATGACATTGATATCCTTGATTGCGGGGAAAAACCGTATGGCTCTCTGGGCCATGGCCCGCAGCACCCTGACATCGCAAGAGGTATCTGCACCTACGAAACGGCGGCTGCTTCCAATAAGAAAATTCTGAGCTTCAGTCGGTTCGAAGACCAGCGCCACCCCGAATTTTTCCATTTCAGACGTGACATTCCTGGCGTAATTTCCCCCCTCGAATTTTGCCATCATATAACCAAATTCCATCACTTTGCGCCGAGCCACCGGAAAGGTGCGCTCGGAAACCAGCATCTGTCCTTGCCTGGGCTTGACAGGTATCTCCAACCCTACCATTCTTCCAATGACTGGGGCCCAGATACCTGCGGCATTGACGACTTGCGGGGTAGTAATTTCATTTCGTTGAGTGATTACTTTCGTAATTCCGCCATTGATATCTCTCTTGATATCCAGGACCGCATTGTGAGTCAAAATCCAAGCCCCTCTCTTTTTGGCATCCGAAATGAGACCATATGCCAGGCCCATTGGATAGAGTGAGCCATCACCATCCGTTTCCATACCCCCTACAATATCTTCCGCCAGATAAGGTTCCACTTCCCGAACCTCGTATCGGTCCAGTATCCGAACCGGAAGCCCTTCCGCAGCGAGTCGGTCGCAAAATGTCTTGGCGACCTCCATTTCCTCGTCATTCTCGATCGCGAGTAAGCTGCCTTTCTGGGTCCAGCCGATATCATAGTCCAGTTCTCGGTCTATTTGTGGAAACAGGTCCTGGCTGAGCTTGTTCAATCTCGTATCGAAACCGGGCTCCTTGTCACAAACCAGCACATCCCCTTCACACCGACCCGAAGTGCCCGATGCAATAGCACCTTTTTCCACCAAGGCAACTTTGACATTGTTCCGCGTCAGGAAGTAGGTGATTGCAGCACCTACCACTCCCCCACCGATGACAACGACATCAGCAGTCTTGCAAACCGTCATTTCTTCTCCAAGTCGCGGGACGACCCCGCTGGGCAAGAATATGAATCATGAAAATCAAAGTTAGACGTGGACGATCAGATAAGACCGATATCTGCCAACATGGACCGCAATTCACTTTTTTGTTCATCGCTGATAGGGAGAAAAGGTCTACGCGGAACACCACCCGCCAGGCCGATGACGCTCATTGCCTCCTTTACCTTCCCGGTGAGCTGTCCCTCCTCCAGGTAATGCAGCAGCGGGAGCATGTCAAAAAAAAGCGCCCTGGCCTCTTCAAATTCTTTATCTTCCACTAAATTGAAAAGCTCAACAGCCTTCTTGGGGAGAAAATTGGCGATGGGAGCAACCCATCCCCCACATCCAAGCATGAGACTTTCGAAGATCAGGTCATCCCAACCGCACCAAACATCAATATTATTACCGCAACGACGCATAATATCATGGATTCTCTTAATGTCCCCTGTGCTCTCTTTGATATACGGAATATTTTCATATTCCGAGAGTCTCTCAACGACAGGGGGCAGCATATCAACCCCGGAATACCAGGGGTTATTGTAAAGCATAATCGGGATGGTAACGCTTTCAGCTATGGACTTGTAATGTTCAAAAAGATCTTCCTGGGTCGGCAGCCCATAGTATGGTGTAACAATAATGGCGGCATCTGTGCCTGCCTCTTGGGCATATTTTGTCATTTCAATGACTTCATTGGTCGCATTTGCAGCCGTCCCTGCTATGACTGGGACTCTCCCAATAACCTGATCAACGGTTACATCGATCACCCTTCTCCGCTCTTCAATGGAAAGACTGGCAAATTCACCAGTGCTGCCGAGACAAATGACACCGTGGATTCCTTCTTTGATATACCAGTCAATGTTTCCCCGAAATCCATTCTCATCTATACTCCCTTCCGGGGTAAAAGGAGTAACCATCACTGTAAATACCCCTTTCAGTTTTTTCATTTCAATCCTCTCCTTTCAACTCAAGAGGAACCCATTCTTGTGTGGATCATCCGGGTCTATCAGGAACTGGCTCATTCCCATGATGTAGGCGCTTCCAGTTACTTCCGGAATAACCGCCTGGTAAGGGCCTACCTTTGTTTCTTCCACTGCTCGCGCCTTAAAAATGCTTCCAATAATGCTTTCGTGGATGAATTCCTCGTTCAGTTTCAGCTCTCCCTTCGCATAGAGAGTGGCCACCTTTGCCGAGGTCCCGGTCCCACATGGGGAACGGTCAATCCCACCATCTGCAAAAAACACCGCATTTTTCAGATGTGCACCCGATGATTTACCGGGCCTTCCATAAAATTCCACATGCGTACATTCATTGATAAAACTCTTTTCCGGGTGCTGAATCTTGACCTGGCTGTTCACCGCCTCTCTTACCAGTGTGCCTTTTTCAATGATCTCGCTTGCATTTTCCGGAAGGATTTCGAGACCCACTGCATCTGCAGGAAGTATTGCATACACATTCCCGCCATAAGATACGTCCATCTTGATCTTTCCACACCTCGGCACGTCAACTTCCACATCTTGAGCAAAGACAAACGACGGAATATTTCGGAACGTTACCGATCGTGCCTTTCCCTCTTCCACCTTCACTTTAACCCGAGTCAAGCCTGCAGGCGTATCAAGGGTGATTTCGGTAAAGGGTTCCTGAACTTCCACCATCCCAGCCTCGACCAGCGCGGTACTGACCCCAATGGTATCGTGTCCACACATGGGTAAATAACCACCTGTTTCAATAAAGATAACACCGACATCAGCTTCAGGATGCGTCGGTTCAGTCAAGATGACACCGGACATGACGCTGTGTCCCCGAGGCTCGAACATAAGTGCTGTCCGAACCCAATCCATGTTCTCTTTCATATACTCCATTTTTTCCACAATTGTTTTTCCAGGGATGTAAGGAAGTCCACCAATAATGGTTCTGGTGGGTTCACCCCCTGTGTGTGTGTCAATGGTAGAAAATACTCGGTTGATCTTCATTCCAAAAATACCTCCCGTTCACATTCTAGATACCCAAAAGCTGTAAAACCCTCTTCAGTTCATTCATTTCCTTTTGTGTCAGGGGTTGAACAGGCTTCCGGCAGGGCCCCACCTTTCTTCCCGACAGATTTGTCGCTGCCTTCACCGATGCATTGTATACATGGGTCCAGAAAAACAGGTTTGCAGGAAACATCCGGGCCCACAGTTCCCTTGCTTCCTCGATCTTTCCAGACGTCATGTAGTTATAAAGCGTAACTGCCTCCTTCGGCATGGCATTGGGAGCACCCCACACACATCCGGGGCATCCAGCCAGGAGACTGAAAAACGCGATGGGGTCTCCACCGTTAAAAACGGTTGCTCCTGTTGCGAGCAATTCCTGTATCCGGATAATATCACCGGTGCTGTCTTTAATATACTTCACATTGTCTATCTCCCCGAGGCGCTGGAAGAAGTCCGGTGTGATATCAATGCCGGAGTGGACTGGGATGTTATAGGCCATGATCGGAATATGAATAGCCTCGGCGATCTTTTCATAATGATAATAGACTCCCTCCTTGTCAGGGCCTTCAAAATAGGGCGGAAGAATAAGAACACAATCCGCGCCTTCGCCCTCGGCATGTCTTGCGTACTCAATGGCATCTCGGGTATTGATAGCGGATGTCTGCACCAAAAATCCCGCCCGCCCGTCGATATGCTTCGAGGCAATCTCGGTGATTCTTTTCCGCTCATCCGGCCGCAGATAGGCGAATTCACCAGTTCCACCACATACGAGGATAATATGTATTCCGGCTTCAAGCATGGAATCTATATGATTCCTCAATGCGGTTTCATCCACCTTTTCGCCATCCTCGAAGAATGGGGTGCAAAGGGCGGCACAAATTCCTTTTAGCTCTTTCAATATCAAACTCCTCCTTATACACTATTTCTGGTTCATCCGGATCCTGCGTACTTTGAAGCTCAAAGATTTATTCTAGCGTGTACAGGATATGCCCTTTTTTCTCCGATTCCGAGTCTCCCGGGCTGGTATTTTTTGTAACTTATCCACGGTGGAGTTTTGCCCCCTCCGCATTCCAGTCCTCAGGATAAAGCTCCCTGAGGTCTGGCTGCGGCTTCCCCCATAGATAAGTCACAAAAATACGAAGCCCTCCCGAAAGTCACTTACAAAAAAGGGCATATCCTGTTCCCATGGAACTATTATTCTTCTGGAAAGTGCGCTTTAGTCGGATGAACCCTATTTTTTACTTCGGATTTATCCGGCTCTATACCCAAAACCATAAAGTTTCTCAGTTTTTCCGAGCTGGAATCCCACAGGAAATGGATCATCAGGATCAACCATAAACTGGCTGATACCCGTTATATGCGCGCTCCCCCGTATCACCGGGATTACAGCGTCATAATCGCCGACCTTGGTTTCTTCTATCAGTTTTGCGTAGAACAAGCTTCCAATGATGCTCTCGTGAACGAATTCCTCTCCAAGACCGAGCTTGCCTCTTGCATGAAGTGAGGCCATCTTCGCACTTGTTCCTGTCCCGCATGGAGAACGATCCATACCGCCAGGAGGCACAACCACAGCGTTCTTCATATTTGCCTCCGGATTCGTTGGTGGGGCAGAAAATTCCACATAATTTATACAATCTATCTCCGGTTGTTCCGGATGATGGATCTCAAATCCCTCATTAACCGCCTGCCAGATTCTTGACCCCGCTGCGATCAATTTCCGTGCCTGCTCAGGTCTTATGTCCAAACCTATGCTTTCAGCCTGCAAAATGGCATAGAAATTGCCACCATAGGCAATATCAATTTTTACCTTCCCGATCTCAGGCACCTCAACGAACACATCTTTCATGTAAAGGAAAGAAGGAACATTTTGGATGGTAACGGCGATTGCTTTTCCGTCCTCCATGTCCACCTTGGCTCGCACAAGCCCTGCAGGCGTATCAAGCACGATTTCTGTTTCCTGATCCGATATTTGGAAGCCCCCCGTTTCAACAAGAACGGTACAAATGGCAATGGTTCCATGGCCGCACATGGTGACATACCCGCCTGGTTCCAGGTAAATCACGCCGATATCTGCCCTGTCATCACAAGGGGGGACAAGGAGCGCGGCATACATATTACTGTGCCCTCTGGGCTCATGCACCAAAAGTGTTCGAAGATAGTCCAGGTGATCCCGCACATACTTTGATTTCTCCAACATAGTTTTACCGGGAATGAAAGGGATCCCTCCCGTTACCACCCTTTCGGGATTGCCCTCTGCGTGGGCGTCAATAGCGGTTATCAGTTTAGCAGACTTCATACGTTATTCCCCTATTCATTCCAAAAAATAGAAAGGCTGAACAGTACCCATAACTTGGAGGAAATCAGGAAGAAAACGAGGGTTAATCACTTGATCGAGCAGCTACTGCATTCAAGGCATCCAGGAAAGCGCTAAAACCGCCTTTCACATTGATGATCGCCGAGGCCTGTTCATTGAGCCCCCCCGGTGTTGCCGCCTCTACCGCAAATTCAGAGAAATCACTCTTGTCCATTGCCATAGCTTGAGCAGCCAATGCGCGGAACATTGAAGCAGTGAACCGACGTGCAACGCATTCTTCTATCCCTCCAGTCGCCGCCCAGTCAGAAATTGCGCCCATTAAAGCAAAAAATGGGCTTATCAGGGCAGTTACCGATGCCAATACCCCAACTTCCTTTTCAGAGGAGACCACGACCAGGGTTCCAATCGACTTGAATATATCTCCGATTTCAGGGTCATCAGGATAAAGGATAACAGGTCCTTCATGTTGAGCGACCGTAGGCAGGGGCACCGCCCGGACAACATGATCAAGGTCTCCGATAAGTGTTTTGATCAAATCGATCGGTGTTACGGCGATTAAAGAAACTATTTTCTGATCCTTACGAAAATGGAGCTGAGGGAGCACATCAGGCGCAATTTCAGGAAGTAGGGCCAGAAACACTATGGCACTTCCATCAATGACGGCTTGATTATCCTCCGCAACACGAACCTGGGAAAATCCAGCCGCGAGTTTGGCTGCCTTTGCTGCATTCCGTGGAGATACTAGGATACTCTTCGGCTGATCCCCGGTGCTGCAGAGCCCTTCAACCAGAGCTGAAGTGATATTTCCAGTGCCAATAAATCCCACACTTTTCATGAAGCACCTTTTTACTTCTTTGTCTGTCTTTTATTCCCCGCTTACGGGCAAACCGATTAATCGGTCCAACCCTGAAAAAATGCCATTGTAAAAGAAGAGCGCAATCACTCGCCCAGGAAGGCTTCTCGGATTTGAGCATTGTTGAGAATGGAGTCAGCCGACCCATCAAAATAGTTCTGCCCCATGGCCAGGACA
>Ga0307441_1000441_pt1 | contig 15339 bp, 14 predicted proteins | sample SalMarWE160420MG_FD_202149 | JGI IMG/M metagenome (GOLD analysis project Ga0307441, IMG submission 202149) | Salt marsh sediment microbial communities from the Plum Island Ecosystem LTER, Massachusetts, United States - WE1604-20 | ecosystem: Environmental > Aquatic > Marine > Intertidal zone >... | reverse complement strand
CCGGCGCTGATCCGGCTGTTCACCAAGCAGGGTTTCGGCCACCAGGCGCGCGAGGACGGCCCGCCCAGCCACCAGACCAAGAGCGGCACGCCGTCGATGGGCGGGGTGGCGATAGTCGCCGGCATCTGGGCGGGCTACCTGGGCACGCACATCGCCGGCCTGGCCTTCGACGGGGAAGGGGTGTCCGCGTCGGGTCTGCTGGTGCTCGGCCTGGCCACGGCGCTGGGCGGCGTTGGGTTTGTCGACGACCTGATCAAGATCCGCAGGTCGCGCAACCTCGGGCTGAACAAGACGGCCAAGACGGTCGGGCAGATCACGGCCGCGGTGCTGTTCGGTGTGTTGGTGCTGCAGTTCCACAACACCGCGGGCCTGACCCCGGCCAGCCCCAACCTGTCCTATGTGCGCGAGATCGCCACCGTCACGCTGGCCCCCTTGCTGTTCGTGCTGTTCTGCGTGGTGATCGTCAGCGCCTGGTCGAACGCCGTCAATTTCACCGACGGCCTGGACGGGCTGGCCGCGGGGAGCATGGCGATGGTCACCGCCGCCTACGTGCTGATCACCTTCTGGCAGTACCGCAACGCGTGCGTCACCGCGCCGGGCCTGGCCTGCTACAACGTGCGCGATCCGCTGGATCTGGCACTCATCGCCGCCGCGACCGCCGGCGCCTGCATCGGTTTCCTGTGGTGGAACGCCGCGCCCGCCAAGATCTTCATGGGCGACACCGGGTCCCTGGCGCTGGGCGGCATCATCGCGGGGTTGTCGGTCACCAGCCGCACCGAGATCCTCGCGGTGGTGCTGGGTGCGCTGTTCGTCGCCGAGGTCAGCTCCGTCGTGCTGCAGATCCTGGCCTTCCGCACCACCGGTCGGCGGGTGTTCCGGATGGCGCCGTTCCACCACCACTTCGAATTGGCCGGCTGGGCCGAGACCACGGTGATCATCCGCTTCTGGCTGCTCACCGCGATCAGCTGCGGTCTGGGCGTGGCCCTGTTCTACGGTGAGTGGCTGGCCACGATCGGTGCCTGATGAGCGGCTTCAAGCAGGTGACGGACCCCCTGGTGCCGGGCGCGCGCGTGCTGGTGGCCGGCGGCGGGGTCACCGGCAGGGCCGTCCTGGCGGCGTTGGCCCGGTTCGGCGCGGCCGTCACCCTGTGCGACGACGAGCCGGCCACGCTGCGCGGGTACGCCGAGCGGGGCGTGGCGACGGTGACCACGGCGGCGGCCGCGCAGCGCATCTCCGACTTCGCGCTGGTGGTGGTCAGCCCCGGCTTCGCCCCGGGCACGCCGGTGCCGGCCGCCGCCGCGGCGGCTGGCGTGCCGATCTGGGGTGACGTCGAGCTGGCCTGGCGCCTCGACGCCGCGGGCCACTACGGTCCGCCGCGCCGCTGGCTGGTGGTGACCGGCACCAACGGCAAGACCACGACGACGTCGATGCTGCACGCCATGCTCACCGCCGGGGGCCGCCGCGCGGTGTTGTGCGGCAATATCGGCAGCCCGGTGCTCGACGTGCTGGAGGAGCCCGCCGAGCTGCTGGCCGTCGAGCTGTCGAGTTTCCAGCTGCACTGGGCGCCCTCGGTGCGCCCCGAGGCCGGCGTGGTGCTCAACATCGCCGAGGACCACCTCGACTGGCATGCCTCGATGGCCGAATACGCCGCCGCCAAGGCCCGGGCGCTGGACGGCCGCGTCGCGGTGGTCGGGCTGGACGACGCCCGGGCCGCCGCGCTGCTGGACACCGCGGCGGCCCCGCTGCGGGTCGGCTTCCGGCTGGGCCTGCCGGCCGCGGGCGAACTCGGCGTGCGCGACGGCCAACTCGTCGATCGCGCCTTCGCCGACGACCTGGTGCTGGTGCCGGCCGGGTCGATCCCGGTGCCGGGCCCCGTCGGGGTGCTCGACGCCCTGGCCGCCGCGGCGCTGGCCCGCTCTGTCGGGGTGCCGCCAGACGCAATCGGGGCGGCCATCTCCTCCTTCCGGCTGGGCCGGCACCGGGCCGAGGTCATCGCCGTTGCCGACGGCATCACCTACGTCGACGACTCCAAGGCCACCAACCCGCACGCCGCCGTGGCGTCCGTGCTGGCCTACCCGCGGGTGGTCTGGGTGGCCGGTGGCCTGCTCAAGGGCGCCTCCGTCGACGCCGAGGTCGCCAGGATCGCGTCCCGGCTGGTCGGGGCGGTGCTGATCGGCCGGGATCGGCGGATGGTTGCAGACGCGTTATCGCGACACGCGCCGGATGTCCCCGTCGTCGAGGTTGGGACAGGCGAGGATATTGATATGGATGCGACTGCTGTGACTTCTGGGGCGGGTGTGACGAAAGTTAATTCCTCGGGAGGGGATCTCGGTGTTCGCGTCATGACGGAGGCGGTGGCCGCGGCGCGCTCGTTGGCCAAGCCGGGGGACACGGTGCTGCTGGCGCCGGCGGGCGCATCTTTTGACCAGTTCAGTGGGTACGCCGATCGGGGCGACCGCTTCGCGGCCGCCGTGCGCGCGGCCATCCGGTAGGCGGGTGTGGGCAACGCGCTGACCCGGCTGCTGGGCCGGGGCAAGGGAAGCGAAGAGGGCGCCGCCGGCGATCCGGGCGAGTCGTCCGATCCGGACGCCGCCGCGAAAGGCACCGACGCGAAGGGTTCCGACGCGAAGGGTTCTGACGCGAAAGCCCGGGCCGTGGCCGAGAAGTTCGGGCTGCGCAACCGGTTCGGCGCCTGGCTGGGCCGGCCGATGACCTCGTTTCACCTGATCATCGCCGTGACCTGCCTGCTGACCACGCTCGGCCTGATCATGGTGCTGTCGGCCTCGGGCGTGCGGTCCTATGACGCCGACGGATCGGCGTGGGTGATCTTCGGCAAGCAGGTGCTGTGGACGCTCATCGGGCTGTTCGGCGCCTACGTGGCGATGCGGATGTCGGTGCGGTTCATCCGCCGCGTCGCGTTCACCGGTTACGTGATCACCGTGATCCTGCTGGTGCTGGTGCTGGTGCCGGGCATCGGCAACCTGGCCAACGGCTCGCGCAAGTGGTTCGTGGTCGGCGGCCTGTCGATGCAGCCCTCCGAGTTGGCGAAGATCGCGCTCGCCATCTGGGGCGCGCACCTGCTGGCGGCCCGGCGGCTGGAGCGAGCCTCGCTGCGGGAGTTGCTGATTCCGCTGGTGCCGGCCGCGGTCATCGCGCTGGCGTTGATCGTGGCCCAGCCCGACCTCGGGCAGACGGTGTCGCTGGGCATCATCCTGCTGGCGCTGCTGTGGTACGGCGGGCTGCCGCTGCGCGTCTTCGCCACCTCGCTGGTGGCGGTGTTCGCCGCGGGCGCGGTCCTGGCGATGTCCGCCGGCTACCGCTCCGAGCGGGTGCGGTCCTGGATCAACCCCGAAAGCGACCCGCAGGACACCGGGTATCAGGCGCGGCAGGCAAAGTTCGCGCTCGCCCACGGCGGCGTCTTCGGCGACGGGCTGGGCCAGGGCGTCGCGAAGTGGAACTACCTGCCCAACGCGCACAACGACTTCATCTTCGCGATCATCGGCGAGGAACTGGGCTTCGTCGGCGCGTTCGGGCTGCTGGTGCTGTTCGGGTTGTTCGCCTACACCGGGATGCGGATCGCGCGCCGGTCGGCCGATCCGTTCCTGCGGCTGCTGACCGCCACCACCACCATGTGGGTGCTGGGCCAGGCGTTCATCAACATCGGCTATGTGATCGGCATCCTGCCGGTCACCGGCATTCAGCTGCCGCTCATCTCCGCCGGCGGGACATCCACGGCCGCAACGCTGTTCATGATCGGAATCATGGCCAGCGCGGCACGCCACGAACCCGAGGCGGTGGCCGCGCTGCGGGCCGGGCGCGACGACAAGGTCAACCGGTTCCTGCGGCTGCCGCTGCCGCAGCCCTACGTGCCGAGCCGCATCGAGGCGTTCCGCGATCGCAGGGGCGCCTCCGCGCAGCCGGCCGCGGGGCGCGCATCGCGCAAGGCGGGCGCGGCATCCGCGCGCAAGGCGTCACGCAACCCCGACACGCCGCTGCGGCCCCGGTCCGCCGCCCGTTCGGCCGGCGGACGGGCTGCGGGTGGCGCCCGCGCGCGGGGGAGGCATCATGGATCAGGCCAGCGCTATGCCAGTCAGGGTGGCGGCCAGCGCCAGCCACGGCGCGCTCGTGCATTGGAAGGTCAGCGTTACGGGTGAACGACAGCGTCAAAAGGCCGACCGGCGGGCTGGGGGCGAGTCCCCCGCCCGCCGGTGCCGCATCGTCGGTTGATTCGGCATCGTCGGTTGATTCACCGCTGTCGGTCGTGCTCGCCGGCGGCGGCACCGCCGGGCATGTCGAGCCGGCGATGGCGGTCGCCGACGCCCTGGCCGCGCTGGACCCGAACGTCCGGATCACCGCGCTGGGCACCCGGCGCGGCCTCGAGACCCGGCTGGTGCCCGAGCGCGGCTACCACCTCGAGCTGATCACGCCGGTCCCGCTGCCGCGCAAGCCCAGCGGTGACCTGGCCCGGCTCCCACCGCGCGTCTGGCGCGCGGTGCGGGAGACCCGCGCGGTGCTCGACGGCGTCGACGCCGACGTCGTGATCGGTTTCGGCGGGTACGTCGCACTGCCCGCCTACCTCGCCGCGCGGCGGGTTCCCACGCTCCGGCATTCGAGGCGCCGCATCCCGGTGGTGATCCACGAAGCCAACGCCCGGGCCGGGCTCGCGAATCGGGTCGGCGCCCGTAGCGCGGACCGGGTGCTCTCGGCGGTGCCCGACTGCGGGCTCCCCCGCGCCGAGGTGGTGGGCGTGCCGGTGCGGGCGGCCATCACCGCGCTGGACCGCGCGGCCCTGCGGGCGCAGGCGCGGGCGCACTTCGGCTTTCCCGACGACGCACGCGTGCTGCTGGTGTTCGGCGGTTCGCAGGGTGCGGTCTCCCTCAACCGGGCCGTGTCCGGGGCCGCCGGCGCCCTGGCCGCCGCGGGCGTGGCCGTTTTGCACGCGCACGGCCCCAAGAACACCCTCGAGCTGCGCGAACCCCGACCGGGCGAGCCGCCCTACGTGGCGGTGCCCTATCTCGACCGGATGGACCTGGCCTATGCCGCCGCCGACCTCGTCATCTGCCGCTCCGGCGCGATGACGGTGGCCGAAGTGTCCGCGGTCGGCCTGCCGGCCATCTACGTGCCGCTGCCGATCGGCAACGGCGAACAGCGCCTCAACGCGCTGCCGGTGGTCGACGCCGGTGGCGGCATGGTGGTGTCCGACGCCGCGTTGACCCCGGAGCTGGTGGCCGAGCGCGTGGCCGGGCTGCTCACCGACCCGCCGCGGCTGGCGGCGATGACGGCCGCCGCGGCGCGGGTCGGGCATCCCGACGCGGCCCGCCGGGTGGCCGAGGCGGCGCTGGACGTCGCCCGCCGGGGCCGGCGGAGGCGCCACCAGGGGGTCGCATCCGGCCGGGCGGCCGGGGGAACGCCGTGAACGCCGCGTGGCTGCCACCCGAGCTGCAGCGGGTACACATGGTGGGCATCGGGGGAGCGGGGATGTCGGGCATCGCCCGAATCCTGCTGGACCGGGGCGCCCTGGTGTCGGGGTCCGACGCCAAGGAGTCGCGCGGTGTGCACGCGCTGCGGGCCCGGGGCGCGCTGATCCGCATCGGGCACGACGCGTCGTCGCTGGACCTGCTGCCGGGTGGCGCCACGGCCGTCGTCACCACCTACGCCGCCATCCCCAAGACCAACCCGGAGCTCGTCGAGGCCCGCCGCCGCGGCGTCCCGGTGCTGCTGCGGCCGGCCGTGCTGGCCAGGCTGATGGACGGGCGCACCACGCTGATGGTCACCGGCACGCACGGCAAGACGACCACGACGTCGATGCTGATCGTGGCACTGCAGCACTGCGGGCGCGACCCCTCCTTCGCGGTGGGCGGGGAACTCGGCGAGGCCGGCACCAACGCCCACCACGGCAGCGGCGAGTGCTTCGTCGCCGAGGCCGACGAGAGCGACGGCTCGCTGCTGGAGTACAGGCCCGACGTCGCGGTGGTCACCAACATCGAGACCGATCACCTGGACTTCTACGGCAGCGAAGACGCCTACGTGGGGGTGTTCGACGCCTTCGTCGAGCGGCTGGCGCCGGGGGGAGCGCTGGTGGTGTGCACCGACGACCCCGGCGCTGCAGCCCTGGCCGAGCGCAGCGCCGCGCTGGGCGTCCGGGTGCTGCGCTACGGCTCGGCCTCCGCGGCGGCCGGCGACGCGCTTGCCGGCGCCCTGTTGGACTGGGAGCAGCAGGGCACCGAGGCGGTCGCCCACATCCAGCTGGCCCTGGAATCGGGCCCAGAGCCGCACCCGCGCGTGATGCGGCTGTCGGTGGCCGGCCGGCACATGGCGCTCAACGCGCTGGGCGCGCTGCTGGCGGCGACCCTGATCGGCGCCCCCGTCGAAGACGTGCTCGACGGGCTCGCCGGCTTCGAGGGGGTCCGCCGCCGATTCGAGCTGGTCGGGTCCTCGGCCACCGGTCAGGCCCCGAAGTTGCCGGTGCGCGTGTTCGACGACTACGCCCACCACCCGACGGAGATCAGTGCCACGCTCGCGGCGGTGCGCACGCTGCTCGACCAGAGCGGAGACGGCCGCTGCATCGTGGTGTTTCAGCCCCACTTGTATTCGCGGACAAAGGCTTTCGCCGCCGAGTTTGGCTGCGCCCTCAGCGCCGCCGACGAGGTGTTCGTCCTCGACGTCTACGGCGCGCGCGAACAACCGATCGCCGGTATCAGCGGGGCGACCGTCGCGGGGCACGTCAGCGCGCCGGTGCGCTACCTGCCTGATTTCTCCGCGGTCGCCGGGGAGGTGGCCGACGCCGCCGGCCCAGGCGATGTCATCGTCACGATGGGTGCGGGCGACGTGACCCTGCTGGGACCGGAGATCGTGGCGGCGCTGCGGGTGCGGGCCAACCGCAGCACGCCCGGGCGGGGGGTGCTGCGATGACGCAGCGCGACCCCGAGCCGACCGGAGCCACGCCGACCGAGGTGGTCGCCGCCGAGGCGACCGGCGAGGGACCGGGCGAGGCGACCGACCAGGGTGCCGACAGCGCCGTCACCGAACCGCTCACCGTCGCCGCGCCGGACGCCGCGCCGCAGACCGACGAACCCGAATTCGAGGGGCCGCGCCGGCGGGCCCGTCGGGAACGGGCCGAGCGGCGCGCCGCGCAGGCCCGCGCCACCGCCATCGAGGAGGCGCGCCGCGAGGCCAAGCGCCGGTCCAGCGGGCGCCTGGTCAACCAGCCCAAGCCCGTAGCGCGGGGTGTCGTCCGGGGCCTGAAGATGCTGCTCGCCACGGTGCTGGTGGTCATCGTCGGGATCGGGCTGGGGTTGATCCTGTACTTCACGCCCGCGATGTCGGCCCGCAACATCGTGGTCACCGGCACCGGGGCGGTGACCCGCGATGAGGTCCTCGAGGTGGCGCGGGTGCGGCCCGGGACGCCGCTGCTGCAGATCAACACCAAACAGGTCGCCGACCGGGTGGCGACGATCCGGCGGGTGGCCAGCGCCCGCGTGCAGCGGCAGTACCCCTCCGCGCTGCGGATCACCATCGTCGAGCGAGTTCCGGTGGCCGTCATGGACTTTCCGGACGGCCCCCACCTGTTCGACCGTGACGGCGTCGACTTCGCGACCGCGCCGCCGCCACCGGCGCTGCCGTATATGGATGTCGACAATCCCGGGCCCGGCGACCCGGCGACCAGGGCCGCGCTGCAGGTGCTGACCGCGCTGCGCCCCGAAGTCGCGGGCCAGGTGAGCCGCGTCGCGGCGCCGTCGGTGTCGTCGATCACCCTGACGCTGAACGACGGGCGGGTGGTGATCTGGGGGACTACCGACCGGACCGAGGAGAAGGCCGAGAAGCTGGCGGCACTGCTCACCCAGCCCGGGCGCACCTACGACGTGTCCAGCCCCGACCTGCCGACGGTGAAGTAGCGCCGGCAGGGCCCGAATGTGAAGCCAGCCGCACGCCCGGCGGCGACTGTGAGCTCAGCCGCACGCTCGCGGCGGGCGGAAAAAAACCGTGTCGCGCGTCGGCGCGCCTGCGGGGTTAGCGGGCGTCGTGCCCATACGGTTCTGTTTGCGCGGAACTACCTGACATAACTCTAACCCTGAGGTATAGGTTGAGGGTTTGCCAGGGGGCCGCTCCGCCGCCGTCCGGGAGACCCCCAACCGGGAGAACATCAGCCCATCAGGGAGGAAAACGAATGATGACCCCCCCGCACAACTACCTCGCCGTGATCAAGGTCGTGGGTATCGGTGGCGGCGGTGTCAACGCCGTCAACCGGATGATCGAGCAGGGACTCAAGGGCGTCGAGTTCATCGCGATCAACACCGACGCGCAGGCGCTGTTGATGAGCGACGCCGACGTCAAGCTCGACGTGGGCCGCGACTCCACCCGCGGGCTCGGCGCGGGCGCCGACCCCGAGGTCGGCCGCAAGGCCGCCGACGACGCCAAGGACGAGATCGAAGAGCTGCTGCGCGGGGCGGACATGGTGTTCGTCACCGCCGGCGAAGGCGGCGGGACCGGCACCGGCGGGGCGCCCGTCGTCGCCAACATCGCCCGCAAGCTCGGGGCGCTGACCGTCGGTGTGGTCACCCGGCCGTTCTCCTTCGAGGGCAAGCGGCGCAGCAACCAGGCCGAGAACGGGATCTCGGCGCTGCGCGAGAGCTGCGACACGCTCATCGTGATCCCCAACGACCGGCTACTGCAGATGGGCGACGCCGCGGTGTCCCTGATGGACGCGTTCCGCAGCGCCGACGAGGTGCTGCTCAACGGCGTGCAGGGCATCACCGACCTGATCACCACGCCGGGGCTGATCAACGTCGACTTCGCCGACGTCAAGGGCATCATGTCCGGCGCGGGCACCGCGCTGATGGGCATCGGCTCGGCCCGCGGCGAGGGCCGTTCCCTCAAGGCCGCCGAGATCGCGATCAACTCGCCGCTGCTCGAGGCGTCGATGGAGGGCGCCCAGGGCGTGCTGATGTCGATCGCCGGCGGCAGCGACCTGGGCCTGTTCGAGATCAATGAGGCGGCGTCGCTGGTGCAGGACGCCGCCCACCAGGACGCCAACATCATCTTCGGCACCGTCATCGACGACTCGCTGGGCGACGAGGTGCGCGTCACCGTCATCGCGGCGGGCTTCGACGCCGCCGGGCCCGGCCGCAAGCCGGTCGTGGGCGATGCCGCGGCGGAGGCCGGAAGCGGGGGCGGGGCGCACCGGATCGAGTCGGCCAAGGCCGGCAAGCTCAGCTCGACGCTGTTCGAGCCGGTCGACGCGGTCAGCGTGCCGCTGCACACCAACGGCTCGACATTGAACATCGGTGGCGACGACGACGACGTCGACGTGCCGCCGTTCATGCGCCGCTGACCCGCTGCCCCTGAGACCCCGGCGGGTCACAATGCGGTCCCGACCCCCCAACACAGCGATATCGGGGCCGCTTGACCGACAACGGTTTCCGGATACTGGTGGAGTGAGCGTTCGAATCCGGCGGGTGACGACTACTCGTGCGGGCGGTGTCTCGGCGTCGCCGTTCGACACCTTCAACCTGGGCGACCACGTCGGTGACGACCCGGCGGCCGTGGCCGCCAACCGGGCCCGGCTGGCCACGGCCATCGGACTCGATGAGGAACGGGTGGTGTGGATGGACCAGGTGCACGGCGACCGCGTCGAGGTGGTCGACGGGCCGCGTGACGCCGCCGTCGGCGACACCGACGCGTTGGTCACCGCCACCCCGCGGCTGGCGCTGGCCGTGGTGACCGCCGACTGCGTGCCGGTGCTGATGGCCGACGCGCGCGCCGGCGTCGTCGCAGCGGTGCACGCGGGACGGGTCGGCGCCCAGCGCGGGGTGGTGGCCCGCGCCGTCGAAACCATGCTGCGTGCCGGTGCGCACGCCGGCGACATCTCGGCGCTGCTCGGGCCGGCGGTCAGCGGTGCCAACTATGAGGTGCCCGCCGCCATGGCCGACGAGGTCGACGCGGCCCTGCCCGGCAGCCGCACCACCACCTCGGCCGGCACCCCCGGGCTCGACCTGCGCGCGGGCATCGCCGGCCAGCTCCGGGGGCTGGGTGTGACGTCGATCGACGTCGACCCGCGGTGCACGGTGGCCGACCCGACACTGTTCAGTCATCGCCGGGACGCGCCGACCGGCCGGCTGGCGTCGCTGGTCTGGATGGAGTGACCACCATGACGGTGGACGTGCCGGACAGGGGAGACCAGGGCGACCGCGAAGCGGAACTGACGCATGCTCTGGCCGCCGTGCGATCGCGCCTCGCGGCGGCGGCGGAAGCGGCGGGACGCAATTTCGCCGACGTCGAACTCCTTCCGGTCACCAAATTCTTCCCCGCCACCGATGTCGCCATCCTGGCCCGGCTGGGCTGCCGGGCCGTCGGCGAATCGCGGGAACAGGAGGCCTCGGCAAAGGTCGCCGAAGTCGCCCGGCTGTTGGCCGCTTCGCCGCGGGCGGAGCTGCCGGCCATGAATTGGCACATGGTGGGCCACATCCAGCGCAACAAGGCCCGGTCGGTGGCCCAGTGGGCGCACACCGCGCATTCGATCGACAGCACCCGGCTGGTGGAGGCTCTCGATCGGGCGGTGGCCAAGGTGCTGGCCGAGGGCCTTCGGCAACATCCGCTGCGTGTCTACGTTCAGGTGAGCCTCGACGGCGACGTGTCCCGCGGCGGCCTCGACGTGGGGGCGCCGGGTGCACTCGACGAGGTCTGCGCCCTGGTCGCGACCTCGAAAAGCCTGGAACTGGTCGGGCTGATGGCAATCCCGCCACTGGACTGGGACCCCGAGCGGGCCTTCGACCTCCTGCAGACCGAGCACCGGCGTGTGCTCGAATCGCACCCCGACGCGGTGGGACTGTCGGCCGGCATGTCCGACGACTTCGAAATGGCCGTCAAACATGGTTCGACCTGTGTGCGTGTCGGTACCGCGCTATTGGGCCCGCGACCGTTACCGTCACCGTGAGTAGTCACTGTAGTCACATCTTCATCACAGACACCACCCAGGCATCACCATCGCAAGAACCTTCCCAGGGCTAGAAGGGGTCACCACAATGAGCACACTGCACAAGGTCAAGGCCTATTTCGGGATGGCCCCGATGGAGGATTACGACGACGAGTACTACGACGACCGCGCGCCCTCCCGCGGTTTCCCGCGTCCCCGGTTCGACGAGAGTTTTCCGGGATACGGCCGCTACGAGGGACGCGACTATGAAGATCTCCGCGACCCGCGCGGCGAGCCGGCCGAGTATGCGCCCCCCGGGTATCGCGGCGGCTACGCGGAGGAACCCCGCTACGGTTCCGCCCACCCCCGCGAGTACGACCGGCCCGACATGCCCCGGCAACAACGCTTCGGGTCGTGGTTGCGCAACTCCACCCGCGGCGCGCTGGCGATGGACCCGCGCCGGATGGCGATGATGTTCGAGGAGGGCCACCCGCTCTCGAAGATCACCACGCTGCGTCCCAAGGACTACAGCGAGGCGCGCACCATCGGCGAGCGGTTCCGCGACGGCACCCCGGTCATCATGGACCTGGTGTCGATGGACAACGCCGACGCCAAGCGGCTGGTCGACTTCGCGGCCGGCCTGGCCTTCGCGCTGCGCGGGTCGTTCGACAAGGTGGCGACCAAGGTGTTCCTGCTGTCGCCCGCCGACGTCGATGTGTCACCCGAGGAGCGCCGCCGCATCGCCGAGACCGGCTTCTACGCCTATCAGTAGGGGCGGCTGCGCCGCTGCACGGCGACGGTCGAGCAGCCACCGGACGCCTGCTGCCCAGGTGAGATGTGTGCCCGGTGGTCGGAGTCGGTACGCTGACGATGACCGCCTAGCGTGCGGCGCTTGACATCTCATCGATAAGGTCGGGTCTCTAGTTGGTGCTGTTCTTCCAGATCCTCGGGTTTGCGCTGTTCATCTTCTGGCTGCTGCTCATCGCTCGGGTGGTCGTCGAGTTCATCCGCTCGTTTAGCCGTGACTGGCGGCCCACCGGCGTCACCGTGGTGGTCCTCGAGATCATCATGTCCATCACCGACCCGCCGGTGAAGTTGCTGCGCCGGCTGATCCCGCAGCTCACCATAGGCGCGGTGCGGTTCGACCTGTCCATCATGGTGCTGCTGCTGGTCGCCTTCATCGGGATGCAACTGGCGTTCGGCGCCGCGGCGTGAGCTCCGCGTGGGACGCGGCTCCGAACGGGAGACGGTTCGGCCACGTTTTAGCCTCGATTCGTCGCCCGCGATTTCAAAATTCTAAGGTTTGGGATTTTATTGGCCTTAATGTTTGAAATCCGTTCTTATTTATTGGCCTAATCGGCAACGTTAGGGTCTGGTGTGACAGGATGGACGGCAGTTGCGCGACGGCTAGCAGTCCGTTCTACACTTTCCAGAACGTTTGACAGGAACTTGAGGGGACGAAACAATGCCGCTTACACCAGCCGACGTCCACAATGTGGCGTTCAGTAAGCCACCCATCGGCAAGCGGGGCTACAACGAGGACGAGGTCGACGCCTTCCTTGACCTCGTGGAAGCCGAGCTGACGCGGCTCATTGAAGAGAACTCCGACCTGCGCCAGCGGATCGAGGAACTCGACCAGGAGTTCGGCTCCGGCGCCGGCGCAGCTTCCACCGTCGCAGCTCAGCCCACGCAGGCGATCCCCACCGTCGAGCCCGAGCCCGAGCCCGAGCCCGAACCCGAGCCGGCCCAGCCCGCGCCCGTCGCGGCATCGACCGGGACCAACGAGGAGCAGGCCATGAAGGCCGCCCGGGTCCTGACCCTGGCGCAGGACACGGCCGACCGGCTCACCAGCACGGCCAAGGCCGAATCGGAGAAGATGCTGGCCGACGCCCGCGCCAACGCCGACCAGATCGTCAGCGAGGCCCGGCACACCGCCGAGACCACCGTCGCCGAGGCCCGGCAGCGCGCCGACGCGATGCTCTCCGACGCCCAGACCCGCTCCGAGGCCCAGTTGCGTCAGGCGCAGGAGAAGGCGGACGCACTGCAGGCCGATGCCGAGCGCAAGCACTCCGAGATCATGGGCACCATCAATCAGCAGCGCACCGTGTTGGAGGGCCGCCTCGAGCAACTGCGCACCTTCGAACGCGAATACCGCACCCGGCTCAAGACCTACCTGGAATCCCAGCTGGAGGAACTCGGCCAGCGCGGATCGGCGGCCCCCGTCGACTCCAGCGCCGACGCCGGCGGGTTCGATCAATTCAACCGGGGTAACAACTAACCCGACCACCGCGGTTGGCACACTGGATGCTGCCGCGGACCCGCCCCGGGCCCGCTGTCCCACTCGTCGGCTGGAGGATGACCAATGCTGATCATCGCGCTGGTGTTGGCTTTGATCGGGTTGGTCGCGCTGGTGTTCGCGGTCGTCACGAGCAACGAGCTGGTGGCGTGGGTGTGCATCGGTGCCAGCGTGCTTGGCGTGGTGCTGTTGATCATCGACGCGTTGCGGGAACGTCAGCAACGTGACGTCGGCGCCGAAGACGAGGGCGTAGGGCCCGCGGAGGACGAGGGCGCCTACGTCGACTATCCGGAGGAAGTTGCGGACGAGCGCGGACCGCAGCACGACGTCGCCGATAGCGCCGATGGCAACGCCACCGAGGCTTTTGACGAGGCCGGCACCCAGGCGGGCGAGGAATCTGTGGTGCCCGCCGAGGGCCGCGGCGAGGACCCGGCGACGTAGGACGGCCCGGCTCAGCCGGCTGCCGTGTTGAGCAGCTCGCGCACCTCGTCGTCGCTGACCTGGTGAAAGTCGTCGTAGACCTGCCCGACGGCCTCGAACGCGGGCGGCATACTGGTGCACACCACGCCGTCGGCCTCCAGGGCGAGCTCGCGACAGGCCGACCCGGGCCCGACCGGAACCGCGACGACGATCGATCGCGGGCCCATGGCCCGCACGGCCCGGACGGCCGCCAGCATGCTGGCACCGGTGGCGATGCCGTCGTCGACCAGGATCACGGTCTTGTCGCGCGGATCGGTGAGCGGGCGCCCGCCACGGTAGGCGTGCTCGCGCCGGGCGAGCTCGGCCCTCTCGGCGTCGATCACCTCGCGCACCTGCGCGTCGGTGACCCGCAGGTCGGTGAGTACGTCGTCGTTCATCACCATCGCCCCGCCGCTGGCCAGCGCGCCCATCGCAAGCTCCGACCGGCGCGGGACACCGAGCTTGCGCACCAGGAACACGTCCAACGGGGCGCCCAGCGCGGCGGCTACCTCCCTGGCGACGGGGACGCCGCCGCGGGCCAGCCCGAACACGACCACGTCATCCCTGCCGCGGTAGTCGGTCAGCTGGCCGGCCAAGGCGCGACCGGCCTCGCGACGGTCACGAAACGTTTGCGCCGCTGCTCGCCGGAGAAAGCCGCTCGGTGGGGTCATTGGTCGGTTCCAGGCTAGTGGTCTTCGGCCGGATATGGCCGGTAAATCTTAATTATTCTGCAGCTCAACGGCATTGAAATCAGTTGAAGCCAGTTGAAACCAGCAGCGGTGTGTTGTCGACCGATTGTGCTAGTGGGTCCGCGCATCCACGGTGCAAGAATTGCGGGCGATCACCAGCGAGGGCGTGGTCGCCGTGGGTCGCCGTGTATCGGTGTTCTCAGCCATGGTGGAGAGGCTCGGTGAAATGAAACGGCGCACCTACACGGCGTACAGCATCGGTTGCGCGATCGTCTGGGCCGTCATCCCGGCCGTGGTCTCCGCGACGGCTGACCCGGCCACCCGGCACACGTTTGTGCTGGTTTTCGGGTGATGGGCAATCGGATGGCTGTCGGCGACCATCGCCAGGGCCGTCTACCCGCCGCCCAAACGGCACCTTCGGCAGTAACGTCGACTCGTGATGGGTGTCCGAGGGGGGACTTGAACCCCCACGCCCATTAGTAGGGCACTAGCACCTCAAGCTAGCGCGTCTGCCATTCCGCCACTCGGACAAGACCAACCGCATGGGTTGGCAGCTAAGGCTATCGGATCCTCCCGCACCTGCCCAACCCAGCTGCTGAGACGGCCCGGCGCTCGCCACCCGCGCCCCGCGGTCGGCCGCAATGGTAGGAACGTTGGTTGTGACCTTTGAGAGCGGGGCGAACGAGGTGGTGGCCAACACGAGCGACGACGTGGTCGAGGTGGTCAGCAGGCTGATCCGGTTCGACACCACCAACACGGGTGAGCTCGAGACGACGCGGGGCGAGGCCGAGTGCGCGCGCTGGGTCGCCGAACAGCTCGAGGAGGTCGGCTACCAGACCGAATACGTCGAGTCCGGCGCGCCCGGTCGGGGCAACGTGTTCGCCCGCCTCGAAGGCGCGGACCGCGACCGCGGCGCACTGCTGATCCACGGGCATCTCGACGTGGTGCCCGCGGAGCCCGCCGACTGGAGCGTGCACCCGTTC
>Ga0307441_1000440_pt1 | contig 15348 bp, 10 predicted proteins | sample SalMarWE160420MG_FD_202149 | JGI IMG/M metagenome (GOLD analysis project Ga0307441, IMG submission 202149) | Salt marsh sediment microbial communities from the Plum Island Ecosystem LTER, Massachusetts, United States - WE1604-20 | ecosystem: Environmental > Aquatic > Marine > Intertidal zone >... | reverse complement strand
CCAGCAGCAAGCGCAGGAACGTCGTCTTGCCCGCGCCGTTCGGGCCGACCAGGGCCACGCGCTGCCTCTGCCTGAGCTCGACGCTCACGTCCTTGAAGAGCTGCCGCCCGTAGCCCTTGCTCAGGTGCCGGGCCGTGAGCACGATCTCCCCCGAGGCGTCGGACTCGAAGTGAAAGCGCGTGGTGCGCTCGCCTGGTGTGGGCGCCGCCACCATGCTCGCCGTGTAGCGCTCGGTGCGGCGTTCCATCGCTTTGGCGCGGCGGTGCAGCTTCTCGCTCTGCCCCGCCCATCGCTTCATGCGCGCCGCAGCCGCCTCCAGCCGTCCGCGCTCGCGTTCCTGATTGCGATACGTGGCTTGCTGGATGCGACGCTCCTCTTCGCGCGCGGCGCGGAAGGCGCTGGGCGCACCGTCTCCCATCTGCAAGCGGCCGAGCCCCACCGCGGCGGTGGTGTCGCAGGCCGCGTCCAAGAATGCACGGTCGTGCGACACGATGAGGGCGGCCCCCGGGTAGCGCGCCAGGTATCCCTCCAGCCAGGCGCGCATTTCGAGGTCGAGGTGGTTGGTCGGCTCATCGAGCAGCAGGACGTCCGGTTGGGCCATCAGTATCCGTGCCAGACCCAGCCGGGTGCGCTCGCCGCCGGAGAGATTCACGACGGCCTGTGCCTCCCGCCCCCGGAACCCGAGCGCGTGCAGCACAGCGTCTCGCCGCGCCCGTCGGGCGTAGCCGCCGCGGCGCTCGAAGACCTCGTGCAGGCGCTCCCAGCGATGGTAGCGCTCGGGGTCCTGCAGGCCGGCCGCCTCGAGCTCGGCCAGCTCGGCCTCCATGGCCTCGAGATCGGCAAACGCGCTTCGGGCGATCCCTTCCACGCTGTCCTCTTGCGTGAACGGCGGGTCCTGGGCGAGCAGAGCCAGCGTCACGCCGGAAGCGCGAAACACCGTTCCGCGGTCCGCTGCCTCGATGCCCATGAGCAGCCGCAGGACGGTCGTCTTGCCGGCCCCGTTGCGTCCGACGAGCGCGGTTCGCTGGTCGTCGCGAAGCTCTATGCTGGCGTCTTCGAGCACCACTTGGTCCCCGTAGACCTTCTCCACCCGTTGCAGCGCGGCCAGCAGCATTCCGGCCGACAGTCTACCCCGCATGCGCACGGCGCCTCGCGCGCCTCGACCGGCCTCGGTGCGAGTCGCGCGCGGCCGCGCCCTGGGACCGTCACGACAGCGCGGGCGGGGGGCCGGAACCGCCCCGCCCGCGCTGAAGCCCGCGCCTACGCTTCCGGCTCAGCGGAAGCGGATGTTGTGTTCCGTTTCGATGTCGAAGGCGTGCAGGAAGTTGACGTCGGCGAGCAGCTGGATCTCGTCGCCCATCTTGACCTGAGCGTGCGGGTCGACCTTCGCGACGACGCTCTGGTCACCGCCAACCGAGGCGATGATCTGCGTCTCGGCGCCGAGCGGCTCGACCACGTCGACCGTGGCCGTGATGATGTTGTCGGCCTCGGCGATGTCGGCATAGCCCTTGAGCCCGAGATTCTCGGGGCGGATGCCGAGGTAGACCTTCTTGCCGTTGTAGGGTGCCAGCTTCTGCGCCAGCTCGCCGTTGGGCTTCAGGTCGAACTGCCCGCTCTTGATGCGGCCGTCGTGCACCGTTCCGACCATGAAGTTCATGGCCGGCGAGCCGATGAATCCAGCGACGAAGCGGTTGGTCGGCTTGTCGTAGAGGTTGATTGGGCTGTCGACCTGTTGGATGACGCCGTCCTTCATGACGACGATCCGCGTACCCATGGTCATGGCCTCGATCTGGTCGTGCGTCACGTAAATGGTGGTGACGCCGAGCTGGCGGTGGAGCTTGCTGATGCTCGCGCGCATCTCGACGCGGAGCTTGGCGTCGAGGTTGGACAGTGGCTCGTCCATCAAGAAGACCTTGGGCTCGCGAACGATGGCGCGCCCGAGAGCCACGCGCTGCCGCTGGCCCCCGGACAGCTCGCGGGGCCGCCGGTCGAGCAGGTGCTCGATCTGCAGGATCTGGGCGGTGTCATGGACGCGCTTCTCGATCTCGTCGCGAGGCGTCTTGCGCAGGCGCAGTCCGAACGACATGTTCTGGTGGACGTTCATGTGCGGGTACAAGGCGTAGTTCTGGAAGACCATGGCGATGTCCCGGTCCTTCGGGGGCACGTCGTTCACGACACGCTCGCCGATACGCGCGGTCCCCTCGGTGATCTCCTCAAGGCCGGCGATCATGCGCAAGGTCGTCGTCTTGCCGCAACCCGACGGTCCGACGAACACCATGAACTCGGCATCATCGATCTCGAGGTTGAAGTCCTGGACGGCGGTCACGTTCCCGAACCGCTTGTAGACGTGCTCCAACACTACCTCTGCCACTCGGGGTCCTCCTCGCCTTGACCATGCCGATGTGGCTCAAGCTTACCATGCGGGAATGGGCCCGGCAACGCGATTTGTCAGCGGGATCGGTGGGTGGCTGGAGTGCGGCCGGACGCTCCAGCGAGCGTCCGGCCGGCGTGGTGGAGGCGGCGGGAGTCGAACCCGCGTCCGAAACCCCCGTGGACAGGCGTCTACGCGTGTAGCCGTCGATCGCTTGTCGGCGCGCGGCCGGCTCGACGGCCGGCACTCGCCGCGCGCTTAGGCGTCTTTGAGTCTCGCCCCGACGTCAACGCCCGAGCGTCGGTACCAGCCTGCATTGGGTCGTCGGATCCGGCGAGCCGCAGGCGGGGCTTCCGGGCGACGCTGACTACGGGTTACGCAGCCAGAGCGTAGGTGTTATTGCCAGTTAATGGCGTTGCAGCTTGGTAACGCGGCCAGCTGCCTCCGCGACGCGCAACCATGCCCTCGGCGGGGCCCCGTCGAAGCCGTGTCGCCCCCGGGAGCCTTCGTGCCGGGCATTGTGCGCCAGGGCCTACGTTCCCTGGCAGTCATCCATCTTAGCACCTCGGCTCAGCCGTTGCCTGCCCCGGCCAACGGGCACGGCCGCTCCGCGCCGGCCTCAGCCCACCTCCTGAAGGAAACGCCGGACGTGCGCCGCGACCTGCGGGAACTCGATGAGGAAAGCGTCGTGGCCGTGGGGCGAGCGGATGGTGGCGTAGCGCGCGGACGGCAGCGCCTCCACCAGCGCGCGCTGCTCCGCCTCGGGGTAGAGCACATCGGAGGCGATGCCCATGACCAGAGCCGGCATGCGCATCCTTTCGAGCACGGCCCCGACCTTGCCCCTTCCTGCCGCCACGTCGTAGTCGTCCATCGCCCGCGTCAGGTAGAGGTAGGTGTTGGCATCGAAGCGCTGCACCAGCTTGACGCCCTGATAGTCGAGGTAGGACTCGATCTCGAAGCTCACGCCGAGGAGGTCCCGCCCGGCCGCCGCTCGCTCGCGCCCGAACTTCTGCTCCAGGGAGTCGAAGCTGCGGTACGACAGCATGGCGATGGCGCGCGCCAGCCCGAGCCCCCGCTCGGGCTGGCGGCCCTGCGGATAGCGCCCGCCGTGCCACTCGGGGTCGGAGGTGATGGCGCGGCGCGCCACCTCGTTCAAGCCGATCGCCCAGGCCGAGTGCCGCGCGCCGATTGCGATCGGCACGATGGCCCGCACCCGGTCCGGATAGGTTGCCGCCCACTCCAGGACCTGCATTCCGCCCATGCTGCCACCGACGACGGCCGCCAGGTCCCTCACCCCCAGCCGATCGAGCAGCCGGCGTTGCGCCTCGACCATGTCCCTGACCGTGTAGCGCGGGAAGTCGACGGCGTAGGGGCGGCCCGTTTCGGGGTTGACGCTGCTCGGCCCGGTGCTGCCGTAGCAGCCGCCCAGCACATTGCTCGACACCACGAAGTAGCGGCGCGTGTCGATCGCCTTGCCGGGGCCGATCAACGGATCCCACCATCCGGGCACCTCCTCGCGGTCGGTGCGCCCGGCGGCATGCGCCGACCCTGTCAGGGCGTGGCACACCAGCACGGCGTTGTCGCCGCGGGCGTTGAGCTCGCCGTACGTTTCGAAGGCAATGGCCACCCGTGACAGGCTGCCGCCGAGCTCGAGCGACAGCGGATCGCTGGCGCTGGCGACGTCCATCACCCGTGCGACCACGGTGCCGACGCTGCCGTCGGTGTTGGCGCCGCCGCGGGCGATGAGCGCGGCGTGGTCGCCCCAGGTCTCGTGGATGAGGGTGCGGTCGCCGCGCTTCGTCGCGGCCGGCGCCGTCGTGCGTTCGGGCTCGGCCGGGGCACCCGGCGCTGGCACGCGGCCACTGCCCGGGCGGCCGGCCCCGCCACGCCCGGACGTGCGGGCCGGTTTGCTCGGCGGCCCGTCTGTACTCATGGCGTCGCCGCCCGACGCCTCATGCCGGAACCGGTTCGCGAGCGGCGCACAGCGCCTGGTCGAAGTCCTCGATGAGGTCGTCGATGTGCTCGATGCCGGGACTCACTCGCACCAGCCCCGGCGAGATGCCGGCCGCGCGAAGGCCGGCCTCGTCGAGCTGGGAGTGGGTCGTGCTGGCGGGGTGCGTCACGCTCGTCTTGGCGTCGCCCAGATTCACGAGGTTCGAGGCCAGCTTCAGCGCGTCGATGAAGGCCTTGCCGCCGGCCACGCCGCCCTCGACCTCGAAGGTCAGGATGGCACCCGGGCCCTTCGGATAGTGCGTGGCGGCCCGTTCGAACAGGGGGTGGCCGGGGAGGCCCGGGTAGTTCACGTTGCCGACCCCGGGCTGCTGCGTCAACCACTCGGCCAGGCGCCGGGTGTTCGCGACATGCCGGTCGGCCCGCAGGCTGAGCGTTTCCAGCCCCTGGAGGAACAGGAAGGCGTTCTGTGGCGCCAGCGCCGCGCCGATGTCACGCAGCCCCTCCACGCGCGCGCGAATCGCGAAGGCGATGTTGCCCAGCGGTCCATTCACGCCGAACACGTCGGCGAACACCAACCCGTGATAGCCGGGGCTGGGCTCCGAGAAGCCGGGGTAGCGGCCGTTGCCCCAATCGAACGTTCCGGCGTCGACGATGACGCCACCGATCGAGTTGCCGTGGCCCCCGATCCACTTGGTCGCCGAATGGACGACCACGTCGGCACCGTGCTCGATGGGCCGGTAGAGGTAGCCCCCCATCGCCGAGGTGTTGTCCACGACCACGGCGACGCCGCGCTCATGCGCCACGCGCGCGATGCCATCGAGGTCGGGGAGGTGCAGCGAGGGGTTTGGGATGGACTCGACGTACACCGCCTTGGTGGTGTCGTCGATGAGCCGAGCGAACGACGTCGGGTCGTCGTCGGGATCGACGAATCGGGTGGTGATGCCCAGCCGCGGAAGCGTCACGTTGAGCATGTTGCCGGTGCCGCCATAGAGGTTCGGCGACGCCACGATGCTGTCACCCGCCGCTGCCAGCGTCGTGAAGCTGATGAACTCCGCAGCATGGCCGGACGCCACCGCCAGCGCCGCGACGCCGCCCTCGAGCGCAGCGACGCGACGTTCCAGCACGTCGTTGGTGGGGTTCATGATGCGCGTGTAGATGTTGCCGAACTCCTGCAGCGCAAACAGCCGGGCGGCGTGATCGGCGTCGTCGAAGGTGTACGCGGCGGTCTGGTAGATGGGTACGGCCCGCGCCTTGGTGGTGGGGTCGACCTGCTCCTGGCCGGCATGGACTTGCAACGTTTCGAAGCGGTAGGGCATGGCTCTCTCCTTCGGTGTCGGGCGGCCGCCGGGCGGCGGCGCGCCAAGAGTGGGTTCGTGAGGGGTGCAGCCGTCGGTGGCGGCACGTTGCGAGCCGGCGCCGGTCCCAGGGGGCGATGGCGCAGCGGCAAGCTGGAACCCGGTGTCCGCGGGCACGTCGCGCTGGGCGGCGACATGCCGACGCCAAGGCGGTTCGGGCCGGCCGTCAGGCGCTGGGCGCGCGGCGACAGGCGGCCCGAGTCCTCAACGTGTCCGGGCGGGACACGGCGGCGCTCAGGCCGCGAACGGCATTCGCAGGCTCGGTGGGTAGGGCTGTGGCGTGAGGTTCCAACTCCCCGGCATGCTTTGCGCCTCCTTCGAGCCCGCCTTCGCCCGCTCGCGCGGGACGCGTCCAGGCTCTGGATTGAGGCTGTCCGCCCCTATCTCTCCGGTGAGCTCACTATCGTAGCTGTGCTCCCGGCTGGAGTTAGCACCCGCCTAGATGAAGACTGGTTGCTGCGACGTCGTCGGGCCAGGTCCCTCGGCCGCTCTCGATAAGGCCGGCAGAAGGCGTTCGCCGCGTCGGTGTGACACCGGGCTGCGGTCGCCCACGCCGGGCCAGGGCCCCGCGGCCGTGCCGCAGGATGGAGGGAAGTAAAGCACAGCTCGGCAACGATTGCAACCCCTGGGCGCCCGCGCCTATGCAATGGTCCGCACGCCAGGCTCCGGCCTGCTGGTAAGCTTCGCCCAGGGCGCGTTCGGTCCAATTCTGCGTGCGTCCCGACCGAGGTGTTATGAGCGAGTCGCCCATCGCCATCCCCGAAGCCATTCCCATGCTGGACCTCAAGCCCGAGGTAGCCGAGCTCTGGGAGGAGCTGCAGGCGGCCATCGAGCGCGTATTGCGCGGGGGCCAGTTCGTGCTCGGCGAGGAGGTGGCGGCATTCGAGGAGGAGGTCTCGGCCTTCCTCGGCGTGAAGCACGCCATCGGCGTCAACAGCGGGACCGACGCCTTGACGATCAGCTTGCGGGCGCTGGGCGTGGGCGCCGGCGACGAAGTCATCACCACCCCGTTCACGTTCTTCGCGACTGTGGAGGCGATCCTCCACGTGGGCGCCACCCCGGTGTTCGTCGACGTCTGCGAGGACTCCTTCAACATCGATCCGAACCTCCTGGAGGCCGCAGTAACGGAGCGAACCCGGGCGATCGTGCCTGTGCACCTGTTCGGCGACCCGGCCGCCATGACCGCCATCACCGCCGTGGCGCACCGCCACCAGCTCGCCATCCTCGAGGACGCCGCGCAGTCCTTCGGCGCCGTGTACTACGGCGACGCTCGGGGCGACGCGCCGACGCCCGACGCGGCGCTGGTCGGCAAGATGACCGGAACCATCGGTGCCATAGGGGCGTTCAGCTTCTACCCCACCAAGAACCTCGGCGCCTACGGCGACGCCGGCCTGGTCGCCACCAACGACGACGACCTGGCCGACCGGGTGCGCGCGTTGCGCCACCACGGTCAGCGTGCGGGCTCGCGCGACGTCCATGCCGAAGTGGGCTACAACTCTCGCCTCGACGCACTCCAGGCCGCCATCCTGCGCGTGAAGCTGCCGCACGTGCCCGCCTGGAACGCGATCAGGCGGCAGCTCGCCGAGCGCTACGCGTCGCTGCTGCAGGGGCTGCCCGCGCTGGCACTGCCGGCTGCCGACCGCGGCCATGTCTTCCACCAGTACACGGTGAAGGTGGACGCTGGGCTTCGCGACCGGTTGCAGGAGGGCCTCCACGCGCGCGGCGTATCGGCTGTGGCGTTCTATCGCCAGCCCCTGCCCGTGGTCGGGGCCGCTGCGCCCGTCAGCCGCCGTCTCGCCACGCAGGTGCTGTCGCTGCCGTTGTGGCCCTCCATGTCCGAGGGCACCGTCCGCCAGGTCGCGGACTCGGTTCAGGACATCCTGGTACGTGCCTTGGACTGACCGCCCTCCGCCGAAAGGCGACGGCGCGGCCGGCCACGTGGAGGCGCCCCGGACGGCAAGCGGCCGCCGCCGCCCGCTTCTCAACACCCTCATGCTGGTCGGTGGCACGGGCATCGGCCAGACCCTCATGCTGCTCTCCTTGCCGCTGCTCACGCGGCTGTTCACGCCCGCAGAGTTCGGCGCGATGGCGGTGTTCCTGGCGATCGTGGTGCCGCTGGCGACCGTGTCCGGCCTGCGCTACGACATGGCCATTCCGGTGGCGGACGACGACGGCGAAGCCCGCTCACTGCTGTGGGCCGCGCTCGCTTTCACTGCACTGCTCGCTGCCCTGCTGGTTGCGGTTCTGCTGCTCATCGGGCCGCGCCTGGGCCACCTCCTGAACGTGTCCGACGTCATCTCCTGGTGGTGGTTGTTGCCCCTGTCGGTGGGCCTGTCCGGCGCGTACAACGCGCTGTCCTTCGCCGCCATCCGCAACAAGACGTACGGCGCGCTATCGGCATCCAGGGCGATGCAGGGGATCGGCCAGGTGGGCACGCAGGTGACGCTGGGTTTCCTGGGAGCCGGCGTCGAGGGGCTGCTGCTCGGCATCGTCGCACGCTTCGGCGCGTCCGCTCTGACGCTCGTGCGACGCCCCCGCGCGAGGCGTGACAGCGTGCCGGTCGACCGGCGTGACGTGCGTCGGGCCGTTCGCAAGTACCGGCGGTTCCCGATCTTCATGGGCAACGCCTCGCTGCTGACGGCACTCTCTCAGCACCTGCCGTCGCTTGCCCTGGCCGTCCTCTACGGGCCGGCCATCGCCGGCCTGTTCTCGCTTTCGATCCGCGCTCTCGAGGCGCCGGTGACGCTGGTGGCACAGATGTCCGCCCAGGTCTACTACGGCAACCTATCCGAAGCGGCACGCAGCGAGCCCGCACGCATGCGTGCGATCTTCAGGACCACGGTGACGGGTTTGGCCGCCGTGGGCGTGGTGCCGTTCCTGCTGTTCCTGTTCGGACCGCAGCTCTTCCCGCTGCTGTTCGGTAGCGCCTGGAGCGAGGCGGGCGCCTTCGCGCGCATCCTCGCGTTCACCTTCCTGGTGCGCTTCCTGGCGCGCGGCGTGGGCTCCGAGACGCTGGCCGTGACCGGTCGGTATGGAACGCAGCTGTGGCTGGAAGGCGCTCGCGTGGCCGGTATCGGGCTGGCGTTCGGGCTCGCGGCAGTGGCGGATTTGACGTCCACGACGACAGTTATCCTCTATGCTGCGGTCATGGCCGTGGCCCATCTGTTGACTCTTGCGGCGAGCTCGCGGGCGCTGCGCGAGGTGCCCGAGCCGACGTGAGCCGCTTGCTCTTGAAGCGCGTGCTGGACATCGAGCTGGCGCTGGTGGGGCTGCTGTGTCTGTCACCCGTCTTGGCGCTGATTGCCGTGCTCGTGCTCAGGGGCATGGGACGGCCGGTGTTCTTCGTCCAGACGAGACCCGGGCGCCATGAGACGCCGTTCCGTCTGGTCAAGTTTCGCACGATGACCCAGGCAACCGGGCCCGACGGACGCCTGCTTCCGAATTCCGCCCGCTTGACCCGGTTCGGGCGCTTCTTGCGTTCGTCCAGCCTGGATGAGCTGCCCGAGCTCTGGAACGTCCTTCGCGGCGACATGAGCCTGGTGGGGCCGAGGCCACTGCTGAACGAGTACCTGGTTGCCTACGACCAGCGCGAGCGCAAGCGGCACGATGTGCGCCCTGGAATCACCGGGCTGGCGCAGGTTCGTGGCCGCAACAGCGTGCGCTGGAGCGACAAGATGGCTTCCGACGTCGAGTACGTGCAACGGTGGTCGCTGACGCTTGATGCGGCGATCATGGCACGCACGTTCCTCACCGTCCTGTCCCGCCGGGACGTGGCCGTAGAGGGCGGAACGCAGCGGCCGCCGGCGAAAGTCCCGCGAAACGACGAGGTGGAGGCATGAGGCCGTGACCGACGTTGGAGGCGATAGCGCCGCCCCACTTGCCGAGGACTTCCTGGTGCGCATGAACGAGCGCCTGCGGACGCTCGCAGAGGCGGAGTATCGGAGCGACGTGGGCGAACCGACGCTGATCGTGGTGGCGGGGCCACCGCGGTCCGGCACCACGCTCGCGCTCCAGCTCCTGGCCTCCTGCTTGGACGTCGGCTTCGTCGACAACCTCGCAGCCAGCTTCTGGCAGGCCCCGACCTACGGCGTGCGTCTCTCGCGCAAGCTCTTCCCCCGGCCTTTCCAATCGAGCTACCGATCGAGCTACGGGCGAACGGCTGGTCTCGACGAGCCGCACGAGTTCGGCTACTTCTGGAATCACCTGCTCGGCTTCCGTGCACTGTCCGAGCCCAGCGAGGCGCAACGCGACGCCGTGGACTGGGGTCGGGTGAAGCGGGTGGTGTCCAACGTGGCGGTGGCGTTCGGAGCGCCGTGGCTCCTCAAGGGATTCCAACTGACCTGGCTGCTCCAATCGTTCACGCGCGCGTTGCCCGGAACGATCGTCGTGCGAATGCTCAGGGACGATATCGACACGGCTTGCTCCATCTTGCGCTTCCGTGAAGGCGCCTTCGGGAGCCGGCGGCACTGGGCCTCGTTGCGTCCGCTGGACTGGCAAAGCTGGGCGGACGAGAGTCCCGAGCACCAGGTCGCGGCGCAGGTCCTCGCCATCCAGGCAGCGCTCGACGCGCAACTCGCGACGCTGCCGGAGGAGCGTCTGGTCCTGGCACCGCTGGACGCCCTCTGGCGCGACCCCGGCGGGCTCGTCGAGACCGTGGCCGAACGCCTGGCGGCGCAGGGCGTCACGGTGGCGCGCACGAACCGGCCGCCGGGTCCGTTCACGCCGCCGGACACCAGGCGCCCTGCTCACGAGGCAGCGCGCGAGTCTCGCCAGGCGGTTGCCGAGGCGTTCCGAAGCCTTGGCCGTGGCGACGCCGTGCCGAGCGCGGGAGCACGGCGATGAGCGGCACCGTTCGCTTTCTGCCACCGCATGACGCCGCCTGGCCCGAGGCACTCGCCTGTGCGCCTCACGACGTCTATCATCTGCCGGCGTATACCCGTCTGGCGCAACGCTTGGACGCGGGTCGGGCCGGAGCGTTCCTCTACCGCGACGGGAACAGCGCCGTCCTGTGGCCGTTGATCGTGCGCAGCGTGCCTGCGGAGCTCGACGGCTCGGCAGGCTGGCTCGACGCGACCGGCGTCTACGGCTACGGCTCCCCGGTGGTTAGCGAGGACGTCACGCCCGCGACGCTCGCCGAGGCGCTCGATGCGATCGGCCACGCGGCGGCGGAGATGGGCGTGGTTGCGATCTTCTCCAGGCTCCATCCCTTGCTTCCGTTCCGGCCCGCCCGATGGCCCGCCGGTTGCACCGCCGTCGACTCGGGCACGACGGCGGCGATCGATCTGCGGCTTGACGCGCAGTCGCGTTGGGCGGCGTTGAGCCAGAACCACCGGCGCGGCGTTCGCAAGCTCCGCGCGAGCGGCTTCACGGTCGCCTGGGGCGACTGGGCTCGGCTCGAGGCCTTCGAGCGCATGTACCTGGAGACCATGGACCGGGTGGGCGCGCCGGCGTACTACCGCTTCGGCCACGACTACTTCGTACAACTCGCCCACGACCTCGAGCCGTTCACCCGCTTCGGGGTGGTTAGCGACGTGGCCGGCCAGCCGGCGGCGGCTGGCCTCTTCTTCGCCTGCCAGGGCTTCGTCCAGTACCATCTGGGCGCCACCTTCTCGGCGTTCCTCGGGCAAGCTCCCTCTAAGCTGCTCTTCTGGGAGGCGAGCGAGTTCGGGGCGGCGCACGGCGACAACGTGCTGCACCTCGGCGGCGGCTATGGTGGTGGAGACGATTCGCTGTTGCGATTCAAGCTGGGCTTCGCCACGGACCGCCACCTCTTCCGAACGCTGAGATTCGTCACGAACGACCGCGCCTACCGGGACCTGTGTCGGGCTGCCGGTCACCCCGACTCCGACGGCGGGGCGAGTGCCGTGGGCTTCTTCCCGAAGTACCGGGACGCCAGCCGCGAGGGGAACGCAGCGTGAGCGACGTTCCCATGTCCGCACCCGATATCACCGAGGAGGACGTACGCGCGGTAACCGAGGTGGTGCGAAGCGGCCGACTCGCGCTCGGCCCGAAGGCCGAGGCGTTCGAGAACGCGCTTGCGGCCTACGTCGGCGCCCGTCACGCTGTAGCCGTGAGTTCGGGCACAGCCGCTCTGCACCTCGCCCTGCTTGGACTGGGTATCGGGCCGGGCGACGAGGTGCTGGTTCCCTCGTACACCTTTGCGGCCAGTGTGAACGCCGTCTTGTACGTCGGCGCCACCCCGGTGTTCGTCGATATCGAGCCGGCAACCTACTGCATGGACGTCGCCGATGCCGAACGTCGCATCACGCCGCGCACGCGTTGCGTGCTCGCCGTCGACGTCTTCGGACACCCCGCGGACTGGCCGGCCCTGGAGGCTCTGGCGGACAGCCACGGCCTGGCCCTGCTGGACGACAGCTGTGAGGCGCTGGGTGCGGAGTGCAGCGGCCGGAAGGTCGGAAGCTTCGGCAACGCCTCCACGTTCGCCTTCTACCCCAACAAGCAGATCACCACGGGCGAGGGCGGCATGCTGGTGACCGACGACGAGCGCCTCGCCGACGCGGCACGCAGCTACCGGAACCAGGGACGATCGTCCACGGGCGCTTGGCTGGAGCACGAACGCCTCGGTTACAACTACCGCCTCGACGAGATCAGCGCGGCCCTGGGCGTCAGCCAGCTGGCTCGCCTCGAGAGCATCTTGGAGCGCCGCGCGCGCGTCGCGGCCCGGTACTCGGCCCTCCTCGCCGACGTCCGGGACGTGACCGTGCCGCTGGTGGCGTCCTGGGCGCGTGTGAGCTGGTTCGTCTACGTGATCCGGTTGGCCCCCGAGGTGGATCGCCTGGGGCTCGTCAACGCCCTGGCCGATCGCGGCGTCCCCACCCGAACCTACTTCAGTGCATTGCACGTCCAGCCGTACATCGAGCAGCGACTCGGAAGCCTGCGCGGCACCCTTCCCGTAACGGAAGCGGTCGCGGCGCGCACACTGGCGCTACCGTTCCACACCAACATGCCCGAGGGCGACCTTGAGCGCGTCGTCGACGCTTTGCGTCACGCGCTGGAGGTCACCGAATGAGTCGTGGGGAGACAGCTGCCCATGATGCCTAGATCGTGGCACTTGCGCTTCACGCTGCCCAAGCTCCTGCTGGACCTGCTGGTGTGGAGTGCGGGCTCAGCACTGGCCTACCTGGCACGCTTCGACGGTGCCATCCCGTCGCGCTTCGCAGCGAGCTTCTTCACCTACTTCGGCCTCGTTCTCGTTGCCAAGCTCGTCGCCATCCTGCTGTCGCGGATCCACCTTCAGACGTGGCGAACGGTGACGCTCAGGGACATCGCAGTGGTGGCCCAGGCGGTGGCGGCCGTCACCGTGGCAATCATGGTCGTGTCGTTCATGATCAGCCCTCACCTGCTCGTCATCCCGCGCTCGGTACCGCTGCTCGACGGCATCATTTCGCTGCTGTTGCTGCTTGGCGTGCGCGCGGCGCGGCGCCTCACGTACGAGAACGGACTTGCAGTGAGGCGCGGCTCGACACCGCAGCGTCGCGTGTTGATCATCGGCGCGGGTGACGCCGGCGCCCTCACGGGCCAGGAGCTGCTCCGGCACCCGGACACCGGCCTCGAGCCCGTCGCCTACCTGGACGACGATCCCGCCAAGCAGGGTCATCGTCTGGCGGGGCTCCCGATCCTGGGCCCGATCGACGACGTCCAGAAGGCCATCGACGCCTTCCAGATCGACGAAGTGCTGATCGCGGTGCCGTCGAAGGGCGGGCGGATCCTCCGGCGCGTCATCGACCTCACACGCGGGGGTGACAGCCAGGTCGAGTTCCGGATCGTTCCGGCCATCCGCGAGGTCATCGCCGGCAACGTCACCGTCCAACGCATCCGCCCGGTGGAGGTGGACGACCTGCTGCGCCGCCCGCCCGTGGAGCTGGACGTGAAGGCCATCGAGGCCATCGTGTCGGGTCAGGCCGTGATGGTGACGGGAGCGGGCGGCTCCATCGGCTCGGAGATCGTCCGGCAGCTGGCCCGCTTCGCGCCCCGGCTCGTGGTGCTGCTCGGACGCGGCGAGAACAGCCTCTACGTGGTCGAGCGCGAGCTCGACCGCGACTTCCCCCAGCTGTCGTACTGCAGCGTCATCGCCGACGTGCGTGATCGGAACCGGCTCGAGCAGGTCTTCGGGAAATTCGAGCCCCACACCGTGTTCCATGCTGCGGCCCACAAGCATGTGCCGCTCATGGAGGCCAACCCGGAAGAGGCCATCCTCAACAACGTGCTCGGCACCCGAAACGTCGCAGAGTTGTCCGTTGCGCACGGCGTGCGGTGCATGGTCAACATCTCGTCGGACAAGGCGGTCAATCCGACCTCGATCATGGGCGCCACCAAGCGCATCGGCGAGTACGCGGTGCAGGCGGCGTCCGCCAACGCGGCGCCTGGCCAGGTCCTGCTCTCCGTGCGCTTCGGCAACGTGCTCGGCAGCCGCGGCAGCGTGATTCCGCTGTTCAAGGAGCAGATCCGCGCCGGCGGCCCCGTCACCGTCACGCACCGCGACATGCAGCGCTACTTCATGACGATCCCGGAGGCGACCCAGCTGGTCCTACAGGCGGCGAGCGTCGGACACAACGGTGAGATCTACATCCTGGACATGGGGGAGCCGGTCCGCATCCTGGACCTGGCCAGGGACCTCATTCGTTTGTCCGGCCTCGAGCCCGACGAGGACATCGCCATCGAGTTCTCCGGTATCCGGCCCGGCGAGAAGCTGTTCGAGGAGCTGCTGGCCGACCGCGAGGTCGGCGCGCGGGCGTTGGTTGACGGCGTCTTCGTCGCCCGGACGCCGTCGATCGATCCCGAGCGGCTGCGAGCCACCATCGACGAGCTGGAAGCCTGGGCCCTTGCGGGGCGCGCAGAGGCCATCCGCGCTACTCTTGCAACCTTCATCGAAGGCGCACGGCTCGAAGTCGGGGCGGGCTGACGCCACCTCAGGCGGCGTCGGGCGCAACCTCCCCGGCCGAATTCGCGGCTTCCACCGGCCGGTACGACCACGCCAGAACGAGCAGAACCACGTCGTAGGGCCAGAAGAACACCGCCGGGAACCAGGCCACATAGAACACCGCCAACGCCAGCGCCGCCACGGCGAGAAGTCGCGACGTCGCGTCGCGGCGGCGCCATGCTAGCACCATCGCGCCCAGGAAGATGACCACCCACACGATGCCGTCGAGGAGGCCGTTGGAGGCCGTCTCGTCGAGCCACAGATCGTGCGCTTTGTCGTACTGCGACGGAATCTGATAGAAGAACGGCGAGCCTGACGCTTGCTTGAAGCGGAACTGGAACAGCGTCGAACGGAGCGGCGTGCCGGGTGCTCGGATGCGTTCCACGCTCAGCAGCGTTGCGTCCTTCGGCCAACCTGGATCGCGTTCATGGAGCGGTGCAAGCCGGGTGGCGGGCACAACCTTCCGAAGCACGGCCAGGCGCAGCGCCGCGGGCCCCATGCCCAGCCAGGGTTGGTGCGGAGAGGCAGTGATCACGTCCACCGCGTAGCGCCAGATCTGGATGCGCCCGGCCAGCGCCTGCGAGGTACCCGCCATCGACTTCGGTATGACCAGCTGCGTGGCCCCTGCCGTCACGACCGCCACGAGCAGCACGGTAACGAACCACCGCCGCACGTGGATCCCGCGGACGGTCATGGCGGGCACCACGGCCACGACGAGCGCGAGCAGG
>Ga0307441_1000439_pt1 | contig 15357 bp, 16 predicted proteins | sample SalMarWE160420MG_FD_202149 | JGI IMG/M metagenome (GOLD analysis project Ga0307441, IMG submission 202149) | Salt marsh sediment microbial communities from the Plum Island Ecosystem LTER, Massachusetts, United States - WE1604-20 | ecosystem: Environmental > Aquatic > Marine > Intertidal zone >... | reverse complement strand
AAACAACTCAAAATCATAAAATCCGTAGTGATAATATTTTTAAGAACAATTTTATTACGAACTTCTTGTTTTGGGGCTTCTATATCGGATTTGAGATTTTAATCATTGTATTTTAAACTTAAAACAGTGTTTTATAAGGTTAAACTATAACTTTTAAGTTATTTATAAATAGCTGGAAAGAACTTAGATTGATAAAAGTGTGTTCTTTCCAATATAAAAAAAATTCAAATTTTATAAATTTCTTATGTAATACTTCTGATGGGAATGTAATATCGTAAAGTACAATTAACTTAAAATTGATCAGGGTTTTCATTTTCGGTTGAACTAATGCATTAATAATTAAGTCAAAAAAATGAACTTTTTTAAAAATTTTGAAAACGGCTAAACGTGAACCGCTTCAATAATAATATTATTTTTTAAATCAATACTACTACGTTTCTTTTCTTATAAATAATTTTTCTGCTTCATAATTGTTATTTTACTTTTTAGATCAAATATCAAAATTGAGGATAAGATGATTTATAACATTTGGAAATTGCTGCATGTTTTATCAGCTATCATTTTTTTAGGGAATATAACAATTGGTATCTTTTGGAAAATACAGGCAGATAAATCAAAAGATAGATTAAAAATTGCCGACACATTTAAAAACATAATTAAAGCTGATAAGATATTTACAATGCCTTCTGTTACTGCATTAATTGTTTTCGGACTTGGTACTGCTATGCAGGGAAATTATTCGTTGATTGAAACGCCCTGGATATTCTGGTCCATAATAATGATTATTATTTCAGCTTATGCTTTTATGGCAAAAGTAGTTCCTCTCCAAAAGGAGATTTATTCACTTGCTAATGATCCGGAGAAATTTTCATTTGAAAACTATTCAAGATTTTCTAAAAAATGGAATTTTTGGGGAACTATTGCTGTAATTACTCCATACATAGCTGTAATTTTAATGGTTTTAAAACCATAAATATTGAGAAATTTATAATCTATTCATCTTTAATTATTTTTCAATATATTATATAAAATCGATCCAATCTGCTTTGTTGTTTTTAAAAGAGGGAGACCATTTTAAAATAACTCAAAAATGTTTGAGGTTTATATGTTAAAATATTTTAAACATATACTGGTACTAATTTCAATTACAATTTTGTTAAATTCTTGCAGTAAGGTTCCGCTAACAGGGAGAAGTCAATTAGATTTAATCCCTGATAACGAGATGTTATCTATGAGCTTTCAGCAGTATGATCAATTTTTAAATGACAACAAAGAAAGCACCAATCAACAGGAAATAGCTCTTGTAAAAAAAGTGGGTGAAAGAGTAGCGAAGGCCGTTGATCAATATTTTGTTCAAAATAATCTTTCGCAGCAATTGCAGGGATATAAATGGGAATTTCACCTAATCGACAGTAAAGAAGTTAATGCTTGGTGCATGCCGGGAGGAAAGGTTGTTGTCTATACCGGAATTCTTCCAATAACGCAAACCGAAGCAGGCTTAGCAGTTGTACTTGGACATGAAATAGCCCATGCGGTTGCAAAACACGGTAATGAAAGAATGAGCCAAGCAATGGTTGCTCAACTCGGAGGTGTTGCACTTTCCCAAGCTTTAAAAGAAAAACCGGCTTTAACTCAAAATATTTTTATGGCCGCTTTTGGTATTGGCACACAGGTAGGGGTTCTGCTTCCTTTCAGCAGACTGCAGGAAAGCGAAGCCGATCATTTAGGATTAATATTTATGGCTATGGCCGGATATGATCCTCATGAAGCTTTAGACTTTTGGCAAAGAATGGCTAGTATGCAAAACGGACAGGCACCGCCTGAGTTTTTAAGCGATCACCCTTCGGATCAAACTAGAATTGAAAAAATAAAAAGTGAAATTCCTGAAGCAATGAAATATTATAAAGAATAGATAGGAATGGAAACTGAAGACAAGGGACTGAAAACCGCAATCGGAAGAATGTTAAAGGACCAAAGAGGAAAGAGCAAAGATAAGGGTAAAGGATAACGAACAACTAACAGTGATAGCAGACTCAAGATGGGAAACCGGATTATTGAATTATTTATTATTGATGTAAATTAATAAGACCGGATATAAATTTTTTCCATTTCAAATAAATATATTTCTTAGGCGATTGAATATTCTTAAAAAAATAATTGAGAAGAGATTTAAATTATATATAAGTTTAACTTTTATTTTTTTAATTCTTCTTGCCTGGGCAAACAGATTTATCCAAGATGATACATTTATCTCCTTCCGTTATGCTGAAAATTTTGTAAAAGGATTCGGCTTAGTATTTAATAAAGGTGTAAGGTTAGAAGGTTATACAAACTTTCTTTGGACAATAATAATTGCCCTTCCAATAAAATTTAATTTAAATCCAATAAATTTTGTTTATTATTCCGGTATTGTATTTTTTATTATCACCCTTTTCTTTACATATAAGCTATCCTTCCGGATTTTGGAATCGAAAACATTGGCCTTCATAACTCTTATTCTTTTGGGTACAAATTATACTATGAGTTGTTATGCAACCGGCGGATTAGAGACACAAATGCAGACTGCTATTATAACAGCTTGCTATTTTTTATTCTTTAGATTTATTTTGGAAACCAATAGAGAAATTAAGAATTTATATTATTTATCAATTTTATCGGCAGTTTCTATTTTAACAAGGCCTGATTCAATTATTTTTGCCGTTATCATTTTTTCTGCAATAGTTTTTATCGGAAAAAAAGAAAAGCTTTCAAAAGTTACCATTTTTAAAAATATCCTGACTTTATTAATTCCATTCCTTATAATTTTAATTCCATATCTTGTTTGGAAATTAAATTACTACGGAAATATATTGCCTAATACTTATTACGTTAAAGCAGGCAGCCAAACATCTATTGTTTCCGGTCTAAAATACGTAGGTTGGTTTTTAACTTCTTATTGGTTGATTATTTTCCCCATAATTTTATTAGTCCTTTTAAAAGAATTTCTTAATGAAGTTAATTTAAAAATTAGCTTGTTGTTAATAACAATTTTAGTTTGGACACTCTATCTGATAAAAATAGGCGGAGGCTTTATGGAATTCAGATTTTTTGTCCCTATTTTGCCTTTTATTTTTATTGTAATAGTCTGGATAATTAATAAGTTAATTCAGCCTGAAAAACTAAAGGTTGTCTTTTTAGTAATTATTATTACCGGCTCAATTTTCCACGCTGTTACATTTCATTATAATTCAGGAATTGAGGGAATAAGAGTGCTGGAATCACATCTGACTAATCCTAATCAGAATTGGATAGGAGTTGGCAAAAAACTGAAAACAATATTTGGCGGCAGTGATGTTGAGATAGCCGTTACGGCTGCAGGCGCTGTCCCATATTATTCCGAACTTAAAACTTTAGACATGCTGGGATTAAATGATAAGTATATTGCTAGAGAACAAAATATCATAAGTAATAGACCGGGGCATCAAAAATTAGCATCTATAGATTACCTAAAAAGAAAAGGAGTTAATCTTCTAATTGGCGATCCTTTTGTTGCTAGTAAGTCATTTAAAATCTCTGAAATTTCCAATCTAATATTTAAAGAGCATTTTATGTATGATATAAATGATTTTAAAAAAATTAGTCCCCGGATTTTAATTGAGGAACTTGATAACAAGCATAATTTAATTATGCTTTATTTAAATGAAAATAATTATATAGAAAATGCAATTAGTAAAAAGAAGTTGGAGTCTATTCCTTATTCTGAAATTATTAATAACGGTTAAAGCATTTTTAATTATAACATAATTTTAATTATGCCTAATAGAAATTATATCCCCGTCTTTTACAATATATTCCTTTCCCTCTAATCTCCATACCCCATGTTCTTTTGCATGAGCAAATGATCCGTGCGTAATAAAATCATCATAATGAACAACTTCGGCACGTATGAATCTATTATAAAAATCGGTATGAATTACTCCTGCCGCTTCTTGAGCATTCATACCTTTATGAATTGTCCATGCACGGCATTCATCTTCTCCTACTGTAAAGAATGACTGCAGACCGAGCAAATTATATGCTTCCCGAATTATGCTTTCGAGTGCAGATTCTTCAATTTCATATTCTTTCATGAATAAAGCAGCGTCTTCTTCATTAAGTTCCGACATTTCCAATTCTAATTGGCCAAAAAATACAATCGCTTTTGTATTCTTTCCGATTTTAGTTTTAACAAGAGAATCTAAATATTGCTCCGTATTGTTTATTTGGCTTTCATCCAGGTTTAATGCTATCAGCATTGGTTTTGCGGAAAGTAATTGATATGTTTTTAATATTTGTAGTTCGTCACCTGAAAGATCCGAATCTCGAAGCGGTTTTTCTGACTGCAAAATTTCATCACATTTTTCCAAAACAGTAAGTTCCCTCTTTAGATCATCATCTTGCGTTTTTAAGATTTGCTTTTTTATACTGTCGATTCTCTTCTCTACAATAGCTAAATCTGAAAGTATAAACTCAGTTTCAAAAGTATTAACATCTCTCATCATGTTAACGGTTCCTTCAGGATGAATTACAAGCTCGTTATTAAATAACCTGACAACTTGAATTAGAGCATCATTAGTTTTAACCTTTGAGAGAAAATTACCTGTAAATTGTGTTGAACCCGAATCCCCTTTTTGTAATCCCACAACATCAACAAATTCAATTGAAGTATGAGTTGTTTTTTGAGGTTTAAACATTTCTGACAGATTATCTAACCGTTCATCAGGGATTTTTATTACAGCCTGATGCGATTCTATTTTTGCAAGCTGCGACTGATCAAGATGAGTTTTAGTAATCGTTTGAAATAATGTTGATTTACCTGAAAACGGCAAACCGACAATTCCTATCTGCATAATTCCTCCCCGGATAGATTTGAAATATTACAAATATAATAAAAGATATAAATAATAGTGCAAATTGTATCTTCAATTATATATAAAGGAATTTGTTGTGAACATTTTTCCATGTATCCGTTAAAATATTTTTGGTTATATTTAAATAAACAATAAACATGTCTATGAAAAAGTGGCTTAAAATTTTAATCGGAGTTATAGCGACTGTAATAATTATAGGTGTTGTTGGAGGCTTTATTTTTTACAGTATGTTAAAATCTACAATACCGAAATATTCCGGCTTAGTACTTACTAACGAAATTGGAAATAATATTAGAATTTATAGAGATAGTACGGCTATTCCTTATATTATTGCGAATTCGGATGAAGATGCAGCTTTTGCATTGGGTTATGTTCATGCACAGGATAGACTGTTTACAATGGATTTAATACGAAGAGCTGCAGAAGGAAGGCTTAGCGAAATTCTAGGAACAAAAACGATACCATTTGATGAGATGTTTAGAACTATAGGGATAAAAAAAACAGCAGAAAAAATATTGGCTCAATTAGATCCGGAATCTTTAAGACTATTAAAAGCTTATTCGAAGGGTGTAAATCTTTATATTAAAGATGCAAAGGGAAAATATCCCGTTGAATTTGATGTCTTGGATTATAATCCGGAAAAGTGGACGCCTATAAATTGCTTGGAAATAGGGAGGATGATGGCATGGGAATTAAATATAAGCTGGTGGACTGACTTTGCCTATATTGATTTAATCCAGAAGTTTGGTACAGATAAAGTGAAAGATATAATTCCTCAGTACCCTGAAAACGGACCATTCATTATACCGTCATACTTGAAAAAATTTAATAAAATAAGTTCTTCGTTTATGCAGACGGATAAAGCATTCAGACAATTTATGGGCTGGACCGGTACGCATATCGGATCAAACAACTGGGTAGTAAACGATAAATTATCTGCAAGCGGCAGGCCGATTATTGCTAATGATACTCATCTTGCTTTTAGTGCACCCGGCAGGTGGTATGTTGCATCAATTTATACTAACGACATGAATGTAACCGGATTTACATTACCCGGGGTACCAGGCGTAATTATCGGCAAAAATAATTATGTTGCCTGGGCGCTTACCAATATAATGGAAGATGATGCGGATTTTTATTTAGAGAAACTTGATTCAACAGGGACTAAATATTTTTATGATAACAAGTGGAACAATTTAAAAATTATTAAAGATACAATAAGGGTAAAAGATTCTTCGGATGTTATTTACAAAATCAGGTATACGGATCACGGTCCAATAGTTTCTAATATTCATACATATTCGATATTATTCCCTCAAAAGCATAAAAATAAAGCAACAATTAGTATGCACTGGCTGGGTAATCTGGTTAGCAATGAAGTCCTTTCATTTTATAAAATTGATAAAGCAAAGAATTGGAATGAATTTAAAGATGCTTTATCAACTTACAGCGTACCCGGGCAGAATTTCGTTTATGCAGATAAATACGGGAATATAGGATATCTTTTCGGAGCCAGGCTCCCAATTAGAAATAATAATACTCCTTCATTTATATATGACGGAACTACTGATAAATACGACTGGAAAGGATTTGTCCCGCAAAATGAATTGCCAAGTCTTTTTAATTCTCCGGATAATTATATAGCTTCGGCCAATAATAAAACTGTAAAAAGTTTTAAATATTATATTACAAATTTATGGGAACCGGCTTCCAGGATTGAACGGATTAATGAGCTTATAGAATCGAAAAAGAAACACTCTGTAAGTGATTTTGAAAGATACCAGATGGATTTTGTATCTCCTTACGCAAAAAATTTGACAAAATATATCTTAGGAGCATTTAAAGGTATTGATGTTACCGATACTAATTTAAAGATTTCTTTGAAGCTTTTAAAAGATTGGGATTTTAAACTTGATCAATACAGCCAGGCAGCAGCAATTTATTCCGAATTTTTAAAACATTTATTTCAAAATATCTTTCTTACTAAAATGGGTCTTGAATTATATGATGAATATGTTTTTGTGCAGAACATACCTTTAAGGACTATAATGCAATTAATGGATAATCCAAACAGCAGCTGGTTTGATGATCCTTCAACTTCTCAGATAGAAAATAGAGATGAAACAATTAGAAAAAGTCTGGTAGATGCTATAACAGAGTTAGAAAAAAAACTAGGTAAGGATCCGACTTACTGGCAATGGGGAGATCTTCATTATGTTATATTTAAGCATGCGTTCAGCGGGTATTCTACCATAGTTGATAAGGTAGTAAACATTGGCCCATTTGAAATTGGCGGAGACGGAACGACTATATTTAATACCGAATATCCGTTTACAATTGGTCTGGATAAATTTCCTAATTTTAAAAACGGAGAATTTGAAAATAATCTGGGACCTGTGATGAGATATATTTACGATTTCTCAAAACCGGATGAATTGGAACTTATTCTAACAACAGGTGAATCGGGAAACATAATGAGCAAGCATTATAAGGATATGACAAGATTATGGTTAAAAGGGAAATACTTGAAGGTGAGAACCGATATACGGTCAATCGAAAGCTCGAAGAATAAACTATTAACTATTGAGAAAAGATAAAATAAAATCAATTGTACCCAATTTGGTATGTAGATTTATATTTAATATGTTAAATTTGAAAGTTCAAATTAAAATTATTGTAGAATGAAAGTAATTGACCATTTAACAAACACACAAGAACCTAAAATTAGTTTTGAACTAATACCTCCAAAACGCGGCGGAGATATAAAAAGTCTTTTAGCTGTAATTGATGATATCTCTAAATATAAGCCTCCTTTCATTGATATCACAAGTCACTCTGCCGAAGTTGTTTACGAGGAAACTAATCATGGAATTCAGAAGAAAGTTAAAAGAAAAAGGCCGGGTACTCTTGGTATTTGCGCACTCATTCAAAATAAATATAATATTGATGCAGTACCACATATTTTAACGCATGGATTTACCCGGGAAGAAACGGAAGATTTTCTTATTGAATTAGGTTACCTTGGAATAGAAAATGTGCTTGCAATTAGAGGAGACGATAACGGTTATCAGAAACCGATCCCTGAAGGCAAAAGTGTTAACAAATATGCTGTCGACCTTGTTAAGCAAATTGTGGGTATGAACAATGGTAAGTACCTTGAAGAAAATTTACTGGATGCAAAGCCTTCAAATTTCTGCATCGGAGTAAGCGGGTACCCTGAAAAGCATTTTGAGGCGCCGAATTTAATGACGGATATTCGGCATATTAAGGCAAAAGTAGATGCGGGAGCAGATTACATTGTAACACAAATGTTTTTCGATAATAAAGTTTATTTTAATTATGTTGATCTTTGCAGGAAGGAAGGAATAAATGTTCCGATAATACCTGGTTTAAAGATATTAACAAATAAAACTCATCTTATCAATGTTCCCAAGAATTTTTATATAAATCTTCCGGCGGAATTTGTTGATGAAGTTTATGACGCGAAACCGGAACAGGTTCTTGATATTGGAGTTGAGTGGGCAGCTAAACAGGTCGAAGAATTGATTAATAATAATGTTCCCAGCATTCATTTTTATATTATGCAGAATTCATCGCCGGTAGTAAAATTAATGAAGCGCTTAAAGGAAATGAAAATAGTTACAGCCTAGTTATCATGTTTTGAATTTTTACCGGTTATAAATTTTAAAGATTCTTTAATTAATTACATAAAAAATGACAGCAATTAAAAAGCCAGGATTGAAAAAATTAAAATGGGGAGTAGCAGGGTGCGGCAGGTTCACTGAATTTTCCTTTATTCCCACAATACACTTACTGCGGAAAAGTACCCTTAACTCTGCATTCAGCAATAGTGAGAAAAGGGTAAAATTTATAAGTGAAAAGTTCGGCATTCCGAATAAGTTTTCTAATTATGACGATTTTTTAAAATCCGATATTGATGCAGTTTATATTGCAAGTGCGAATGTCGATCATTATGAACAGGTAATAAAAGCCGCTAAAGCAGGAAAACATATTCTTTGTGAAAAGCCTTTATCCATTACTTCTTCCCAGGCGGAAGAAATGGTTAACGCGTGCAAAGAGAATAATGTTTTACTTTCAGTTAATTATGTCCACAGGTTTCACCCTTTAATAATTAAAGCAAAAGAATTAATTGATGCACAAATGCTTGGAAAATTAGTGTCCATAAGTTTAAACTTTAATGTTGATTTTACCCCCGGGAACAATTTTAGATTCAATAAACAGTTAAGCGGCGGAGGTGCACTTCGGGATTTAGGAACTCATATGATCGATTTGCTGAGATATTTCGGAGGCGAAATTATATTCATTAACGGTGTAGTTGATGACATTATTTATAAAAGCGAAGTGGATGACTTTGCCGCAGCAATAGTAAAATTTGAAAACAACGGCTATGGTTACTTTAATGTTTCGTTCAATAACAAGAAGGCATTTAATAGAATTGAAATTTTAGGACACAAAGGTGCGATTAGTATTGAGAAATTAATAGCCGTAAAAAATATTCCTTCTAAATTAACAATTCTTCTTGAGGGTGAAGCAAAGAAAGCCTTTAGAAAAAGAGGAAATAAATTTTTGAATCTTTTAAAGTCCGTTCAAAAATCTTTCTTAAAGAATGAAACACCGCTGGTAACCGGATACGACGGTTATATAAATATGAAGTTAATGGAAGAATTAGAGGCTCGATGGCAGGCAGAAAAGATTTAGTGGATATTTGCCACAGGGTATTTGAGAAAGGTTTTGTCTCCGCATATGATGGAAACATTTCCATGGTAACTTCCGAAAATACTTTTTTGATTACTAGGTCAGCTGTACGTAAAGGTGATGTTACGGAAGATGATATTTTAGAGATTGATTCATCAGGCAGAATCTTGAATGGAAGGGGCAAAATTTCCACAGAATATAAAATCCATTTGTATGCTTATTCAAAAAGACCGGAAGTAAATGCCGTTGTCCATTGTCATCCGGTTTATGCAACAGCCTTTGCCTCTTTGGGCCAGGGATTAACCGGAAATTATTTCCCTGAAGTTATTTTAACGCTTGGTAAAGTTCCGCTTTGTAAATATGCAACACCTTCAACCGATGATCTGCCTTTAAGTATGGAGCCGTATATTGATCACTCATGGGCATTCCTGTTTCAAAACCACGGTGCCGTTACTTTGGGAAAAACTTTGAAAGATGCATATAATAAAATGGAAAAGCTCGAACATACAGCACAAATTCTTTTTACTGCAAAATTGTTGGGCGGAGCAAAGGAATTACCTTACGAAAAAATAAAAGAACTTATTGGCCTGTCAAAACAAAATTACGGGCTTGATATCGATGAAAGAAATATTTTTTAATTAAAGTTTAAATGATAGAAAGAAAATATACATGCCGTCTAAACCGAAATTGAAAGTTGCTCTGCTCCTCGGTGGTACGTCTCCCGAAAGACAAGTTTCTAAATCATCCGGGATTTCTATTTACAAAGCTCTAAAAACTTTGGATTATGAGATTATTTTAATTGACCCGGCTTACGGTGTAAATCAGCCGACTAAAGAAGACGATTTTTTTTCGGATGAAGATTTTACTCAAATATCAAATAGAAATTATGTCGAGGCAATTAACTCAAAATTATTTGATGATGTTGATATTGCCTTCCTTGCTTTGCATGGTAAATGGGGAGAAGACGGAACGATTCAGTCGCTGCTTGAGTTACGCGGTATTAAATATACCGGCTCTAATGTAATCTCCAGCGCAATTTCAATGGACAAAATTATGTCGAAGATTTTATTTCAGCATTATGAAATAAAAACGCCTAAATGGATTTCTGTTGAAAACACCGACGACGAGAGCGGCATAAAAAAAAGATTAAAAAACAATTTCGGTTATCCATGTGTTGTTAAACCTAATGATCAAGGCTCTACCGTTGGTTTAACTATTTGTAAAAGTGAATCCGAATTGAAAAATGCGGTTAAGTTGGCAAGGGAATTTTCTAATAAAGTTCTAATAGAAGAATATGTCGCCGGACATGAAGTAACTGTAGGAATTCTTGAAGATAAAGCTCTCCCGGTTCTGGAGATAAAACCTAAACATGGAATTTATGATTATGAATGCAAATATACTTCAGGCATGAGCCAATATGAAGTTCCTGCAAAATTACCTGATTGGATCAAAACAGAACTGCAGTCGGAATCTGTAAAAGCTTTTAAAGCATTGGGCTGCACGGTTTACGGCAGACTTGATTTTAGGGTAAGCAATGATTATAAAACTTATTGCCTGGAAGTTAATACTTTACCCGGAATGACATCGACAAGCCTTGTCCCTAAAATGGCAAAAGCTGTCGGCATTTCATTTGAGGAATTGGTAGATAGAATTATAAAACTAAGTCTTTAAATGGCAATTATAAAAAATAAAAAAATAAAATATTATATTTTTTTTATCTTTGTTCTAATCGGGTTGTTATATCTTTTATTTAATGATTCGGGAGTTGTAAAGTATCTTAAATTGAAATCTCAACTGAAAAACTTGAACGAACAAATATCAAATGTCAAAAAAGATAATAAAAAAATCCAAGCGGATATAGATTCACTCCGGGAAAAAATTCCTGCCAAAATTGAAAAAACTGCCCGTGAAAAATACGGTATGATTAGAAAAGGTGAAAAAACCATCAAGATTATACAGAAATAATTTTAAAATTTTTTAGATTATTTATTAACTCGTATGAGCAAATTTAATTTTCCTCAAATTCCGTTAGCCGAAAGAGTAAGGCCTAAAAGTATAGATGAATTCAGCGGGCAGGAAGCGTTATTGGGAAAAGGTAAGCCTATAAGATTGATGATAGAGAATGATACATTAAGTTCATTTATCTTATGGGGTCCTCCCGGAACTGGGAAAACGACAATAGCAAAAATAATTGCAGAACACACTAAAGCCGAATTTCATCAAATAAATGCTGTCTCATCGGGTGTTAAAGATATTAGAGGGATAATTGATATAGCTTCTTATAACAAATCATTGGAAAAAAGGACTATATTATTCATTGATGAAATTCATCGGTTCAACAAAGCACAGCAGGATGCTCTTCTAAATTCGGTGGAATCAGGACTAATTACTTTAATAGGGGCAACTACGGAAAATCCTTCATTTGAAGTTATCCCCGCATTACGATCCAGGGCAAGAGTTTATATCCTTGAAGATTTATCAAAAAGTGATTTGACTGCAATTCTTAATTCGGCATTAAAAAACGACGAACTGCTGTCATCTCTTAATATTGAAAAAATAGATGTTGATTTTTTGATTTACCTATCAGGCGGAGATGCAAGATCGTTGTTAAGTATATTAGAAGCAGCTGTAATTCAAGAAATAAATTCTGATCCTATTTTAATTAGTAAGGAAGTTCTGGAAAATGTTGTTCAAAAGAAAAATATAATATATGACAAAGGCGGTGAGGAGCATTATAATGTTATATCAGCCTTTATAAAAAGCGTTAGAGGAAGCGATCCCGATGCTGCTTTATACTGGCTGGCGAGAATGCTCGAAGGCGGGGAAGATCCGTTATTCATTGCAAGGCGACTGGTTATTCTTGCCTCTGAAGATATAGGTAATGCATCGCCCAATGGCTTAGTACTGGCGGAAGCTGCGTTTGGTGCCGTGGATAAAATCGGTATGCCGGAAGCTAGAATAATTTTAGCACAATGTACTACTTATCTAGCATCTTCACCTAAAAGCAATGCGGCCTATATGGGATTGGAAATGGCAGCTGGAGATGTTAAGAAAAAACCGTTATTTCCGGTACCTATTCATCTGAGAAATGCACCCACTAAATTGATGAAAGAAATAGGCTATGGTAAAGAATATAAATACCCCCATGATTTTGAAAATCATTTTATTTTAGAAAATTATTTACCTGATGAATTAAAGAACTCACAATATTATTATCCAACTGAAAACGGTCAGGAGAAAAATTTAAAAGATAGGTTGAAATTTCTCTGGAAGAATAGGAAAAAATATTAAAGGAGAGCGAACATTTTACCGGGGAGCTGCTTTACCATTCCTTTAAATTCTAGTGATAGTAAATGAACTAAACAATCCGACGTCGACAAGTTTGTTAATGTAGAGATTTTATCTATTTGTAAGGCTTCATTTGTCAAAGCGTCAATTATCTTTTCTTCAAACAAATTTAACTCCACATTTTGTTTGGGAATATTTTTACCTATAACCGGTTTAAGTTTTAATTCCAGCTCAACAAGTATATCTTCAGCCGTTCTTACAAGTTTGGCCTCACCTTTCTGTATTAATAAATTTGTTCCCTCGGATTGTCTAATTCCAACATTACCGGGAACCGCAAATGTCTCACGATTTTGATCCAATGCAAAAGCCGCAGTCTGCATTGCACCGCCGTTTATGCCGGTTTCAATTACAAGACATCCCATACTAAGACCTGAAATTATTCTATTTCTCTTAGGAAAATTTTGAGCGTCCGGTTTAGTACCTAACCGGTATTCTGATACGATTACTCCTCTTTCGGAAATTTCTTCGAACATACGCTTGTTTTCAGGCGGATAAATTATATCCAGCCCGGAGCCAATAACTGCAATTGTCCTGCTGTTATTTCTTAAAGCGGATGAATGTGCAATTGAATCAATTCCTCTTGCTAAACCGCTTGTTATTGTTATCCCTTGACTGGCTAAATCAGAAGCAAATTTTTCAGCCTGCACCTTACCGTAATTTGTCGGTTGTCTTGTACCCACAATAGCTATTGAATAATTGTCTTTCTCAATAAATTCTCCTTTAATATATAAGATTATAGGCGGGTCATAGATATTTTTTAATAAAGGCGGGAATTCTTTATCCCATATGGTAATTATTTGCGCATTAATTTTATCTAACTTTTCTAGTTCCTTTTCAACCGATTGTTTTGTTTGGTTAAATAATAAATTACTTTTTTGAATCCGATTAGCCAGATTTGTACTGATGCCGTCAACTTGAAGCAGCGATTTATATTCTGCGGAAAGAATTTTTTGGGTTGACCGGAATTTTGATAAAAGATTTCTCAATTTCCCCGGGCCAATACCTTCGACGGAAAGAAGCAAAGTTAAATTAGTTAGTTCTTCTAAATTAAGTTTAGTCAAAATATCTAAAAATCATTGATGAAAACTTTTAAACTACTTCTAGTTCATCAACAACGGCTACTATCATTGTATGCACAGGGGCTTTCCTATGCCCGAGAATTTGTTTAACAGCAGCACCCTCTTGAACTACCAGTACAGTATCCCCGACTCCCGCATCAATTAAATCCAAGGCAATTATATCTTTTTTCCCTATAAAATTTCCTTTGAGATCAATTTGATGAACTATCAATAGTTTGTGGCCAACCAAGTTTGTATTTTTCTGAGTGGAAACAATGTTCCCCTTAACTTTTGCCAGAAGCAATTTCTTGTTCCTCTTTCTTTTCAGGCTGTTCTTTCTTCATATAAAGAATAGATGCCGGGAGGATAAACAAATAACCTATTATTAATAAAATCGGAGAAATAAATAAAGAAGGAAAGCTGTTCCAAGAACCCATGGACATAAAATAGAAGCCGATAATAATAACAGCGATACCCAGCATTAGCAGCATATAATTTTTTTTATCCCAATAAATACTGAAATCCGGCAGGGCAGTTTTTTTAGCTTTTTTTATATTTCTTCTATTAACCTTTTTTGCCATTATTTACTCCGAAAATTAAAAAATGAAGCCCGGTAATGGGGGTACTACCGGGCTCGACTCGTTTTACATCAAAGGGCAGGGGAGAACCCTCTGAAAGAGTCATCGGAAATATAACCCGATAACTTCTTTTTGTCAAGGAAAATTATTTACTAATCTGATAAACAATTTTTCTTATTGTATCAAACTGTAGATAAGGGTATTCTTCCCTTATGGAATCTATGGCATCTCCTGCACTTATCTTACTAGCTCTTAATTGTTTAAATTTCTTCCTTATTTGATAATCTCTTACGGATTTTTCGTCAATTAGCCCTTGTGAACTTAATAGTTCATATATATCGTCACTAATAAGATCGGATAGAGGATTGTCTATTTTAGCTTTTACTGTTTTCATCTCTGCCTTCCTTTTTTGTTGATATTAGTCGCTAGCCTTAAAAATATGTATCAAATAATATTTACCATCTCCTCCTTAAAAAGTTCCAGTAAAAAACAAAAAACCGACCAGAGTAAATCCCTAAATCGGCACACCATTGCTACTCCGGTTATAAAAATTAATTAAAAATATTCCTCAGTAGCAAGTCGACGCTAAAAAAGCTCCATTTTTGTGAGTAAAGATACAGAAAAAATTTTAAAAGTCAAGCGTTTGGTAATTATTTAATCTTTTTCACATATCTCAAATCCGATATAGAAGCCCCAAAACAAGAAGTTCGTAATAAAATTGTTCTTAAAAATATTATCACTACGGATTTTATGATTTTGAGTTGTTTC
>Ga0307441_1000438_pt1 | contig 15358 bp, 12 predicted proteins | sample SalMarWE160420MG_FD_202149 | JGI IMG/M metagenome (GOLD analysis project Ga0307441, IMG submission 202149) | Salt marsh sediment microbial communities from the Plum Island Ecosystem LTER, Massachusetts, United States - WE1604-20 | ecosystem: Environmental > Aquatic > Marine > Intertidal zone >... | reverse complement strand
CGACAGCCACCAAGGATCCCTCGACACCCCAGGTACCCATCATCGAACACGCCGACGTGAAACGAATGCTGCTGGCACAGAAGGCCTATGTCGAAGGCGGACTAGCATTGGCGCTCTACTGTGCACGACTCATGGACATCGAGCAGGGGAGCGAGTCGGACGGCGAACGCGAGGCGGCGGGTCTGTTGGTCGACATCCTGACGCCGATCGCCAAGAGCTGGCCGTCGCAGTGGTGCCTGGTAGCCAACGATCTGGCGATTCAAGTCCATTGTGGCTACGGCTACACCCGCGACTACGACGTCGAGCAGCACTACCGGGACAACCGACTCAACCCCATTCACGAGGGGACGGTAGGGATTCAGAGCCTGGATCTCCTGGCCCGCAAGGTAACTCAGCACGGCGGTGCCAGCTTGGCCGCGTTGGGGAAAGCCATTGCAACAACCGTCGACGCCGCGACAGGGCTGTGTGTCGAAAGTGCGGCCTTGGCGGCACGCCTTGACGCGGCGTGGCGGCGTATCCTCAGCGTCACCGCATCGCTCTCAGGGTCCGCAGATCGTGAGGCGGCCATGGCCAACAGCGTGATCTATCTCGAGGCGGTCGGCCATACGGTCCTCGCCTGGATGTGGCTCGAGCAGTTCGTGGCCACCGGCACGCACGACGGCGACTTCTACGAGGGTAAACGTCAGGCGGCGCGCTACTTCTTCTCGTACGAATTGCCGCGCATCGGACCGCAACTGGACTTGCTCGAAACCTTTGATCGGTTAACGGTGGACATGCGATCTGAATGGTTTTGTTGACCCGCAGCGATACGCCTACCGCCGAAGCGCCATCGCCCACTAGCTGGGATTGTCAAGCTCGGACTGTAAAGACGCTCGGCCCTGGCCTCGCTCCGGCAGGGAGCGGCCCGGGCTGAAGCATCTAAATTCTACGCGGCATAGATATTTACAGTCGCCGGGGCGGAATTTACATTGGTTGAATGCCGATCGGATCCCAGCTGAGCTTCCTGAAAATGCACGGGCCGGGCACGGCCAGCGGCGTCATCGCCGACGTACGGGAAGCCGTGGCGCGCAGAGTCGGCCGAAGGACGGTCGGAAGTGGTGTCCAGCTCACCGACTTCGATCCGCTTGATGCGGCGACGCTGGCGGACCCTTATCCGTACTATCGCCGGCTACTGGCCGGCGGGCCGGTGCACTACAACGCCAAACGCGGCATCTACATCCTCAGCCACTATGAGGACGTGCGGGCTGGTGCGCGCGCCAGCGACGTGTTGTCCAGCGCCGACGGTATCTCCTTCGGCCGAGTGCGAGCCCCTTCTCTGCTGACGACCGATCCGCCTCGGCACACCCAGATGCGCAAGCAAGCGCAGCCGGCCTTCACCCGTGGGGCATTGGAGGACTGGCATCCGATGGTGGAAAAGCTCGCGAAGGATCATGTCGCCAGCTTGTTCAGGGACCCACCCGTGGACATCGTTCCAAAGCTGGCCGAGCCGCTACCCACTGCGGTGATCGCGCACATCCTCGGCATCGCCGACGACGATCTGGCCGCGTTCCGGGAGTGGTCCAACGAAACCTCCCGTTTGGCTCACATGAGCCTTTCGTTGAGCGGGTTGCGGCAGGGCGTGCAGGGTATGAGGGCGATCAGCCATTTCCACGCCTACTTCACCGAGAAGCTGAAGCAAGGCCATTTGCTCGGCGAAACGACCGTGCTGGGCAGGCTGGTGGCGAATACACAAGACGGCAAGCTGTCCAACGACGAGCTCTTCTTCTTTGCGTTCCTGCTGCTTCTTGCCGGCAACGACACCACCGTGAACATGCTCGGCACACTGTTTCTCACGTTGGCCAACAACCCCGATCAACTGCGTCTGCTGCACGAGCGGCCCGAGCTGATCCCTAGCGCCATCGAGGAACAGCTGCGCTATTATGCCCCGATCCAGGGCTTGTACCGCACAGCGCTGTCCGACTACATCGTCGGCTCGGCGACGATCCCTGCCGGGTCACGCGTACTGCTTCTGTGGGGGGCGGCCAATCGCGACCCTGACCAGTTCGAAGACCCCGACGTATTCAGGGTCGAACGCAATCCCACGGGTCACGTGGCTTTCGGCTCGGGGGTGCACCTGTGCTTGGGTGCCCAGCTGGCCCGGCTGGAGGGCACCGCGGTGTTGCGTGAACTCGTCGACCACGTGGACCGCATCGAGGTCGTTGGCGAGCCTCGTTGGCGGGTCAACCCGACGTTGCGAGGGCTGTCCTCACTCAACGTGCGGCTGACTCGTCGTGGCCACACGTAAGAGCGATTCACCCCTGACCGCGGACGCCCCGCTCGTGACCCGATAGCGCCGTCGCCTGCATCGGCTGGTCGACTCGGTCGACTTTGGCCGGTCTTGGTTTTCTAAATGCCATAAAGAAGCAATATCGTGTCGTGAGACTGCTGCGCAGGGTATGGGCAGACAGAAGTCTTTGTTGATGAACGAAATTCTCGGCCGCTAGCCGTGGGCGTCGATCGTCTTCGCGCAAACGCGACTCGGTGGGGCCACGAGGCGTTATCGACGCGGCACAGGCATGCGGACGCGCGCTGGAAACGACACTGACGGAGCCGGCCAAAGGGAGCGCCTACGACCGACCGGTCGGTTCCCTCTGATACGTTGCGAAGCGGTTGTTGGGCCAGTGGCGGAGCGCCACCGAGACATACGAGGGCACGATGGACTTTGAGGTGAGCCGCCGCTGCGCCGCATTCGTTGAGGAGCTGTCGGGGTTCATGGACGAGCGTGTCTACCCGGCCGAGGAGACCTACGCGCGCGAGCTCGCGGCTGCGGGTCAGCCGCACGCGCAACCCGCGGTCATGGAGGAACTCAAGGCCGAGGCCCGCCGGCGCGGGCTGTGGAATCTATTCCACCCCGACCCGGCGTACGGTCCAGGGCTCTCATACACCGAGTACGCGCCGCTGGCGGAGATCATGGGCCGCAGCGCGATCGGGTCGGAAGCGTTCAACTGCTCGGCGCCGGATACCGGCAACATGGAGCTTCTCACGCAGTTCGGCTCCCCGGAACAGAAGGAACGCTGGCTTCGGCCGCTGCTCGACGGGGAGATCCGGTCGGCGTTCGCGATGACCGAGCCCGACGTTGCATCCTCGGATGCCACAAATGTGGCGATGCGCATCGAGCGTCAGGGCGACGAATATGTGCTCAACGGACGCAAGTGGTGGATCACCAATGCGATGCATCCCCACTGCCACGTGTTCATCGTGATGGGCAAGACGGACCCCAACGCCCCGACGCATCGCCAGCAGAGCATGATTCTCGTCCCTCGCGACGCGGCGGGGGTGACGGTGACGCGCAATCTGTCGGTGTTCGGCTACGCCGACCAGGAAAGCCATTGCGAAGTCGAATTCTCCGACGTGCGCGTTCCGGCCGAGAACATCATCGCCGAGGAGGGGGCGGGCTTCAAGATCGCGCAGGCCCGCCTCGGTCCCGGGCGCATCCACCACTGCATGCGGGCGCTGGGTGCGGCCGAACGCGCGCTGGAGCTGATGTGCCGTCGCGCGTCCGAACGGATGACTTTCGGTGCGCCGGTCGCCTCGCGGTCCAACATCATGGACTGGATTGCCGAGTCACGATCCGAGATCGAGATGGGCCGGCTGTTGACGCTGAAGACCGCGTGGCTGATCGACACCGTCGGCAATCGCCAAGCGCGGACGGAGATCGCCGCCATCAAGGTCGCCGTACCGCGGATCGCGGCCAAAGTGATCGACCGGGCGATCCAGGTGCACGGGGCGGGCGGCCTGTGCGGCGACTTCCCGTTGGCGGCAATGTATGCGCTCGTCCGCTGTCTGCGCCTGGCCGACGGGCCGGACGAGGTGCACAACGTCACGATCGCCCGCCGCGAGCTCGCCAAATACGCGCCCGCGAGCTGACGGCTGTGGCCACGGTCGTCCCCAACACGGTGCGACGACCGTCGATTTTCGACCGTCCAGTCGGTCTGCTAGGCTCGCACGATATGTGCGGAGAGGACGGGTCCTAGAGTGGCGATCCCGAGCCTGCTTGAGGGAGTGCGGGTGGTTGAGCTAGCAGGCCGTCCGTCAATCAGGATCGCCGCATCGATATGCGCATCGATGGGCGCCGACGTCGTCCGCGTCGAGTCCGCCCGCACCGCAGAGGCGTCGCTCAGCGGCGCACACCCGCTCGTCGACGAGCGCGCGATGGCCGTCGCCTGGGATCGGGAGAAGCGGGCCATCACCATCGACGGCCATCGTTCGGCGGAGCTGGACTCGCTGATCGCGGACGCCGACATCCTGCTGACCTCGGCTGAAACCGGTGCCGGCCAACCGTTCTCGAGCAGTCGCGGCGGAGCTCCCCACGATGGCGTGCAGCTACTGATCACGCCTTTCGGCACCACTGGGCCCTACGCGCACTACCGCGGCGACGAGCTCAACGTCTGCGCTTTCGGGGGCCCCGCCGTCTACGTCGGCGAACCCGCGCGCGAGCCGCTCGTCCCGCCGTTCATGCTCGCCGCCTTCCAGGCTGCACTATCCGGACTCGCCGGCGCACTGGGTGCCCTGCTCGGCGGGCGGAGCGCCCAGATTGACGTCGCCGAGTACGAGGCGCTCGCCACCAGCCACATGACCGGCCTGTACAGCCTGTCGTTGTTCTGCGGACAGGTGCCGCGACGGGCCGGGCACCGTAAGCCCAACCCCTATCCGTTCACCACGCTGCCGTGCGCGGATGGTCGTGTCTGCCTGGCTTTCCTCGCGGGCCATCAGTGGAAGCGCCTGCTCGACGCGATGGGCCAACCAGAGTGGTCCAAGGACCCGCGATTCGCCGACCGCCGCCGCAACGGTGAGCTGTATGCCGACGAGCTCGACGGGCTCGTATCCGGGTGGCTGGCGAACCATACTAAGGACGAGTTACGCGCGATGAGCGTGGAGCGGGGCATCCCGCTCGGACCGATGGAGACCATCGAGGAGCTGTGTGAGTCGAAGCAGTTCGCGCAGCGTGGATTCCTGCGCTCGGTGGCCGTCGACGGGCGCGAGATCGATATGCCGGGCCTACCATTTCAGGACCGCTCGGCGTCGGGCAATGATGTGCGCGAATCAATCCCGCGCGTCACCGCGGGCGCCGGGCGCGGGCCCGGGTTGCCGCTCGCCGGTCTGCGCGTCGTCGACCTCAGCTGGGTGATGAGCGGGCCGATGGCGGCTCAGTTCCTGGCCGACATGGGGGCCGACGTGATCAAGGTCGAGTCCCGAACCCATCTGGACGCCTCTCGTCAGGGCCTGCCGCTGATCGAAGACGTCGAGGCCGGCGACGCCGGTGGGACGCCAAACATGATGCCGCACTTCAACGCCGTCAACCGCGGCAAGCGCAGCGTTCAATTGGATCTGCGCTCCGACGCGGGCCGGTCGGTGCTGACCCAGCTGGTCGCCGGTGCCGACGTCGTGGTCGAGAACATCGGCGCCGGTTCGCTGGAACGCCTCGGGCTCCCGATGGAGGAGCTGCACCGGATCCGCCCTGAACTCGTTGTCCTTCGGGTGAGCATGGCGGGCCAGGAGGGCCCCGACGCGGCATTGCCGGGCTACGCGCCGCAGAGCACGTCGATCGGCGGGCTCGACGTACTCACCGGCTACCCGGGCGAACCACCACTCGGGATGGTCGCGCTGAACCTCGGCGACATCACCGTGGCCTCCTACGGGGCAGTGGCGCTGCTCGCCGCTTTGTATCGGGTCCGCACGCGCGGCGTGGGCACGGTCATCGACTTGTCGATGATCGAGGTCCATGCCGCGACGATCGCCCCGCTGTTCGCCGCCCGGCAGCTCGACGGCGCCGACCTGAGTCCAGTAGGCAACGGCCACCGCGTGCACTTCCCGCACGGCATGTACCCGAGCCAAGGCGACGACGCCTGGATCAGCATCGCGGTGCGTGACGGGAGCGAGTGGGCGGCGCTGGCCGCGACCGTGGAGGCGCCCGCAGAGATCGCGGGCCGCACCGACGCCGCGAGCCGGCGCGAGGTTGCCGACGACGTCGACAAGTTGATCTCGGCATGGACCCGCACGCGCACCGCCGACGATGCCGCCCGCCAGCTGCAGGAGGCGGGGGTCGCTGCCGCGCCGGCGTGCGGCGTCGAGGATCTGATGGTCGACGCCCACGCCCGGGCACGTGAGGTGGTGATCGAGCTCGACCACCACCTGATCGGCTTTGTCCCGGTGTACGGCTCGCCGCTGCATGCGCAACCACCGATCGCCGCGGTCACCAAGCGCGCACCCGACCTCGGCGAACACACCCTCGAGGTTCTGCGCGAGCTCGGGCTGAACGACGACGGGATCGCGGAGCTGGCCCGATCCGGTGCGTTCGACGGACTGGACCCGTTCAGCTTGGCCATCAAGGAGACCGCATGACTGAGTCATCGGCGTCGGCCGACACCACCCGCGAGCGGCCCGGCCCCCTCACCGACATCAAGGTCGTCGACCTCACGCACTGGGCGGCGGGGCCCGTCGCGTCGATGGTGCTCGGCGACCTGGGCGCCGACATCCTCAAGATCGAGCCGCCGGCGGGCGAGCCGCAGCGCGGGATGGGAGTGACGTTCCCGGGCGGCTGGAGCACATTCTTCCTCGCCTGCCAGCGCAACAAGCGGTTCGTCAGCATCAACTATCGCGACCCACGCGGTCGCGAGCTCATCCAGAAGTTGGCCAGCACGGCCGACGTAGTCATGGAGAACGCCCGACCCGGGACCTGGGAGCGCCACGGGCTGGATTACGACACGCTGCGCGCTCTGAACCCAAGGTTGATCTACGCGTCCATCACCGGCTTCGGGCAGACCGGCCCGATGCGCGACTGGCTGGCGATGGACCCGATCGCTCAGGCGGCAGGCGGAGTCATCGGGATCACCGGCTCGCCGGAGGGTGGGCCCGCGAAGGTCGGTGCCGCGATCACCGATGTCGTGTCGGGTCGACTTGCGGCCTTCGGGGTCGTCACCGCGCTCTATGACCGGATGCGCACTGGCGTCGGCCAGCGAGTCGACGCCTCGCTGTTTTCGACTGCTGTCGGCCTTCTCACGATGCGCGAGACCGAGTTTCAGTTCACCCAGCAGAACCCGCCGCTGCTCGGAACCGCGCACGGGCAGATCGTGCCCGCCGAGGCATTCACGACGCGCGACGACCGACGAGTGATGCTCTGCATCTACAGCGACTGGCACTGGGCGCGCTTCGCCGAGCTGGCCGGGATGCCTCAGCTTGCCCAAGACGATCGGTTCACGACGAATACCGCGCGCTGCGAGAACCGAGTGGCGACGATCGCCGCCGTGCAGGACGTAATCCGCCAGCGCACCGAGGCAGAGTGGACGGAGCTGCTTGCCGGTGAGATCCCCTACGGCCCGGTGCTCGAGTTCGACCAGCTCTGGACGCATCCGCAGCTTGACGCCAACGAGCTGATCGCCCGTTACGACATGCCCGGCGTTGGCGAGGTTCGGGCCATTGGCAGCCCTATACGTTTCTCGGGCTTCACCCAGCCGGTGCGGCGCGTGCCGGCCGCCACGGGGGCCGACACGGTCGAAGTCCTGCGCGAGCACGGGCTTTCGGCGGGAGAGATCGAGGAGTTGGTCGCCGCCGGGGTCGTGCATACGGCGACGTCACACAGCGTCTCGACGGTCTAGCCGATACGACGTTCAGCTGAACAGAAGGAAGGAAACCAAGCATGACAGAAGTAACGGAGAAGCGGACCGACTTGCCGTGGGGCGAGATCACCGACGAGACAATCGCTCACGCGGCCGAGCTGCTCGGGACCACGTTGCGCCGCGACCGGATGGCGGGCTGGGTCACCGAGGTCAATGTCGACGCGATCCAGCATTTTGCCCAGGGCATCGGTGACCGCAACCCGCTTTGGCGCGATCCCGAGTACGGCAAGGGCACCCGGTGGGGCACGATGCTGGCGCCGCCCACCATCTTCTATTCGGTCGACGGGACGACCGTGGCGCCGCGCCTGGCGGGCGTCCAGTGGTTGTACGCGGGTACCGATTGGGTGTGGTACGACGTGGTGCGCCGCGGCGACGCCTACGACGCGCCCGCCACGTTCGTCAAGCAGGACGTCAAGGGCGGCGAATTCGCCAAGCGCTGGTTGATTCAGACCGGCCACATCCGCTACCTGCGGCGGTCCGACGGTTTCATGGTGGGCGAGGCGTTCGGGCACTGCGCGCGCACGCCTCGCGGCAACGCGCTGAAGAAAGAGGGCAAGCAGAAGTACAAGGCGCGGGAAGCGTACGAGTACACCGCCGAGGAGCTCGCCGCGATCGAGCGCGCCCTGATCGACGAAATGCCACGCGGCGCCGAGCCGCGCTACGCCGAGGATGTCGAGGTCGGCGAGGTGTTGCGGCCCACTGTCAAGGGCCCGCTGACGTCCACCGACATGATCGCCTGGTACGCGGGCTGGTCGGGCGCGGGCCCGTACGGCGGTGCGCATGGCGACGCCGTGCGGTACCGCACGCGGCACCGGGACTATCACATCTCCGAGAAGACCGGCGCCAAGGATTCCGCCGGGCGCGGTCACCTCGAGAAGAAGACCGGCGAGGATGTCGGCATGGGTGGCGCGTACGACATTGGCCCGCAGCGCATCTCCTGGGGAGCCCACATGCTGACCGACTGGATGGGTGATGACGGCTTCCTGCACACACTGTCGGCGTCGGTGAAGCGGCCCAACCTGATCGGTGACACCACGACCTGGCACGGAACCGTCACCGCCAAGAATGTCGTCGACGGCTACCACCTGATCTCGATCGACATGCATGCCGACAATCAGCGTGGTGAGACCAACTCGACCGCCAAGGCGACGGTGCTGCTGCCGTCGAAGGTGGACGGTCCGGTCGCGACGCCGATTCCGCGCAACCTCACCGCGGACAAGTGATGTCGCTAGTTCGCACCGGCCGGCGCTTCGGCGCCGGCCGGGGTGGCCGGGGTGGCCGGGGGCGCGCGTGAGCACACCCAAGGGCGACGTGCAGGCGGCGATCGTCGGCATCGGTGAGACCGAGTTCACCAAAGAGTCGGGCGTTTCGGATCTTCGGCTGAGCCTGGAGGCGACGAAGGCGGCCCTGGCCGACGCCGAGCTCAACGCGCACGATATCGACGGCATCATCATCCCGACGGTCGTCGGCGCCACCACCGAGGACCTGACGACCAACTTGGGAATCGAGAACCTGCGCTATCACGCCGCCGTGGTCATGGGCGGCGCCGGTCCGGCGGCGGCACTGCGGCATGCCAAGACGGCGGTCGAGAACGGATTGGCGTCCCGGATACTGGTCTGCTACGGGTTCAACGGGCGCTCCGGCGCGCGTCTCGGGCGTAGGGGTCCGACGCTGATGTTCGGCGAGGCCCCGAGCATGCGCCGCAACTACGAGGGCGTGCACGGCCTGCTGGTGCCCGCTCAGTACTACGCGCTGTGGGCGCAGCGCTACATGTACGAAAACGGCTGGAAGTCGACCGAGCCGATGGCTCACGTGGCGGTGGCCCAGAGCCATCATGCCGTCATGAACGGTAAGGCTGTGGGGGCCAAGGAGATCAGCGTCGAAGACCACCAATCCTCTCGCATGATCAGCGCGCCCTTCCGGCTCTACGACTGCAGTCGTGAGACGGATGGGGGCGCGGCCTACATCGTCGCGGCGGCCGAGCCCGGCGACCGCAACGCCGTCGCCATTCGCGGTGCGGCCGAGGGCCACCCCGGCCAGGCCGACCAGCCGACCACCCGTCGCCGGTTCCTGCACACCGGTATGGCCGAGGCGGGCGAACGCGCCTTCGCGCAGGCCGGCTGGAAGCCCGGCGACGTCGACTTCGCCGAGCTCTACGACGCGTTCACGTTCAACGTGCTGTGGCAGCTGGAGCTGCTGGGGCTGTGCGGGCCGGGCGAAGCGGCAGACTTCGTGATGGCGGGTAGCACTCGAGTGGGCGGTGCGTTGCCCGTCAACACGCACGGGGGCCTACTCTCGCAGGCGCATCTGTGGGGTATCAACCACATCACCGAGGCCGTCAAGCAGCTGCGCGGAATCGCGGGCGAGGCACAGGTGAATGGCGCCAAGAGGGGACTGGTCACCGGAAGCGGTGACTTCGGCGACAACGCTGTCGTATTGCTGGAAGGAGGCCCGGCGTGAGTGACATCGAGTACAAGAAACCGCTGCCGAGGCCGACGGAAACCGACCAGGAGCATTGGGAGGGTCTCAAGCGCCATCAGGTTCTGGTGCAACGATGTGACGACTGCCAGACGTGGCTGTGGTACCCGCGTCAAATGTGTAGCAACTGCGCAAGTTTCGCGCTGTCGTGGACTGAGGTCGACCCGAAGGGGACGATCTACTCGTTCACGACCCAGCACCACGCGACCGGGTCGAAGTTCGATTCGGACCTGCCGTATTCGGTCGCGGTGGTTGAACTGGACGCGGCACCCGAGGTCAAAATGGTGGGCCCGGTCAACAAGGTCGCCCCGGACGAGATCCACATCGGGCAGCGGGTACGTGGCACCTTTCTCGACGCGACCCCAGAGGTGACGTTCCTGCACTTCGAACCGTTCGAAACCGACAGCGGAAGTCAGAGATGAGCGATACAGAAAGCCCCAAGGTACTCGTCGAGCGCGAGGACGGGGTCGGCGTGATCACGATCAACCGACCCGACGTACGCAATGTCGTCGACCCCGATGTCGCGGCGGGAATCGAGGCGGCGCTTGACGAACTCGATGCCGACCGTGAGATCCGTGCCGTCGTGCTGACCGGCGCGGGGGAGAAGGCGTTCTGCGCGGGGATGGACCTGCGCGCGTTCGCCAAGCTCGGTCCCAAGGCCGGGTTCTTCACCGAGAAGGGCGGATTCGGCGGCTTCACCGCCCGCAAGCTCGTCAAACCGGTCGTGGTCGCTGTGAACGGACCTGCTTTCGGCGGTGGCTTGGAGATGGTCCTCGCTGCCGACTGCGCGATCGCTTCCTCCACTGCGAAGTTCGCGCTGCCGGAGGTCAAGGTCGGCATGCATGCCGGCGCCGGCGGCGTGATCCGCCTTGCCAAGCGCATACCGCGAGCGGTCGCGCTGGAGATGGTGATGTCCGGGGAACCCATCGGTGCTCAACGCGCGTTCGACTTGGGTCTGGTCAACGAGGTGGTCGCGCCCGATCAGGTGCATGAGCAGGCACTACGGTTGGCCAAGAGCTTCGCCGCAGCGTCCCCGACGGCGGTGCTCGTCTCGCGCGAGTTGATGATGCGCTCGCTCGAAACACCCGACGAGGCCGACGCGTGGAAACTGAACCAGGCCGCGGCGCGGATCGTACTGAAATGCGGCGATGCCAAGGAAGGTCCACGCGCATTCGCCGAGAAGCGCTCGCCCGAGTGGGCGGACGCGGGGCCGATTGACCTCGGTTAGACCGGTGCGGCGAGCAAATGACTTACCGAGTCGCGCTTTGGGGAACCGGTAACGTCGGTCGGGTGGCCTTGAAGGCCATCATCGAGCACCCGGATCTGGAACTTATCGGTGTCGTCGTGCACAGTCCCGAGAAAATCGGGGTCGACGCGGGCGATTTGTGCGGTCTCGACAAGGTCGGAATCCTCGCGACGTGCGACCCGGCGTTGGTGCTGGCCTTGTCACCGGATGCCGTGTGCTACACCGCCACCGGTGACCGCCGCCCCTACGATGCTGTCAACGACATCTGTCTCGCGCTCGAAACCGGTGCCAATGTGGTCTCGACATCGGTGGTGAGCCTGCTCCACAGAGGTAGTGCCGAACCAGCGGTTCTGGCGCAGATCGAAGCGGCCTGCCAAGTGGGCGGCACCTCGTGTTTCACGTCCGGCAACGATCCAGGCTTTTCAACGGAATTCATTCCTCTGGCCTTTACGGGAGCGCTCGAGCGCCTGGATTTCATCCGTGTCCAGGAGGTATCGAGTTACGCCAGTTACGATCAACCGGAGATCCTCTTCGACATGATGGGCTTCGGCAAGCCGCCGGAGTACGTTCCTCCGTTTCTTGCACCGGGGGTGCTGAAACGCCTCGGGGGCGGTTCGGTCCATAGCATCGCCGAAGCACTGGGCGTCGAGCTCGACGACATCATCGAAGTCGTCGAGCGCTGGAACACCGATGTGGACCTCGGCCTTACGGGCGGAGGAATCATTCCGGCGGGCACGACCGCGGCGTTGAGGTTCGAGCTCCAGGGCATTGTCGCGGGGCGTCCGTTGATCGCCGTTGGGCACGTCAACCGCATGCACGACGACGCGGCCCCTGACTGGCCGCAGTCTTCCGGGAAGGCCTACACCATCACCTTGGAGGGTTCGCCGACCGTGCGGGCAAAGGTCGAGATGGTCGGCGAGGACGGCGATCACAACACGGCCGGCCTGCTCATCACAGCCATGCGCGTGCTGCACGCGATCCCCAAGGTGTGCGAGGCGGCGCCGGGCATGCTGGGCGCGAACGATGTCGGCCTGATAACAGGGCGTGGTGTGGTGCGCTGATTCGTCGCGAATCACAAGGACTTGAGGAGTACGCGTGGACGATGTGAAGCAATGGCTCGACCGCCTCGAAATCAGGGACGTGCTCGAGAGATACATGCGATACAACGACGACGGTGACGCCGAACGCCTCACCTCCCTGTTCCACCAGGACGCCACTTTTCAGACCGCCGGTCAGACCCACCAGGGTCGCGGCGCCATTGCCGCACTGTTTCGTGGCGCTTTCTCAGACAACCCGCCCGCCCGCTGGACCGAGGAGGGCAATCTCTTCACCCAGCCGCGGTCCCTTCATATCGGCGCGAATCCGGTGATCGATCTCGACGGTGACTGCGCGACCGCTGAGACCGACTTCCAGGTGGTCACCCGCAATGCCGAAGGACACAGCGTGATCAGCCTCATCGGTCGTTTCAGAGACCGGATGCGGCGCTCCGGTGACGGAGCCTGGCTGATCGAATGCAGGACCATCGTGTCGGTGGCCAGACAAGGTGGCGGCGCACACTGACGTGCTACGGCGTGCCGGAGCAGCGCGGCCGCACAGATCGAGTCAGGTACGTTTCCTCAATTCGCGTTCCAGTCGGTTTGCGGCGCGCTTGAAAACCAGTCTTCCCGCGATACGCATCCCGAGCTGAGCAGCACGGGATCCTTCGATGGCCACCGTCCATCTGAATCTGGTCTTTCCGTCGGCCGGCTCGAAACGGTAGTCCTCGGCAAACGATTTTCCGGGCAACTGACCGGGCAGAACAAAGAACGCCCAGCGGTGAGGTTCGTCCCAGACGATAATGCGCTCCCGAAGCTTCCAACCGAACGAGGTGATGTACCGTTCCGAGCCCACACCATGCGGTGGTGGTGTCGTATACCGGCAATTCTTGCCGATCATGGGAAACCACCGATGCCACGTTTCTGGATGAGCTGCAACGGCGTTGAACACGTGATCAACGGGCGCGGCGATCACCGCTTCGAACACGAGGCGGTGAGGAGTAGTCGTGAAGATGGTCGGGTCGACAGGATCCGCATTCTGGTCGGTCACGTTCCTCCGGTCTGGCTCTGCCGGACGGCTCCCGTAGCCAGATTATGGATCGAGGCTGGCGGGATTTCAGCGAAATCGATCTGAGCATGCCGATTGCTCAACGCAGTCACCAAGCCAGACCCGAACGCTCCGGAATCGTCCGACAGCGTGGCCGTTCCGACCGAGATGCCATCGGAAGTCCAGTGGGTGTCCGCGTGCACACAGATCCAGTCGCTGCGGGGCAGCCGGGCTAGGGCGACAGTGAGGTCGCCGTTGATGTAGCCCACGCCGGCAGTGCCCAGATTCGTGACCAGGCTGGTCGCTTCGGCGGCCGTCACTGCTTGCACGAACGGCGTATTGCGCTGGCCTGCAACCACATCGACGCTCTTGATGACGACGCGCTTGCGGGCCGCATTCTGATGGTCGGCGATCTCTGACGTCCATCCAAGTGCGGCGCTTTGCATTTGGCGCACCGAGCCGTTCTGCGCCGCCAGACCGTCCAGGCTCGGCGCCTCCAGCTCTTCCGTCTCCGCAGTCCACTCCTGCCCGGCGGGCGCCTCACTGCGTCGATACTGCACCAGCACGGCTCGAGCGACCGCAACGCCTTCCTGCTCGAGGGTGCACACCGAGTTTCGAATCCGACGACCGTCGCGTATCAGCTCGACCGCCGTCGTGGTGGGAACCCTCCGGGGCGATTTGAACAAATCGACCGTCAACCGCGCCGGCGTGAATTCAGGGAGGCCGAAAGCGGCGTCGAGCGTGAGGGCTGCCAGCCCCGCGACGGCGGCACCGACGACATGATCCGCGGCCCATCGACTCTGTACTTCCGCATAATCCGTCGGCACGAAAACATTGGTGTCCGTTTGCCAGAAGTGGGCGCTATCCGAATCCATCGACACTTCCTCGCCGAACGTGAGTTCTCACAACGCCGCCGTCTCAGCCGCTTCGTTGGTGGCAGCCTAATCCCGATCACTAGCACTGGCCATCATTTTTCGGCCTTCACGGACTGGGTGGGGGCGTGCCGGAGAAGTCGATTTGAGCGTTTCGGTTGCTCAAGGCCGTCACGAGGCCACAGCCGAACGGCCCAGTCTCGTCCAAGAGCGTCGCTGTGCCGGCAGCGATGCCATCGGATGTCCAATGCGTTTCCGCCTGAATGAAGATCCACTCGCCGCGGGGCAGGCGGGCCAGGGCGAGGGTGACGTCGCCGTTGATGTAGCCAAGGCCCGCGGTGCCGAGGTTCGTCACCAGGCTGGTCGCGTCTACGACCGTCGCTGCCTGGACAAAGGGCGTGTTCTGCTGACCCGCAACGACATTGAACCCCCGAACGGCGACACGTTTGCGCCTGGCGTTCTGGTGATCGGAAACCGACGATGTCCAACCGAGGTCGGCGCTATGTATCTGTACGAGTGAACCGTCTTCGTTCGGCGGCGCCACGACTGGCGGCTCGGACACCCACTCGTCACCGAGTGGTGGCTCGCTGCGGCGGTACTGGACCAGGGTGGCACGCGCGACCGCGATGCCGTCCTGTTCGATGGTGCACACCGAGTTCCGTATCCTGCGACCGTCGCGAACCAGTTCGACCTTGGTTGTCGTGGGTATCGTCCGAGCCGATCTGAACAGGTCGACGGTCAGCCGGGCCGGTGTGAACTCGGGCAACCCGAAACGCGATTCCAGCGCAAGAGCCGCCAAACCGATGATGGCACCACCCTGGAGGTGATCGTCGGCCCAACGACTTCGAACGTCAACGTGATTGGTGGGCACGAAGCGATCAGCTTCGGTCTGCTCGAAGTTGGCGCGCTCTGAAATCATCGACCCTTCCCGCGGAATTGGGGATCGAATCCCCAAGGGACGCGGCCAAGCCCTGCGCCGCGCCGACCAAAGATTACACGCGTTGAGCGTCCGACCGGTCAGTCGG